>OHUY01000482.1_pt1 | contig 13870 bp, 11 predicted proteins | sample 1579301 | NCBI WGS metagenome assembly OHUY01 (sample SAMEA3882520, study PRJEB24775) | human gut metagenome | biome: human-associated habitat; feature: intestine environment; material: feces | place: Netherlands | collected 2009/2010
CAGACATTCTCCATCAGGCCCACCGGGTCGGTAAAGGTGTCGGTGTTGATGCGCTGCAGGATAAAGCGCTTGGAGTGATCCTCCCGCCAGATCACGAAGGTATCGTTGATGTGACCTTCGCCGTAGTGATGGGCATCGCAGACCACAGGCCCGCCAAAATCAAAGGCATTTGCGGCGGCGCGGAGAATGGGTTCGGTAACAGGTTTCATTTTGGGTTCCTCATTTCTTATCCTTCATGCCGTTTGGCAGGTCCCTGCCGCACCTGACGGCGGTATTCGTTGGGGGTCAGGCCTTCCGCCTTGCGGAAGCACTGCGAAAAGTAGCTGGGGGAGGAAAATCCCATCAGCTCGCTGATCTGCGCCAGGCTGTAACCGGTGTTGCCCAGCATGTATTTGCTCTCCTCAATGCGGCGGCGGTTCAGATAGGTGATGGGAGAAATGCCGTACGCCTTCTGGAAGGTATGGGCCAGGTAGTATTTGTTGATGTGGGCAACCTCGGCAAGGGTATCAAGGGAGATGTCCTCCCGGTAGTTGTTGTCCAGATACCGCTTGATCTCCACGCATTCTCGGTTGTCGGAGCGAGGGGATTCCTCCACCTGCAAAGAGAGGGTGGTGCACCGTACCAGCCAGATGAGCAGGACTTCCAGCAGGTCCTGGCAGACGGTTTCGCAGCCGTCCAGACTGCGGTCCGCCTCAGCCAGCAGCATGTGCAGCAGCGTTACCATCCGCTCCCGGTTTTCCCGGCAGTTGAAGATGGCGTAGGTGGAATCGGCTTTGCCAAACAGGATCTCGATGCCCGAAACGCCCAGTACGATGTATTCCAAAGGCGAGGCGTTCAGGCTCAGCTCGGTGTGCTCCACCTGCGGGTTGACGATGACCATATCGTCCGGTTTGACCGGGAACAGCTGCCCGCTGAGCAGAAACTGCCCCTCGCCGCTGAGGCAGTAGAACAGCTCCGTGCAGGAATGGGTGTGGACCGTGCTGTTCCAGTCGCCGCCGAATCTGCTCTTGCTGATGTACAGCAGCCGGAAGGATTCCCGTGGAGCGGGAGCGTGGCGGATATCAAAGCGCTCGGTACTCATAAAAGGCTCCTTTTGAAGCAGACGCAAAAAATATAAAAATAAAAGCAAGATACTAAAAATTAAATGCGAAAAACGCCGCACTGCTTCGTGCATTTTTTCTCATTATAGGGGCAAATAAGAAAAAAAGCAAGCCCTGTTTTTTGGTATGGTAAATACTTTCCTCTGCACAGAAAGACGAAAATATGTCAAATTGGTTACAGGCAGGGAGAATGTACCAAAACAATGCCACAAAATTTAGTGCTTTTGCTGAAGAAAATGATAAAAGAGCAATATTTCTAAAAAATGAAACAACAAAGACCTTGTTGAAAACTGCAAAAACCTCTATATTGGAATCAGAAAAAAACACAGCCCCTCGGGCAAAACCTGTTTGCTCCGGCTGTGCATGAACGGAACTTTATGATGGAGGACACATTATGAAACGCATTTCTCGTCGCAATTTCCTGAAAGTGGCCGGTGTGGGTGCCGCTGCACTGGGTCTGGCTGCCTGCGGCGGTTCTTCCAGCTCCACAGCTTCCAGCACGGCTTCTTCCGCTGCTGCATCTGCTGCTCCCGCTGAGGACGTGACCATCAAGGTCGCCGCCATCGAGACCGGCTATGGCGCTGATATGTGGAAGAAGGTCACCGAGGCCTTTACCGCCCAGACCGGCATCAAGGTGGAGCTGACCACCGACAAGAAGCTGGAGGACGTCATCGGCCCCTCCATGCAGGGCGGCGACTACCCCGACGTGGTCCATCTGGCCACCGGCCGTGAGGCTGCCCTGACCGAGCAGTTCATCAAGGGCAACCTGATCGCCGACATCACCGATGTGCTGAGCATGACCGTGCCCGGCGAGAGCAAGAAGGTGAGCGAGAAGATCGCCGGCGGCTTTACCGACACCTCCCTGACCAACCCCTACGGCGACGGCAAAACCTATCTGGCTCCCATGTTCTACAGCCCCTGCGGCCTGTTCTACAACGCCGGTTTCCTGAAGGAAAAGGGCTGGGACGTGCCCAAGACCTGGGACGAGATGTGGGCACTGGGCGACAAGGCTGCCGCTGAGGGCACCTACCTGTTCACCTACCCCACCACCGGCTACTTCGACGCCTTCTTCTATGCGCTGATGTACGCTGCCGGCGGCCCGGAGTTCTTCAACAAGGCTACCCACTACGAAGAAGGCATCTGGGACACCCCCGAGGCAAAGACCTGCTTTGATATCGTGGCAAAGCTGGCTTCCTACACCAACCCCATCACCCCCGCACAGGCCAACGATCAGGACTTTACCCAGAACCAGCAGCTGGTGCTGGACAACAAGGCTCTGTTCATGCCCAACGGCACCTGGATCGTGGGCGAGATGGCCGAGGCTCCCCGTGCAGACGGCTTTGAGTGGGGCATGACCGCCCTGCCCGCTGTCAAGGCCGGCGGCGACCAGTACAGCTACACCTGGTTCGAGCAGGCATGGATCCCGGCTGGTGCCGAGCATCTGGATGCCGCCAAGCAGTTCGTGGCTTACCTGTACAGCGACGAGGCCTGCAAGCTGTTTGCCGAGAGCGGTGCCATCCAGCCTGTGCTGGGCATCGCCGATGATCTGGAAGGCGACAACAAGATGTTCTACTCCATCTACGACAACGGCGCAAAGGCCGCTATGGGCAACTTTGCAGCCTTCAGCGCCATCCCCGGCGTGGAAGTGCGCACCGTGTTCTTCGACCCTGTCAACTCTCTGGTGTCCGGCAGCATGACCGAGCAGCAGTGGATCGACGGCATCAAGTCCGCCAGCGACCAGATGCGCGCCAACATCATCGAGTAATTAAGCCCTGCCCAGCGGGGGCGGTTTTTACCGCCTCCGCTTTTTTGGGCTGTACAGTACCATCAAGAAAGGAGCGGTCAATCCCCTATGAGAACGGATAAAAGCCGCAAACGGTTCGTATTCCTCTGTGTGGCACCGGCTACCATCCTGTTTTTCCTCTTTATGATCCTGCCCACCCTCAACGTGTTCCGCATGAGTTTGTATGAGCGGGGTGCCTATTCTCCCAACGAGACCTTTGTGGGGCTTAAAAACTTCCAGCATCTGCTGCGGGACGCCCAGTTCATCCGCTCCATGCAGAATATGATCCTGCTGGTGGTAACGGTCACCCTGATCACCTTCGCCTTTGCACTGGTATTTGCCGCCATCCTCACCCGGGAGAAGATCAAAGGCCAGAACTTTTTCCGCATCATCTTCTACATCCCCAACATCCTGTCGGTGGTCGTCATCTCCGGCATCTTCTCTGCCATCTATAAGCCGGAAAACGGCATGCTGAACAGCATCATCGGCCTGTTCCGCAACATGAGCGACCCCATCCTGTGGAAGGGCGAAAAACTGGTCATCCCCTCCATCATCATTGCCATGGTGTGGCAGGCCATCGGCTACTACATGGTCATGTACATGGCCTCCATGTCTGCCGTGCCCATCAGCCTGTACGAGAGCGCCAATCTGGACGGTGCCGGGCGGCTGACCCAGTTCTTCCAGATCACCATCCCCCTCATCTGGACGAATATCCGCACCACCCTCACCTTCTTTATCATCTCCACCATCAACATGGCCTTCCTCTTCGTCAAGGCCATGACCAGCGGCGGGCCCAACGGTGCTTCGGATGTGGCGCTGAGCTATATGTACAGCCAGAAAGACGCTGGCCTGTATGGTTACAGTATGGCCATCGGCGTGGTAATCTTCCTGTTCTCGTTTGCCCTGTCCGCCTGTGTCAACAAGGTCACCAACCGCGATACGCTGGAATTTTAAGGAGGGAAGAAGATGCAGAATACCACCGAAAAATCTTCCCGCTCTGCGGAAGGTCTGTACAAGTTTTTCATCTATTTTGTGCTGGTTCTGCTGGCCGTTACCATCATCGTGCCGGTGGCATGGGTGTTCATGGCCTCCATCAAGCAGAATGCAGAGTTCTACGGCAACCCCTGGGCACTGCCCGCCGGGTTCTACTGGCAGAACTTTGTCAACGCATGGAACGGCGCGAAAATGGGCGAATATATGCTCAACTCGGTCATCGTCACCGCGCTGGCGCTGGCGCTGCTGCTGGTCGTTGCCCTGCCCGCCGCCTACTGCCTGTCCCGCTTTCACTTCAAGGGGTGCAAGGTGCTGAACACCCTGTTCATGGCGGGCTTGTTCATCAACGTGAACTACATCGTGGTGCCCATCTTCCTGATGCTGCGGGACGGCGATGTGTGGCTGAAAGGCCATTTCGGCAGCGGCTTTCTGCTGAACAATCTGGTGGTGCTGGCGGTGGTATACGCCGCCACCGCGCTGCCCTTTACCATCTACCTGCTGTCGGGCTACTTTGCCACCCTGCCCCACGATTTTGAGGAGGCCGCCTATATCGACGGTGCAAGCTATTTTTCCACCATGACCCGCATCATCTTCCCCATGGCAAAGCCCTCCATCATCACCATTATCCTGTTCAACTTCCTGTCCTTCTGGAACGAGTATATCATCTCCATGACCCTGATGAGCTCCACCAAGGCACCCCGCACCCTGCCGGTAGGTCTTTTGAACCTGATGCAGGCGCAGCAGAGCGCCGCCCAGTACGGCACGATGTATGCAGGTCTTGTGCTGGTAATGCTGCCCACCCTGATTTTGTACATCTGCGTGCAGCGGCAGCTGACGCAGGGCATGACCGTGGGCGGCCTGAAAGGTTAAGGTGACAAACGATGAAAGCATACTGGAAAAACCATCCCGCCCTGCGCATGGTACTGATGCTGGTGCTGTTCGTGCTGGCACTGGTGCTGGTGGTGTCCGGCTGGAAAATGACCGGACAGCTGGCAGGGCTTGGCATCATGCTGGTGGGCGTAGCGCTGCTGCTGGCTGTGCTGGCCATCTACAATGCGACCTATCAGGATTGAGGATAAGAGAGAGGTAAAGGAGAATCCCTATGGATGAAACAAGAAAGTCCGGGCGCGTGACCATCCCCACCGACTTGGACGTGGTGCCCGAAACGCTGGAAATTCTGAAAAAGTGGGGTGCAGACGCCATCCGCGACTGCGACGGCACCGACTTTCCGCAGCAGCTCAAGGATGCGGACGCCAAGATCTACTCCACCTACTATACCACCCGCAAGGACAACGCATGGGCAAAGGCAAACCCGGACGAGGTACAGCAGTGCTACATCATGACCGGCTTTTACACCGCCCCCGGCGACACCGTGACCATCCCGCTGATGAAGGGCATCAGCCCGGAGCTGATGCAGGTGAACACCAACGACGACATCACCCGCTGGTGGGAGGTCATGGATCGCACCACCGGGCAGCCGGTGCCCCCGGAGCTGTGGAGCTACGCCGACGGCAGCGTGACGGTGCAGGCCGTGCCGTTCCATGAGTATACGGTCAGTTTTCTGGCTTACCTCATCTGGGACCCGGTGCATATGTACAACGCTACCACCAACGGCTGGACGAATTTTGAGCACCAGATCACCTTTGACGTGCGTCAGCCCAAGACCCACAAGTATTCCATGGAGCGCCTGCGCAAGTTCATTGCAGAGCACCCCTATGTTAACGTCATCCGCTACACCACCTTCTTCCACCAGTTCACCCTGATCTTCGACGAGCTGAAGCGGGAGAAGTTCGTGGACTGGTATGGATACTCTGCTTCGGTCAGCCCTTATATCCTCAACCAGTTTGAGCAGGAAGTGGGCTACAAGTTCCGCCCGGAGTACATCATCGATCAGGGCTACTATAACAACCAGTACCGGGTGCCCAGCAAGGAATTCCGGGATTTTCAGGCCTTCCAGCGCCGCGAGGTGGCAAAGCTTGCCAAGGAGATGGTGGACATCACCCACGCGTGCGGGTGCGAAGCCATGATGTTCCTCGGCGATCACTGGATCGGCACCGAACCTTTCATGCCGGAGTTCAAGACCATCGGACTGGATGCCGTAGTGGGCAGCGTGGGCAACGGCTCCACCCTGCGCCTGATCTCTGACATTGAGGGCGTGAAGTACACCGAGGGCCGTTTCCTGCCGTACTTCTTCCCGGACACCTTCCACGAGGGCGGCGACCCGGTGCGGGAAGCCAAGGAGAACTGGGTTACAGCCCGCCGCGCTATCCTGCGCAAGCCCATCGACCGCATCGGCTATGGCGGCTATCTGAAACTGGCCTTGCAGTTCCCGGAGTTCGTGGACTACGTGGAGAGCGTCTGCAACGAGTTCCGCGAACTGTACGAGAACATCAAGGGCACCACACCCTACTGTGTCAAGCGAGTGGCCGTGCTGAACTGTTGGGGTAAAATGCGGGCTTGGGGCTGTCACATGGTGCATCACGCCCTCTATTACAAGCAGAACTATAGCTATGCCGGTGTCATTGAGATGCTGTCCGGTGCGCCCTTTGATGTGAAGTTTATCAGCTTTGAGGATATCAAGAACGACCCGCATCTGCTGGATTCGTTGGATGTCATTATCAATGTCGGCGATGCCGACACCGCACACACCGGCGGCATCTGGTGGGAAGACCCGGAGATCTCCTCCGCTATCCGCAAGTTCGTCTGGAACGGCGGCGGCTTTATCGGCGTGGGTGAGCCTTCCGGTCACCCGTATCAGGGCCACATTCTCCAGCTTGCCAGCGTGCTGGGCGTGGAGGAAGAAAACGGCTTCACCCTCAACTACGACAAGTACAACTGGGAAGAACACCCGGACCATTTCATTCTGCAGGATGCCGACCGGCCCGTGGACTTTGGCGAGGGCAAAAAGAACATCTACGCCCTTGAAGGCACCGAAGTGCTGGTGCAGCGAAACAAAGAAGTGCAGATGGCGGCACACGACTTCGGCAAGGGTCGTGCCGTGTACATCAGCGGCGTGCCGTACAGCTTTGCCAACAGCCGCACCCTTTACCGCGCTATCCTGTGGAGTGCCCACAGCGAGGAGGAACTGCATACATGGTTCAGCTCCAATTATAATGTAGAAGTTCACGCCTACGTCAAGAACGGCAAGTATTGTGTGGTGAACAACACGTACGAGCCGCAGGACACCACCGTTTACACCACAGACGGCAGCAGCTTTGCTCTGCATCTGGATGCCAACGAGATCAAGTGGTATGAGATCTAAGTTCTCCTTTTCATAAACGAACACAACGGGCAGCTCTGTTACCAGAGCCGCCCGTTGTGTTTGCTGTATCTGCCGATAACTCAACCTGTGTCAATCGAACGCTGCAATGGAGATGGCTGGAAACGCAGAAATTCAGTAATGCGAGCGTAATAGACCTGCAGAAAAAAGAAACTGCCCGTGCGAGTATGCGTAAGATGGTGAAACACTTACTGAAAAATTTAAGTATCCACCGGTGGCATATGATAAAATTTGTATACTTCAATACGTTAAAGAAAGTTTGGAGAACCATTCAAAGAAATGCTCTGAACAAAAACTGAATACGGTTATTTTGACATAGCAACGCTGCTTATATAGAGCAAAGCACTGCTTATAAATAGTGGCGTCAGGAATTGAGATTTTGGAATGCCAAAAAAGACACCCTCACTTTTGATAGAAATCTCATGCAGGGATGTCCTTATCTCAACGCGAAGGTGTCTTAATAACGAGGGTCAGATGCCACGGAACGTAAAGGTGAACTCCACAGGCTTAGTCACATCAGGAATATACTCCGGGTGGACATTGGCACCCCAGCTGTCATCGCCGCCAACGCCCATCTGCTCACCCATGGCACGAATCACCGTGTAATGGACCGGGGGCAGCTCGTAGGGATGCTTGGCACTCTCCATTTCATGGGGAGTGTAGGGCAGCGCAGAGAAGAACATGGGCTTTGCGGCATCTGCGGTAAACAGCAGCCCGCGACCCTTGCGGTCCACTACCTTTGCCCAGCGCACAGCGGTCTTTGCACCGCACTCCTGCGGCACAAGGTACTGTGCCATGTTGTCTGCGACCTTGTTCTGGTAAATGCCCAGCTTTGCACCATGCTGACGATCCCAGTAGGTCTCCGCAGGGCCGTTTCCGTACCACTCCACCGTGTCGTAGTCAGCGTCGATCTTGAACAGTACGCCGAACTCCGGCATTGCTGCAAGTCCTTCCACCGGGTCATAGTGCAGGGTGGTCTGGATGCGGCCATCACCGAACACACGGTACTGCAGGCTGCACTCTGCTGCGGGGCTGGTCTGGAGGTTATAGAGATAGGTCACGACCACGCTGTCGGCTTCCACCTCGCAGGTGGGGTTCTGGAGGATGGTGCCGCCATGAACAGACGGAATCTCCTTGCCGATGCCCTTGGCGGTAGCGTACAGGCTTGCCAGCTTCCACTGACCGCGAACGCCGCCCATGTTGTTGCCGCAGTCGTTGTCGGTGGGAGCGCGCCAGAAGTTGGGACGGGGAATCTCCTGAATCATCTCCTTGCCGGCATAGCGGTAGGAAGTCAGACCGCCGTTCAGATCGGAGAACAAAACATCGAAATTCTCACCCCGGACACCGATGTTGTGTGTACCGTGCGTAACGGTAAACGGCGTGACCTTCTTGCTGGGAATGGAACGAACCACAGCGATCACACCCTGTCCAAAGGCGACTTCATGGCCCTTCTTTGCCCAGCTGGTGTCCTCCTTCAAACGGAAGCTGATGGTCACTGCATATTCACCGGGGAGCGCAGGAACCATAAACGGCAGCGGGAAGCTGGAACGCTCTTCGGGAGCAACATCAATATTGGTCAGTTCCTGCTGCTGATACAGCTTTCCATCACGATGCAGCAGTGCAACGCAGTCGAAAGCATCCGTAGAGGTGAACAGGTTCTTATTCCAGACTTCAAAGCCAGAGTTGTCGATGGAAATGGCGATGTTCTGATAGCAGAACTTGACCTCCTGCATCTTGGGAGAAGGAGCACGGTCACCACCGTAGGCAATGCCGTTTCCGCTGAAATTATAGTCGGTAGGACGCTCACCGAAGTCGCCGCCGTAGGCTTGGAACCACTTGCCGTAGCGGTCTTTTTTCCAGATGGACTGGTCGATGTAATCCCAGATGAAGCCGCCCTGATAGCCGCAGTCCTTCTGGTCGGCAAGTTCCGTGTACTTGTGCAAAGCACCGTTGGAGTTGCCCATAGCATGAGAATATTCGCACTCGATATAAGGCCGCTTATCGCCCTGTGCCAGATACTCTTTAATGTCCTTGACAGTGCTGTACATATGGCTCTCGATATCGGTGGTTTCGAGGAAGCGGGGATCATTGACCACACCTTCGTAATGCACCAGACGGGTGTCATCAAAGCGGCGGACCATCTCTGCCATCTGGAGCAGGGTCTCACCACCAAACGATTCGTTGCCCAGAGACCAGATCAGAACAGCAGGATGATTTTTGTCACGCTGGTAAGTGGAATTCATGCGGTCAAACAAGACAGCTTTCCACTCCGGCTTATCATTGGGCAAAACGCCCTCGATGCCGCGAATGCCCGCCTGATGGATGTCCCATGTGCCATGGGATTCCAGATTGTTCTCTGCGATCAGATACAGACCATACTCGTCGCACAGGTCGTACAGTGCATCCTGATTCTGGTAATGGCTGGTACGGATGGCATTGATGTTGTTCTGCTTCATGGTGATGATGTCCCGAAGCAGTTCCTCATGGGTGTGTACGCCCACAGCACGACCCGTAATGGAGCTGAACTCATGACGGTTGGCACCCTTGAACACGATGCGCTTGCCGTTGAGCAGCATCCGATTGTTCTTCAACTCGAACTTGCGGAAACCGACTTTCTGCCCGGTCACCTCTACCAGATGGCCTGCATCGTCCAGCAGCTCGATTTCCAGTTCATACAGAGCCGGGTCCTCTGCACTCCACAGGTGGGGGTTCTCCACCGCATGGCTGAACAGAGCAGAGCCGCCGTTCAGTGCGATTTTTTCGGAGAACACTTCCAGTTCACTGCGGCGCAGGGTCAGACGGGCTGCGCCCTTACCCTCCACCTGCAATGCAACTTCCAGCGTGGAATGAGTAAAATCATCCCCGGCAAACAGCGTTTTGACGGATATATCTTCCAGATGCACGGTGGGGATGGCGTACAGCCACACGCTGCGGAAGATGCCGGAGAAGCGGAAGAAGTCCTGATCTTCGCACCAGCTGGAGGAAGTCCACTTGAACACCTGCACAGCAAGTTTGTTCACGCCCGGCTGGAGATAGGGAGTCAGATCGAATGCGTGTGCGGAGAAGCTGTCCTCGGTGTAACCCACATAAGACCCGTTCAGCCAAAGAGCCATGCCGCTTTCCACACCCTCGAACTCGATGTGGACGGGCTTGCCCTGCATGGATTCCGGCAGCTCGAAGTATTTTACATAGCTTGCCACCGGATTGAACCGCTGCGGGATCTCGCCCGGCTGTACTTCTTCACGGCCATCCCACGGATACTGAACATTCGCGTACTGGGGAATGTCGTAGCCCTCCATCTGGATGTGTGCCGGAACATGAATGTCATCCCAGCCGCTGCAATCGTAATCTGTCTTTTCAAAGCCGGGGATGGCACTGGTGTAGTTCTTTGCGTAGGCGAATTTCCAGATACCGTCCAGCTTCAGCGCCAAAGAAGAGGAGCCTGTCCGATATTCTTCGCGGGAAGCGTAAGTACGGAAACTTGCATGAGCATTCAGCACGTTTTCCTTGAAAAAGGTGGGGTCTTTTACTTTTGCAAAATCAAATGCAGCCATAGTATTTCCTCATTTACCTTTTATAATTTTATAATATTTCTCCAGCCTCCCCGGAGGAATCGCTGGATTCCTCCGGGGAACAGCAGATGAAGGAGAAATGATAATGGCTTGTTATCAGACTGCTGCACGCAGTTTTTCATTTGCTTCTTCGACCTTCATACGAGAGAGAATGAAGGTGATGATGGCATCCAGAGCAAACGGAATCACCAGATACATGATCTTCAGCATCGAGATGCAGGATTCGGGCTGGACAGCCAGCGCACTATCGAAATGGCTTGCTGCCAGCAGCCAGCCGGTGATGGCAGTACCCAGACCGCCGCCCAGCTTCACACCGAGAGAAGTGCAGGAGTACATCGTGCCATCCACGCGCTTATGCTTCGTCAGCCAAGTATATTCAGAGCAAGCAGCAATCGCAGCGTTCATATCGCCCTGCCAAGGACCCTGACCAAGAGCTGCGATTGCAGTAAAGAGCAGCATCAAGGTCACATTGCCGCTGCCCATGTAACCAGCTACAGCAACCAGTGCACGAGAAATCGTTGCCAGAGTATAGCTCATTACATTCAGCTTATACATTCCATTCCACTTTGCAACCAAGGTCGGGGTGAACACCAGTGCGATGATCAGAGGAATGTTGATTGCCCAAGAGAATACACCGAACAGATTCTGGTTGCCAAGGATGTAGGTTGCATAGTAGGTGCCCATGCTGATCATGGCACCGTAGATCTGCTGCAAAATGTAGGTGACGCAAATCATCATATAATATTTGTTACCAGCAAGCAGCTTTGCAGCCTGAACCAGATTGTACTTTTCGTCCTGCTCGATTTCCTTTTTGTCGGTGGTATCCACCAATTCGCCTTCCGGCAGTTCCTTCACGGAGAAAACGGAGAGGGTGTTGACAAGCAGACCGATGATGGCGTAGATGATTGCAACAGTGCGCCAACCGGCAGCACCACCGCCCAATGCCGTAACAGCACCCAGCGTGATGGACTGGATGAGCAGGCTGGTGGCAAAGGCGAACATGAAACGCCAAGAACCCATCTCGACCTGTTCGGCACTGTTCTTCGTGACGAGAGCAGTCAGTGCAGAGTAAGCAATGTTGTTGGCAGTGTAGAATACAGCGTTCAGCAGAGTATATGCGATCAGGAACCATGCGTACTGTGCAAACTGTCCCAGATTGGTCGGGATGGCGAAAATTGCCACCAGCGTAATGGCACAGCCAATGTAGCCGTACAGCATCCAAGGACGGGCTTTGCCCATCTTAGAATGCGTTTTGTCAATCAAAGAACCAAAGAAAATGTCCGTCACACCGTCCAGCAGTTTGGAAACTGCAATCAGAGTGCCGACAATACCGGGGTTCAGGCCAACGGTGTTGGTCAGATAGATCATGACGAAGGAGGACAGGAATGCATACACCACGTTGCCTGCAATATCGCCTGAACCATAGCCGACTTTATTATACCACTTTAGATAACGTTTCTCAGTCATTGTGCTTTCTCCCATCTTGCTTGTTTTGTGTGGGCGCGACCAATCTGCTGCGCACTTCAGACTGGAATTCTCATTACGCAAGTTGCCCAAATCTCTTGCGTTTCGTCTGAAAATATTATAGAATCTAATGGAACGAAAAGATATAGACAAGATGGAACAAAATATGCACAAAATCAAAGAGTTTGTAATTTTTTGATAGAACATTTCCCAAATCACTGTAAAATCTCTGAAGATGAGGAGGACGCAGGGATGTATTTCAACTCAGGATATTTGAACAACTCCCGTTTGGATTTCAAAGACTACTCAAAGCCGCTGGTCGTAGGCAGCTGCGGCACTTATCGCTTGAAAAAACGCCCTAAGCTACCTACTTTTTGGGCAAAGGGTCGCAGAGACTATCAAATCCTCTATGTGGCATCTGGTAAAGCACACTTCTGGTTCGATGGTGTTGAGGAAGTGGTGACTTCTGGACACATGGTGCTTTATCAGCCGAAAGAAATCCAGAAGTATGTCTACTATGTAGAAGATCATCCAGAGGTGTTCTGGATTCACTTTACAGGATATGATGTCAAAAACATCCTGAACTATCACGGAATACCATTGGACAAGCACGTTTTTTACAGCGGCACACTGCCGGATTACAAAATGCTGTTCCGAAAGATCATCCGGGAACTGCAACAATGTGAATATGGCTATGAAGACTATATTGCTTCTCTCTTCAACATCATTCTGCTTTTAGTAAGCAGGCAACAGCAGGAAAGCGAGAAAACAACTACAAGCATCCCCGAAGAAATCGAAGCCGCCGTTGCCTACTTTAACGAGAATTATAATACAAAGGTCAGTGTGGACGATTACGCAGAATCGCTGCATATCAGTACGAACTGGTTTATCCGTAATTTTAAGCTGTACATGAAAATAAGCCCTGCACAATACATCCTGTCCCTTCGGATGGTAAATGCACAAAGCTTATTGGAGAACACCGAATACAATATTGGAGAAATTGCAGAGATCGTAGGGTATGATAACCCACTCTATTTTAGCCGGGTATTCAAGAAAGAGTATGGTGTCAGTCCGGCACAGTACCGAAAGAATCTGGAAGAATCTACTGAAAAATGAGAAAGATTCCTTATAAATAAGGAGAGTAGAACCATACCGATAAAAAATGCGATCCACAGCCAACAAGTCTACGACCCAACGGATGAATCCATCATGGCAGAGCAGGAACTTTGCATGGAGCGGCTGTATGCTTATAATCATACCCGCCCTTCCGAACACGCAAAACGGGCGTAGCTTTTGAAAGAAATGCTTGCAGAGTGCGGCGCAGACTGCTGGATCGAGCCGCTGTTTCACGCCAATTGGGGCGGAAAGCACGTTCACTTGAGCGATTATGTCTATGCCAACTTCGGGTTGACCTGCGTGGATGATACCCATATCTACATCGGGGAGCATACCATGATCGGCCCGAACTGTGTGAGAAAGCATACCAGTACAATCTGCCCATCCGCATTGGACGCAACTGCTGGCTGGGTGCTGGCGTGATCGTGGTGCCGGGTGTTACAATTGGGGATAATACGATGATCGGTGCGGGAAGCGTTGTGACAAAGGACATTCCTGCTAACGTAGTGGCGTAGGAAATCCATGCCGTGTGCTGCGCCCCATCAGCGAACATGACAAAGAG
>OHUY01000502.1_pt1 | contig 13472 bp, 11 predicted proteins | sample 1579301 | NCBI WGS metagenome assembly OHUY01 (sample SAMEA3882520, study PRJEB24775) | human gut metagenome | biome: human-associated habitat; feature: intestine environment; material: feces | place: Netherlands | collected 2009/2010
ACGAACTCTACATTAAGCTAAGAAAGCATGTATATGAAAGACTGGACATTGGCAGAGATGTTGCTGACAGTGAACTATATGAGGTGATAGATGCCTGCATATATGATGAAAGCCGTAATAATGTGATTTCGATAAGGCAGAAGGAAGAACTTAAACAGCGCTTATATAACTCTATTAAAAAACTGGATATTTTGCAGGAATTACTTGAAGATGACAGCATAACCGAAATAATGGTGAATGGCAGTGACAGTATATTCATGGAGAGGAATGGTTCTATAGAAAGATGGAACAAAAAATTTGAAAGTGAGAATAAACTGTCAGATGTGGCACAGAGGATTGCAGCTATGTCAAACCATATGGTTAACGAAGCATCTCCAATAGCTGATACAAGACTTGAAGATGGCTCGAGGGTCAGTATTGTTCTTCCACCAGTGGCAATTAATGGACCAATAATAACTATAAGAAAATTCTTCAATAAGCCCATCACGATAGACAGACTTATTGAATTGGAATCTATTACTCCAGAGGCGGCACAGTTTTTAGAAAAGCTTGTTAAGAGCAAGTATAACATTTTCATATCAGGTGGAACAGGAAGTGGAAAAACAACATTTTTAAATGTGTTGTCAGATTATGTGCCAGATGATGAAAGGGTAATTACAATTGAAGATTCTGCTGAACTACAGCTTCACAACATTAATAACATTGTGAGGCTTGAGGCGAGGGTGGCAAATTCAGAGGGAACTAATGCAGTGAGTATAAGAGATTTGATAAAAGCAAGCCTAAGAATGCGCCCGGATCGTATTGTAGTTGGAGAAGTAAGAGGAGCAGAGGCAATAGATATGTTACAGGCTATGAACACAGGGCATGACGGAAGTCTGTCTACAGGACATGCCAATAGTCCCAAAGATATGCTGACGAGATTGGAAACAATGGTACTTATGGGAATGGATATGCCTGTGTCAGCAATCAGGGCGCAGATATCATCAGCTATTGATATTATTGTTCATCTTGCAAGGCTAAGGGATAAGAGCAGAAAGGTGGTTCAGATTGCAGAAGTCGGAAATTGCATTAATGGTGAGATTGCACTTACGCCATTGTTTAAGTTTGTTGAAAACAGTCAGGATAAGAATGGAAAAGTTATTGGTACGCTTGTCAGGCAGAATAATGTGTTTAACAGAACAGAGAAGCTTGAAGCTGCAGGGTTTAGTGAATGGTAACGAAAGGTACATATTAGAGGGGATAATTATTGTTCTGATTGCAGCATACATATTTTATGAAAATGTTTTTATGGCGGTTATTCTTTCACCGTATGTGTATATTCATTACAGGCAGAGAATAAAGGAAAGGATTGTTCATGATAAGAAGAACTTTAAGAAGAAATTTAAAGATGGAATTATTGCAGTGTCATTTGCTTTAAATGTTGGATATTCAATAGAGAATGCATTTGGACAGGCTGTAGATGAACTTACTCTTATGTATGGGGATGATTCTGATATTGTTGTAAAGTTCAAACTTATAGTTATAAGGCTTGGGCAGAATGAGAATCTTGAGGATATATTAGATGATTTTGCGGAGGAAAGTAAAGTAGAGGATATCATGTATTTTGCGGAGATATTCAGATATGCCAAGAGAAGTGGTGGAGATTTAATGGCAGTTATAAAGAATACAGCGCAGATTATACAGCAGAAGGAAGAGGTTATGTCAGAGGTTGACACTATTATAAGTGGCAAAAAAATGGAACAGAGAGTAATGAGTCTTATACCTGCTGTTATCGTTATATATTTAAAGGTGACTGCCAAAGAATTTATACAGCCTTTGTATGGTAATATTGCTGGAATAATTATTATGACGGTGTGTCTGGCAGTATATGTTGTTTCTGATATGTGGGCAAAGAGGATAGTTAATATTGAAGTTTAAAAAAGAAAGAAAGGTATTATTAATAATTGTTATTAGTGCAGCCATGGCTGTAATCAGTATGTTTATGACGGACAATTCAGATAAGTTGTTTTGCAGTATAGAGCGTCCTGAACCTGGAGAAGAGACACAGGTAAAGAGAATTAATGTCGTAGGTGAAGATGGAGAGAGCATAACATCTGTTGATGTTGAAATCGCACCAAGAATTATGTCACAGGATGAAGCTGCCGTATGCTTTGAAAAGGCATATGAGGAGATAGCTGGAATTATGTGTGGGAGAAATAAAAATCTTGAACATGTAACTAGCAATCTTGTATTACCAGAAACGGCACAGAGAGGTGTAGTTTCTTTGACATGGTATTCAGGAAATTATGAACTTATTAATTATAACGGTAATGTTAATAATATTAGTTTTTTGGAAAATGAGTGTCAGAATGTAGAACTTAAGCTGATTATGGAATATGAGGATTATAAAAGTGAATACGATTTTACAGTAACGGTATATTCACCAGAATATGGTATAGGAGATAGGAGAAAAATACAGGCACAAAAGGATATAGAAGCAGCTGTCAGTAGTAGCAGAATGGATGGAAATATTAACCTTCCACAGTATATAGCAGACAGCAAAGTATACTATGAGGAAAGTGAAAAGCCTGTGTCTCCGTTATTATTTGTCCTTCTTGGAGGGGCAGCTATACTAGTAGTAATTATAGCTGATAAAAAGAAAGTAAAGGACAATGCTATAAAGAGAAAAAAGGAACTGTTATATGATTATTCAGAAGTTGTATCGAAATTGACATTGCTTCTTGGTGCTGGAATGACTACAAGAATGGCATGGCATAAAATAGCAGCTGATTATAAGGATAACATAGAACATGGCAAGGCGGTACGCAGACCTGTATATGATGAGATATGTAAGACTGATTATAATATTCAGGCAGGAATATCCGAATTAAAGGCATATGAACAATTTGGAAAAAGATGCGATACGAGAGAATATATGAAGCTTGCAGCATTATTGCAGACTAATATCAGAAAGGGGACTAAAGAGTTACGGCGTCTTCTTGAGGAGGAGACGGCTGATGCATTTGAAAAAAGAAAGAATATGGCAAAGATAAAGGGTGAAGAGGCTACAACTAAACTGCTTATGCCAATGATGATGATGCTTATGATAGTAATGGCAATAATTATGATTCCTGCAGTATGGTCTTTTCAGATTTAGCTGGTAATTATGGAGGTTAAGATAATATGAAGAATGCGATAAAAAAGTTTTGGGATAGTGAAGATGGCATGGGTGTTGTAGAGGTTGTGTTGATAACAATTGTTCTTGTGGGACTGGTTGTTGTATTCAAAAAACAGATAACAAGTCTGGTTAATTCAATTCTTTCTAAGATGACAAATCAGGCTAATAAAATCTGATAAATGGAGGCTGTTGTTGAATAATAAGACATTTAAGGCGCAGATAACGGTAATGGCAGCATTGTCAATGACAATAATATTTTCTTTGATATGTACATGTGTCAGATCAGCATCAGATTGTTTTTATAATACGCAGATCAAGGAAGCGTGCATGTTATCTGTGGAAGGCGCATTTTCTGCGTATCATAACGATATGTTGAGTGAATATGATATTCTGCTTCTTCAATATAGCGATAATATTAAGGCAAGAATTGAACAATATGCTGAAGAAAATATATATTCCTGTGGGAAAAATGTCTCATTAATGGGGGTTGATGTGGATAATGTTGAGTACATAACTGATCAGGGTGGAATATATCTTAGAAAAGAAATTGCTTCATATATGCAATATGGATTGTTTTCAGAGATGGCAGATGTTATGAGACAGTCGGAAAAGGAACTTCAAAAAGTAGAAAAAATCAAGGAGATAACATCGGATATACAGGATTGTGAAAAGGATTTGTGGGAGGTGGACTTAAAAATACTTCAGCTCATTAAATATGTTGAAGGGATTGAGACAACAGATACGGGAATTGTAATAAGAAGTGGGGAACCTGTATCATCAGGGGGATATTTTGCCAAATCGGCAGTTAATGGGATTATATGTTGATGAGAAAAAAGTATACATGAGTATTGACAACTCAGAACCTGGCTACACAGATGTATCAGCATTATTAGATGATATGTATGAAGATGCCAGTGGTGTTGCAGCTAGTGAAGAAAATCAAAAAGAGGAAGATTATATTAATTCATATTCGGATGTATATAGGAGAAATTATATAAAGCTGAAAGCTGTACTTGGAGGAACTAAAGAGCAGACAGAGAAAGCTTTAGAGGTGCTTGGTGAATATGATGATGCAAAGTCGGGTGCAGAGAATAAACTGGGTGGATGTATGGAAAAGGTTTCTGCTGAAATAAAGACTCTTGGTGAAGAACTTTGTAATGAATTAATAGAGGATCTTAAGTCTATGAAAGAAGACAATGCGTCAGACAAGAAAACAATGTGTGATATGCAACAACTGAGACAGGCACTTTCAAGAAATCTAATTGTGCTTAATGGGGTATGCAGTCAGATTGAAAAACTTGAAGAAAATCTTAATTATGACAATAGCAGAGATGTTATGTCGTCAGTAGTCAGATGCAGGCAGTTGTTATATGGATTGTCCGCAAAGGGAATGAAGTTTGATTATTCAGGAGTGGATTTTTCTATAGAATCTTCCGGTCTGTCTGCTGTAAAAAAAGTAAGACAGCTGATTACTGATGGCATACTGGCGTTAGTTATGGATACAGATAATATTTCAGAAAAGTCTGTTAATTATGCAGGTCTTGCAACAGATATGTCAGGGGAAATTGAGAGTATGGAATCAAAGGCGGAAGAAATAAAGGAACAGTTTCTGATGAATGAGTATCTGATGATGAAGTTTAATTGTTTTACTGATTATCTTGATATGGATATCGATGAAAGTGCCGGTATTGACTATACGCTTGAATATATACTGTGTGGAAAAAGCGGTGATAAGGAAAATCTTGAACAGACAATGCTGGAATTATCAGGAATAAGAACGGGTATGAATCTGGCATATCTTATAACAGACAAGTCAAAAAAAATGCAGGCGTATTCATTTGCAGCAGGAGCATTAGGATTTACAGGTAATATGGCTCTTATTAAAGCCGGGCAATATCTGATAATGTCGGTGTGGGCATATGGTGAAGCAATAATGGATATGAGGGATTTGTATGCAGGAAATAAAGTTGCTCTTGTGAAAAACGAAAAAAACTGGAAATTATCATTGGAAAATCTGTTAGGTATGAAGTTTGATTCCGACAAGGATACAGACGATGATGGTTTGGAATACAGGGATTATATACGAATGCTGCTTATGTTAGAAAGGAGTGAACATAAGAATTACAGAACTATGGGGGCAATGGAAATTAAGATGATAAGTATGGGACATGATGATTTCAGAATGAGAAATTATATTGTGAGTATGGCGGGAACAGCAGTGTTTAGTGTTATTAGGAGAGGACAGCCATACGTACAGATAATAAGCTGTTCTTATATTTAATATGGTTTAGCGGCATAAGCTTCTAAATAACGGTTCGATGCAGGAATAATTACGAAGAGAGGAGAGCAGTCAATGACATACTTTAACCGAAAATTGATGAAAAGAGACATTCCTGCATCAGCAACTGTAGAGGGGGCTTTGGTTATACCTGTTATATTATATGCTGTTGCGGCAGTAATGTTTTTGTTGCAGTTAATTTCAATAAGGATGCATGTAAATGATGCATTATATAATGCATTAAGAAAGTTTAATACATATTCTTATACAAGTCAGGTTATGACGGGAGAAATATATAAGTCTACATTTTTTGCTATTTTTGTAGATGAAATTGGCAGCGATTATGCTAAGAAACATTATATAGCAGGCGGTAATACAGGGTGGAACTTTTATGGTTCAGACATAGCGGATGATAATTCTACCGTGAAGATTTCTTTAAAATATACTGTTAAGAATCCATTCAATATATTAGGGAAAAGGCAGATTACAATATATGAAAAAAGAATAACTGATATATGGTTAGGAGAGGAAAAAGATGGATTTGAGTTAAATAACAATGACGAATCTGAGTATGTTTACATAACACAGTATGGTGAAGTATATCACATAGAGAAGATGTGTAGTTATCTGGTAAGAAACATAAAAGCAGCATCGCTGGCTGAAATTACAGATTTAAGAAATGCTTCTGGAGGAAAGTATTACCCATGTAGTTTGTGCAAGGGTGCATCAAAAATTGTATACTACACAGATTATGGTGATAAATATCATGCATCTGATAGTTGTTATGCATTGCAAAGAACAATTCTTAAAGTGAAAAAAGAAAAAATAAAAGGAATGGAATGTTGCAAAAAATGTATACATTCATAATCCAAAGGGGGTATATGGGAAGTCTGATTATGTTAACGGGGCTGGCTATAATGTCTTTTATGGATATAAAGAGAAGAGCAGTTCCAGTATATATGATAATAGTGATGAGTATTCTGGCAATTGGCATAAAGATAGCAGAATATATATTTGGATATAAGAAAGTGGATGTTTATGAAATGTTTATTATATTGGTTGTTACAACAGTATTTGTTGTGATATGTGTAATTAGTCATATAATGGGTGCGGCTGATGCACTTGTTATGGGAATAATTGCAATTGTTACAGGCATAAAAAAGGCAACATCAGTATTTTTTATGGCAATGATGTTTGTAAGCATAATTTCTGGGGTACTGCTTATTATAAAAAGATTAAAAAGAAAAGATACAATACCATTTATACCTTTTATATTTATATCTTATGTGGGGGTGATGATATGTGGTTAAGGGCATCATATACAGTGGAAAATGCGGTTATTACACCATTGTTTATGTTGATAATTATTGTTGTTATGAGAGCAAGTTGTGATATACATGATAATCTCATTCAGCGCAGCGTTAACAGTCAGTTTGTTATCCAGACAGAATTAGGGGGATTTAATGATGAAGATACGGACATGTATAGAATAAAAACGGAGGAATATCTTAAGAGAAGAGTGATTTTTTCGAAAAAATACAAAATAGAACCAGAAGCATCAATTGTAAGAACGAGTTCTCCAGAAAAAACTATAAGAATAGTCAATGCACTTAAAGAACTTAAGAATTAGGGGAGGATTAATATTGGGGAAGGAAAATATTAATATAAAATATGAGCATCAGAACAACAGTAATTATCTTGTGATAGAAGATAATGTTGAATATGATGATTACCAGTACAAAATGCTTAGGCGCAATAAACCAGAGCATTTTTTAAGATTCTCAATGTATTCTGTTAATGGCAGATATGGAATATATTACGACATTACATCAAGACAACAGCTGAGTAAGTATTATGAATATGGGAAAATGACAATGGAGGATGTTAAATCCATATGTGTTAATATATCTGAAATGGTAAGAATAGCAGAAGATTATATGTTAGATATAGATCACGTGAAGATAGAACCCAGGTTCATATATATGGATGTTGGAACAAAGAAGCTGCAGTTTGTGTATCATACAAAGGTTAATGGATATAGTTTTAACGAAAGCCTCAAAATATTGTTTGAATTTATATTGGAACATTTTGATCATAGTCTGGATAAGGAGAGTATCGTACAATTATATGAAGTGTATCAGAAGGTAATTGTTGGAGATTATGATCCATTTAACCTTATGAGAATGTTTAGGATTAAAAAAGTAAAAAAACAGGAAGAATCTGTTATACAGGATATGCCAGAAAAACGGGATAAAGAAATAAAAACTGTTATAGCTGAACAGATGATTTCGGATAAAGAAGAAAAGGCAGATGAATCAGATGTTAATATAAGAAAAGTTATTATTGGTGTAGTAAGTATGGCTTTTGGTCTGTTAGGTATATTTGTGCCAGGATTAATACCTTTCAGAATCCCATCAGTCCTGAGTTTTATATGCATTGGTGCCGGAATAGGAATATTAGTGTTTTGCAAAAAAGAACATAAAAAACTGCAGTCTGTTATACTTACGCAGAAACAGTCAATTCCATATGTTGTGAAGAAAGATACAGCACAGGTATTATATAATGAGAGTGTCAATGTAAACAACAAATGCATAGAAGAAAAAACGGTTTCGTATGACGATATATGCAATGAGACAATGCTGTTGTCTGAATATATGCCGGAAAAGAACAGTAGAAAAGAATTAAAACTTGTATTGCAGAAAGAAAATCTTATAGGAGAAGTGCTTATATATATAAGAGGGGTCGAGAATGAAGACGGGGTAATATGCATGGATAAGTATCCATATGTAATAGGAAGTTTTGAAAAGATGTCAGATGTTGTAATAAAAGCACAGGTAGTGAGTCGTATGCATTGCTGTATATATCATGAAGCATTTAAAGATGATGAATATCTGGTTGAGGATCTTAATGCTACCAACGGAACATATCTTAATGGAGAACGGCTTGGCAATCATGAACGTAAAAAACTTTCTGATGGAGATGTGTTAAAAATTGCAGCTATATCCTTCAAGGTTGAAATAAGCTAGATTTTATGCTATATTCTGACTGGTATATCACGGTAAGTGACAATATTTATTTTTTGATATATATGGGGATTATAAGATGAATATTAATATATATTATGGTGGAAGAGGGCTTGTTGATGACCCTACAATATTAGTTATTAATAAGATACAGGAAGTTCTTGATGAGCTTAATGTCAATGTGAACAGATATAATCTGTATGAGATGAAGAATACAATAACAACACTGTCACAGACTGTTACAGAAGCAGATGGTATTATTCTTGCAACTACAGTTGAATGGGTAGGAATGGGAGGATATATGCAGACATTTCTTGATTCCTGCTGGTTTTATTCTGATAAGTCACAGATTTTAGATAAGTATATGTTTCCAGTTGTAATGGCAAGAACATATGGAGAAAGGGAAGTGACACTTGCACTTAATAATTCATGGGAAATTATTGGTGGAAAGATAGGACCGGCACTTAGTGCATATATAGATGATACTACTGATTTTGAGTTTAATGATAATTACAAAATAATAATAGAAAAATATGCTGAGAATGTATATAGAACAATTTCACAAAGAATTATGCAGCTTCCATCAAGTAGTCAGACTATTAAGAACAATATGCTTAAGGATACTATTAAGCTTACACCACAAGAAAGTGAACAGCTGTCATTTGTTAAGACACAGAAGCAGGATATTGAATCGCTTGCAAGTATATATAAGGAACTCCTTAATGATCAGGAAAATGGTGGAGATGATTATTATCTTAATGTTTTTAGAGATAATTTTAATCCTACAACAGGATATAAGAGTACATATATGATATCAATAAGTGATAAAGATAAGCTTATAAGTATTTATGTAGATGGAAGAGACATAAGAGTAACATTCGGAGAGAATAAGAGTGCTGATGTCATAGGAAAGCTTTCAAAAGAAACATTTGACCAGATAGTGGAAGGCAGAGAGACATTCCATCGTGCATTTATGACAGGAGCAATGACAGCACGGGGAAACCTTAAGACTCTCAGGATGTTAGATGAAATATTTAATTTTCAGAAATAATAGGAAAACGTATGCATAATATTGTTTTTCCGTCTGATTCAGTGAGTCTGGCATAACCGTTACTGGATAGGCATATCTGATGTATTATTGACAGACCAACACCTATATGACCAGATTTTGTTGAATAGAAAGGTCTGGATAGTTTAATGTAATCAGATAGGTATGAAGAATCATCGTGTGATGGCAGCCCCCCATTATTAATAATTTCTGTGATTACATAATTGTTACTCTTTCTGGTTATAAGGGTGATTTCACCAGTGCAGTCTGATGCTTCACACGCATTCTGGACAGCTTCTGTAAGCAGGGTTTTGAGCTGGTCAGGATTTATGAGAATATCGGGAATATTATCAAGACAGAAGGTAAATGTACATGTATTATCGATTACGTCATCAATTATGTCTGGAACTTCATACATAATATCGTTGATATTAACTGGTTTTTTGTCAGCTTTTTTCATGCTGTATCTGTAAAGAGTTGTTCTTTCCATGTGATATATAAGCTGTGACAGGACATCTTCCATACGTATTATATATTTGTTTTCAGACAGTTCAGGAGATTTCTTTTTTAAAAGCTGGAAACTGGTTTTTAAATATGCCAGATGATTCTTTATATCATGGGAATCGATGGATAATTCATCAATAGAAAACATAGACATGTTGTCAAAGACAGAAATTATGTCGGGATTTTCGTTTATTAAGCAACATAGATTTCTATATTCATCATAGTTTAACATTTTATAAGAATTCCTTTCGAACATTAATTTAATAAGTTTTTTTCTATGAGGTTGTAATTGAACCTTCTTTAAGTTATCATATAAAAGTATATACGTATTCGAAATACATGTAAACAAAAGTATTTCGACAAATTTCGTGCAAAGTGAGGAAATAGTATGAAAAAGGATGATTGTATTTTTTGCAAGCTGGCAAACGGCGAGATTCCAACAAATGCTCTTTATGAAGATGATATTGTAAAAGTTATTTTCGATGCAAGTCCTGCCGCTAAAGGACATGTACTTATATTGCCGAAGGAACATTTTGACAATATATATGAACTTGATGATGATACTGCCGCACATGTATTTAAAGTAGCAGCTAAGATTTCTAAAGCGTATAAGAAAGCATTGGATTTTGATGGACTTAATATTGTTCAGAACAATGGAGAAGTAGCAGGGCAGACAGTATTTCATTTCCATATGCATATTATTCCTAGAATTAAAGGTGATACAGTTAATGTTGGATGGGTTCCGGGAACTGCAGATAATGACACTATAGCATCAATAGTAGAAAAAGTTACACCTTATCTTTAATGTTTGTATATGTTATATAATGAGGATATGAATAACGGATATTAAGCGGGAAACCGTAATGATATATAGAAAGAGGAGAAAGCATGATTAAATTAAGTGATGGAGGAGCATATCTTATCAACGGTGTCGATATTGTTGAGGATAGTGCTTCGGCTGTGAATGAAGTAGCTGCCAAGACAGGATGTTCAGTAACAAAGGAAGAGGCTGCTAAGAATACTATTGCATATGGAATTCTTGAAAACCATAACACATCTGGAAACATGGAGAAGTTAAAGATTAAGTTTGATAAGATGACTTCACATGATATTACATTTGTTGGAATTATACAGACAGCAAGAGCTTCAGGTCTTGAGAAATTCCCAATTCCTTATGTACTTACTAACTGCCATAACAGTCTCTGTGCAGTTGGCGGAACTATTAATGAAGATGACCATATGTTTGGCCTTACATGTGCAAAGAAATATGGCGGAATATATGTACCACCGCATCAGGCTGTAATCCACCAGTTTGCAAGAGAGATGCTGGCTGAAGGTGGAAAGATGATTCTTGGATCAGATAGTCATACACGTTATGGAGCTCTTGGAACAATGGCTATGGGTGAAGGTGGTCCAGAGCTTGTTAAGCAGCTTCTTAATAAGACTTATGATATTAACAGACCAGGAGTAGTTGCTATCTATATGACAGGAGAACCGGCAAAGGGGGTTGGTCCTCAGGATGTTGCACTTGCTATTATAGGTGCAGTATTTGGTAATGGTTATGTTAAGAATAAAGTTATGGAGTTCGTTGGACCTGGTGTTTCATCACTTAGTGCTGATTTCAGAATTGGCGTAGATGTTATGACAACAGAGACAACATGTCTTTCATCTATATGGAGAACAGATGATTTGGTTAAGGAATTCTATGATATTCACGGAAGAAGTGAGAGTTACAAGGAACTTAATCCTGGAAATGTTGCTTATTACGATGGTGTTGTATATGTCGATTTAAGCACAATCAAGCCAATGATTGCTATGCCATTCCATCCAAGTAATACATATACAATTGAAGAACTTAATGCTAACCTCGAGGATATTCTTCATGATGTAGAGAAGAAGGCTCTTGTAAGCCTTGATGGACAGGTTGAATATAAGCTTACAGATAAGATTAAGAATGGCAGACTTTATGTTGATCAGGGAATTATTGCCGGATGTGCCGGTGGTGGTTTTGAAAACATATGTGCAGCAGCAGACATTCTTAAAGGAAAGTCAATTGGTGCAGATGAATTTACACTTAGCGTATATCCTGCAAGTACACCAATTTATGTTGAACTTGCAAGAAATGGAAGACTTGCAGATCTTATGGAGACAGGTGCAATCGTTAAGACCGCATTCTGCGGACCATGTTTTGGTGCAGGAGATACACCTGCTAATAATGCATTCTCAATCAGACATTCAACAAGAAACTTCCCTAACAGAGAAGGTTCTAAATTACAGAATGGACAGATATCATCTGTTGCACTTATGGATGCACGTTCTATTGCAGCAACAGCAGCTAATAAGGGATACCTTACAGCAGCAACAGATATAGATGTAAACTATACAAAACCTAAATATTTCTTTGATAAAACTATATATGAGAATCGTGTATTTGATAGTCATGGTGTTGCAGATCCTTCAGTTGAAATCCAGCTCGGACCAAATATCAAGGACTGGCCACAGATGAGCGCACTTCCTGAAAATATGCTTCTTAAAGTTGTTTCAGAGATTCATGATCCTGTTACGACAACAGATGAGCTTATCCCTTCAGGAGAAACATCCTCATATCGTTCTAACCCTCTTGGACTTGCAGAATTTGCACTTTCAAGAAAAGACCCTGAGTATGTAGGAAGAGCAAAGGAAATCCAGAAAGCACAGAAGGCTATTGAGAATGGTGAGTGTGCAGGAAAAGCTGTTCCTGAGGTTGGTGAAGTTATGGGAGTTGTAAAGAAAACATTCCCTGATGTAGGACATGATAATATGGGATTCGGAAGTACGATTTTTGCTGTAAAACCTGGTGATGGATCCGCAAGAGAGCAGGCTGCAAGCTGTCAGAAAGTGCTTGGTGGATGGGCAAATATCGCAAATGAGTATGCAACAAAGCGTTATCGTTCAAATCTTATAAACTGGGGAATGCTTCCATTTATCATTGATGAGGGTGAGCTTCCATTTAAGAATCTTGATTACATATTCCTTCCTGAAATAAGAAAAGCTATAGAGGAAGGAAAACATGAATTTGAGGCATACGTTGTAAAAGATGGAAGTTTAAATCCATTTACACTTAAAATGGGTGAACTTACCGATGATGAAAGAGAAATTATATTAAAAGGATGTCTCATAAATTATAATCGTAAATAGTAAGGTGCTAAGGAGATTTAATGAGCGAATCGGGAAATAAAGAAATAAAACATATCAACAAACCGGCAGGCAGAGAGGAATGGCCTCATCTTATACGAATAGGTGTAATGATATTTGTAACATTTGCAGTAAGTATACTATTTTTCTTTGCTATATTCAGATATGAAGGGTTTGCCGGAATGTGGGGAAAGGTGTTATCGGCGGCAATGCCTATAATTATTGGGCTTGCCCTCGCATACCTTATGAACCCTGTAATGTTGTGGCTTGAAAGATTGTGCAGAAAAT
>OHUY01000514.1_pt1 | contig 13236 bp, 8 predicted proteins | sample 1579301 | NCBI WGS metagenome assembly OHUY01 (sample SAMEA3882520, study PRJEB24775) | human gut metagenome | biome: human-associated habitat; feature: intestine environment; material: feces | place: Netherlands | collected 2009/2010
ATCATTTTACCATGTTTTTTATATTGATATGTGCCTTTATACCCCTTATAATTCTATTATATTCCCAATTTTAAGAGAAAATATTTATATTTAATATACATTTATTAAGAAAAGAGAGTTGATATGAAGTTAAAAAAATTCGAACAACAGCCAAAACACGTTGACAATATTCCAATTGAGGCTATTAATCTTGATTCTGAACAGGAACAGCCGCCAAAACCTGACAAAGCTGTTGGCAAGAATGTATTCCAGCCTAACAGCAAATACTTTACAATTGTTATATATGGTCTGCTTTTTGTGCTAGGTGCAATTCTTATATATAAGTTCATTGGTAACTGGCCTGCAACCGTCAAGTCATTTGGCAATATATTCCATATACTGTCACCATTTCTTATTGGTGGCATGATTGCGCTTGTTCTTTATCCGTTTATCAAGGCCCTTTATAACAGGTTCTTCATGGGGGTATGCCATATCAAGTCCAAGAAAGCCGCCAAAATGCTTTCAATTCTTGTTGCTTACCTGATAGCAGTTGGCGCATTTGCAGTATTAATAGGCTTTGTTGTGCCTCAGATATACAAAAGTATTACAGAGATTGCCAATCAGGCTCCTGTATGGTACGAGAATATCCGCAACTGGTTCACTGAGTTTGAAGATAAGCACGCCAATTCTTCTATTGATTACAATTTCATTAATCAGAAGATTGAAGATGCTCTTCCTAAACTTGTTGACTACATGACTGGTGCACTTACCAATATGGTTCCTTACATTCTTAATACATCCATGGCCATTCTTTCGGGTGTGTTAAACCTTGTTATTGCAATTATCGTGTCCATCTACATGATTTCTGATAATAAGAATATCTTTTATCATTTTAAGAGATTTTTATATGCCGTGCTTCCTAGGAAAACAGCAGACAATACACGCATCATCTGTAAGAATTGTGCAAGCATTTTTATTAATTATATTATCGGCAAATCATTTGACTCAATTATTGTCATGATTATCTGCTTTATTATCATGCTGATTCTCAAGCTACCATATGCTGTTCTTATAAGCGTGATTGTCGGCATAACGAACATGATTCCGTATTTCGGACCATACATCGGTGGCGTGATTGGCGGTGTGATTATTGTTATCGCAAGCCCTATCAAACTTATCATATTTGTAATCATGATTGTCTGCATCCAGCAGGTTGACGGTCTGCTTATTGGACCTCGTATCATCGGCAGTACTACAGGTCTTAAGCCTGTATGGGTTGTGTTCTCAATAACCGTAGGTGGGGCGCTGTTTGGCGTAATTGGAATGTTCCTTGGAGTTCCCGTATTTGCCGTATTAAGCTACCTGTTAAACATTACAGTGCAGCATTTTCTGGACAAAAGAAAAGTCACCGTGCAGCCTTATGACTCGCCCGATGACCTCTAGATTATTTTTTGGTATTAAGAATTCTCACGACATCGTCGAGGGAATTCTTAAATCTTACCACTCTGTAATTCGCACCTTTATGCACATACATCACTTCTGATACTTTCCTTGCAAATGCTTTATTCTTCACAACAATTCTCCAAAAGCCTTTATATAGTATATGCATTTATTATTAATGATTTCTTACTGCGATAAGTTTACAGATAGGATTGCCCATCTGTGAAAATCTTGTCTCATACTCTGTCATTACATTACCCTCGTTAAGTACAGAGTCATTATGTAAGTCAAATGTGACAACAGGAAGCTCCCAGTCTGCCTCTTTAATCTCTTCTAATGAAAAATCGAATAAATCTTTATTATCTGTTTTGAATTCCACCTGTCCGTCCGGCTTTAATATAATGTCATATCTTGCCATGAACTGTCTTGAGGTAAGTCTTCTCTTCGCATGTCTGTCTTTTGGCCATGGATCTGAAAAATTAAGGTATATTCTGTCTACCTCTCCCGCTCCAAACACCTCACATATTGCCTCTGCATCCATTCTGATGAATCTTAAATTAGGAAGCTGAAGCTCATCCTGTTTCTCTACAGCTCTTAAAAGTACGCTTGAATACTTCTCTATACCCACATAATTAATATCAGGATTATTTGCTGCCAATGTTGTTATAAATGTGCCTTTACCCATACCAATCTCAATACGGATTGGATTATCGTTACCGAAAACCTGTGACCATGTGCCTTTCATCCCCTCTGGCTCTGTAAACACATATTCATTCTCTATCATTACTTCCCTTGCTCCGGGTACATTTCTAAGTCTCATACATTACTCCTATCTTATATATTAGCTCAGATTTCGGCTATGTCCGTGTGCGGTATACGCTTGAATATGACAAGCTGTGCAGGAGTTAATGCCACCATCTGCATAAGTTCAGTGCGTGAAAGCACGTCCAAACGAAGTGCGTTTGATTTCACGCACTGTAATAGACTTTGCAGATGGCGGCATTTACTCATGCTAAGCGAAGTCATCCTGAAAGCACATGCCGCACACAGACATAGCCGAAATCTGAGTTTCCTATATATTATTTACCATAAATATCACTTTTTGCCAAGCGGGGTTTACTTATGTACAATCCTGGGCTACAATGTATTTGTATATTTTATTAATCGGAGGAATTATCTCTATAATGAAAAAGCAATTTTTAAAAGGATTACTTATAAAGATAACCAGCGCTGTATCTGCCACTGTTTTGGTATTCTCAACTTTTGCAGCGGATACCCAGGCTGCAGCATACAACAAAGTCTACAGCGAGACAGACACAACCAGCACAGAGGCTGTATGGCCGGATGCACCTGATGTTAACTCAAGCAGCTGCATTCTTATTGATGCTGATACAGGTTCCATTCTTTTCGAGAGGAACTCTCATGAAAAATGTTATCCAGCCAGCACAACCAAGATTTTAACAGGGCTCCTTACTATTGAGAACTGTAATATGGACGATGTTGTAACATTTTCACAGTCAGCTGCTAACTCAATTAATGTATATGAGGATGCCAACTTAAGTTCAAAAGCAGGCGAGCAATTTACTGTCAACCAGCTTCTTCACGGACTTCTGCTGTATTCTGCCAACGAGATGGCTTATGCCCTCGGTGAACATGTGGCTGGCTCAATAGATGCATTTGTCGATATGATGAATGCCAAGGCAAAAGAACTTGGTGCTTTGAATACACATTTTGCCAATGCAAGCGGATTATATAATACCAACCACTACACAACGGCATATGATATGGCAATGATTGCAAGAGGGTGCTATAACAATGCTTCTTTTGTCAGCATTGATTCAACTGCCGATGCATATGTAATTCCTGCAACTAACATGTCTGCACAGCGTACAATAAGACACCGACACAAGATGTTAAAGGGTCGTGCCTACTATTATGAATACTGCAAGGGTGGCAAAACAGGATATACTGATGAATCACAGAATACACTTGTTACATTTGCAGAAAAAGACGGTATGCGTCTTATATGCGTTGTATTTAAGGAAGCCACAGATGAGATAAGATATGTTGATACAAGAACCCTTTTTGACTGGGGATTTGCCAATTTCCAGAAATCAACAACAACCGGAAGCCAGCTCGGAGCAATGTTCTCTAATGACAACTATTACAACTCGGCTGTTTTCTCAACTCTTTCACTAAACTTTGGACTAAACGCTTCATTTATCACAATACCTAATAAAAGTTCATTGTCAAATGTATCAATGACGGTTGATGATAATTATGACATGACCAATGAGAATGGTGTTATGACAACACATCTTAAGTTCTTATACAATGATAATACTGTCGGCACAACTACACTTAATATATCTGCTGCCGGAACAGATACCGGAAGCCTGCTGCCATACATTAATAATGATGTTTCATCATCTTATAAACCAAAAACATGTATCAGAATTAATATATGGATACTTGTTGGAATTGGTGCCGTTATTCTTTTTATCATCTACATTATTGAAGAACGGGCAAGAAGAAAAAGACAGAGAAGACACTATAACAGAAGAAGACGCAGATTATAATAAACAGAGGATTCGGAGCTAAACCCTGAATCCTCTGTTTTCTATATTATCAGTCTGTGTTTCATTACTAATTCCACCTTTTGAATATGTAAGGCCTGAATATACAGCCTGTGTATTCTTCATAAGCGGCTCAGAATCATCCTGTTTACTAACCTCATAAAAGGATGCCCTGAGTTTCTTTAAAAGCCCTGTAATTCTGTTAATCTCATTATTATCAAGACTTACAGATGCTGAAATAAGTGACCTCTTCATATGATTATATATTACGAAAAGATTAGCTGATATCTCATACTGCATATCAAGTCCGCATATAAGCTGGTCTATAACCTTCTGTGCCATATATATATTATTATGCGCATGCTCTGTACTATCACTCTCACATGCATCATTAAGATATTCTATAGCCATATCATACAGAATCACAACAAGCTGTGATGCTGTTGCCTGTGTAATTCTATACTGAAATGTCTTAATTGTTTCTTTAGTCATAGCATCCCTTTCCTATATAACCATTGAATCTTAAACTACTGTAATAACTGTAATACCTGTGAAGGTCTTTCATTAGCCTGTGCAAGTATTGACGTAGCTGCCTGTGTAAGAACTGTTTCTGAAGTATAAGTAGTCATCTCTTCTGACATATCAGTATCTATCATTGTTGATAATGACTTGGTAAGGTTCTCACTTGAAACCTCAAGGTTATTAGTTGTATGATCAAATCTGTTCTCGTATGCACCGATTCTTGAACGTATTTTATTAGTCTTATTAATAGCTTCATCTACAGTAGATATCGCCCTTGATGCTGTATACTGAGTCATGACATTCATATGCTCCGTGCCAAGTGAATACGTTGTTATTGCCGGAATATCAATAACAATAACCTGATCCTGATTAGCACCTACATGTATGCTCATAGTTCCAACGTCTGTGACTTCCTGACTTATAGTTCTCGCTGTACCTGCACCTGCAGCTGACTGTCCATCATTGTTACTATCGTCAAATACAGTACCTGCCGCATTACCTGGAACATCCATTGAAAACTCTTTGTTATTAACATCTGTTACTGTAATTACAGTTCCCTTTGTTGAAAGAATTGCCGAATCAGCAAAACCAATTCGCTTTCCATCATCTCCTGTAGCAATCTCTGCCTTAACATCGCTTCCTTCTACATATATACCATCTTGTGTTGCTGCCTGTGGTATTCCCAAAATATCTGCAAGCTCTGCATTATCACATGTTATATTCATCTTCTGGTCGCTTCCATACTGGTTAGTCATAATAACAAGTGTTGAACCAGCATAATCTGCTGTTGGTACATAACCTGCATAATCAGTACCATTAGCTGCTGTATCATTATTAAGGTCTTTAACTGTAAATGCAGAACCCCCTGTGATGTTAACTCCGTCAATAATCTTTCCCATCACCTTATCAAGTGTATCACCTTCGGAAATGCTTATCTTGTAGCCATTAATGTTTATTGCTCCAGCCTGTTCTTCTGTTATAGAAGCTGTTGATGACATAGTAATACTTCCTGCTCCTACCGCTATAGCCTGTCTTGCATCCTCAGTAACAGTTATTCCATATACACCTGCTGTATAGCTGTCAGATACAGAAAGCTGATTAACTCCCTGAAGATCTGAATATACTCTTCTTGAAAGATTACCGTTAATAAGAGACTGTGTATTGAATTCTGTCTGATCAGATATTCTGTCAATCTCGTTATTAATCTGTTCTATCTCCTTCTGTATAGCTTCTCTTTCATCATCTGAATTAACATCATTAGCAGCCTGAACGCTAAGTTCCTTTAATCTTGTGAGCATACTCTGGATTTCTGTAATTGCACCTTCTGCTGTATTCAAAACAGAAACTCCATCAGCTGTATTATTCTGGGCCTGACTAAGACCTCTTATCTGTGCTCTCATCTTTTCAGAAATAGCACATCCTGCAGCATCGTCCTTAGAGCCATTTATCTTGTATCCTGATGATAATCTTTCAATTGATGTTGACAGATTATTCTGTGATTTCTGTAATGCATTGTTGGCAACAATCGCTGCCACATTAGTTCCTATTCTCATATCTTAACCTTTCTGTCTGTCCAATTTACCTGTTCATGCTCTATATATCGGACTTTCTGTGCAAATCTTTAGCCTGCAAGCAGTTTTACAATCTGTGCTGCAATTTCATACAGCTTATCTGTTGCCACACTGTCAGCCGCTGCTTCATAAGTCACATATGGCACGTCTGACGATTTTGTAATGTTGACGGTCACATTTGTAAATCCAAATCCTTCTTTTAAATTTTCTTCCATATCCTCAAGAAGCTGGCTTCCTTCATCTGAAACTGCTGTGTCACTGACAATGTACATACCAAGACTTTCTCTGTCAGCCTTAGCCTCAACAGAAACTTTTCCTAATACGCTGCTTAGCATGTTTACAGATATACGACCTTTATTGTCGTCATCCTGAACCAATGTAAGTTTCAGCATACCTGTACTTCCTGAGTCTGTTATATACGGTATTCTGTAATCATGCCTTAATGCCAGATTCTTAATATATCCGATTGTTCTGTCCTTAAGTCTTAAATCCAGAAATCCCTCGTAATTGACATCTATCTGTGTATCAAGGTCTCCTGCTTTGGAAAGAACCTCCTGAAGTTCTTCCTCTGTCTCATCTTTCATTTCTTCATACATAAGTGACAGTTTTTCTTTATGTCCGATTTTTTCAATCGAATCCCTTGCATAATCACGTGTTGTCTTAACACCTCTGATATCCGGGAACTGTCCGGATTCTAAAAATGCTTTAACAGCCTTTATGTTACCACTGTTTATTTCTGTATCTGCATTTCTTATCTGCCTCAATATATCAGCTCCTGCCTGCACTGCTGCCTGCTGTTCCTTAAGATATTCCTCATAATATTGTTCCTCGGCTGCCGCATCATAGTTATCCTCTAACTGTTCAATAAACATTTCAACGGACTGTTCTCCGATTCCGGATGAGTTATCCACATTCTTTAATGTATTCGGGGTAACTAATCCACCATTTGCCATAAATAATGCACTGTAATAGTTAGCAATTCCGCTTACCTCTGCCATTCCTGTATTCTCATCAATAACAGCGTCCATGTCATAATGCTTTCTTGAATTATATGCAGTCATAAGATTATTCATAGTGACCTCAGCTCCCTGCTTAATCAGCGCACCTGCTGCCACTCCGGCATCTCTGGTGAATATATTCATCATCTGGTATATTCCTATAAACTGCTTTCTCTGCTCTTTAGTAATACCATTGGTACGGTCAAGCTTATAAAGAAACTTTGAAAACTTCTCCTCATTATCCTTAGATGCCTTATCATTAGCCTCTGTAAGATATTCGTTGACTTCCTCAATTGAAGCATTCATTGGATTTACTCCGTCTTTTATCATATTAAGAACTGTCTCTGGTTTCATATTCTTAATAAGATTATTAATCATTGCATTAACAGATTTGACTATCTCTACATTTTCCTTTGTCATATCCATGTTATTAGCAGCCAGTACCTTTATTGCTTCCTTGTCCTCATCAGTTCCCTCAAGTCCAAGCTCCCTAATAATATCATCCGCACTTCCCTGTACTGCCTTCTTTAATGAATCACCCAAATCGCCTCTTATCTGAGTTCCGACTGCCTCATAAGTTTCATTCATCTTGTCAAACATACTGGCAAATACACGCGCAGGATTTCTTACTATCTCATTCAATGTCTTTCTTGCTTCAAGAACATCTGTATATGCAATCTGCGCTTCTTCATACATTTCATCCGCCTGTTCATATTCCATAAGCATTGAATTAAGCTCATCTATCGGAGTTGTAAGAATAGAAATGTTATTCTTAACGAGATATATAGACGCATTTGCACTCATAAGAACCCTTGCTGTTACAAGCGTGTCATACGCCTTATCTGCTGCCTGCTGTACATCAGATGCCTGATTCCTAACTTCACTATTTCCTGTGCTTACTGTTGCTGCACTGTATTCAATTCTGAAGCTTCTTGCATCCATCTCCAGCTTAAGGCTTGCTATTGTAAATGTTTCCCCTTTTGATACCACATTTGCAGCATCTGAATACTCTGCCCTGTTAATAGTATCAAGAGCTGTCCTTATATCATCAATTGGCGAACCTGTAACGAGCGTATTCTCTGCCTTCTCTCCAAGCTTCATGTTATCAAGTATCTTATTAAGCATTTCATCAGGGTCAGCCTGAATCTTTTCAATATCTATCGCATCAAGCTGTGCCTTATATTCAAGATTTTCTTTAGTAACAGGAATCTGTGCATCAATAAATGCTCTTGCATCCGCAAGTGTATTATCATTAACCTCAAGTCCTGACGAAGCAATTATCTTCTCAATTCCCGGCCTTAAAGCCTCAAAATCAGCGTCAGATATTGCATTTACACACCTTCCTATTGTAACGCCATCTGCACTGATACTTAATGAAGTTGCCGCCTGTGCCTGATATATTCCAGCAATTGAAGGCTCAATACCATTAGCAACCATGTAATTCTTTGTGTTCTCTGATAATGGCTTTAACTCTTTACTCTTTTCAAGTGTGCCTTTAACCTCAGCAACACTTTCATCATTGACAGCTATATCTGCTCCCTGCATACGGCTCTCGACACTTGCCGCTGTTGCTGCACTTCCAGTCACACTCTCAATCTTATCCTTAGAAACTGCTGTGCCATAATTAACATAATCATCAGAGTGCATCGCAAGTTCAATCTTAATTTTCTCAATAATATTAACCATATCATCTGGTGTAGCATCTGTAAGATTAAAGCCGTCCTCATCTAATTTTACCGCATCAGCACCTGATAACTTCATCATCAATGCCTTAAGGCTTATCTTTGCACTGGAAGCACTCGCCATAATCTGGCTCTTTACATCATCTGCCTCCTTAAGAAGTCCCTCATATGTATTTTCAGTTGCAGCTGTCACACTGCCAGAGATTACCACTCCTGCAAATGAGCCTGCCACACCTTCACTTTTAACTGCCTTATTTTCTTTATAATTAATAGATGTTCCCTGTGTGGCCACATCTTTATTAAAATTCGCACCTGAAACTGTATATGTCATATTCTGCTGCCTTTCTTATTCACTGTCTGAAACAATCACCCATTGCATTGTCATGTAATAAATATTTCGGCAGATATAGCGGGATAATTGAGAGATTAGTGGCAACAAATAAAAAGGAAGCTGATTCAGAATTAATGAAAATCCAAACCAGCTCCCTTTCTCTATATTATTGTCCTATATCTTCGTAGCATGAACCTTAGAAACATCACCGTTAAACTCATACACAGCTATTCCATACTTATGTAAGTCAATAAGCAATGACTGCGGATATCCATCACAATCTCCCTTAACGGCTGTAAGAGTCTTCTTCTGGTCAGCTTCATTATCTCCAAGAACCAGCTTATACTTAGTCTTGAACGGAACTCCTATTCTGAAGCTGTCTCTTTCAACTGGTGTAAAATTAAGTACAAAGAGAAGATTCTTCTTTCCATCCGGACTGATTCTCATAAATGATAAAACGCTATTATCTTTATCATTGGCATTAATCCATCTGAATCCTTCACTGCTGTAATCAGTAGCATACAGACATGGATAATTCTTATTAAGCTTCAGACACTTTTTCGTAAAATCCTTAAGTTCTGTATGACTTTCATCCTCTAACAGATACCAGTCAAGAGCACGCTTCTCACTCCACTCATTCCACTGACCAAATTCCTGTCCCATGAATAAAAGCTTCTTACCAGGATGTCCACACATATATGCATATGCCAGCTTAAGATTCTTGAACTTGTCCTCCCTGTCACCAGGCATTTTACCAAGCATAGAACACTTAAGATGTACAACCTCATCATGTGAAAGCACAAGAATGAAATTCTCGCTGTAAGCATACATCAATGAAAATGTCATCTTGCTATGATTAAACTTTCTAAAATATGGATCAAGCTTCATATATTCAAGGAAATCATGCATCCAGCCCATATTCCACTTAAATGTAAAGCCAAGACATTCCCCATTGTCAGGATCACCACTTACCATAGGCCATGCTGTTGACTCCTCAGCTATAGTTATTGCCTGTGGGAATCTCTTCTTTAACATGCTGTTAAAATGCTTTAAAAAGCTGATTGCTTCGAGATTACCGTTGTCACCATATTTGTTAGGAACCCAGTTTCCTTCTGTCCTTCCGTAATCCAGATACAGCATTGAAGCAACAGCATCAACTCTTAAACCATCAATATGGAACTTGTCCACCCAGAACATTCCATTAGCAATAAGGAAGTTAGCCACTTCATTCTTGGAATAATCAAATACCTTCGTTCCCCAGTCAGGATGCTCTCCCTTTCTAGGGTCTGCATACTCATATACACAGCTTCCATCGAAATTAGCAAGTCCATGTGCATCCTTTGGAAAATGTGCCGGTACCCAGTCAAGAATTACACCAATTCCTTTTTCATGCATATAATCTACAAAATACATGAAATCCTTAGGTGTTCCGTATCTTGCTGTAGGTGCATAATAACCAGTCACCTGATATCCCCATGATCCATCATATGGATACTCTGCAATTCCCATAAGTTCAATATGTGTATATCCCATATCTGAAACATATTTTGCAAGCTCAGGTGCCAATTCTCTATATGTATAGAATCCGTCCTCTGTTCCATCATCTTTCTTCTTCCATGAGCCAAGATGACATTCATATATAGAAAGAGGAGCTTTAAGATGATTCTCCGTCTTCTTCTTCTCAACCCATTCAGAATCTTTCCATTCATAACCTGAAAGATCGGCAACTATTGATGCTGTCTCTGGTCTTAACTGTGCCTGATTAGCATATGGATCTGCCTTGTAAAGAGCCTCTCCACTCTGGGAAATAATAAGGAACTTATACATATCCCCTGCTTTAGCTCCCGGTATGAACAAATCATATATTCCACCATCTGAAATCTTCTTCATATCATAACCATATGCATTCCAGTTATTAAACTCACCTATAACATAGACTTCTCTTGCAGCAGGTGCCCACACAGCAAAATACACACCTTCTTTTCCGTCTTTTACTCCAACATGCTCACCCATTTTGTTATATATCTCATAATGAGTTCCCTGTCCAAAAAGATATGCATCCAGTTCTGTGATTGCCAGCTGCTCGTATTTTTGCATATTCTTCATAAAATCCTCCATTATATTATTATTATCCTACACGACACTTATGGGTCCCCTCAGATATCCCACTAATTAATAGTATATTACCACATTAGCAAATTAATTACTACATTTCATTAGCAAAAAAAATGTTCATTTCACATATATTATGTTATACTGTAAATCGCATTGAAATAAATGCTTTATATAAGTTAGAAAGATGAAAAGGAGTATTAAATTCTTATGATATACTATATTGTTAACGAAAGTTTCACTAACATAATGGCATTTGTCAGCATCCTGTTTGCTTTCGCATTTACAATAGCTGCAATTGCTCTTGGCAAGAATCTTCTTCCAAGAGATGCCGGAAGAGCTTATGCTATCAACGGAAGTAAATCAGTTGGAAAACCAAGAGGCGCCGGCATGATTTTCATTCTTACATTCACAGTCACATGTGCATTATTCGTAAACTTAAGTGCCGAACTTATCATTTATCTTATACTTGTGCTTGCCGCAATGCTCAGCGGATACCTTGATGACAGTGCTTCATCACCATGGGGTAATTTAAAGAAAGGTCTTATTGACCTTGCAATATCAGTTATGGCGGCAGTTACTTACCTGCATTACAACCCTAACACATTTGACCTTGCATTCTTTGGAAAGACAGTAACTCTTAATCCAATTATATATGCAATACTTATTATTATACTTATATGGGTAAGTATCAATGTTACTAACTGTTCAGATGGTGTTGACGGCTTATGCGGTACACTCTCTGTTGTAACACTTGCCTCAGTGTATGTTCTTTTTAAGTCATTTAATATTGAATCAGCTTACAGACACACCGTTCTTATTATGATTGTGTGTATCCTCGGCTACCTGTGGTTCAATGCATCACCAAGCAAGCTTCTTATGGGTGACGCAGGTTCTAGAGCAATAGGAATATTTATAGCATTTACATTCCTCAAGCTCCATGCACCGCTGCTTTATATTCCAATGGCACTTGTAATTATTCTTGATGGCGGACTTGGTCTTATCAAGGTTTCTTTCATGAGATTTCTTCACATCAACCTAATGAAGAACCTTCGTACACCAATCCACGACCATATGAGAAAGAATAAAGACTGGTCAGATACGCAGGTTGTTTTTAGATTCACAATTATCCAGGTAATTCTTGGTCTTGCAGTAATATATGGATTAATGTTCTGATATTAAATATGTTAAAATGGCATGTCAGTTGGATTTCTGACATGCCATTATTTCTGTTCTGAAAGTTTCTCTGCCTGACGCCGCCTGCGTCTGTGCTCTCTCTCTTTTATCTGCTTTTCATATATCTTAAGTGCACCCTTTTCATCAGTGTGCTTCATAATTCTGACTGCATAATATCTGCCTTCTTCGGTCTGTTTAACTCTGAAACGCCCCTTTATAAGTCCGTGTTCATCACATGTAAACAAGCCGTAATAGCATTTCGAATTAGTGGCAAACCACTTGACTGTTCTTGTCATAGTCCTGCCACATAAAAAGCATTTGCAGGAACGTACAGTTCTGTCGCTTGCAGCCTTGTCCCTTGTCGCAAATCCCTTTGAAATATACTTCTCATAAGTTCCAAAGTTAAGATATACCTCGTCCTTTCTTGACTCTGGAATTGTAAATGTATCTATACTGCAGAACTTCTTAACTCTGTCAAAATCCAGCTTCTTCATTATCTTGGCTGTATATCTTGCATCACTCATTGCTGAATGATAATGCTCATCTCCCTTGATTCCCTGCTCATCAATTGCAGATTTAAGATTCATGCGTGTCTTGCCATCTGAAAAATTAATACTGTAAAGTTTCTGAAGATCAAGGTATAGAAGCGGCTTTGGGAAATTCTCCGGAACATCATAAAACTTCATATTTCGTCTTAATTCAGTAATATCCATGCTTCCCCATGTAACAAATGTATAATCCTCACCGCACCATTCAAGAAATTCAGTTACACCCGATACGAAATCAGTTCCGTTAGCAAGGTCATTTTCTGTTATCCCTAATATCTTCTTGACTGTATTCTGCAGCTTT
>OHUY01000520.1_pt1 | contig 13160 bp, 9 predicted proteins | sample 1579301 | NCBI WGS metagenome assembly OHUY01 (sample SAMEA3882520, study PRJEB24775) | human gut metagenome | biome: human-associated habitat; feature: intestine environment; material: feces | place: Netherlands | collected 2009/2010
CTTTCTTTACACTCTTCTGCTACTGTTTTTAATTTCTGCCCATACCCATCAATATTGATATGTTCCGGATCATCCAAAGCAGATTCAATAAAAGCAATCTCATAAATGATCTTTTCCCGCAGCTCTTTGATCTCTTTTTGCAAAGAACCCTGAAGCTGGGAAATTGAACTCTTTAATGCAAATTCATTTTTAGAAGAAATGACATCCATTACTGATTCTGCCTGTGTCAGATCAATCCTTCCATTTAAAAATGCCCGTTTTGTAAACTCTCCCGGTTCTGCAGGTCTTGCTCCATGACAAACCACGGTATCTAAGATCTTTTGCATAACAAGTACGCCGCCATGACAGTCAATCTCAACCGTATCTTCTCTGGTATAAGTATTTGGGGCACGCATGATCAAAACCATTACTTCATCAATGATCTTATTTTCTTTTGTATCATCCACAATATATCCATAATGCACGGTATGACTTTTTTCTTCTGATAATTTTTTCTTACCATTCTTCGACTGATAAATCCTGTCAATCACCGTAAAAGCATCTTCACCACTGATCCTGATAATACCGATTCCTGAATTTGTCATTGCTGTGGCAATTGCTGCAATTGTATCTGTTTTCATAATTTCATACTCCTTTAAGTACGCTTTGTGTCATAACATAAAAACAAAAAATTTTTATCCTTAGGTTATCATACAAATCAATTAGTACAAAAGAGAGTGTTCTTTAGAACACTCTCTATGTATCATCGTTATTTTTTCAAAGTAACAACTACATGTCTGTAAGGTTCTTCCCCTTCACTGTGTGTTGTTACATATCTGTCATTCTGCAAAGCAGAATGAATAACTCTTCTCTCAAAAGGATTCATTGGCTCTAAAGAAACCGGATGTTTTGTTCTCTTTACTTTATAAGCAATATTCTTTGCTAAGTTTTCAAGAGTTTCTTTTCTACGCTTTCTGTAATCCTCTGTATCCATCTTTACACGATAGTAAACATCAGATTTTTTATTTACTGCAAGATTTGTAAGCTGCTGTAAAGAATCCAGTGTCTGTCCGCGTTTTCCGATCAGAATTCCCATGTCATCGCCCTTTAATTCAATCTCGATCACACGGTCGGAATCATTGACTTTGATCAATATCTCCACTTCTAATTTCATTGCCGCAAATACATTATTTAAGAATTCTCTTGCATAATCTTCTACAGAACATTTTTTACGAGCCTGAATCACTGCCGGCTTGCTTCCAATTCCAAGAAAACCGCTGGTTCCTTTTTCAAGGACTTCATATTCAATTTCATCGGTTGTAGCACCGAGAGCAATCTTTGCTTCTGTAAGAGCATCTTCCTCTGTTTTTCCTGTAAATTTCATAAATTCCATGAATCCTGCCCCCTATTTTTCCTGCCTTTTACCTTCGTTAAATTCGCGAACTAAATTTGCTTTCGCTGCCATACTGTCTGCTTTTACATGTTTCTTCTTCTCATCAGCTTCTTTTAACTTCTCTTCTTTTTCTTTTGAAGAAGCCTCATAACTGATATTCTTTGTTTTGATCTTAGCAGCTTTCTTCATGTCTTCCTCAGAAATTCCGAGTTTTTCACGTTTTTTCTTCATCTTTTCCTGATTCTTTGCAATAATGTCATTTAAATCAATTTTTTCCATATGTTTATTGATGAAGAACTGCTGTACTCCACGGAATACTGCGGCTGAAATCCAGTAAATACCAAGACCTACAGGAACAGTAAAACACATAACAAATGAGAACAACGGCATAATGATATTCATTGTTTTCATCTGAGCTGCCATTGCATCGGTACTAGAATCACCTGTCTGTGTCTGCTGTGGCTGAGGCATCATCTTAATGTTAATCACCTGTGTTACATAAGAGATAATCGGGATCAATAAAGCTCCTATCAACATCAGCCATGAATGGGATGCAAAACTGGACTTAATTGTGGATAATGGTGAATCCGCAATATTTAAACCTAAAAAGGTAACCATTGGCTCTACCTGATCATGTGTTGTCTGGATCAGATCTGTTAAAGAACCGAATTTGTCCTGTAAAAAGTTCCATCCGTCAGAAGGCATTTTATAAAGAACATCTACGATATTATTTTTTACGGCCGTTGTGTCCTTTGCAGAAAAATCAACCATCTTGGATGTAAGATTGTTAATTTTTCCGGCATCCACATAATCTGTTAAGATTTTATCAAATCCATCCGTCGTATAAATTGCATTGACCAGATTTGAAAATACACCTTTTACACCGTTTACATAAGCCGGTACGTTAATGATTACACGATATAATGCTAACAGAATCGGGAATGTAATGAATAACTGTAAACAGGTTCCCGAAGGTGATACTCCGTATTTGTTATACACTTCCTGAGTCTCTTCACCCATCTTCTGTCTTGAAGCAGCATCTGTTTTATTCTTATACTTCTTCTGAATTGCCTGAAGCTCCGGCTGCATCTTCTGTGACAGCTTTGAAAATTTCTGCTGCTTGATTGTCAGCGGAAGCATACACAGGTAAATGATCATTGTCAAAATGATGATCGTCAGACCAATATCCTGGATTCCTATTTTATCCAGTACGATATAAATACCGTTCATTACCCAGCCTAACAGCTTTGCGATTGGTCCGAGGATTGCACCTGAATATTGTGTCAAAATAATATCCATGAAAAACCTCCTACGCTATGGAACAGGATCATATCCACCTTTTGAAAAAGGATTACATCTCAATATTCGCCATGCCGCTAAAGCACCGCCCTTAAAAGCTCCGTACTTTTCCACTGCTTCTAAACCATAAGTAGAACAGGTCGGATAATAAGGACATTTTGTTTTCTTTAACGGAGATAAATATTTTCTATAAAATTTAATTAAAGCAATTAAAATTTTTTTCAAAATGATTCCATCTTCTTTTTCGTTATTTTGTGAAGACCTCCAAGATGCATCAAAGCACTCTCTATCTGATGAAACCCAACCTCTTTTGCCGATGCCCTTGCGATGATTACAATGTCCCAACCACTATGGAACATGTCTTCCTGCAATCTGTAACTTTCTCTGATTAATCTTGTTAAATGATGTCTTATAACACTATTTCCTACTTTTTTACTAACTGATATTCCAATACGGTTTCTTTCTGTATGATTTTCTAAAATGTACATGACCAGGTATTTGTTTGCATAAGACTTACCCAGCCTGTACACCTTTTGAAAATCTCTGTTTTTTTTCAATGACTCCGAAAATTGCATTGTCACATATCCTCTTAAAATAATTAAAATAAGAAGAAAGACCACGAAGCGTGGCCTATGCTGATAATTTTTTTCTTCCTTTTAATCTTCTTGCAGCCAATACTTTTCTTCCGCCTGCTGTGCTCATTCTTTTTCTAAAACCATGCACTTTAGATCTCTGTCTCTTTTTTGGTTGATAAGTCATCTTCATAAGTATCCACCTCCTCTATGTTAAAAAACATCTCTTCAATTATAACAAAAATGTGCTCTAAGTCAAGCTATTACGGCATTTTTTTATAATTAGAAATTTTTACCTACTATATATATAAGGAAGAAACTCATACCCACAAGATATAGTTATTCACTTTTTATCCAATGAATATCCACATGTTGAAAACCTGTCTATAAAATGTGGATATAAACTGTATAAGACGTTTATAACGTTCCCTGCTATCCCCTATACGCCTCCATTTTTTTCATTGATTATTTAGGCGATATAGTTTATTATAGTAAGTGTGGATTTTTTTAGGACAGACTTATTTCCTATTATATACATAATAAAATCCACAGACTAAAAAGTTATTGGAGATTTATATGGAACAAATAGAACAGATTATTGAAAAATGGGATGAAATCTTAAATACGGTAAAAGAAGAACATGAGATTTCCGAAGTTTCTTTCAATACATGGTTAAAACCTCTCTCTGTCTTTGCTGTAGAGAATAACAAATTATATATCTTAGTACCGGACGAGCAGATTGGACTTAGTTATATCACCAAGAAATTCCTGCTCCCGATTCGTGTGTCGGTTGCAGAGATTACCGGAACCGATTATGAGATTGAGTTTATTCTTCCGGAACAGACAAAGAAAATCAAACCTTATAAAGCAAAAAATATTGGGATGACAGAAAGTGGAGGAACCGGTTCTGCCTTAAATCCAAATTATACTTTTGATACATTTGTCGTTGGAAATAACAACAAGTTAGCATATGCAGCATCTTTAGCTGTAGCAGAATCTCCGGGCGAGGTGTACAACCCTCTCTTCTTATATGGAGGAGTCGGACTTGGCAAGACCCACCTGATGCATTCCATTGCTCACTTTATCCAGACGAACAATCCGAGCATGAAGGTTCTTTATGTATCTTCTGAGATATTTACAAATGAATTGATCGACTCTATTCGTAACGGAAACAATTCCTCGATGAATAAGTTCCGTGATAAATACAGAAATATCGACGTACTGTTGATCGATGATATCCAGTTTATTATAGGTAAGGAAAGCACACAGGAAGAGTTTTTCCACACTTTCAACGAGCTTCATATGGCAAAAAAGGCAATTATCATATCTTCCGATAAGCCACCGAAGGATATGGAAACACTCGAAGAACGTATCCGCTCCCGTTTTGAATGGGGACTGATCACCGATATCGGTTCTCCGGACTATGAGACGAGAATGGCTATCTTAAGAAGAAAAAAAGATATGGATGACTTTGAATTGGATGATGAGATATTAGATTACATTGCAACCAATATCAAATCCAATATCCGTGAGCTGGAAGGTGCCTTAAATAAATTACTGGCATACTCCAACTTAGAGCACAAGCAGATTACCATGGAAGTTGCAATTGAAGAATTACAGAACATCATTTCACCGGATAAGCCAAAGGAGATCACACCACAGCTTATCATTGATGTTGTCTGCGAACATTTTGGAATTACCTTAGACCAGATCAAATCCAAAAGCAGAAGTAACGATATTGCAAAACCAAGACAGATTGCCATGTACCTGTCTAAGAATATGACGGATGCATCCTTAGACAGTATCGGTTCTCTTTTAGGAGGCAGGGACCACTCTACCATTATCCATGGAATCAATAAGATTACGGATGAGTACGAATCAAACGAAAATATCCACAATTCCATTGATACCATAAAGAAAAAGATCAACCCGAATTAAGTTATTCACAAATCATCCGGTTGGAATCTACAGAGTTTTCACAGGGTTATGAAGTTCATAATTTTCTTTAAGCCCTAGATTTTTCAAGCTTTAGAGAGTTATTCACTTATTAACACCCTCTACGAAGAAGACTTTTAATTATTAAATTATATTATATATTTATAGGCAGGAAGGAGTTATTCACAAAATGAAATTAATCTGTTCCAAATCGAATTTATTGTATGGTGTTAATACTGTATCAAAAGCAGTTCCTACCAGAACTACGATGGCAATATTAGAATGCATTTTAATCGATGCTTCTTCAAATGAAATTAAATTGACTGCAAATGATATGGAACTTGGAATTGAGACTGTAATAGACGGTACTATAGAAGAAAACGGAATCATTGCGTTAGATGCAAAGATCTTTTCTGATATCGTAAGAAAACTTCCGGATAATGATGTTGTGATCGAAACGGACGACAGCTTTAAGACAACCATTACCTGTGAAAAAGCAAAGTTCAATATTGTTGGTAAATCAGGAGAAGATTTTTCCTATATCCCATATATAGAAAGAAAAGAACCGATCACCATGTCTCAGTTTACCTTAAAAGAAGTCATTCGTCAGACCATCTTTTCTATTTCAGACAATGACAACAATAAACTGATGACCGGAGAATTGTTTGAGATCAATGAAAACCAGCTTAAGGTAGTATCCTTAGACGGACACCGTGTGTCTATCAGAAATATACAGTTAAACAGCAGCTACGATTATAAAAAAGTCGTTGTACCGGGAAAGACTTTACAGGAGATCAGCAAGATTATCCCTGGAACAACCGATGAAAATGTGGATATCTTCCTGACAGGCAACCACATTGTGTTTGAATTTAACCGGACAACCGTAGTATCGAGACTGATCGAAGGTGAATATTTAAGAATTGAGCAGATGCTCTCTTCCGATTATGAGACAAAGATCAAGATCAATAAAAGAGAATTATTAAGCTGTATCGACCGTGCAACCCTTTTAGTAAAAGAGGGAGATAAAAAACCGATCATCATGAATGTAACGGAAGGAAATATGGAATTAAAGATCCAGTCCTTTATCGGTTCCATGAATGAAGATATTGATATCGAAAAAGAAGGAAAGGACATTCTGATCGGATTTAATCCAAAATTCTTCATAGATGCACTTCGTGTAATTGACGATGAGGAAGTGACACTTTATATGGTAAATCCGAAAGCACCTTGCTTTATCAAAGATGACCAGGGAAGTTATATTTATCTGATCCTTCCAGTCAACTTTAACAATGTTGCAAATTAAGGAGCCTGTGAACAGATGGAAACAATAAGAATAAAAGATGAATATATAAGACTCGGACAGGCGTTGAAGTTAGCAGGTCTGGTGGGTTCCGGCGTTGATGCAAAGATGGTCATACAGGACGGGCTTGTAAAAGTCAACGGTGAGACCGAGTATCAGCGTGGAAAAAAACTCCACGACAAAGATGTAGTAACTTACGAAGGAGAATCTTTTCAAGTAGAGACATGTTTATAAAATCCATAGAGTTGAACCAGTTTCGCAATTATGAGAATCTTAATCTTCAGTTTGACAATGGAACCAATATTTTATATGGCAACAATGCACAGGGAAAAACAAATGTCTTAGAAGCAGTCTGTGTCAGCGGGACAACAAAGTCACACAGAGGAAGCAAAGATAAAGAGATGATCCGGTTTGGGATGGAGGAATCCCATATTAAGACAGTTGTGGAAAAGAAAAATATGGAGTATCAGATAGACATCCATATGAAACGCCACAAGACAAAGGGGATTGCCATAAATAAGATTCCTTTGAAAAAGGCAAGCGAACTATTTGGAATATTAAACATTGTACTTTTTTCACCGGAGGACTTAAACATCATCAAAAACGGTCCTTCCGAGCGTAGAAGATTCTTAGATTCCGAACTTTGTCAGTTAGATAAAATATATCTTTCTGATTTAGCAAAATATAATAAGATCTTAAATCAGAGGAACAAACTTCTAAAAGACATGATCTATCGTCCTGACTTAAAAGAGACACTTCCTATCTGGGATGAACAGTTACTGGAATACGGCAGGCGGATCATCAGACGAAGAAAGACATTTATAGACGAGTTAAACGAAATTGTCTATGAACTTCATAGAAATATTTCAGGAAGTAAAGAAACATTAATACTAAAATACGAACCAAATATAGATGATGCATTTTTTCAGGACGAGCTGAACCGTGCAAAAGAAAAAGACCTGCGTTACTGCCAGACTTCGGTAGGACCACATCGGGATGATATGTTATTTGATGTATCGGGAATAGATATCCGTAAATATGGTTCCCAGGGGCAGCAGAGAACGAGTGCGCTTTCTTTAAAATTAGCAGAGATAGAGCTTGTGAAAAAAAGTATTCATGAGACACCGGTTCTTTTGCTGGATGATGTATTATCAGAACTTGACAGCAGCAGACAGAATTACCTGCTGAACAGCATCCATGACATCCAGACAATTATAACCTGTACAGGACTGGATGAATTTATTCGTAACCGATTTGAAATAAACAAGATATTTAAAGTAATAGATGGCAGTATTTTTGCATGTGAACAGGAGGATTTCAATGAGCACTGAATACGGAGCAGACCAAATACAAATTTTAGAGGGACTCGAAGCAGTCCGCAAAAGACCGGGTATGTACATTGGAAGTACCTCGTCCAGAGGACTTCATCATTTAGTGTATGAGATTGTAGATAATGCGGTCGATGAAGCCTTAGCAGGATACTGTGACAAAATAGAAGTAACGATCAACGAAGATAATTCCATTACAGTCGAAGATGATGGTAGGGGAATACCGGTAGATATCAATCACAAAGCAGGAAAATCAGCACTTGAAGTCGTATATACCGTATTACATGCCGGAGGAAAATTCGGCGGCGGAGGATACAAAGTATCCGGAGGACTTCATGGAGTAGGTGCATCGGTAGTAAATGCGTTATCCACAACACTCTGTGTAGAAGTTTATAAAGAGGGAAAAATTTACTTCCAGAGTTATCATATCGGAAAACCGGATGAAGACGTAAAAGTGATCGGAACCTGTGAAGAAGATAAGCATGGAACAAAAGTTACATTCCATCCGGACCCGGATATCTTTGAAGAAACAGTTTATGATTATGATACCTTAAAACAGCGACTTCGCGAGACGGCATTTTTAACAAAGGGACTTCGTATCATCCTAAAAGATTTAAGAGAAGATCCTGTCAGGGAACATGATTTCCACTATGCCGGAGGAATCAAAGAATTTGTAACTTATCTGAATAAGAGCAAAGAATCACTTTATCCTGAGGTCATCTATTGTGAGGGAACAAAGGATAACGTCTATGTAGAAGTGGCAATGCAGCATAATGACTCCTACAACGATGCTTCTTACAGTTTTGTAAATAACATCATTACGCCGGAAGGTGGTACACATCTGACCGGATTCCGTAATGCTTTAACAAAAACCTTTAATGCTTATGCAAGAGATAATAAGATCTTAAAGGACAGTGATGCACAGCTTTCAGGAGATGATATCCGCGAAGGTTTAACAGCAATCATCAGTATCAAGATAGAAGAACCGCAGTTTGAGGGACAGACCAAGCAGAAACTTGGAAACAGCGAAGCAAGAGGAGCTGTAGACAGTATCGTCAGCGAGCAGCTTACTTATTTCTTAGAGCAGAATCCGGCAATTGCCAAAACAATCTGTGAAAAATCGCTGCTTGCGCAGCGGGCAAGAGAAGCAGCAAGAAAAGCCCGTGATCTGACCAGAAGAAAGACAGCATTAGAAGGCATGTCACTTCCGGGAAAACTTGCCGACTGCTCAGACAAAGATCCAAAGAATTGTGAAATCTATATCGTAGAGGGAGATTCCGCCGGTGGTTCAGCAAAGACAGCCAGAAGCCGTGCAACGCAGGCAATCCTTCCGCTCCGCGGTAAGATCTTAAACGTAGAAAAAGCAAGATTGGATAAAATATACGGAAATGCAGAGATCAAAGCCATGATCACAGCATTCGGAACAGGAATCCATGAAGATTTTGATATATCAAAACTGAGATATCACAAGATCATCATCATGACGGATGCCGATGTCGATGGAGCACATATCAGTACGCTTCTTTTGACATTTCTGTATCGTTTTATGCCGGATTTGATCAAAGAGGGATATGTCTATTTAGCACAGCCGCCTCTTTATAAGATCGAGAAAAATAAAAAAGTCTGGTATGCATATAGTGACGAGCAGTTAAACAATATCCTCACGGAAATCGGACGTGACGGCAACAATAAAATCCAGCGTTATAAAGGATTAGGAGAAATGGATGCAGAACAGTTATGGGAAACAACCATGGATCCGGAGCGGAGAATCTTAAAGAGAGTCATCATGGATGATGAGACATCTTCCGAAATAGACTTAACCTTTACCACTCTGATGGGAGATAAAGTAGAGCCAAGACGTGAATTTATCGAGGCAAATGCAAAATATGTAAAGAATCTTGATGTATAGATAACAAGAGGAGTTATTAGAAAATGGATGATAAGATATTTGATCAGGTTCATGATATAGACCTGAAAAAAACAATGGAAACCTCTTATATAGACTATGCAATGAGCGTTATCGCTTCCCGTGCATTGCCTGATGTAAGAGACGGTTTAAAACCGGTACAGAGAAGAGTTCTGTATTCCATGATCGAATTAAATAACGGACCGGACAAGCCGCATCGTAAATGTGCGCGTATTGTCGGAGATACCATGGGTAAATACCATCCGCATGGTGACAGTTCCATTTATGGAGCACTTGTCAACATGGCACAGGAATGGTCGACACGTTATCCACTTGTAGACGGACATGGTAACTTTGGTTCTGTGGATGGCGACGGTGCTGCAGCAATGCGTTATACCGAAGCACGTTTGAGTAAAATTTCCATGGAGATGCTTGCGGATATCAATAAAGATACCGTAGACTTCATGCCGAACTTTGATGAGACAGAAAAAGAACCTGTAGTGCTTCCATCCCGTTATCCGAATCTGTTAGTCAACGGAACCACCGGAATTGCTGTAGGAATGGCAACAAACATTCCGCCGCACAACTTAAAAGAAGTCATTGCAGCAGTTGTAAAAATTATCGACAATCAGATATTAGAAGACAGAGAAACAGAATTAGAAGAAATATTAAATATCGTAAAAGGTCCTGATTTTCCAACCGGAGGAATGATCCTTGGAACCACCGGAGTGGAACAGGCATACCGGACAGGACGTGGAAAAGTCCGCGTGCGTGCCGTGACAAATATCGAGCCTATGGCAAACGGAAAGAACAGGATCGTAGTCACAGAGCTTCCATACATGGTAAATAAGGCAAGACTCATAGAAAAGATTGCTGAAATGGTACGCGATAAGCGGATAGATGGAATAACAGATTTAAGAGATGAGTCCAACCGTCAGGGAATGAGAATCTGTATAGAGCTGCGTCGTGATGTCAATGCAAACGTAGTATTAAACCAGTTGTTCAAGCATACCCAGTTACAGGATACTTTTGGAGTCATCATGTTAGCACTTGTCAACAATGAACCAAAAGTCTTAAATCTGAGTGAAATGCTCAACTATTACCTTCTTCATCAGAAGGATGTAGTGACAAGAAGAACAAAATATGAATTAAATAAAGCCGAAGAACGTGCACATATCTTACAGGGATTGCTGATCGCACTTGATAATATTGATGAAGTCATTCAGATCATCCGCTCCAGCCGTACCACACAGGAAGCAAAAGAGCGTTTAGTCGAAAGATTCGGGCTGACCGATGTACAGGCACAGGCAATCGTAGATATGCGTCTGCGTGCACTGACAGGCTTAGAAAGAGAAAAATTAGAGGCAGAGTATAAAGAACTCATGGAAAAAATTGCAGAATTAAAGGCAATTTTAGCAGATGAGAAAAAATTACTCGGAGTCATCAGAGAAGAGATCATGATTATTTCCGATAAATACGGAGATGAGAGAAGAACCAGTATAGGATTTGATGAATATGATATTTCCATGGAAGATTTAATTCCATTAGAAAATACCGTAGTAACCATGACAAACCTTGGTTACATCAAACGGATGAGTGTCAACAACTTCAAGAGCCAGAATCGCGGTGGAAGAGGAATCAAAGGTATGGATACCATAGATGATGATTACATCGAAGATCTGTTTATGACAACGACACATCATTACCTGATGTTTTTTACCAATACCGGAAAAGTATATCGTATCAAAACATATGAGATACCGGAAGCAAGCCGGACATCGAGAGGAACAGCAATCATCAACATCCTCCAGCTCCAGCCGGGTGAAAAAATATCAGCGGTGATTCCAATCAAAGAATACAAAGAAGACGAATATCTTTTCATGGCAACCAAGAACGGAATCGTAAAAAAGACTTCCATCGTAGAATATGCAAATGTCAGAAAGACGGGACTTGCTGCAATTAATCTGCGTGAAGAAGATGAATTGATAGAAGTTAAGATCACGGATAACCGAAAAGATATCCTGATGGTTACAAAATATGGACAGTGTATCCGTTTCCATGAGACAGATGTCAGAAAAACGGGACGTACCTCCATGGGCGTGATCGGAATGAACTTAACAGCCGGAGATGAAGTAGTAGCAATGCAGCTTCATACGCAGGGCGATTCTTTGATGATCGTTTCTGAAAAAGGTCTTGGAAAATGTACACTGATCTCCGAATTTACCACGCAGAACCGTGGCGGTAAGGGTGTAAAATGTTACAAGATCACCGAAAAGACTGGAAATATTGTCGGCGTGAAAGCGGTAAACCAGGACAATGAACTGATGCTGATCACCACCGAAGGAATTATTATCCGTATCAAAGTCAGTGATACAACGTTGCTCGGAAGAATTACTTCCGGTGTCAAACTCATCAACTTAGATGAGAATGTCACTGTGGCAAGTATCGCAAAAGTGCGTGAGGATAAGAGTCTGATCGACAATGCAGACACATCCGAACTGCTCAGTGAGGAGGAAGAAAAGGAAAGTGCAGCCATCGCTGCGGAAAATGCAAAAAAGGCATCTGTAGAAAATACAGAGACAGACGACGAGCTGATGAAAGAACTGTTAGAGCGCGCAGAGGCTGATGGTTCCGAGGATGAGGAAGAATAGATAACCGTATAGTGAAGAAAGGGCAGAAGCTGAATGGAAAAAACAGTGTATGAACTAATGCATGGCGAAAAGATAGTAGTAGACATTGGGACGAACGGAGTATGCACAGTTTTGGACAGGGCGTTTCTGCCCTTTTCAATTTATCTGGAGGATACAGCAGAAAATGATGATCTCGATATCCGCATGGATAACCTCACAAATTTTTATTACTGGTGTGCAACCCGTGTTCTGACACTTGACCGTGTCTATGCAAAGGAAATTTTAAACAGTATCGGAGCACTGCAGGCGCAGACCGACCGTGACCGTGCCAAAATAGCGCTGTCCTATCACTGTCTGTCACTGACTGATATTTTCTGGGTCAGTGAAAAAGGGGAGAATATCACATTTTCACAGATCAATCTTTTTGAAAATCATCTGGATAATGCACTTGTAGATATTTCCCTGCGCGGAAAACAGATGACCGTAGAGAACAGTTACCTGATCGCTGACGATCTCTCAACCAACGGTGTGTTTCCCAAAGCGTGGATCAGGGAGAAAAATTCGTTTGCACTTTTAAAAGATGGAAACATCAGGGCTGTGGAAAATGAAATCCTGTCAAGTAAGATCTGCCGCTGTTTTGACTGCAGACAGGTGCTCTATGAGGAAAGTATGTTTGACGGACAGAAAGTTTCAAAAAGCAGAATCATTACGTCGGTGGATTACAGCATGGTATCAATGGAGGCATTTGAGATCTATGCAACAAATCATGACATTCACGTTATGGATTTCATGATTTGTTGCATAGATCTCAAATGCCT
>OHUY01000524.1_pt1 | contig 13069 bp, 8 predicted proteins | sample 1579301 | NCBI WGS metagenome assembly OHUY01 (sample SAMEA3882520, study PRJEB24775) | human gut metagenome | biome: human-associated habitat; feature: intestine environment; material: feces | place: Netherlands | collected 2009/2010
TTCGATATCTGTTGTTCCCTTAGAGTAGAAGCAGAGTTCTTCTGGTGAATGATCTCTTGCTCTCATCTCATCTTCTTTCATTCCTAATGCCTTAAGCCAGTCGATACAGTACTGTCTCCAGTATGTGAACCACTCAAGATCTGTTCCAGGCTTGCAGAAGAACTCTAATTCCATCTGCTCGAACTCTCTTGTTCTGAATGTGAAGTTTCCTGGTGTAATCTCGTTACGGAAAGATTTACCGATCTGTCCGATTCCAAATGGGATCTTCTTTCTTGATGTTCTCTGAACATTCTTGAAGTTAACGAAGATACCCTGAGCTGTCTCTGGTCTTAAATATACTGTGTTCTTGGCATCCTCAGTTACACCCTGGAATGTCTTAAACATAAGGTTAAACTGTCTAATATCTGTGAAGTTATGCTTTCCACATGAAGGACAGCAGATATTCTTCTCATCGATGAAATTCTTCATCTGCTCCTGTGTCCATCCATCAACTGAACCGCCGAGATCATATGAATTCTCGTCTGCCCAGTCTTCTATAAGTTTATCTGCTCTGAATCTCTCATGACATTCCTTGCAGTCCATTAATGGATCAGAAAATCCACCAAGATGACCTGATGCTACCCAAGTCTGTGGGTTCATAAGAATTGCACAGTCAACACCTACATTGTATGGGCTTTCCTGTACGAACTTCTGCCACCAGGCCTTCTTAACGTTATTCTTAAGCTCAACACCAAGGTTACCGTAATCCCATGTATTTGCAAGTCCACCATAGATTTCAGAACCTGGGTAAACAAATCCTCTTGCCTTAGCTAAAGAAACAATTTTCTCCATTGTCTTTTCCATAATAATATAATCCTCCTAAAGGCAACAGCCTGACTACATCGAACTGCATCGGCTGCTACATAATCTTAATTATTTTATAACATTTAGTGCTGATTAGCAAGAGGAATGATGTCTTAATCCTCCCAAGCTCAATATACTTTCACACTTAAATAGCACATTGTATAATTTTTAATGCACTGCCAACATATATGTAATTCAAAAAATATCAGAAAAGCCAGATATATAACAACTTCTGTTATTATACATCCGGCTTATATTATGCATTAATCAATAGTGTTCTTTTTCTTCTTATCTTCATGTATAACAAATACAATTCCTGCTAATGCCATAAACAACATTATACTATAACCTGCTACATTATACACATCAGCTGTCTTTACACTATCTTCTGCCTGTTCCTTATCACCTGAAATGGTTTCATCGCTTTTCTTATTATCATCACCCGTATCCGGTGCTGGCGTTGGATCTGGCGTTGGTGTCGGATCCGGCGTTGGTGTTGGTCCTGGCGTTGGTGTTGGTCCTGGCGCCGGATTATCACTCTTATTAAGCTCTTCATTTTTTGCACTAATAGCACTTAAAAGACTCTGACCTTTTGTTGTCCAGTAAACTGCATCAACTGTAAAACTGCCATCTGAATCTGCTGCTTTTGCTGTAAGTGTTCCATTTTTATCAACAACAAATACCTGCTGTCCATCTGGATTAACGCCCGCTACCCTTGATGGTGCTTTGACAGCCTTTGAGAGTGATATATTCATATTCTGAATCTGTTGTGCAAAAAGTTCTGCTGTTATAAAACCGCCAAGCTTATTGCTATGTGTGCTATCTCCTGCTGACATAACCTGCATACCATTAACAGATTTGCCATTAGCTGCCTTTTCATCTGCTTTGTATGCTTCCTCATACATATTTTTTGTTATCTCAAATCCATCAATAAGCAACACATTCTGTTCCTTTGCAAGCTGTTTAACTGCCTCAACATAGGCGTTATTTTCTGTTACCAGTGTTCCTGTTGTTGTATCTGTTGAATCATGATGTGGTTTGATAGTTCCATCATTTGTATAATAAAGTCTTGATACTGGTGTTACAAGAACCGGTATAGCTCCTACTTCTCTCGCTGTCTCGATATACTGTGTAAGATACCACTTATAAGTACCACCACAATCATACGAATAAAAGCTGTCACCATACTTTGAAGCAAGCGATGATGGTGTTGCCACTTTAGTTCCTGCTGTTACCGGATATATTCCGTTAGCATCTGGTTCTCCAAGTGGTACATATCTATCTTCAAGATATCCTTTTCCATTAGCGCAATCATTGTGACCAAACTGTATAAACAGATAATCGCCTTCTTTAATATTGGCTTTTATCTTATCTAATGATCCTTCATTAATAAAGTTACGGCTGCTTCTTCCTCCATTAGCATAGTTCTGTACCTTAACCTTTGAAGAGTCAAAGAATGTCTGTAAATATTCACCCCATGAACCTTCTGCCTGAGCCTTGCCACTCATATACATACCTGATGCTGAATAATCCTTAACTGTTGAATCACCTGCTAAAAATACATTTACTCCATCTCCAAGTTCTATATCTGTTGAACCCGTTGGATCTTCATATCCTTCCCTTACATATGCATCTGCCTTATAACTTACCGCTTCAGACTTTATTCCGCTTATGTTTTCAGGTACAACTTCAACTTCAATATACTTTCCAATTGCATCTTTTGTGATTTTATATGTATTGTCTACATTGGCGCTTGTTGCTTTTACAAGAGTCCTGTTTCCATCATTATCAACAATATACCAACGGATTACTGATGCATCAGATGCATCATTTGCATTGCCAAGTGAGTATACTACAGTAAGAGTATGTCCTGGATATGGTGCATTGATATCTCCATTATCAACAAGATATGGTGTTTTTTCAAATATCACTGTACTCTCATCAGCAACATAATCCGAAGGTGTCCAGCCAGAAAGATAATCATTCACAACATCTTTCTTTGCAACGCTGTCATCTGTCACAACTCCTGTAACTCTCTTAGACATATCAACTGCTGTTCCATCTGTGTAAACAGAATTATATTCTTTATAGTTTGCTTTTTCTGGTTTGTTACCAGACATATCAAACCATCCTTCATCTTTTATGTAACTGCCATTTATCTTAGTATTAAGGAATGTTACTCTCGCATCCTGTCCCCAAGGTCTTCCAAGATATCCCGCATTTACCTCAAGTTCATCGTTTCCTGTTATTGTACAGTTTCTAAACACATACCCTGCCTTAGTTGCTGCTGTTGGCTTGTGTGCTGTACTATAACCAAAGAATCTAAGCTCACATCCGTCAAATACTGCATTGCCATCACCAAATATGTAATCTGTATTACCTTCTATGCGACAGTTCTTAAAATACATATTAGTTGCAGAATTACCTGTATATAATGTATCCTGGCTTCCAAGGAATGCACAATCTGTAAATTCTACCTTATCAGCTTCTATAGCCATGGCTGTTGCTCTTTCAGTTGCTGCTTTTGATGTAACATCTGTTGAGTAATTTCTTTCTGGAAGCTTCGTATCAGTTGGACTTACGCCATCTTCTATTTCTTCATCTGTTATATATCGGTTAAAAGAAGCTTCAAATGTAATTCCATCAGCACTAAAACCAGTTGCTGTATTTTTAAGCAATACTGAACAACCCCACTTTGAAGCAGCAGCTTTATCATACTTATCATATGCATTTTCAGCATTATAATAACCGGTTGAATCTATGCTGTAATACTCATATCCAATTCCATAATACCATGTAAGAAGTACCTCTTTACCTGATGACTTTTCATCATTAACAAGTCTTACATAAGGAGTTGATATAACAACCTGTTCTCTGTATGTACCAGGAGCAATATGTACAGTAACTCCGTTCTTTTCATCCGGAGCTGGTGTCATTGCCGATATTGCTGATATCGCCTCTTTTACTGTATTAAAATTAATATTTCCTTTTTCTTCATATCCAACATATATATCAGATACTCTTTCAACCTGCTCTTTATCCTTGGTAGATACCATTAAAATATCTTTAGTCACATCAGCATCGCTTACTACTATATGTGTTGTTGTTCTATATCCATCAGCAACAGCTTCGATTGAATATGAACCATTTCTTAACATAACTTCATATCCATCTGTCGTTACTTTTCCTGTATATATATACTTATCATCTACATTCGTAAACTTAACATCTGTAACAGCTGTATTACCATCAAGTCCTGCAAACTTTCCTGCTGCCTTATATAACCTTCTGGCAGAAAAGTTTGCAGCTTACCTGACTTATTATCTCGCCTCCGCTTAAAACTTCATAATCATTAACTCCGATAAGTTCAACTGTATACTTGACATCAGGTTCAAGTGTAGCTGTAAATGCCTTTTCAGAATCAAGCTTAAGAATCACATCATCTGCTAATGAAGATGAATCAGCCACAAGTTTGACTGATAAATTAGATGTATCATAGTCAGCAGCAAAGCCTGTAACCTTTCCTGTGTATGTATACACTTTCTTCTCTTCTATGCTTAATGTAACTCCAGACTTTCCTGTAAGAGCTTCATCTACTGTTGTCGAAATATTCTTTGTAGCATTCGAAAATCCATATCCTGCTACTCCTGATAATACTGCAGTATAATTACAGCCTGCTGCAAGTGTAGCTGTAAATGTATTCCCCTTTATATCTGCATCATATGTAATACCATTAGCCTCATCCTTAAACATAACCTTATAGCCGCTTAGCTGTGCGCCATCTATTGTTCCACTTACTGCAACTCCAGGTATCCTGACAATTCTGTTATATATAGGTTTTCCTGCTGCTGCATCTGTATATACCTTATATGATCCACTATACTTAGCCACAAATTCATATTTAGTACCCTTGTTAGTAAAGCTGGCTTTTTCTACCTGTTCATTATCTTCACCAAGATATTTAAAAACAAGTGTTCCTGTAGCAGCATTGCTTGATGCCATGTATACAACTATCTTATCTCCTGCTATTACATTGTTAATGGTAACATTTCTTCTTGTCTCTCCTCCTGTACCATTACAGTAATACATACCACCCGCTGTATATCCATCATCATATGCTGTTGTTGCTAAAGCATTGGTTCCATAGTTTTTGCTTGATGTTGAGAACAATCTGTCATTAGCTATATGATTGATAGTAAGATCACCAAATGTTGTCTCTCCAGCAACAAATTTTCCAGCCTGGGATACATTGGCACAACTATCCCAGTCAGAAGCAGTGATATTATTATTATATTTACTAGTATCTGCTTCCTGTACTGCACCCATATCCCATACGTCAATCTTTCTTTTTGACGCATCTGATCCTGCTGCAAATGCAGCCACATCTATGCTTGTAATAAGCATAAGAACTGAACATAAAAGACTGCTAAGACGTCTTTTAGTTATTCTGCGCATATTGACCTCCCTTTCTGCCATTAAAAGGCATCACTATATTATATATTTGCATGAATATCAATAATTTTTGTTTCAAAAACTATTTAATATTCATAATGCAATTGTATAGTATGAACCAATGTCAAGGTCAATATTTTTAATGTATTTAACAAAGAATTGTTTTTATATACGTACACGTCACATTATAAAACTGCTGCCATTAATCCTCCCAGGGACGAATCCTGTAAGCAGCCCCTATCTCATCACATAGCTTCTGACACTCTGCCTCTTCCTCGTGAGATATGGTTGTGTCAACTGTTGTAAGAACAACATTAGGGATATACCTGGTACATTCCTTTGCGAAGCTTATCATTTCATCAAATGATTTTTCGCCGAACTTACTTCTTACAAGTGCATTGTATTCATCTTTGTGTGGATTGTTAAGACTGATTGATATTGTGTCAATCAAGCCTTCCATCTCTGGCACAATGTCTCTGCCATTAACAAGATTTCCAACTCCGTTAGTATTGATTCTTGTCTTTTTGCCATATGTTTTCTTGACATACTCAGCAACCTTGATAAGAACATCGAATCTTTCTGTCGGTTCTCCGAATCCGCAGAATACGACTTCTTCATACTCATCCATATTGAACTTTTCAAATTCAGCAATAACCTCATCATATGATGGTTCTCTCTCAAGCCAGAGTCTGCCTGACTCTCCGATTCTGTCCATTGTCTGTCTTAAACAGAAAGTACATGAATATGGACATTTGTTAGTTAAATTAACATATAAATTATTATGAACCTTATATAATATCTCCATTGTAATTCTTCTCCTTTTTACTTCAACGTAGTCAGCAGTTCCTCAAACGGCACACCGTCTGTCAGAGGAATATCCATCTCTATAGCCTTGAGTATGCATTTCTTTATGAATGTAGATGCCTTTCTTACTGACTCGTGGAAATTCACACCATTGACAGCGTCTGCCGCTATTATTGATGCGAATATATCTCCTGTTCCGGAACGCTGTGTTCCAACCTTCATAGTCTTAATAAGATAGTCTTCCCTGTTCTTTTCGTAACAGTAATTACCAATATAATGGCCCCGCTGGATTCCTGTAATAACAATCTTAGATGGTCCCATTGCAACAAGCTTCATCGCAATTTTTTTAAGCTCATCATTGGAATAATCCGGTCTGTATGGCTCGTCAGTTATAATACATGCTTCTGTGAGGTTTGGAGTAAGAATATATGCATATTTTACAAGCTTCTTCATCTCCTGGCATGTCTCATCAGTATATGTCGGATACAGATTTCCGTAATCACCCATAACCGGGTCGATAACAACAATATTATCTTCGGTCTTGAAATTCTTGAAAAATTCTTCAACAATTGCAATCTGATTATGTGAACCTAAGAACCCTGTTACAATTCCATCGAATTTAAGGTTTAACTTCTTCCACTCTGCCATATAAGGCGACATATTCTCTGTGAAATCTTTAAAATAAAAGCTGTCAAAACCTGTATGATTAGAAAATATCGATGTAGGCATTGGACAGCACTGAATCTTCATTGCTGATATAACAGGTAGCTCAACTGCAATAGAACATCTTCCAAAACCAGAATAATCATTAATTGCTGCTATTTTCTTCTGGTTATTATGAGACACATTTTTATCCGGCATATTGTCTCTCCTTTCGTCTGAATGTTACATAAAATCTTTACCCCTTAATATACAAAAAACTGGCATATGATAACATAGCCAGTTTATGTAATATTTATATGGTCAGATTAAGCATTTCCTTCGACTTAAATTCTTTATCGAATACAATGCTTTCCAGCCTGTTTACCACAAGCCTTAATTCTTCCTGGACTTCTTTGGTAACGGTGAATGAATACAGCCTGTTAAGCTGTGCTGTGACAATATACTGGAGTGTATATACCGTTGAGCCCGAAAGTGTAATTCCATCATATACATTTGTGGCACAATTCTTACAGCATAGTCCGTTTCTTGAATATGAATATACATACAGATTATCTTCTCTTCCGCATTCGTGACATGTGAAGAAATCCGGACATTCACCGTTGACTGCAATCATTCTTATCTCGTATATGAATCTTATAAGTTCATGGCTTACAGCACCTCTGCCCAATGCCTTTAGAGTGATATAAAGCAGATTAATCATTTCTGATGCATCAAGATTCTCCCTGCCATAATAATCTGCAATCTCAGCAAAATAGCAGGCGTAGCACACGGCATTAAGGTCATTTACCACATTTTCAAAGTACTCCTTAGCTGATGCCTTATACATCGTATATGAATCGCGTCCACGGTACACCTCAAATGTTCCGAATATAAAGCTTCTCGTAACACCAATCAATGCGCTGTTAGGCTTTCTCGCACCTTTCGCAAATACCGTTATCTTGCCATACTCCTTAGTCAGTATAACCAGTCTTCTGTCATATTCCCCGACAGGCATGGCGGAAAGTATCATGCCTGTAACAGTAGTAACCTCCGCCATCGCACCCTCCTGTCATGTATATTATTTGTCCTTCTTCTTGTCATATCCGAAGTTCTTAAGAAGAATATCACTGTCGCGCCATTCCTTCTTAACTTTTACCCAGAGCTTAAGATTAACCTTCATGTCAAGCTGCTTCTCAATCTCGTATCTTGCATTAGTTCCGATTTTCTTAAGCATTTCACCACCCTTGCCGATAATAATTCCTTTATGGGAATCTCTTTCGCATATGATAGTAGCGTCGATATCTGTAATAGGACCTCTTGCATTTCTTCTTTCCTTAAAGCTGTCAATAACAACCGCAATTCCATGTGGAATCTCATCATTTAATGCATGAAGTGCCTTCTCTCTTATAAGCTCTGCAACAATCTGCTTCATTGGCTGGTCTGTTACTGTATCTTCATCATAGTACATCGGACCATAATCAAGATGTGAGAATATAACATCAAGCAGGTCGTCAACATTATTGCCGTTTCTTGCGCACACAGGAACAATATCAACAAAATCAAGTTCCTTTCTGTAGCAGTCAATAACCGGAAGAATCTCCTCTTTCTTGATTGTGTCAGTCTTATTGATAACAAGAACTATAGGAGTTTTACATTCTTTAAGCTTCTCAACGATATGCTCCTCGGCAGCTCCAAGATGTGTTGTAGGCTCAACAAGCCAGCATATAAGGTCAACCTCACTGATTGTCTTCTCTGCCGCACCAACCATGTATTCACCAAGCTTGTTCTTAGCCTTGTGGATACCCGGAGTATCAACGAAAACAATCTGTCCACGCTCATCAGTGTATACAGTCTGTATTCTGTTTCTTGTAGTCTGAGGCTTGTTAGAAGTAATCGCAATCTTCTGTCCGATTATCTGATTCATAAGTGTTGACTTACCAACATTAGGTCTTCCTATAAATGTTACAAAGCCTGTCTTAGTTCTTGTGTTCTCTGCCTTAGCGCCCCCGGTAATTCCGCTGGCTGCAAGCATCTCATCTAAATTCATACATTCTTCCTTTCTGTTATCCCTGTACCTTGATAAGTGGCTGTATCTTATCAAAAAGCTCACTCTCTTTATTGATTTCCTTGCTGCTTCCCACAACGCAGAAATAATTCTCATCCATTGCACATCTTACAAGTGGAGCAAGCTCTCTTATTCTTTCTACATTACAGTCAAGAACCTGACCTCTTTCTTTCTTGAGTGATTCATAATCTGTGTTACAGATGTATGCACCAAATGATCTTGTTCCCTTTGCTGCCGGATTCATAGGTGTATCCATATCACCTATTGTTCCGATTATGAACTTGACCATGTCCCTGTCGCTTACATCAAAATGTTCAAGATAGTCTGCTGCATTTTCATATATATCGTTAGTCTTTCTTAAGTTAGGGTCTCTGTAAGAAACCATATACATGTCACCGTTTCTGTAAGAACCGCTCATGCAGCCGTATGCGCCGCCTTTTACTCTAACATTAATCCAGAGATAATCATACGAGAATATAACCTTAAGCACTCTTAATGCTCCTGTGTATTCATATCCTCCATCTCTGAAGTTACCACATCTTGCAACATACTGGACCTGTGAAGCTGAAGTATATCCTGTCTTGACATTTGCAGGTGTGTACTTTCTTTCGCATGCTGGCATGTCCGATTTTTTCAATTCTTCCGCATACTTTCCGAAAGCAGGTGCAAATGCATCATATCCCTTATCATCAGCAGTAAAGCTGACAATAATATTCTCTTTGTGGAATATATAATCGACAAGTTTGCTTAACTTATCTGCGATATCTTCCTTAAGCTCATCAAACTGTGAGTCAAGCTTCTGTATAAGCTCATAGAACCCATATCCTCTCATCTCGTTAGAATAATATGCATTTCTTGAGAACTGTGCCATACCTGCAAGCATTGCTGTTGAATGTCCTGCACTTGTCATTGTGCTTTCCATTCTTGACTTAAGCTTCGCAATTATCTCTTTAAGTCTCTTATAATCTGAGAACTTTGTCTTATATATAATTTCATTCATCATATCAAGGACGAACTGGATATTGTCATAGAGAACCTTACCCTTAACCTCATACATGATAGTACATTTGTCAAAATCCTTATTATCTGTGTATATGGCAGCATCAGTTGAGATTCCACCACAGTTAATATTGATTTCATTAGTCAGCTCTGTATATGTGTACTTTTCAGTATCCATAAGTCCAAGAACCGAGCTTAAAAGTCCGATATATGGAAGCAGTTCATCAGGCACATTCTTACAGTCGTAGCACATCATTATATATGCAATTCCATTAGTGAACATATTGTGGTGGATTACATCAACACCACCAATCTTCTTAGGGTCAATATATAACTTAGCCGGCTCTCTTGTGATATCCTTTAACTCAAGCTGTGGAATCTTCTCAAGATCCTTCTGGCTTGAAGGTGTATCCTGATATTCCTTTAATGCCTTTGTCTGCTTAACAAGCTCTTCCAGTTCTTCCTTGGAAAGTGTTGCCTTATACTTTGCAAGCTGCTCTGCTTCCTTTGCTTCCTTCTCCTCTGCAAGTCCATGCTTTGGAACAAGACTTAACACTACCTCATGATTATTATTAATAATATTGTCTTCAATGAATTTCTCAAAGAAGCCGTTCTCTGAATTCTTCTTGATTATTTCAAATGTCTCTCCTGCCTCAACATGAACAAATGGCTTGTTCTCATCATAAAGCCAGCTGTCCATCATTGTGAGATAATACATAAGTCCCTTCGGATATGGCCCAAAATCAGCTTCTCTGTATTTGAATTCGTAATAGTTGATTCCTGCCTTAACCATTCTCTTGCTAAGACCGTTCTTAACAATATCAGAAAGCGTGTCTTCAACAACACTCACAAATCTGTCTCTGTCACTTTCATTCGCATTCTTAGTAATAATTGAATACACCGGCTGATACACAGAAGTCTCTAACACACTGTACACATCTGTTCCAATTCCGGCGTCAATAAGTGCCTGCTTAAGCGGAGCACCCGGTGCCATGATAAGTGCATAATCAAGAATCTGTAATGCAAGATAGCTTACTGGGTCTGTTGATGTTCCGATAACAACATTGTAAGAAAGATAAGTGTTATCCTCCTCTGGCTCATCATCAGTAATTGCATACTCTCTTGTCTCATACTTAGGTGCGTCAAATGCTTTCTGGAAAGTTACCTCGGCATCTATATTGACATCATTCTTATCAAAAGCTGAGAGGTATTCGTTATTAAGATATTCAAGCCTCTCATCAACATCAATATCTCCGTACAGATAGATATAACTGTTCACAGGATGATAATATTCCTTGTGATACTTAATAAAATCTTCATACTTAAGCTGTGGTATAGCCTCAGGGTCACCACCGGATTCATTCTTGTATTCAGAATCAGGGAAGAGTGATACAAATGTATATCTTGAAAGCACATCATCTGCTGAAGAATACACACCCTTCATCTCATTAAATACAACTCCGTTATAAGCAAGCTCTCCATCTACATCTTCAAGCTCATAATGCCAGCCTTCCTGCTTGAATATCTCCTCATGCTCATACATTGCAGGATAGAATACCGCATCCATATAGACATCCATAATATTCTTAAAATCTGCCATATTGCAGCTTGCAACAGGATATACTGTCTTATCCGGATAAGTCATTGCATTAAGAAATGTGTTAAGAGAACCCTTGCATAGTTCTACAAATGGGTCTTTAACCGGATATTTTCTTGAACCACACAAGGTAGAATGTTCAATTATATGCTGCATTCCCGTGTCATTATCCGGTGGTGTCTTAAAACCTATAGAAAATACCTTGTTATCATCATCATTAGAAATAATTGCAACTCTCGCACCTGATTTCTTATGCTTTAATAAAAGTCCTACAGAATTAAGATCATTAAGCTTTTCAATGTTCACAAGCTCATATGCACCGTAATCTTTATTAAGTTCGTTATATCTTGTCTCTAAATTCATATTACTGCTTTAATCTCCAATCTTTACAATAAGGAATTATACATATAAATATAATACCCCACAATGTAGGATTTTACCACATTGTGGGGTGAGTGTAAACTTACATTACATATGTAAGCTATAGTATTTATTTGCCGAAAAGACCTTTCTTCTTACCGTGTCTTTCATTGCCTGTAAGCGCCTTTTCATATGCCATAAGTGCGTCCTTCTGCTCCTGATTAAGCTTTGTAGGAATATCAACTATTAAAGTGATATAATGATCGCCTCTCTGTGCTGCATTTCTTACACTTGGCATACCTTTGCCTTTAAGTCTTACTCTTGTACCTGATGCTGTTCCCGGCTTAACTTCGTACAATACTTCTCCATCAACAGTCTTAACCTTGATTTCACCGCCAAGTACCGCTGTTGGATAGCTTATTACAACATTAGAGAATATATTGTATCCGTCTCTTTCAAATTCTGTGCTTGCTGAGATAATAACAGCAACTAAGAGGTCACCTCTTGGTCCGCCATTAACTCCCGGCTCACCTTTGCCCTGTATACGTACGCACTGGCCATTATCGATACCAGCCGGGATATTGACTTCAATAGTCTTCTTGCTGCTTATATAGCCTGTTCCGTAACAATCCGGACACTTCTCCTTAATTATCTTACCAGTTCCATGACAGTCAGGACATGGCTGCTGACTTCTTACCATTCCAAGGAATGACTGCTGTGTGAAAGTTACCTGTCCACGACCACCACATTTGCTACAGGTCTCTGGTGATGTACCAGGCTTAGCTCCTGTACCGTGACAGCTTGAGCACTCATCCTTTAATGTAACATCTATCTTCTTGGTTGTTCCCCTTACTGACTCGTCAAATGTAATTCTTACATTAACTCTTACATCAGCACCTCTTCTTGGTCCATTGCTGTTTCGTCTGCTTCCGCCGCCTCCGAACATACCGCCAAAGAGATCTCCGAAAATATCTCCCATGTCACCAAAATCGAAATCGAAGCCACCTGCTCCAGCTCCACCTGCTCCGCCTTCAAATGCGGCATGGCCAAACTGGTCATACTGTCTTCTCTTTTCAGCATCGCTTAACACCGCATAAGCTTCAGAAGCCTCTTTGAATTTTATTTCAGCTTCTTTATCCCCTGGATTCATATCAGGATGATATTTCTTTGCAAGTTGTCTGTATGCTTTCTTAATAGCAGCGTCATCGGCATCCTTAGGCACGCCAAGGACTTCATAATAATCTCTCTTATCTGCCATGATTGGTTCCTCTTTCTTATTTAATCAACAGAAACTGCACGGAGTTTAC
>OHUY01000527.1_pt1 | contig 13025 bp, 10 predicted proteins | sample 1579301 | NCBI WGS metagenome assembly OHUY01 (sample SAMEA3882520, study PRJEB24775) | human gut metagenome | biome: human-associated habitat; feature: intestine environment; material: feces | place: Netherlands | collected 2009/2010
TTTACGACTGGAGAAGCCCGGTCAGCGGTCTTTTCTACGATTTTGACCGCGGGCCGGCTTCCTATCTGGCGCCGGGCGGCGAGATGACAGGGGAAATCTGTTCCAAGTGGCAGTATAAGATCCGGGATGGAAAGATGATTTACGGATTTGAGAGTGATGTGAAAATTGATGATGATATTTTAAAGGCGGAGCTTGGCAGCAACGGCGAGGTACAGCTGAAGAATATTATCCGCACAATTCAGAAGGAACAGAATGCGATCATCCGCAATACGAAGGACCGGATTCTGGTAATTCAGGGAGCGGCGGGAAGCGGCAAGACATCGGTAGCGCTGCATCGGATTGCCTACCTTTTGTATCATGACAGACAGAATCTGAAGTCTTCGAATATTCTGATTTTATCGCCGAACGGGGTATTTTCGGATTATATTTCACATATTCTGCCGGAGCTCGGTGAGGAGAATATTCAGGAGATGAGTTTTGATCTCTTTGCTTACCGCAAATTACAGGACACGGCGGCGGACTGTGAGGATCGCTGTGATCAGATTGAGCGGGAGATGCGGGATCCAAAAGCCGCAGAACGGTTTGCTTTAAAACAGTCGCAGGCGTTTGTGGACCAGATGGAGGGATTTGCGCTGGAGCTTGAGGACGAGCTGATGAATTTCTCAGACGTTTCGTATAAGTCGTTTGTGAAGTCAGAATCGGAAATTATTACGCTGTTTTATGACAAGTTTGCGGATATTCCGCTGCTCTCGCGGATGGATGCGGTGGCGGAGACGTTTATTGATGAGATCGAGACGCTGCTGAACCGGGATCTGCCGGAGGAGGAGCGGATTCCGCTCATCGAAAAATTCCGGAAGATGTATGAGACGATGGATTTTTATGTTCTCTACAATCGTTTTCTGAAGAAAGAGGGATATCAGACGCTGCCGCGGCGGCCGTTGGAGAAGCGGAAACTGCGGTATGAGGATGTGTATCCGGTTTTGTATCTGAAGTACCGCCTGTCGCGGCAGGCGGAGCGTTCGAATATTAAGCATCTGGTTATTGATGAAATGCAGGATTATTCGCGGCTCCAGTATCTGATTATCCGGCGGATGTTTTCCTGTAAGATGACGATTCTCGGCGACCGGGCGCAGACGATGGCGGATCAGCAGCAGGATGTACTGCAGTTTTTACCGGGGATTTTCGGGAAGGATCTGCGGCGGATTGAGATGCGGAAGAGTTACCGGAATACGGTGGAAATTGCGTCGTATGCGGCAAATCTCATTGGCGTGACGGATCTGGAGCTGTTTGAACGGCACGGAATGCCGGTGTTGGAACGGGATGTCACGGATCTTGAGGCGGCTCTGCGGGAGGCAGTGGATACGCTGTTTCCAGAGGAGAAAACGTATGAGACGGCGGCGGTGATTGTACCGGATGAGAAGACGGCGGAACGGGCTTATTTGATTTTACGGGAGATTCTGGCGGAAAAAGATTTTGACTGTGAGAAGCGGCTTTCTTGGCTGAACCGTGACAGCTCCAGTTTTAAGAAAGGACTGACGGTTACCACATTTTATCTGGCGAAAGGGCTGGAGTTTGATCAAGTGTTCTCGATTTTCCCGAAGGACGAGAAACGGGAGATGATGATGCAGGCGCAGTATATTGCAGCGACCAGGGCATTGCATGAGCTGAGAGTGTATCATATTTAAAAACAGGGAGATCCTCCGAAAAAATTCGATTGGATCTCCCTGTCATTTTTATTTTCGATCAGATATGATAGAATCCTGCGGACTGTGCCGGGATGGTGATGGTTCCGTCTTTGGATTCTGCTTTTCCTCCGATCGTGTAGAGGGCATCCTTCAGCTCTGCACTGTATGGGAAGGACTGCTCTTTGTCGGATGGGTTGATGATGACGAGGACTTTTTCACACTCAGCCTCACGGACGTATGCCAGCGGATACTGGTTTTTCTCTGCATAAACGAACTCAATGGTTCCGCGGCTTAAGAGTGCTTTGCTGCTCTGGCGGATCTGGATGAGTTTTTTAACTTCGTGGTACAGGGAATCCGGATCGGCCATCTGTGCTTTTGCGGTCGGACGGTCTTTGCCCGGATCCATGGTGATGTAGAGGTCGCTGGCCGGTGCGCTGGAAAATCCTGCGTTGGTGCTGTCATCCCACTGCATCGGAGAACGGGAACCGGTGCGGTTGTATCCGCCCTCAACGGATTTCAGGCCTTCGACGTAGCGCATACCGATTTCATCACCGTAGTAGAGGAACGGAACACCCGGCATTGTGAAAATGAATGCATTCACAAGCTTGATAGCCTCTTTGTCACGATATGCCGTAACTCTCGGCATATCGTGGTTGTTTGTCATAAAGCTGATGTAGCCGTTGTCCTTTGTCTTTTCGTAGTTAGGAAGATATTCGTCTGCAAATGCTTTGATATCACCCTTGCCGTTAGGATTGAAAACAGCCTGATCGCCAAATTCACCGTAGCGGAAAAGTCTGCTGTAGCCGTTTCCGTAGTGGTCAAGATAGAAGTCCATGTGGAAACCTGCATTGTTGATTGCTCTTTCGGGATTGCACCACTCTGCAACCATTGCGGCATTCGGATATTCCGTGTCGAGCATATCACGCACACCACGCCAGATTTTTGCCGTTGCAATTTTATCGTCATCGTTCTTAACAAGTGAGTCAGCCATGTCAACTCTGAAACCGTCAGCACCCTTGTCAAGCCAAAAACGCATAACATCCTTCATAGCCTCTGCCGTTGCAAGACAGTCGGGATGATCACACGGCAACTGCCATTCGGGATGTGTGATTTCGTGGAAACCGTAGTTAAGAGCAGGCTGTGAGCTGAAGTAGTTTACCATATAGTTGCCGTCACGCTCGCAAAGTCCGCACATCATACGGTACTGCGGCGGTGCGTCCCATACGCTCTTTGTAAAGATGTAACGGTTTGAATATTCGCTCTTTGCGGCTTTTTTAGCCTCCAAGAACCATTCGTTTTGGTCTGATGTGTGACCCGGAACAAGGTCAAGAAGAATCTTAATGCCCTTTTTGTGAGCCTCGTCAAAAAGACGAACAAGGTCATCATTTGTGCCGTAACGCTCTGCAACCTTCTTGTAGTTGCGAACATCATAGCCTGCATCCATAAAAGGTGAATCGTAAATCGGGTTGAGCCAGATTGCGTTGCAACCGAGGCTTTTTACATAGTCAAGCTTGCTGATGATACCCTCGATGTCACCGATTCCGTCACCGTTGGTGTCACAAAAACTCTGCGGATAAATTTCATAGAAAACAGCGTCATTAAGCCAGTTTGGCATAAAAATCATTCCTTTTGCTTTTTATTTTCCGTGGCTGTATCTTACGGCATCATTGTAGCATTAAATTGTTATGTTGGCAACCTTTTTGTATTGCATACACAAAGCCTGACAATTATGTGTGAAAAAACAGCCAAATTTTATTCCATTAATATTTACTTGCAAAAGTGCTTCGTTCATCATAATATGTAAACAGATGTATGTGTATCGGAATTTAGGGGAGGGAGTATTTTGACTGTTGACAAACTCGGCGATAATAAACTGCTGATTAAGCTTGATGAATCGGATATGGAGAATTTTGAGCTTGATTTCGGAAAAATGAGCTTTAAAAACGAGGATAATCAAAAGGTGATTATCGGGCTTATGCGACTTGCCTGTTGCAGGGCGGGGCTTGACACGAACGGTAAAAATGTGAAAATAGAGGCTTTTCTGCTCGGTGATGAATGTTGTATCCTGGTTACGGCAAATCCGAAAAAACGAAAATACAGGCTGAAAAAGTCCGACAGCGGTCTGTGCTGGAAAATGGCGAATGCGTCGGATTTTCTGAATGCGGTAGAGGCTTTGTACCGCAGTAACATATGTTGCAGAAAAAGCTCCGCATACGAAATGTCGGGAAATTATTACCTTGTGTTTGATTATTTTTCATTGCCGAAGCATATGATACGGGTGTTGTCGGAATACGGTGAAAGACAAAAATCCCGCAACACAGCGGCAAGAGTGCGTGAAAACGCAAACCTGTTGTGTCATGCCGATGCAGTTGCGGTGATAGGAAAGTTTCTTGTGTAAATTGAAAATGGAAAATTGAAGGTTGAAAATTGTTTTGTTTGATTAAAAAACCCCCTTTCGGAAATACTCCGAAAGGGGGTTAATCTATGCGTATGTTTAATCTTTTTTTACTTCAATTTCGCCGTGTTCTTCTTCAAAGGACTTAACCCTTTGCTTTATATACTGCTCAATTTCACGATTTGCGGAACGACCTTCATAGTCGGCAACATATCTGAATTTCTGAAAAAGCGTGCGGTTAACTCTCAGAGTGTATCGTAAAATATTATCATCCATAATCGGTACTCCTAAATGTTATTATGACACTATTTTAATGTAATTATTGCGTCAAAACGAAAATGGTGCTATTATGATGTCATAATGGTGTCATAATTTTAGGAGTGTGAAAAAATGAAAATTGCGATAGTAGGCTCAAGAAGTATTACAGTGAATAATTTAGGCGATTATTTACCTGAGAATACAACTGAAATAGTAAGCGGTGGTGCTATTGGTGTTGACAGAAGTGCGAGAAATTACGCTAAGACACATAATATTAAACTAAAAGAATTTTTACCCGAATACGAACGATACGGGCGGTCAGCACCTTTGAAAAGAAATTTGCAAATAATTGATTATGCCGATGAAGTTATTGCATTTTGGGACGGTATGTCACACGGAACACGGTTTGTTATAGAGAATTGCAAAAGAAAAAATGTGCCGATTAAGGTTTATGCTTTGGCAAATAAGTAATGTTGCAAACGAACCAAAAATTTCATATATAAAAAACGGTCGGGCAACATAGCTATGCATTTTGCAAAGCAACTGCCCGACCGAAAATTTTTATTTTACATTTTCAATTTTTAATTTGTAAAACTATCTTTGTTTTGTGAATGAAAACTCAATTCTGTTGTTGTCATAATTAAGCACCATTGTCAGCACACCGCTGTCATAGCTCAGCTTGTATGCCGTACCGTTTACTGTCAGGTCAACGGAGGTTCCGTTGAATGTGTAGGCTGAATCACACGAAATTCCTGCAAGGGTAACCGTGCAGTTACTGCTGTCCTTGAAATCAAGACCAAACTGATCCTCGTCAATTCCAAGCTCGCTGTATGAAATTGTTTCACCGTCTGTCTTTGCTGTTGTCGGTACCCATTTGCCGATTATTTCGGTATTTCCGTTGCTTCCGCATCCGCAGAAAATTGATGCGAAAACAAACACGCACAGCACAAGGCACATAACCCTGACTTTCATATAATACACACCCTTGAATTTGTTTGTTCCTCTTACGCAGTATATTTTACCATTTTACGCTTTATTCGTCAAACTTTAAATGTTATAAAATTGAAATTATATGCCACATTTTATTTGCTGATAATTGACAAATCGACACATAAATGAGATAATAAAAAGGTATATGAACTCGGTTTATCCGAACAATAAATCAAGAGGAGTAATGACTATGGCAAAGGAACTTGCTAAATCCTACAACCCGTCAGAGTTTGAGGACAGAATTTACGACTTCTGGCTGAAAGGTAACTACTTTCATGCAGAGGTTGACAAAGATAAAAAACCTTATACAATCGTAATGCCGCCGCCAAACATCACAGGTCAGCTGCATATGGGACACGCACTTGACGAAACACTTCAGGACATTCTTATCCGTTGGAGAAGAATGCAGGGCTACAGCGCACTTTGGCTTCCCGGTACAGACCATGCGTCAATCGCTACAGAGGCTAAAATCGTTGAGGCAATGCGTAAAGAGGGTATCACTAAAGAGGATATCGGCAGAGAAGAATTCCTAAAGCGTGCATGGGAATGGAAAAAGGTGTACGGCGGAAGAATCACAAGTCAGCTTAAAAAGCTCGGTTCAAGCTGTGACTGGGAGCGTGAGCGCTTCACAATGGACGAGGGCTGTTCAAAGGCTGTTAAAGAAGTTTTTGTTCGCCTTTATAATGACGGAAAAATCTACCGTGGCAACCGTATGGTAAACTGGTGTCCTCATTGCTGTACATCAATTTCGGATGCCGAGGTTGAATACAAGGAGCAGAACGGTCATTTCTGGCACTTGCTCTATCAGGTTAAGGAGACAGGCGAGTACCTTGAAATCGCAACAACCCGTCCCGAAACAATGCTCGGTGATACTGCTGTTGCCGTCAACAAGGACGATGAGCGTTACAAGCACCTCCACGGCTGTCATGTAATCCTTCCGCTCCTTAACAAGGAAATCCCGATTGTCTGTGATGAACACGCAGATATGGAAAAGGGAACGGGTGTTGTTAAAATCACTCCTGCACACGACCCTAACGACTTTGAAGTCGGTCAGCGCTGCAATCTTCCGATTGTCCGTTGCTTTACATATGACGGTCACCTTACAGGTGCAAAGGATGTTGAAGAATACAACGAATTAAAGGCAAAGGGACAGCTTGCCGAAAACGAACCCGAGGTTCTCGACTGCGGAAAATACGCAGGCATGACAACAATGGAGGCAAGAGAGGCTATTGTTGCCGACCTTAAAGAAATCGGCGCTCTCAAAGAGGTTGAAGAGCTTACTCATGATGTCGGCACTTGCTACCGTTGTCACACAACAATTGAGCCTATGGTTTCAAAGCAGTGGTTTGTAAAAATGGCTCCGCTTGCAAAGCCTGCAATTGATGTTGTCCGCAAGGGCGACACAAAGTTCATACCCGAAAGATTTGAAAAGGTTTACTTCCATTGGATGGAGAATATCAAGGATTGGTGTATTTCCCGTCAGCTTTGGTGGGGACACAGAATCCCTGCATGGTACTGCGATGACTGCGGCGAAGTTATGGTTGCAAAAGACGCACCCGAAAAGTGCTGTAAGTGCGGTAGTACACACATTCATCAGGACGAGGACACTCTCGACACATGGTTCAGTTCGGCACTTTGGCCGTTCTCAACACTCGGCTGGCCCGACAAAACTCCCGAACTTGAGTATTTCTATCCCACAAGCACTCTTGTAACAGGTTATGATATCATCTTCTTCTGGGTTGCAAGAATGATTTTCTCGGCTTGTGAAAATATGGGTTCTGCTCCGTTCAAGACCGTATTTATGCACGGTATTGTAAGAGATGAAAACGGCATCAAGATGTCAAAATCTCTCGGCAACGGTATTGACCCGCTTGAAGTTATTGACAAATACGGTGCAGACGCACTCCGTTTTTTCCTTGCAACAGGCAACACACCCGGTAACGATATGCGTTATTCCGACAAGCGTGTTGAGGCTTGCGCTAACTTTGCAAACAAGCTCTGGAACGCATCCCGTTATGTTCACATGAACATTGACGACCATGATGTTAAGAATGAACTTCCGAAAACTCTCACAACAGAGGACAAGTGGATTGTTTCAACTCTCAACACAGTTGCAAAAGAAGTAAACGAAAATCTTGAGAAGTTTGAACTCGGCATTGCTGTTCAGAAGATTTATGAATTCATCTGGGACTGCTACTGCGACTGGTACATTGAGCTTGTTAAGACAAGACTTTCAAGTGACGGTGAGGACGCTCAGAATGCAAGACAGGTACTTCTTTATGTGCTTGATCAGATTCTCAGACTTCTCCATCCGTTTATGCCGTACATCACAGAAGAAATCTGGCAGACAATTCCTCACGAGGGCGAAACAGTAATGCTCGCAAAGTACCCCGAATACAACGCAGAGCTTGATTATCCCGAGGCATCGGATGAAATGAAAAAAATTATGGATGCAATCCGTGCAATCCGTAACCGCCGTGCAGAGATGAATGTTCCGCCGTCAAGAAAAGCAAAGGTTTATGTTGCGACAAAGTTTGTCGACACATTCAGAGACGGCACACAGTTCATTCAGAAGCTTGCATCAGCAAGTGAGGTTGAAGTTGCAGAAAGCTTTGAAATTGAGGGTGCCGTAAACATTGTAACGGCAGACGCAAAGATTTACATTCCTATGGACGAGCTTGTTGACAGGGAAAAGGAACTTGCAAGACTCAACAAAGAGCTTGAACAGGTTAAAAAGCGTCTTGCACAGAGCGAGGGCAAGCTTAACAATCAGGGCTTTGTTGCAAAAGCTCCCGAGGCTGTAATTGAAAAGGTTAAGGGACAGGCCGCAAAGGAAAGAGAGCAGATTGCTCTTATCGAGGCCGCAATTGCCGCACTCAAATAATTCGGCAATCCGATAAAACAGAATAAAATTATAATCAAAGGCTGAAAGAGCATAGTTGTTCTTTCAGCCTTTTATGTTTGTGCAGATAGTCTTAATAGGGAGAGAGTAAGCTTTTTAAATTGAAAGTTGAAAATTGAAAATGGAAAATTATAGTTGGGAAGACAGTTTGCAAAATGCAACGCATTGTTTCCCAATTGTTTTGGTTTATATGGAATGAACTGTTAAATTGTAGCGGCGAACACGGTTCGCCGCTACAAAATATCCGTAACTATGGTTTGCTCCATGAACAAAAATAACATCCGAAACGGTCAGGAAAAGTCAATACGCAGAATTGTCCGCTTTAAAAGTAAAATCTGTGAAATAAAGAACATTTCTTCCGAAACCCAAATTATCCCTTTCACACAATATGTAGCAAAATTTGTACAGAAGCACGCCTGTTTAGCGGTTATAGGTCGGAACATGGGCGGATTATTGCTATTTAACTGTTCAATCTTGATAAAAATAACAGATATGTGAAATAAAAATATGTATATGTGCTAATTGCACAAAGAACGGTGCTGTTTTTTAGGCATTGCTACAAATCTGCGAAAAACAGAAAATAATGCTTGAAATCCACATTTTTGTGTTGTATTATATAGGTGTCAAAGGAAATAACCGATTCGGAAAACGGAAATCAAACAAACGAATCGGAAACATTAAATCTTATTTAATAAAGAAAAGGAGAAAATATTATGCATGCTTTAAAAAGATTTGGTACAGCTTTCGGCGGATATAAAATGATGGAAAACTACCCCGTTCCCGAATGCGGTCCGGACGACATTATTCTTGAAATCAAGGCAGCCGCTATCTGCGGTGCCGACATGAAACACTGGGGTGTTGACAACGGTTACGATGACACAAACATAACTCCCGATCAGCAGCAGTCGGTTCGTGGTCACGAGTTCGCAGGCGAAATCGTTAAGGTCGGCGAAAATGTAAAAGACTGGCATATCGGTCAGAGAGTTGTTTCAGACAACAGCGCACATGTTTGCGGCGTATGTCCGGCTTGTGAGCAGGGCGACTTCCTCTGTTGCGAACATAAAGTAAACCTTGGACTTGACAACAACACATGGGGCGGCGGCTTCTCAAAGTATTGTAAAGTACCGGGCGAAATCCTCGCAATTCACAAACACGCAATCTGGGAAATTCCTGAGGGCATCAAGTACGAAGAAGCTTGTGTACTCGATCCTATCTGTAACGCATACAAGGCAGTTGCTCAGCAGTCACATCTTATCCCCGGACAGGATGTTGTAGTATTCGGTACAGGTCCTCTCGGACTCTTCTCGGTACAGGTTGCAAAGCTTATGGGTGCCGTAAACATCGTAATGGTTGGTCTTGACTATGATGTAAAAGTAAGATTCGGCGTTGCAAAAGAGCTTGGCGCTACACATTGTGTAAACGGTTCTAAGGAAGATGTAGTTGCAAGATGTACAGAAATCTGCGGCAGAGATAACCTCGGACTCGTAATTGAATGTTCAGGTGCTAACATAGCTCTCAAGCAGGCAATCGAAATGACAAGACCAAACGCTGAAATCGTTCGTGTAGGTATGGGCTTCAAACCTCTTGAATTCTCAATCAACGACATTACAGCTTGGAACAAGAGCATTATCGGTCACATGGCTTATGACTCAACATCATGGAGAAACTGCATCAGACTTCTCCAGTCAGGTCAGATTAAGGTTCAGCCGATGATTACTCATCGCCTCGGTCTTTCACAGTGGCAGGAAGGTTTCGACAAGATGGCTAAGAAAGAGGCTATCAAGGTTATCTTCCACTACGATTACGAAGATTAATTAAAGAAAATATGCATCAGGGAGGATTTTCTAATGAGAAAGCTTATGATTGCCCCGTCAGTGGGTTGCTGTGATTTGTTCCATGTTGAAGAACAGGTTAAGCTGATTAACGAAAAATCAGATTACCTCCACATGGACATTAAAGACGGTGTTTATGTTCCGAGTTACGGAATCGGTCCTGATTATCTCGACTACCTTAACAAGCATGTTGAGAATCTCAAACCAATGGACGCTCACCTTATGGTAAAACATCCTCAGCAGTATCTTGAAACCTTTGCAAAGGCAGGAGCTGCTTACATAACACCTCACACAGACTGCATCGAAGGCGACGCATTTGTAACGATTCACAAGATCAAAGAGCTTGGCTGTAAGGCAGGCGTTGCATTAAGTCCCTCGGTTCCGCTTTCTACTATTGAATATTACCTCCCGTTGCTTGATAAGGTTACAATCATGATTGTTGATCCGGGCATCGCAGGTCAGCCGGTTGATCCGCAAATGTTCGTAAAAATCAACCAACTCGCTAAGATCAGAAAGGAAAGAGGTCTTAACTTCTTAATTGAAGCCGACGGTTCAATGAACAGCAGTCTTTACCGTCCGCTTTACGAGGCAGGTGCAGATCTCGTAATTCTGGGACCTCCGGCATTATGGAACAAGGACACGGATTTCAATAAGGCTTGGGACATAATGGAAAGTGAGCTTGAGCGAGAGCTTGACGGTGCTGAGAGAAAAATCTGATTTAAATAAAAAGTCAAAGAGGAAATTAAAAGGAGAAGAAAAATGGCTAACAAAACTTCTGTCAACATTGGCGCAAGACTTGACCGCTTGCCTCAATCAAAATGGCATGTTAAGATCTGGCTGGTTACAGCTTTTGCACTCTTGGTATGCTGGTCAAACGGTATCGGCGGTTCCGTTCAGAACATTCTTTTGAACGAACTTCATTGGCTCGAACCCGGTTCAACACTCCTCGCAATGTGGGGTACAACTTACACAGCAGGACAGCTCTTCGGCGCACTCATCGGTGGTCCTATCGGCGATAAAATCGGCCGTAAAAAGAGTATCCTTCTTTACGAAATTATCCATATCATCGCCATGATCGGCGGCGCTCTTTCACCGAACATCGCAGTTCTTTATGTGTTCAGACTCATCCAGGGTCTTGCACTCGGCGCTCTCCTTGTAGTTCTTTTCGCAGGCTTCACAGAGTATGTTCCCGGTAAGAACCGTGGTACATGGTCAAGCCGTACATCATTCATCGGCAACTGGGCTCACCCAATCTGCAACGGTATTGCTCTTCTTATCGTTTCAACAGGCGTAAGCATGAATATGAACTGGAGAATCCAGTTTATGATTCCTTCAATCCTTTCAATCATCGCTTGTATCTTCATCTATGTTAAATTCCCTGAATCACCGAGATGGCTCGAATCACAGGGCAGACTTGATGAAGCCGATAAAATTATGACAAGCATTGAGAAAGAAATTGAAAAATCAACAGGCAAGCCACTCCCGCCCGTTGAAGTTACAAATCCAAAGCCTGTTAAGAAGCTCCCATTCACAGCTCTCTTCAAAGGCAAACTCCTCAGAAGAACTATCGTTGGTTCTCTCGTACTCATCGGTATGAACACAATCCAGTACACACTTATGAACTGGATGCCGTCAATGCTTTCAGGTCTTGGCTATGACACATCAAAGTCACAGTTTATGACAATGTTCGGACTCTTCGGTGCTCCGTTCGGTATCTTTATCGCATCTCTTATTATGGATAAGATTCCTCGCCGTGTAATGGGCGTTATCCTCCTTGCAGGCATGGCAGGCCTTGGTGTTGCAACAGGTCTTCTTGCTCCGACACTCGGAATGACAGGACTTATTGTTATGACATTCCTTCTTAACACAATCATCTATATGTATGTTTGCTACGCATCAGCAGTTTATGTTCCTGAGATGTGGCCTACATCGGCAAAACTTTCAGGTTCGGGCTTCAGTAACGCAATGGGTCGTGTAAGTAACATCTTCTTCCCATTCCTCGTTACAAATGTTGCTGCAAGCAGCATGGGCTCAGGCGGTGTATTCATTCTTATCGCAATTGTTGCAGCAATCATCGCTGTTGCAGTTATCTTCCTCGGTGTTGAAACCAGAGGCGAATCCGTTGAGAACATCGGTGATGTAGAGTAATTCTGCAAAACCCTCTAATACATACAACCAAAAATTTTAGATGCGGTGCCTGAGTGCATCGGGCACCGCAAACTAAAATCATTAGTAATGGAAAACGAAATACAGCAATTTTAAAACATTCAAAACTTATCTTTAAATTTTTAACAGCTAAACCATCAATTTTTTAATCACAGGCAAATAAATTTGAATATACGCAGAAGGCACATCGGGTGCAAATGCTTAAATAAATTATTATAAAGAAAGTGCAGGAGATTATTATGAAAAATTCAGAAGCTATCTTAGTTACTCCAAAGCAGTTTGAAATTCAGGAATGTCCCGTTCCCGAGCCAAAGGATCACGAGATTCTTATGAAGGTTGAATATGTTGGAATGTGCGGTTCCGATATCCACGGCTTTGAATTCGGTCCTTTTATCCCACCTAAGGATCCTAACCAGAAAATCGGTCTTGGTCATGAGGTTGCAGGCGAGGTTGTAAAGGTTGGCTCAAAGGTTACAAGATTCAAAGCAGGCGACAAGGTTCTCATCGAACCCGGTGTACCGGATGACAAATGCGAATACTGCCGTACAGGCAGATACAACATCTGCCCTGATGTTGACTTTATGGCTACACAGCCTAACTACAAGGGCGCACTCACACAGTATATGACACATCCGGAGGAGTGGACATACCACATTCCCGAGGGTATGACAACAATGGAAGCAGCTCTCGTTGAGCCGGCAGCAGTCGGTATGCACGCAGCAATCCTCGGCGGCGCACAGCTTGGTAAGAGCATTGTTATCCTCGGCGGCGGCACAATCGGTCTTATGGTACTTCAG
>OHUY01000530.1_pt1 | contig 13000 bp, 11 predicted proteins | sample 1579301 | NCBI WGS metagenome assembly OHUY01 (sample SAMEA3882520, study PRJEB24775) | human gut metagenome | biome: human-associated habitat; feature: intestine environment; material: feces | place: Netherlands | collected 2009/2010
AAGAGAGAAAGAGGTGTAGAATTATGGATTATATCAATGCATTCTGGGTAGGCGGATTGATCTGTGCTCTTGCCCAGATTTTAATGGAAAAGACAAAAATGCTGCCGGGAAGGATCATGGTTTTGATCGTATGTTTAGGTGCGGTGTTAGGAGCAGTCGGGATCTATGAACCGTTCATGGAATATGCGGGAGCAGGGGCAAGTGTTCCGTTGCTCGGATTTGGCAATGTTTTGTGGAAAGGTGTGAAAGAAGCAGTAGATGCGAATGGATTTTTGGGACTGTTTCAGGGAGGTTTTAAAGCAAGTGCCGTAGGAATTTCCGCAGCATTGATCTTTGGCTATTTGGCATCCTGGATCTTCGAGCCGAAAATGAGAAAATAGTACACGTTCCGGAATACGTTTGACGCGACTTTCTTATAATGCTATAATAGTGAGCGGTTAAGAAAGAAGGACGTAAATGCAGACAGAAGAGAGAAGAAAAATATTGATCGTGGACGATGACCCGATGGTGTTAAAAGTCATCCGTTCTTATTTAAAAGACAGTTATAAAGTGTACTGTATCCGTTCGGGAGAGGAAGCACTGAAGTTTCTTTCGATGCAGATTCCGGATGTTGTGCTGTTAGATTATATGATGCCGGGAATGGATGGTCCGGAGGTGTTCCGCAGGATGCAGGAGGACGAACGGACACAGGGAATCCCTGTGTTTTTTATGACAGCTGTCACGGACAGGGATCGTGTCTTAGAGTGTATGGAAATGAATCCCGAAGAGTATTTGGTAAAGCCGGTCAGCAGCAGTAAGCTTTTGAAAAAATTGTCCGATTTATTTGAAAAAGAGAGTTAACATCGTATAAATACGAAAATAAAGGACATATTAGTACTATCAAAACAAAAGGAGATAGTATTGATATGAAAAAATTCAAAAAAATCATAGTTGGTGCTATGCTGGTAATGGCACTTGGTACGTTTACAGCCTGCGGTAACAATGACGATAATGTAAATGATACAACAGATACCCAGGATAACGTAACAGACGATGCTGCAAATGATGAAACAACAGGCAGCAACAAGAACAAGAACAACAACAAGAACAACAACAATAACGATAATGATACTGACAATGCAGGAAATGCAGTCGGCGATGCAATGGAAGATGTCGGTGATGCAGCAGGGGATGTTGGAAAAGGTGTCGTAGACGGAGTTGGTGAAGTTGGCGAGGGCATCAAAGATGCAGCCGAGGATATGACCGGAAACGATGATAATGACAACAATACCAGAAGTGGTATGCAGGAAAACAACGCCGATGACAATCGTGCAAATCGTTAGGGAATGATCATCAGAGAATAAAAAGGGCGTGAGCTGTATAACAGCTCACGCTCTTGGTCTATCTTATAGAAGTGTTTATAGAAATAAAAATTACTCGTCAATGCTGTAGTTTGGAGCTTCTTTTGTAATGTGGATGTCATGAGGATGACTTTCCTTTAAAGAAGCAGCACTGATCTTTACAAATTTACCGGTTTCTTTTAAAGTCTCGATATTTGGAGCACCGCAGTAACCCATACCGGAACGTAAACCACCGATCAACTGGAATACCGTGTCCTCAACGCTTCCTTTATAAGCAACACGTCCTTCTACGCCTTCCGGAACCAGTTTTTTTGCATCTTCCTGGAAGTAGCGGTCTTTAGAACCGTTTTCCATAGCAGCAAGAGAGCCCATGCCGCGGTATACTTTATATTTTCTACCCTGATATAATTCAAAGGTTCCCGGGCTTTCATCACATCCGGCGAAGATACTTCCCATCATACATACATTTGCACCGGCAGCGATCGCTTTTGTCATATCTCCGGAATACTTGATACCACCGTCTGCAATGATCGGGATATTGTATTCTTTTGCAACTTTATATGCATCCATGATCGCAGTGATCTGTGGAACACCGATACCTGCAACGACACGGGTAGTACAGATAGATCCCGGTCCGATACCGATCTTAACAGCGTCAGCACCGGCTTCGATCAGAGCCTTAACAGCTTCACCGGTTGCAACATTTCCTGCAATGACCTGTAAGTCAGGATAAGTCTTTTTGATATTTTTTACAGCTTCTAAAATGTTCTTAGAATGTCCATGTGCAGAGTCTACGACGATGACATCGACATGGGCTTTTACTAATGCATCCACACGATCCATCATGTTTGTAGTGATTCCGACACCGGCACCACAGAGAAGACGACCCTGTGCATCTTTGGCGGAAAGCGGATATTTGATCTGCTTTTCAATATCTTTAATGGTAATTAAACCTTTCAAATTATTATCTTTGTCAACGATTGGTAATTTTTCTTTTCTTGCTTTGGCAAGGATTGCTTTTGCCTCTTCAAGAGTGATGCCTTCAGGAGCAGTGATCAGTCCCTCTGAAGTCATAGATTCTTTGATTTTTTTAGAGAAATCTGTTTCAAATTTCAGATCGCGGTTGGTAATGATACCGACTAATTTCGTTCCTTCTGTGATCGGAACACCGGAAATACGGAATTTTGCCATCAGGTTGTCCGCATCCTGTAATGTATGTTCTGGAGAAAGTGAAAATGGATCAGTAATAACGCCGTTTTCGGAACGTTTTACCTTATCTACCTCTTCTGCCTGTGCCTCAATGGACATATTCTTATGAATAATACCGATACCGCCCTGTCTTGCCATAGCGATTGCCATTCTGTGTTCTGTTACAGTATCCATACTTGCACTCATCATTGGGATGTTTAATTTTACCTTTTTGGTAAGATAAGTGGATAAATCAACCATATTTGGAGTTACTTCCGAATATGCAGGAACCAGCAAAACGTCATCAAATGTAATTCCTTCACCGATAATTGTACCCATGAAATTTTCCTCTCTTTCCTTCTTCTAAAAAGTGTCTGATAATGTATATTATTTTTTCAATTCTAGCAAAAAAAAATGTGGAAGTCAATGTCGCAATTATCAAAAATGTAGAAATTCTGCCTTTATTTTTGTACACTTTTGTGGTATCCTTTTTGTGAGTTTTATGCAAAGGAGAGTCAGGATGGAGTTTCGACCATGCATAGATATCCACAATGGAAAAGTAAAGCAGATTGTGGGTGGAAGCCTCTTAGATGAGGGAAATCGTGCAAAGGAAAATTTTGTAGCAGAGCAGGATGCGGCTTTTTTTGCGAAGTTGTACCGGGAACAGGGATTAAAAGGAGGACATATCATTCTTTTAAATCCGGTGGGTTCAGAGTATTATGAAGCGACAAAAGCACAGGCAGAACTTGCATTGCAGGCATATCCGGGTGGTTTTCAGATCGGCGGCGGCATCACGGCAGAGAATGCGAAGGGATTTTTAGACCTTGGTGCAAGTCATGTGATCGTAACTTCCTATGTATTTAAGGATGGAAGGATCAACTATGAGAACCTGAAAAAATTAGAACAGACGGTAGGAAAAGAACATCTTGTTCTGGATCTGAGTTGCAGAAAACAAAAGGATGACTATTATATAGTAACGGACCGCTGGCAGAAGTTTACAAAAGAGCGGGTAACAGAGCAGATTTTAGAGGAATTGTCCGGTTATGCGGCAGAGTTCTTAGTCCATGCGGTGGATGTGGAAGGAAAAGCATCCGGCATTGAAAAAGAGCTGGCATCCCGTTTAGGGAACTGGGGAAAAATCCCGATCACCTATGCAGGAGGTGTGGGAAGTTTTGAAGATCTGCATCAGTTAGATATCTGCGGAAACGGAAAACTGAACGTGACGATCGGAAGTGCGTTGGATCTGTTCGGCGGGACGATGGAATATAAAAAAGTGATTGATTATATAGAGAAAGCGAGGAATGGCTATGAGTAAGTATACCAAGAAGGATATCATACGTTTAGTGGAAGAGGAAGATGTGGAATTTATCCGCTTGCAGTTCACGGATATGTTTGGAACCATGAAAAATGTGGCGATCACAAGCAATCAGTTAGAAAAAGCATTAGAGAATGAATGTATGTTTGACGGTTCTTCTATCGAAGGATTTGTCCGCATTGAAGAGTCAGATATGTATCTGTATCCGGATTTAGATACGTTTGCAATTTTTCCATGGAGACCGCAGCAGGGCAAAGTAGCACGCATCATCTGTGATGTCTACCGGCCGGATGGCAAGCCGTTTGCAGGAGATCCGCGGTATGTACTCCGCCGTGTGGTAGAGGAAGCAAAAGAGATGGGTTATACCTTAAATGTAGGACCGGAGTGTGAGTTTTTCTTATTCCATACAGATGATGACGGACAGCCGACCACGATTTCTCATGAAAAAGCAGGATATTTTGACCTTGGACCGATCGATTTAGGTGAAAACGCCAGAAGAGATATGGTACTGACATTAGAGGATATGGGATTTGAGATTGAAGCCTCCCACCACGAAGCGGCACCGGCACAGCATGAGATAGATTTTAAATATGATGAAGCGATTGCTACCGCAGACAATATCATGACCTTTAAATTAGCAGTGAAAACGATCGCAAAACGCCACGGACTGTTTGCAAGTTTTATGCCAAAACCAAAGTATGGGATCAATGGCTCAGGCATGCACATCAATATGTCCTTAGAAAAAGATGGAAAAAATATTTTCTTTGATGAAAACGATCAAATGCAGCTCAGCAAAGAAGCGTATTATTTTATCGGAGGAATTATGGAGCATGTCAAGGGAATGACAGCGATCACAAATCCACTGGTCAATTCTTATAAACGTTTAGTACCGGGCTATGAGGCACCGATCTATATTGCCTGGTCAGCCACAAACCGCAGTCCGTTGATCCGTATTCCGGCAGCCCGCGGTGAGGGAACCAGAGTGGAGCTTCGCTGTCCGGACCCATCGGCAAATCCATATTTAGCACTTGCCGTATGTCTTGCAGCGGGATTAGACGGTATCCGTAAACAGATCATGCCGCCGGCAGCAGTGGTAAAAAATGTATATGAAATGCGTTTAGATGAAAAAAAGGCGGAAGGAATTGAATCACTTCCGGCAACTTTAAGTGAGGCGGTAGAGGAATTAGAAAAAGACGAATATATTTTAGAAGTTTTAGGAGAGCATATCAGCCGGAATTACATTGCCGCAAAACGTACAGAATGGGCAGAATATACATCGCAGGTAACAGACTGGGAGATTGAGCAGTACCTGTATAAAATTTAGCAGGAAAACGAAGATGATATACACAGTAGGATAGGAACGGATGATAAGATGAATGTGGTAATAGCTTTTCCTAAAATTGAAAACGCGAAAAGCATCCGAAGCATTCTTATGAAAAGTGGTTATCAGGTGGATGCAGTCTGCACGACAGGAGGTCAGGCGCTGCAGAATGTAAATGCCTTAGATGGGGGAATCTTAATCTGCGGATATCGTTTTGCCGATATGATGTGCAGTGAGATCCAGGCATATCTTCCTGCAAATTTTGAGATGCTGTTAGTCGGCTCTCAGAGTAATACCATGAATAGGGATGTCTCAGATGTGGTATGTCTCTCTATGCCGTTAAAAGTTCATGAACTGTTGCAGACCGTCGAGATGATGGCGTATACTTATGAAAAGAAGAGAAAGAAACGGCGTGCACAGCCCAAAGAACGTACCGAGGAAGAAAAAAAGCTGATATTAAATGCAAAAAAACTTCTCATGGAACGGAACCAGATGAGTGAAGAGGAAGCACACCGTTATATACAAAAGAGCAGCATGGACACCGGTACCAGCATTGTGGAGACCGCACAGATGGTACTCAGTCTGATGAGTGTATAATAGAAGGAGTGATGGACATGAAATTTACAAAGATGCAGGGAATCGGAAATGATTATGTATATGTGAATTGTTTTGAAGAAAAGGTGGAAGATCCGGCAGCGCTTGCCAAGTTCGTAAGCGACAGGCATTTTGGGATCGGTTCCGACGGATTGATCTTAATAAAACCTTCTAAAAACGCAGATTTTACCATGGACATGTATAATGCAGACGGTTCACAGGGTGAAATGTGTGGAAACGGGATTCGTTGTGTGGCAAAATATGTCTATGATAAAGGAATGACGGATCAGCAGCAGATTTCGATCGAGACATTAGCAGGGATCAAATATCTGAATCTGACGGTGGAGGACGGAAAGGTCGTTCTTGTCCGTGTGGATATGGGAGAGCCGGAGCTGATCGCAGAAAAGATTCCGGTGATCGCAGACAGTGAGAAAGTTATTGATGCACCGATAGAAATTGACGGCACAACCTATCATATGACTTGCGTATCTATGGGAAATCCACATTGTGTGGTCTTTATGGATGATGTGGAGAATTTTGAGATCGAAAAAACAGGTCCGTTATTTGAAAATTATAAAGATTTTCCAAAACGGATCAATACAGAGTTTGTAAAAGTCATTGATGAGCATACCTTGCAGATGCGTGTGTGGGAGCGTGGTTCAGGCGAGACACTTGCCTGTGGAACCGGAGCCTGTGCAACTGCCGTGGCAGCAGTGCTGAACGGACATTGTAATGTAGAGATCCTGATCCATCTGCTGGGAGGAGATTTAAAGATCGAATGGGACAAAGAGACAAACCATGTATTTATGACAGGTCCGGCAGCCATTTCTTTCGAGGGAGAGATCAATCTGTAGAATATTTAAATACTAATCAAACAAGAAAAGAGGAGAAGATTATGTTTCAAGTAAATGACAATTTTCAGAAGTTACCGGGAAGCTATTTATTTAGCACGATTGCAAAAAAAGTCAGTGCATACCAGCAGAAAAATCCGGACAAGAACCTGATCCGTTTAGGTATCGGTGATGTAACACAGCCACTTGCACCGGCGATCATCAAAGCACTTCATGCAGCCGTAGATGAAATGGGAGCAGCAGAGACCTTCCATGGATATGCACCGGATTTAGGATATGAATTTTTAAGAAGCGCCATTGCAAAGAATGATTATGAGTCCCGTGGATGTGACATCAGTGCAGATGAGATTTTTGTATCTGACGGAGCAAAATGTGATTCTTCTAATATTCAGGAGTTGTTCTCGGCGGATTGTAAGATCGCAGTCTGCGATCCGGTTTATCCGGTTTATGTAGATTCCAATGTCATGGCAGGAAGAACCGGAGTCTATGATGCAAAGACCGAGATGTGGAGCAATGTCATCTATATGCCATGTACCATGGAAAACGGATTTGTACCGGAATTTCCAAAAGAGACACCGGATGTCATCTATCTGTGTCTGCCAAACAATCCGACCGGTACAACGATCACAAAATCCCAGTTACAGGAATGGGTAGATTATGCAAACAAAAATGGTGCGATCATTATCTATGATGCGGCATATGAAGCATATATTTCAGAAGATGATGTGGCACATTCCATTTATGAATGTGAAGGAGCAAAGACCTGTGCGATCGAGATCAGAAGTTTTTCTAAAAACGCAGGATTTACAGGAGTCAGACTTGGTTTTACGGTCGTACCAAAAGATCTGAAACGTCAGGATGTTTCCCTTCATGGTATGTGGGCAAGACGTCACGGAACAAAATTCAACGGTGCACCATATATCATCCAGCGTGCAGGAGAAGCCGTATATTCAGCAGAAGGAAAGGCACAGTTAAAAGAGCAGGTTGCTTACTATATGAAAAATGCATCCGTCATCAAGTCAGGCTTACAGGAAGCAGGCTATACCGTATTTGGCGGCGTGAATGCACCATACATCTGGTTAAAGACACCGGATCAGATGAATTCCTGGGAGTTCTTTGACTATCTGTTAGCAAATGCGAATGTCGTTGGAACACCGGGTTCAGGATTCGGACCAAGCGGAGAAGGATATTTCCGACTGACTGCATTTGGAAGCTATGAGAACACGGTAGCAGCATTAGAGCGAATCAAGAAAATGTAAAGGGGAGCTTTTTACAAAAAGGAGTTAACATTTTATGTTATCGGAAGAGGAACGACAGCGAAGAAGAAGAGCGCAGCTTCGGGAGCAGAGAAGACGTGCAGCGAAGAAAAGAAGACGAAGGGCATTGCTTGCGAGAACCCTGTTTATTACAATCATTGTTCTGATTATCACAGGGGCAGTGTGCCTGATTAAGCATTTTAAAAATGCAAAAGAGACCTCTGCACAAGTTGAGCCAAAGATTGTGGAAAATCCACCGGATTATGAGGTAGACCTGTTGGATATCAACGATTATTCCAGACCGGGACTGACGTTAGAAAAAGTGAATGGCATTGTTATTCACTATACCGCAAATCCGGGAACTACAGCAAAACAAAACCGGAATTATTTTAACGGACTCAAAGATTCTAAAAAGACAAAGGCAAGTGCACATTTTGTTGTAGGGTTAGAGGGTGAAATCGTACAGTGTATTCCCTGCAATGAAATTGCCTATGCATCAAATGAGAGAAACAGTGATACGATTTCCATTGAATGCTGTCATCCGGATGCAACAGGAAAATTCAATCAGGAAACGAAGGACACGCTGGTACATCTTACCGCATGGCTGATCGGGCGTTACGGACTGACGACGGATGATGTGATTCGGCATTACGATGTGACCGGCAAAAAATGTCCGCTCTATTATGTGGAGCATGAAGATGAGTGGAACAAATTCAAGGAAGATGTAGATGCCTATATTGAAAAGAACGGAGTGCTACCATCTGAATTGGAAAAGAATTCCGAATAGAGGTTGCCAACCTTAAAAAAATCAAGTAGAATTGTATTAGATAATGGCAAAAAGAGAATGGAAGTCAAATGTTAGAAGTAATATTAGAAGATTTGAAAAATCAGCATGAGGTCCGCAAAAACCTGATACAAATCAAAGAACTCCTCAAGGATGAGGAAACACGAAAGGAATTGTCGGAGCTTTCTGCCGGCAATTCCATATTTTTGGAATTTTTAAATGATGAAGATCCAAAGGTCAGGAAAAATGCGGCACTGATTTTAGGAATGACAGGTAATCAGGAAATGCTCCCTGCTTTGGTGCAGGCATATGAAAAGGAAAAGACACTCTTTGTAAAGAGTGACTATCTGAAAGCGATGCAGAATTTTGACTGCACGGAATATCTTGCGTCTTTGAAACAGAGATTGGAAGAGCTTCAAACGATGCAGGCAGATGAGAGTGAGAAAAAGCATATCCGAAAAGAACGGAAAGAATTAGAAAAACTTTTAGAGCAGGAAGAGGGAAACCGGCTTCATGCCTTTTGCGGATATGACCAGCCTTGTGATATGATTCTGACAACGGACAGAGGCTTTGCCCAGATGACGGCAGAACAGATTCACAGGGGCAGAAAGGCAGTTGCACCGTCCGGTGTTCATCTGCACACGCAGGATCTAAGATCCGTACTGAACATCAGGACGTTTCGTGAGATATTGTTTCCGATCCACTGTAAGACGAATCTTTTACCGGAACCGGAGCAGACAGCAGAAGGACTGTTAGCGGGAGATCTGTTACAGTTGTTAGAAAGACATCTGCAGGGAGATGCACCCTATTTTTTCCGTATGCAGATATTAGCTCCGATGGCAGAGGATAAGAAGAACACTTTTTTAAAAAAGACAGCGTATGCACTTGAAGAAAAGAGTGGGTACAGGCTGAAAAACACACCGGGAAGATATGAAGTGGAAATCCGTCTGATACAGAAGCGGGAGGGAGATTTCCACGCATATCTGAAGTTCTATACATTGCCGATGCGTCGTTTTTCCTATCGGAAAAATGCACTTGCGGTATCCATAAATCCGACACAGGCAGCATTAATGCTCTATTTAGCCAAGCCGTATTTAAAAGAGGATGCAGCAGTGCTTGATCCGTTTTGCGGTGTGGGAACGATGTTAATAGAACGTAACAAGGTACTTCCGGCGAGATCTTTGTACGGTATTGATATTTATGGACAGGCCATTGAAGGTGCAAGAGAGAATACCGAACTTGCGGGAGCAGAGATTTCGTATATACAGAAGAACTTTTTTGATTTTACACATCGGCACAGATTTGATGAGATTGTAACCAATATGCCGACAAGAGGAAAAAAGAACAAGGAAGAGCATGATGCATTCTATGCAGAATTTTTCCAAAAAGCAAAACAGCATTTAAAACCGGGTGGTATCATTATCATGTATACCAATGAATCCGGATTTGTAAAAAAACAGCTTCGGCTGCAAAAAGATATGCACCTTTTAAAAGAATATTGTATTCGTCAAAAGGAAGAATGGTATTTGTATATGATAGAGATAGAGGAGTAAGGGGGCATGACACAGATGGATGAGCAGGGAGCAAAGAGAGGGAGCGAGTTTGCGGTATCCTTATTGGATAGTCAGATGGTTCAGATGCTTCAGGACCGGTTTTGTCTGGCAAATAATGTCTATTGTGTTTGTTTAACCAGAAGTGAAGGTGTCCTGACAAAAGCATATGGTTCTAAGAAGGAGTTAGACTACCTGCATCAGAAGATGGGAATGGGACTTCATATTGCCCTGTTAAAACGTCTGACAGAAAATGATATTGAAGAAGTCATCGAGCAGGAGTTAGAAGAAGACTACCTGAAGATGTGTGCACTTGCCATTAAAATCGGTGGAGAGACGGTAGCCATCTGGGTTGTCTTAGCAGTGTTAGATGAACCGGGGATTCATGGAGAGGATGTTCCGCCTTATATCAAGACAACGACAACGGAGCGTTTTTATTCTTCCATCAGCTTTTTAGAGAGTCTGACGAAGCAGTATTTTGCTGTCAAGTTAGAAGAAGTGATCGCACAGGAAGCATTTATCAAGAGCCATGAATCGGAAGAAAAGATGAAAGCCGAGCTTAGAAGAAGCGAGGTTATGACACATATCGTCTCAAAATTAGAGAGTGAGGACTCTTTTGCAGACATTGTGGAAAATATCTTAGAGTCGGTCTGTGGATATTTAGATATCAGTGCAGCGAGCATGCTTCAGATTGATGATAAGAATCAGATGATGAACATGATCTGCTATTATGGATTCCATGACCCGGAGCAGGTAAAAACGATGCGGCATCTGCCGTTAGAGGAAGTGCCGTGGGCAAACGGAAAACCATATCTGATCTCTTCAGATACTTATCTGCCGGAAAATTTCTTAAAATATTTCCAGACCTACCACAGACGTGCGGGAATCTTTCTGCCATTGGGTGTCAATGAAAAATCCGGCATGTATTTGGCCTTTGTAGAGGAGCGTTTTCCAAGGGTCTGGTCACAGGAAGAGATCAAGTTTTTAAATGATGTCAAACAGATCGTACAGAGCATTTTAGCAAAGCGTATTACAAAGAATTCATTAGCAAGCTCCTATGCATCATTAGAGGCAATCTTAGAAAATATGGGATGCGGAGTCTGTGTGGCAGATATCAAGCAGGACAAATCACTGTATGCAAACTGCAAATTCCGTGAGTTGTTCCGCAACTTTTTAAGTACACACAGCTTAGAAGATCTGATCCATAAATACAAACCGAACGGATTGGCAGCACAGCAGAAGACAGAGATGTATATACCGGATTCTAACCGCTGGTATGATGTGCAGTTTGCAAATATCAACTGGGTAGACGGAAAGAGTGTGACTCTTTGTACCGTCTATGATGTAACCGATAAGAAGCTGTATCAGCAAAAGATTGAAAAGCAGGCAAACAACGACTTTTTGACCGGTCTGTTTAACCGTATGCGCTGTGAGCAGGATTTAAAAATGTATATCCGGACTGCAAAAGAGCAGAAGACCGAAGGAGCACTTCTGTATATTGATCTGGATGATTTTAAACATATCAATGACGGACTGGGTCATCAGTACGGAGATATTCTCTTAAAGGCACTCTCTAACAGTTTGCGCAGGATCAAGGGCATTGAGGACAGTTGTTACCGTATGGGCGGTGATGAATTTATCATCATTGTCAAGCCGGAACAATATGACCGGTTAGAGCAGATCATAGAGGAAGTACAGGCAATCTTCAACAAGCCATGGTTCTTACACAGTGCAGACTATTACTGTACGATGAGTATGGGTGTAGTCCGTTTTCCAAAGGATGCCAATACCGTAACAGATCTGATCAAGAAAGCGGATATTTCCCTCTATGAAGCGAAAAAGGGTGGAAAGAACCGTGTGGAATATTACGGTGGAGATGGAGAAGATACGGCTTCAAGACGTCTGGATATGGAAAAGAACATGCGTGATGCAACAGCAAATTCCTGCGAGGAATTTGAGGTCTATTATCAGCCTGTCATCGATATTTCCGGCGAAAAAGAACGCTGCTCCGGTGTGGAGGCACTGGTACGCTGGAATTCAGGAAAAATGGGAATGGTAGGACCGGGAGAATTTATCCCGCTTGCAGAGTATTTAGGTCTGATCAATCCGATCGGAGATTTTGTACTGCGGAAGGCATGTGAAAAATGCAAATACTGGAATGATATGGGACATCCGGAGTACCGCATCAACGTAAACCTTTCTGTCGTACAGCTTTTACAGAACGATATTGTGGAGCGGATTGCGCGTGTGATCGAGGAGACGAGGATCACCCCACAGAATCTGACTCTGGAAGTGACGGAAAGTCTTGCTGTCAACGATATGAGCCGCATGAAACGGATCCTTGCGGATATCAGGCATCTTGGTGTGCGTGTTGCTCTCGATGATTTCGGTACGGGATATTCATCTTTAAACCATATCAGGGAGATGCCGATCGATGTCATAAAAATCGACCGCTGCTTTATCATTGATATCGGAAAAGATGATTTCTCCAATGCATTTGTAAAAATGGTCGGAGAACTTGCAACAGCGATCCATGTGAATGTCTGTGTGGAAGGTGTGGAAACAAAAGAACAGTTAGATGCACTGGTGGGGTCAAAGGTTCAGCTGATCCAGGGGTTTTATTTTGGAAAGCCGATGAAGGCGGAGATGTTTGAAAGACAGTACCTGTAAGGGTACTGTCTTTTAATGTTAAAATAATTAAAACAGTTCCAAAAATTAAAAAAATAAATAAAATTAAAAAAATATCAAAAAACTGTTGACATATTTATTTTTATCTGTTATTATAAATGAGTCGTCGCGAG
>OHUY01000533.1_pt1 | contig 12961 bp, 10 predicted proteins | sample 1579301 | NCBI WGS metagenome assembly OHUY01 (sample SAMEA3882520, study PRJEB24775) | human gut metagenome | biome: human-associated habitat; feature: intestine environment; material: feces | place: Netherlands | collected 2009/2010
CACAATCGCACGTGCGTAAAGCTTTTTTTGCTTTTTCAATCTCTTTTTCCCGGTTGTAATCCGGGTGTTCGTTCAGCCATGCAAGCTGATCCGGTTTTAAATGTTCTCTGACCTCATAATCCGAATCCGTACGATAGCCAAACACGCCATTATATCCGGTCATGGCGATCATACCTCTTGCCCCTTTGTAGGCACCATCCGGGTGTTTCTTTAAGAATGTATTCAAACGTGGAACCACATCGTAATCCCCGATATGTTTCTTGCCATCTGAAGTCTTATAAAGACACTTTACATCACCGTTATCATCTAATACCAGTCTTTCCGGAAATCCGGCAGGCTTATAGGAATGGTAATAACTCAGATCATCCACGGACAGAACGACCGCTTTTTTATCCGGTGGCAGCATCAGATTCGTGTTTGGTGCAAAAGTTACGTTGCCATTTTCATCCTTTGTCTCAACTACTAAATCACGCAGTCTTACAAATACATATCCATTGTCATACATCTGCTGGGTAATGCGGTCAAATTCTTCCACGGTTGTCATCCACGCGTTCATGCCGTCCACTGCATTTTTTCCTAACACGGATACGTTAAATGCACGATCCGTATCATTGATCAGGGAATGATAGAAAATGTGTGGCACTGCATTGACATCCACCGGAACACATGCTGCCTTTTGTTCTTCAAACTTTTTGATCAGTTTTGTGATCTTCGTATTTTCTTTATAATTTTTTACGGACTTTAAGAGATTGATCGCTCCGTCGTAATCATATCCCATCGCCAGCAGTTTTGCCTGCTCTATGTTCTTGTCCTTTTTCTTCGTTTTTTTCTCTGATGCTTCCTGTGACTGTTCTGTCTTTGTATTTTTTTGAGAATTTCTAATGCTCTGTGGTATAACCTTTACAATGATCACGATCAGAACCAGTATTGAAATTCCAAGTACCATGGAAAGCATCGCCTTTTTTCTTCGCATATCTTCCTCCGTTAGCATATATTTTTGTTGTTCTTATCAAGCCGCACCCTCTGCTGCCATATCTTCCATCAAATCTGTGATCGGATCACCCTTTGACTGGAATTCACAGGCATTAAATGGAATGCCCCCGGCTGCCTGCGGCCAGATTCCCAACGTATGATCTACATAATATTTGTCAAAACCGGATGCTTTAAGCTCCTCCGGTGATAAATCTCTTGTCAGCTGATGCACGATCGTAGAAACCATCTCTAAATGTGCCAGCTCCTCGGTACCGATATCATTCAAAATTCCTGCAACCTCACGATAAGGCATCGTATAACGCTGTGAAATGTATCGCATGGAAGCTCCAAGCTCTCCATCCGGTCCACCGTACTGCGACATGATGACCTGTGCGATCTTCGGATTGGTCTGTTTGATATTTACCGGATATTGTAATCTCTTTTCATAATTCCACATAACTTAACACATGCCTCCTTCCCACGGCCAAGGCTGGGTTGCCCAGTCCCAGTGATCTCCTACTTTTGCACTGTCGATCGTAAGAGGACCATACTGGTCTGCATAGGCACGAAGTCCCTGTTTGCGTAGTTCTTTGTAGTGTTTTAAATAATTTAATGCTTCTTCGTCGTCAGGATGCGTATCCAGATAAAGGGTAATGTCATTGACGGCAAAGCTTACCATATTGATCCACTGTAACAACTGTTTCTGGCTCATCTGCTGATTCATCATCCCCGCATCCCCTTTCTTCCGTAAAACGGTTTATTTAATTCCGGAAAAATGGTTCCGACCTGAAGAGCACGGTCCGGCTCATAGACATGCTCAAAATGCTGCCATGGTACATATGCCATTGCCAATGCAAAATCCTGACATGAGGACATATCGTAACGCTCACCGCATTCCCGTTGTCCCATATTGCTTCTATTGCAATTTCCCATAATGTTATTTCTCCTTATCTCTTTACTTACAAAATATGCATATTTTATTTTTTCGTGCATAAGAGAAATAACCCGTTTTGCAAACACACTTTAGGACTGGCTGCTTAAACTGTCAATGGAATCAATGATCTCTTTTAACTCCGGAACCATCTGCTTCTGACTTGCCGCGATCTCTTCTACCTCTTTTCGCATATTCAGGATATTTTTCGTATTATACTCTATGCGTTCTCGAAGTTTCTGTCTCCTTGCGATCAGATTATGCTGCACCTCAACCATTTCCTTGTCATTATAAATCGCTTCCGGATTGCCGGTCCACACTTTTGCATCATAGAGCTGATAATCTTTCAGTCTGCGTACCAAACGGGAGTTATAGTAATCTAGTTCTTCGTTTGTCTGAAGATATTTTTCCTTTTCCCGCACTGCATCCTGATACTGCTCCCAGATATAGGTCAGTTCCTTCGAATTGTGTACATGGTATTTTTCACAGGTATAATCGACTGCATTTTTTGTATTGACATATTTAAACTTGATCTTATTCAAAAGGATGATCGCTCCGTTAATGTTTGCCTCGCAGCGTTTTAACTGATCGATATCCCGCTGCTGACGGAAATAGAGGAAAAATCCACCGATGGCTGCCGCGGATACCAGCAGCGTAAACATCAGCTTTGTGTCCACGTTTTTCACTCCCTGCAGGACTAAGATCAGCGCCATCAGTACAATAAATACGCCAAACAATACATAGGAAAAAATCCTAAGATGATGCATCTCTTCCTTTACTTCTTCCATGCAGTACACCCACGCCTGTTTTTCTCCCTCTAAATAATTCATATCCCGGCGGATGGCTGCCTCATAGGCTTCATTTGCCTCTAATCTGCGGATGGCATCCGGTATCTCATCCTCTTCCTGCTGCATCTGAACGAACTGTGCGTCGGAAATCTTCTGGGCCGTATTTAAATACTGATCCCTTGCCTTATTGAGTTTGGCAACATTTCCTGCAACCTCATGCAGATCCTCCTGTGTTTCTTTTGGAATATTGCGGATTTTCTGGATATCATTCAGATAGTCCGTGACAATGCGGTACTCAGACTTCGCCTCTTCTAACTCCCGGATCGCCTCAATGATCTCCTCACAGCGTCCGAGCATCTCATGCTCTGCCTGCCTCTTATATTCCGCACTGTCCGTATATGCACCCCGCGTATTCAAATGCTCTAACACATCTTCAATATTCTGTTTTGCTTCCGGCTGTTCTTTTGCTTTCTTTCTTCTTTTCCAAAATCTCATTATTTCTTACCTGCCATACTTCTCATATTCCTGACGCCATTTATGGACGATCCCGTAAATTTCTGCTTTTGTCTCTGCTTTTATTTCTTCCTTTGTTCCTTTTTCATAAGCCTCATATAGGTTCCGGATCTTTTTTACATTTTCATCCAAAGGAAGCTGCTCTTTTATCGCTTCTAATTCTCTTTCATACTCTTTGAGTTGTTCTGTGCCAATCCCGTATTCTTTCGCCCGTTCGCTTTGTTTTTCTTTCTTATCTGCTAAGAACAGACAAAATAATTCTGACTTTTGGGAACTTGGGTTTGTATTCTTCTCATAAGCTGTTTTGTAACAATCTGCCGCCTGGGAAAACAGAAACAGATTTGCATAGGCGGTTCCTAAATTGTGGCTCACATCTCCTAAGAACGCCTCCTGTGTCTCTTCTGTCTGATTCTGTAAGATCCAACGATATTCCTCCATGGCGCAATGATATTTTCCACGCCGCAACAGACGGTCTGCACGCAGTTTATGCCTTGAAAGCTCGTCCTTTTCCTCTAACTGTCTGAAAATCTCCATGGCAGCCTGCTGTTCCGCCTCGGTCGCATAGCCGGTCTCCTCTAAAAGAATCCTTGCAAATTCATAAGAAGGCACCCCCTGTTCTAATGCCTCTTCTAATTTGCAAGCAAGTCCTTCCTCTTTGATCTCCGTTCTTACCCAGTCGCAGAATGTCCTTCCGACAAAGTCCATCTCCACAAATTCTGCATTGTGGATCAGATAATAGCTCATCTCCTCTAAGGAATATATATTTAAGGAAGCACTCTCTATATCATATGGTTTTTTTGCTAAGGCATGACTACAAAATAATAACTGTCCCATCGTCTTCCTCCTCTAAAATTCCATTGTATACTTCCATACTTTCCCACTAGACGGAAACAATTCTCCGAATCCAAGGTCCGCAATCTCTATCTCTGCTTTCGTATCTCCCAGCAAATGTACCGTGATTCTGAGTCTTGTGGTTCGTTCCGGTCTGTCGGGAAGGTCCGCAAGCTCTAAACTCTCTATTTTTGCCTCCCTTCCATATGGATGCTGTAACCACAGTTCCACGGTATCCGTACCGTCTAAGATCACCTCACAGCTATGCTCCTTTAAATACCAGTTCTCTCCGGCAGTTACAAGCGAATAAAATTCCAATTCCTGCTTTTTCTTTACCTTCAGACTGATGTTCATCTTGAACTCGCTGTCCCCTAAATATACATATTCCTGCTCTGTCTCTTTTTTTTGGAATGCCACAAAACATGCACCCAGAGAATATAGATTCTTCCCTAAAAATGCCCGTCGTCCACGGCAGATATATTTTAAAGATTCCTGCATCCATCCACCGTCAAACGCACTTCCGACAAAATAGACCGTAGACACAAGCTGCTTGTCGAATGCCTGCTGTGCCATTGCTAAAAACCCTGCATCTTTGTCATCTGTCAGTATGCCCAGTTTCTGTTCTTTTATCGTAACCACACAGGGCTTCGTTCGTTTCTCTTTTTCCAGACTATAATACACGATTTTCTCACTGCTGCCATCAAATAATCCTGCCTGATGATTCTGAAGTTTTTCCTCCTGATTGCAATGATAAAAACAAAAACATTCTTTATAGTCTACCACTTCAAACTGCTCCTCTGACAGCTCTAATTCCCGTCGAACCCGGTCTAACAGACGAACACATTCTTCCGTGACGGTCTGCACCGCAAAGACCAGACGTTCTAGTTTCCGTTCCCTGTCGAGTTTATTCGGGATGGATAAGATTTTTTTTATAAATAAAAGGAACAGATCCTCCGCCGGATACTCTCTGCCCTCTACCGTTATCCTGTTTTTATTTAGTGCCTGCCGGAACAGATTCTCTGCTTTCGTTCCCTGTCCTGCCTCTGCTAAACGCTCTGCATCTTTACCGTAAACCCATTGTCCGATACCATGGCGTTTTGCAACCACCAGTGGCAGACTGTATTCAGAGCTTCCTGCTACAAAACTGACCGTTGCAGGACGTTCCATACCCGGATGAAAGTAACTGAGCATTGCCGACTCTTCTTTCAGATCAATACCAATATATAATTTGTCCAAAAGTCTCTCACTCATAACTTTCTCCTTTATAGAACCTCAAAGAGTCTCTTACAGAGCTGTTGCTGCTCTTCGTATTCTATCATCATTTCTTTTGTCTTTTTGATATCCTCTTCGAGAATGGTCTGTGTGATCAGCTGATTTAAAAGCGTATACCGACTCTTGTCCTGTTCTTCACATACCATGCTTCCCGTAATCTGATTGCTTTCTAATATCTGTTCTTTTTCTTCCCGCATCTGACTGACGTAATATTGGATATTTTCACCAAAAAACAGTAAGAAATCACTGATAAAAATCCCACCATAGGCTTCCTTCATTTCCATGGTACGGTATTCATCATGTTCCCCGCTCCGATAGTGCAAAAAGACACGGTTTCCTCTCCGATTCTGATACTCTATAAATACCTTATCATAAAAACCATATTTTTGCTGTAAAAAGACAGGAAATCTTCGATAAAACGAAAAATAAATCTTTTCTGCCGTAAAATCTGCCAGATAGGTATCTGACAGTTCCATGTATTCTTCCTGCTTATCTTTATGGGATGCAAGATATTTTAAAATTGCCAAACGGCACACCAGTATCTGTTTTTCTTCCGGTCGTTCCACCAGATGTCTGAAGAATCGTTCGCTGATCACCATATGTTCTACAAAGTATGCCTGTGAAAAATAGTTCAGATAGGCATCTTTTATGATCTCTTTTCCACCATTTCTACAATAGCTTTCAAAAATTTCTTCCGTATATTCCATATACTCCGTAGAATACAGCAGCTGGATCAAAATATGTTCTTCTAAACCATAAGTCTCAATCCCAAACTGTTTTGCTGCCTGCCAGATCTCTCCTAGTCGTTTTGTCGAACCATCATAATTCTCACACAGATATTTCAGGATAGCTTCGTCATATTTTCCACCAAAAAAGGCTTCTGCACAAAGATATACCAGGAATTCTTCGTCTGCATACTCCTCTTTTCCTGCCATGCTTCCGGCAACTGCGGCTAACCGCACGGCATCAATTTCTTCAATGCCATATCGCTGCAGCCATGCATATGCCTCCCGATAAGCATGTCTGTCGACTAAAAGCTCTACCATATATTTTCTCGCACTCTGATTCAGCATTGACGGATTGATCCGTTTTAAATACTCTCTGATATCTAAATTTACCTGATTGACCTGATGCAGCCTTATGATCTCCGGGAACAGATAGGTTCTGTATTCCTCACTGACCGAATCCATGCGTAAGAATCTGCGCAGAAGTTCTAACTCCTTTTCATCTAATTCCTCATGGAATGGTTTTTTGTCTAACTGATAAATAAAAAACGATTCACACTCCGGTGCCTGCTCCATGCATTTTTTTATAAATCTGCCGGGACGCATCAATTTTTCTAACTGATACTCCATACCGGAGGCATAACGGTTTCCTTTCCGGTCCTCTAAAAGAATGACATAATCGGAAGAATAGATGGGAAAATATGCAGTTCCGTTCTGGATCGATACCGAAAAGCCATCTTTTAACTGTCTGTGCACTACATAAAGACGAACGGCATCTTTATCAAAGCAAGTCAGCTTATGATAAAACAACAACTGCCCTAATGCCTTTGCCGTCTCGTTTTGTATCATATTTTCCGTTAAAAATGTATCATAGATAACCGCAAGATTATCATCCATATGCCGCTCTAATATCTGTTCTAAGGCAAAACGCTCCATGGTTCTTTCATAACTTGCGTAGACAGACGGCTGACTTTCTTTATTTGCAATAATATTGACATAGAGTGCCGCTTTTTGTGCATACGGAAGACTGCTGTGATAACGGAAATACATCTGTACCATCTTAGGTACCTGACGCACTTCCCTTGCATCCATCGAATAGACAAAGGCTTCATATAAACCTGCTAAACGCAGATCTGCGGTAATTCCCTCTTCATACCAGTGATGATATAGCGTATCGTATTTCTGTCCCTTGATCAGATAGGCACAGATCACGGTCAGCAGTTCCTCTTGCGGATAGATCTCATAGCAGCCGCAAAGAATCTTATAGACCCGCTCCTCATAGGTACGCAGATCTCCTGCTAAATGGGTCACCTGTATGGCAAGCTCTTTTGTGATTGCATGCTTCCTGCATGCCCAGAGCAGCAGACGGCATTCAAACTCGCCCATCTCCGTCATAATATACGGTTCTTTTTCAAGCAGCAGATATGCCTCTAAATAAAAATACGGACTGGTGCATCCGCCCATGACCTGTTCTCTTATGGCATAGTATTTTAATGCTGCATTCTTTGCATAATCTCCCCGTAAAAATAATAAGATCCACACCAGACGCATATCTTTGTTATGCACCCTGCAGATGTCTTCCACGTTCTTTAACACCTTATCTGCATAACTGTCCTCGCGGATCAAAAGGGTGGTCAGATAGAGGTAATATGCCCACGCTACGCTCTTTGTGTCCGTGATCGTTTTCTTCTTTTCATCTAATATCCACTCGGCTTCCTGTCTCTGCCGGTTGATAAGTAGCACCTGTGCCTTCATCAGGCCATACCAATGTTCACTCGGAAAAGCAGCAATGAAATGGTCGAGGATTTCATTCGATCCCATTACCCACTCTCCTAATGTCATCTGTTTTAACCGGAAACGGATATAGCTTTCCGTCAGTCTGCACTTCATTTTGGAAAGTTCCGTATGTTCTTCCCGCTTTTCCGGCACAGCTTCCCTCTGTTCTTTCTGATATACACAGACTGTATGCTCCAGTGTCTGATAAGGGCTTTTTAACGTCAGCTTTCCATAGTTTTTTCCTGCATGAAGCTTTTCTTTTTCAATCAGATACTCCACCTGAAGCATACTCCCGATAAAGTCAGCGGTTGTCATCTGCTTTTTCACAGGATGTAAAAAGGAGGCATCACTTGTAATCTCAAGTTCTAAATATCCCCACTCTCTTTTTCTTAAAACAAGTGTCTCTTTTCTGCTCTGTGTTATATCACAATACTCTTTGCTCTTTTCATCCATGGTCAGTAAGACCGTTTCCTTCTGTTTGCATGCGATCAGAAACTCCTCCATATCCTGCATACCTGCTCCCGGACGGCAAAGTCCCTCGTAGAGCATTCTTTCACGAACTTCCTCTTCTTTTATCAGATTTACAAACATTGGAGATGTAAAGATCTCATAGGCTTCATTTTTGTCTTTTGCCGCTAATTTTGCAAATTCATAAATAGAACGGATCGTTCCGATGGAAGTCTTTGGATATAATTTGGAAATATTTACAACAAAAGAAAGGTTATATTCATTCTGGTTACAGATTATGTAAAACTCACCCTTTTGAATATTCCCTTCCATCAGACCTTCACTATGAAATTCAAATTGAATATGAACCTCTTCTCCCTCAAACTGCGGATTCATACACTCCATCCGTACATCGGAGGTATAGATCACACCACGCAGAGGAAGCCCGTTACCGCTTCTTATCGTAAAGCTTCCTTTATAGTTCTGCCCCTCTACTACTTTTAATTCCAGCCGGTCTGTTGAGAGCAGCAATTCCGGTTTCTCATATTCAAATTTACCATTTGCCAGATTATAAATCCGTCTACGCAAAATGTCACCTGCTTATCTGGTTTTTATTGCTTTTTCGCACAAGTCGATTATAATAGATTATAAACTATTTCACAGGTTCGTGCAACTGCTCTTTCTGCACCCTGTCAGCATTTGGAGGTATATCATATGTTACAGCATCAGGATCATTTTCATGGAAGTGATTTAGAAAAAATAGAAAAAATTTACGGCATCAGAAAAGAAGAGATCATCAGCTTCAGTGCCAACGTCAATCCGCTTGGGATCTCCCCTCTTTTACGCAGGACTCTGACCGAACATATCGATGCCATTACTGCCTATCCGGACAGAGAATACACTTCTTTAAGACAGTGTATCGCCGGCTATTGCGGCTGTGAGGCAGAACATGTCATTGTCGGTAACGGTTCTACAGAGCTGATCTCTCTTTTTATCCAGATCGAACATCCGAAAAAAGCGATGATCATCGGTCCTACTTATTCCGAATATGAGCGTGAGATTTCTTTAGGCGGTGGTACCACCCTGTACTATCCGCTGCGTGAAGACAATGACTTTCATTTAAACGTTGCGGACTTTACTGCACACCTCAATGAAAATATTGATCTTTTGGTCCTCTGCAATCCGAATAACCCGACTTCTACTGCGATCACCAGAAAAGACATGCGTCTGATCTTAGATGTCTGCAAACAGCATGATATTTTTGTGATGGTAGATGAAACCTATGTGGAATTTGCCGAAAATATGGACGAGATCACTGCTGTTCCACTGACAAACTTTTACAACAATATTATTATATTAAGAGGAACTTCTAAATTCTTTGCAGCTCCGGGACTCCGTCTGGGCTATGCCATTACCGGAAATCCGGATCTGATCAAAGCTATTAATACACGAAAAAATCCGTGGACGATCAATTCCCTTGCCGTAATTGCCGGAGAATTGATGTTTACCGACACCGATTATATTGAAAAAACGAAATCCCTGATCTCAAAAGAGCGTTCAAGGATCTATGAAGCATTTGCTTCCCACCCGGATTTCAAAGCCTATGTACCAAAGGCAAACTTTATGTTACTCCGCCTGCTTCGGGAGGATATGAATGCTGATGAAATGTTCGACCGCACGATCCGGGAACGTATGATGATCCGCAACTGCTCTACGTTTCCATTCTTAGACAATAAATATATCCGTTTCTGTTTTATGGAACCGGAGGACAATACCCGTCTGATGGAATGTCTGATGAGAAAATAATAAAAACTTTGCTTTTTGAATATTTCTTGACAAATATTCCCATTTGCATTATTGTATTATTTGACTAATACATATATCAGAAACGAGGTGGGTGTATGCCATGGAATCTCAGTTCCGACCGTCCGATTTTTTTACAGATCGTAGAACGCATTGAAATGGATATCATTTCGGGTGTTTATCAGCCCGGACAACGGCTCCCTGCTGTCAGAGAGCTTGCCTCCTGTGCAGCCGTCAATCCGAACACTATGCAAAGAGCCCTTTCCGAACTCGAAAGAACCGGCTTAGTCTACAGTCAGCGGACGAGCGGACGTTTTATCACGGAGGATACTGCTATGATCGAAGGATTAAAACAACAGATTGCCGAAGAAAAGATCCATGATTTTTTTGAAGCTATGAAACATCTTGGAATTTCCAAAGAGGAAACACTCCAACTGATCCAACAACACACTACCATTTAAGGGAGAAGGAAAAAATGAATTTAGTTACATGTAAAGACCTGAGTAAAACTTATGGTTCTACAACCGCTCTTTCCCATATCAATTTGGATATTGAGGAAGGACACATTATCGGACTGTTAGGTCCGAACGGAAGTGGTAAGACCACACTGATCAAAATTTTAAACGGTTTACTGACTCCGTCAGCCGGCGAAGTCTATATCAAGGAGGCTCCGGTGGGTACGGAATCGAAAAAAGTGATCTCCTATCTGCCTGACCACACCTATCTTGGCGGCGGTATGCGGGTAAATGAGATCATCGACTTTTTTAAAGATTTTTATGAGGACTTTGAGCCGGAACGTGCCTATGATATGTTAGAAAAGCTGCAGATCGATCCAAAGCAGAAATTAAAGACGATGTCCAAAGGTACCAAGGAAAAGGTTCAGCTCATTTTAGTAATGTCACGCCGTGCAGACCTCTACATCTTAGATGAACCGATTGCCGGCGTAGATCCTGCGGCAAGGGATTATATTTTAAACACCATCATCACGAACTATGATGAGCATGCAAGTATTCTGATCTCCACACACCTGATCGCCGATATTGAAAATATTTTAGATCAGGTTATCTTTATTAAAAACGGACAAATTGTAAAGGACGCTTCCGTTGAATCCATTCGCGAAGAGGAAGGCATGTCCATTGACGCACTGTTCAGGGAGGTATTCAGATGTTAGGAAAATTAATGAAACATGAATTTAAAACAACTTCAAAGGTCATCCTGCCACTCTATCTGATTCTTGTGGTTTTGACCATTTTTGCAAGAATATTTGCACAGTCACTTTTTACGGCAGAGAATTCTAACATCGACTCCATCGGCTTTGGACTCTTTGGCGGACTGAGTGTAATCCTCTACATCTTAGGATTGTTTGCTGTCAGCATTGCATCCTTTATCTATCTGTTGGTACGTTTTTATAAGAACCTGTTTGGTGATGAAGGCTATCTGATGCATACACTTCCGGTAACTTCCTGGGAGCTGTTAAGCAGTAAGCTGCTCGTCGCATTTATCTGGAACCTTGTGGAATCGCTGTTGATTGCTTTCAGTATCTTTTGTATTTTTGCAAATCACTATGTCTTTGATGCAATAAGCAATTACTTTGCATCTTTTGGCGGTTTTGATGGAATGGTCTATTACTATACCGGCATGCATACAGGTACTTTCTGGCTTTCCCTGATCGCCTTTATACTGGTTTCCTCGTTTTACGGTCTCCTGCTTCCATATGCAAGTATCTGTATCGGACAGCTTTGGCAGAAACATCGGTTAGCCGGCTCTTTTTTAACTTATTTTCTGATCAATATCCTAACCCAGATCATCCGCACTATTTATGTCGGACTGACCGGAAATGAAGATGCGATCACACATGCACAGAATTATATTCCGACAGCAACCTATGGCTTTATTATGGTATTAAATCTGGTGCTTAGTATTGTCTTTTTCTTCCTGTGTGGGTATATTATGAAGAAGAAGGTGAATCTGGAGTAAGGGCAGACCTTCAAGATATTCAAGACCTTCAGAAATTATGAAATAGTATTTGGAAAATCCGTCGTATTTATATTTATATATGGATATGGCGGATTTTTTTGAATACTTTAGATTTACTCTTAGATTGTTAATAAAATAACACTTGAATTTTGACTTACTGATATTGTCTTGATTTTTAGACAATACTGACATTTTGAACAAAAAACTTTTTTACATTTTTCCAAGGAATTCCTCTATGGAATCTGCTTTTGCTGCTGCCTTATGCCATCTGCTTAAAATCTCAGAATTCCTTTCGCTTAAGATTTTTTCTTTGATCTCATCCGGAACTGTACCTATTATATCCTGTCACTGTGAAAATGACAAGAAAAAGAAGCCGATATCTTATTGTTTTCTAATAAAAATATCGGCTTCCTTGTAAATATCACTATATCGATATGAACTCTCTTAATGTTCACTTCGTTGTACTTCTGACAGTCTTATTTCCGGCTCAGGTACTCATCAATGCCCTTTGCAGCAGCTTTTCCTGCTCCCATGGCAAGGATTACGGTTGCGGCTCCGGTTACAGCATCTCCACCGGCATATACACCCTCTTTGGTGGTCTTACCGTTGTTTTCATCTGCAACGATACACTGCCATTTGTTTACATCTAATCCTTCTGTTGTAGAAGAGATCAATGGATTTGGTGAAGTACCAAGTGACATGATCACTGTATCTAATTCTAAATCAAATTCAGAGCCTTTGATCTCTACCGGTCTTCTTCTTCCGGAAGCATCCGGTTCTCCTAACTCCATCTTCACACAGGTCATGCCTTTTACCCAGCCATTCTCATCCACTAAGATTTCCTTTGGATTTGTCAGCAGGTCAAAAATGATGCCCTCTTCTTTTGCATGATGTACTTCTTCGACTCTGGCAGGAAGTTCTTCTTC
>OHUY01000535.1_pt1 | contig 12941 bp, 10 predicted proteins | sample 1579301 | NCBI WGS metagenome assembly OHUY01 (sample SAMEA3882520, study PRJEB24775) | human gut metagenome | biome: human-associated habitat; feature: intestine environment; material: feces | place: Netherlands | collected 2009/2010
TATCTGCGGACTTCTTTATGGAATCCTCCTGCCTGCCCTGTCACTCCCATAGATGATACGCAATATACAAATCCTCTTGCATTTTCAAGTATCATTGGAATTCTATCTCCTGATACAGGTGATACAAGCTGTATCAGAATTGTTTTTCCATCATCACCAAGTGCATCTGCAAGTTCATCCTGCTCTTCAAATGGAAGATCCGGCACGATCAGTCCGTCCACACCGGCATTTTTACACTTATCTGCAAATTCTTTAATTCCATAATGAAGTATCGTGTTATAGTACATCATAAAAATAATTGGTACAGTTACACCTTCGCTTCTCATTTCTTCCATGCATTTGAATATTTTTTTGAGTGTAGCGCCGTTTTGTATAGCTTCATATGATGCTGCCTGTATAACAGGACCATCTGCAATCGGGTCTGAAAACGGAATACCGATTTCGATGATATCGGCACCGTTTTTGCTCATTTCAATAAGAAGCTTTTCTGTTGTTTCAAGATCGGGATCACCCGCTGTTACAAACGGGATGAACGCCTTGCCGTTTTGGAATGCAGATTTAATATCAGTCATGGAGATCCTCCCCTCTGTATCTTGCGATAGCCGCAACATCCTTGTCGCCTCTGCCCGAAAGGTTGACTACGATAATCTTGTCTTTGTCCATTGTCGGGGCAATTTTTATACAATGTGCAACTGCGTGTGCGCTTTCAATTGCGGGGATGATACCCTCTGTTCTTGAAAGATATTCAAATGCGTTTACAGCCTCTTCGTCTGTAACGGGAACATAGCTTGCTCTGCCCGTGTCGGCAAGGTTTGCGTGTTCGGGACCGATACCGGGGTAGTCAAGACCTGCCGAAATTGAATATACGGGAGCAATTTGTCCGTATTCGTTCTGACAGAAGTACGACTTCATGCCGTGGAAGATGCCGAGTGTGCCTGTTGCGATTGTAGCGGCAGTTTTTGGAGTATCTGTGCCGAGGCCTGCGGCCTCACAACCGATAAGCTTTACATTTTCATCCTTGATAAACTCATAGAAAGCGCCCATTGCGTTGCTTCCGCCGCCTACGCAAGCCATAACAACATCGGGAAGTCTGCCTTCCTTTTCAAGCATCTGTGACTTGATTTCCTTGCCGATTACGCTTTGAAAATCACGGACAACAGTCGGGAACGGGTGCGGTCCCATTACCGAGCCGAGAACATAGTGTGTGTCGGAAACCCTGTTTGTCCATTCACGCATTGCCTCGTTTACGGCATCTTTAAGAGTCATTGTGCCTGTTTCAACGGCATTGACCTTTGCACCGAGAAGTTTCATTCTGTAAACATTGAGAGCCTGACGGATTGTGTCCTCTTTACCCATAAAGATTTCACATTCAAGTCCTAAAAGTGCGGCTACGGTTGCCGTTGCAACACCGTGCTGACCTGCGCCTGTTTCGGCAATAACTCTTGTTTTGCCCATTCTCTTTGCAAGAAGGCACTGACCGAGGCAGTTATTGAGCTTGTGTGAACCTGTGTGGTTCAAGTCCTCACGCTTGAGATAAATCTTTGCACCGCCGAGGTCTTTTGTCATTTTTTCGGCATAATAGAGAAGTGACGGTCTGCCTGCGTATTCACGCATAAGTGTGTCGAGTTCTGCAACAAACTCGGGATCGTCCTTGTATTTGTTGTATGCCTCTTCAAATTCATTGATAGCATTCATCAGCGTTTCGGGAACGAACTGTCCGCCGTGAATACCGAATTTTCCTTTTGTCATCTTGATTCCCCTTAATTACTTTTATATCATTGGTGTGCTTTGCACACGGCTTATAAATCAATTTTTTATTTTCTGCCCGACAATTCGTCAAGTGCGGCTTTTTTGTCGGGATTTCTCATAAGGGTTTCGCCTATGAGAACTGCGTTTACTCCTGCGTTTTCAAGCACCTTGATGTCATCCCGTGTTTTGATTCCGCTTTCGGCAACAAAAATAATGTTGTCTGGAACAAGCTTACGGAGCTTTGTGCAGTTATTTATGTCCACCGTGAAGTCACGAAGATTTCGGTTGTTTACACCGATAACTCTTGCTCCTGCGGCAATTGCGGAATACACCTCATCGGCTGTGTGAGCCTCAACAAGTGCCGAAAGTCCGAGAGAGTCGCAAAGCTTAATCCATCTTCTGATTGTGTCCGTGTCAAGAAGCGAGCAGATAAGCAGTACGGCTGACGCACCGATTGTCTTTGCCTCATAAATCTGATATTCACACACGGTAAAATCTTTTCTCAAAAGCGGAATACTTACATTCTTTGAAATCTCTTCAAGAAAAGCATTTTCGCCCTTGAACCACTTTGGTTCTGTCAGAACAGAAATTGCGCTTGCACCTGCATTTTCATAATCCTTGGCAATCTGAACATAGGGAAAATCCTCTGCGATAATTCCCTTTGACGGGGACGCTTTTTTGACCTCGCATATAAATGAAATGTCCTTGCCCGCAAGCGCCTTTTCAAACAGGAATTCATTGTCTGTTTCCATTGAAAGTGCTTTTTGCTTTATCACTTCAAGCGGAACTTGCTTTTCGATTTCTTCATATCTTACTCTGTTTGCATCTGCAATTGTTTCAAGTATCATTGTGTCACCTTTATTCGTTGGAAGCCTTTGCAAATTCTTCAATCTTTGCATAAGCCTTGCCGCTGTCGATAATTTCGTTTGCAAGCTTTATGCCGTCCTGAATTGAATCTGCCTTGCCGCCTGTGCAAAGTCCGAGTGCGGCATTGAGAACAACGATATCACGCTTTGCGTCCTTAATTTCACCACTGAGAATTTCTTTTGTAATTTCAGCATTTTCTTTGCCGTCACCGCCTGCAAGATCCTCAGGTGCACAAAGTTTAAGACCGTAATCTTCTGGATTGAGAATGAATGTGTTGAACTTGCCGTTGTCAATCTCACACACCTTTGTTGTTGTTGTGAGAGTAACCTCGTCCATGCCGTCCATGCCGTAGAAAACATATCCTTTCTTAACACTGAGGTTTGAGAAAACCTGTGCAATCGGCTCAACAAGAGCCTCAGAATACACACCCGTTACCTGAAGGTCTGCGCCTGCAGGGTTTGTGAGAGGTCCGAGAACATTGAAAATGTTTCTGATTCCGATTTCCTTACGGACAGGACCTACATACTTCATTGATGAATGGTAGCCCTGTGCAAACATAAAGCAGATGCCTGCTTTGTTAAGAACATCTTCGCTCTTTTCGGGAGTGATGTTGATGTTGATTCCGAGCTGTTCAAGACAGTCTGCCGAACCACTTTTGCTTGACATTGAACGGTTGCCGTGCTTTGCAACGGGGATTCCTGCGGCGGCAATTATAAATGCCGCTGTTGTTGAAATATTGAATGTGCCTGTACCGTCGCCGCCTGTGCCGACGATATCAAGTACATCACGGTTAGGCTTGATGTGGAGTGCTTTTTCTCTCATAACCTGTGCGCTTGCGGTAATTTCGTCAATTGTTTCACCCTTGATTCTCAAGGCTGTGAGATAAGCCGCCATCTGCGACTGCGTTGCTGTGCCTGAGAACATTTCGTCCATAACCTGTGCCGCCTCATCAAAAGTGAGGTCATTGCCTGCAACCAACTTTTTTATTGCCTCTTTAATCATAAAACTTCAATCCTTTCCGTGTTATTTGCAAAGTGTAATAAAATTCTTTATCATTTCCATACCGTGTGAGGTGAGAATTGATTCGGGATGGAACTGCAATCCGTAAAGCTCAAAATCCTTGTGCTTTACTCCCATAACCTCGCCGTCACGGTCTTCTGCGATTACCTCGAGCGTGTCGGGAACCGTATCTCTTTTCGCAATCAGAGAATGATACCTTGCACCCTCAACAACCTTTGGAAGTCCGTTAAAAATTTTCTTGTCCGTGTCAACAATGATATCGCTCTTTTTGCCGTGCATAAGCTTTATTGCGTGGGCGATTGTTGCACCGTAAACCTCGCATATTGCCTGATGACCGAGGCAGATACCGAGAATCGGAAACTGTCCTGCAAGCTCCTTTATAACCTCCTCACATATTCCGGCATCTTTCGGATAGCCCGGACCGGGCGAAAGGATGATGTGGGAGGGAGCAAGCTTTTTGATTTCGTCAACTGTTATTTCATCGTTTCTTACAACCTTGATATCGGGATTTACGCTGCCGCAGAACTGTACAAGATTGTAGGTAAAGCTGTCGTAGTTATCAATAAAAAGTATCATAAAGCGTTTACCTCCCCTGCATTTTTAACTGCATTCATAACAGCAAGAGCCTTGTTGTAGGTTTCCTCGTATTCGCTTTCGGGAACGCTGTCGGCTACAATGCCCGCACCTGCCTGAACATAAACCTTGTCATTTTTCTTGACCGCCATTCTGATAGCGATACAGGTGTCGAGGTTGCCGTTGAAATCAACATATCCGAGTGCTCCGCCGTATACACCTCGGGGAGTTCTTTCAAGCTCTTCAATGATTTCACAGGCTCTGATTTTCGGAGCACCCGAAAGTGTGCCGGCAGGGAGAAGAGATTCGATTGCATCAAAAGCGTCAAGTCCGTCCTTGAGCTTGCCCTCAACCTCACTGCAAATGTGCATTATCTTTGAATAGCGGAGAACCTCCTGATATTTTGTAACCTTAACCGAATTAAATTCGGAGATTTTTCCGATGTCGTTTCGTCCGAGGTCAACGAGCATATTATGCTCTGCAAGCTCCTTCTCATCGTGAATAAGCTCGTCTGCAAGGGCATTGTCCTCTGTATCTGTTTTACCTCTCGGACGAGAACCTGCAATCGGGAATGTGTTAAGCACTCCGTTCTGAAGCTTTACAAGTGTTTCGGGAGAGGTGCTTATAATCTCGTCACCGTCAATTGACATATAAACCATATAAGGTGACGGGTTTGTACTTCTCAGCACTCTGTATGCATTGATGAGGGAATTTTTGTAATCCGCCTCAAATCTTCTTGAAACAACACATTGGAAGATGTCGCCGTCAAAGATGTACTCCTTGGTTTTCTCAACCATTTTGCAGAATTCTTCTTTTGAATATGTGCTTGTAAATTCAACATTCCCGTCACTCTCAAGCTTTGGAAGGGGTTCGGGAGATGTGATTGTCGAAATTATCTCTGCAATATCTTTTTGGGCAAGTTCATACTGTGCCTTTGTGTCATTTGTTTTCATATTAACAATGATAATGAGTTTTTCTTTAAGATGATCGTAGGCTATAATCTTGTCGAAAAGCATCATATCAAAATCGTTTGTATCTCCTCTTTTGAGCTTTAAAACAGGCTCTGCAACAGAAATCATTGCGTAACCGAAATAGCCGACAAGACCGCCTGTGAACGGCGGAATGTCTTTGAAATGCGGAGTTTTGTAATCGGCAAGATACTTACGGAGAGCATCATACGGCTTTGCTGTTTTAACAACTCTTGCACCCTCGCCCGTAACCGTGAGAGTTCCGTTTTTGTACGAAAGCCTTGCCTTGGGGTTGAATCCGATGAATGAATATCTTGCCCACTTTTCACCGCCCTCGATACTTTCAAGAAGAAAGAATTTGTCGGATTTTCCTGCAATCTTTCTGAGCAGGTTAATCGGGGTAAATGCGTCAGCGTAGATTTCCTTGTAAATCGGAATAACGCTGTAATTGTCCTTGAGGTTCAACACCTCATCGTAAGACGGTTTAATCATCGTACACCAACCTTTCTTTGGTAAAAGTTTTAAACATAAACAAAAAAGACCTTTGTCCCCACAAGGGACAAAAGTCTTGAAAAATCAACTTCTGCGGTACCACCCAAATTGACGATAAACGCCCGCTTTAACAGCATACTAACATATGCCTCTCACTTTAACGGTTGAGCTCCGTCGGAAACTACTTGCCAAAAGGCTTTCGGCCCGCCCTCACAAGTCCATTCGGCAAATCCTCTGCTGTCAGCTTACACCAACCGCTGACTCTCTGAAAGCTTTGGAAAAACCTACTATTCTTGCTCACAGGTTTTTTCTTTATAAGATAATTATATGACCGTATTTTTGATTTGTCAACATTTTTTTGCGGTAAATCAAAAATTCTGTTTGAGAAACTCAACAATGTTTTCAAACTGCATTGAATGTGATGCCTTAACAAGCACAACATCTCCGCTTTTAATTGTTTTAAGAATTTCGGGTTTTGCATCTTCGATTGTGTCAAACGCTTTGCCGTCTGCACCTTTTGCAAGCTCCTTTGCAAGCTCGCCTACGGTTATAACCGTACCGATATCCTTTGATTTTGCATAAACACCCGTGTCAAAGTGGAGTTTCAACTCCTCACTTCCGAGCTCCTTCATATCGCCGAGGATTGCAACCTTTCTGCCGTCAAGGTTGGAAAGTGTGTCAAGAGATGCTCTGACGGATGTCGGATTTGCGTTGTAGCAATCGTCAATGATTTTGATTTTTCCTGTATTGATAACATTGGCACGACTGCCTACTGTTTGGTACGAGGCAACACCGTTTGCAATTTCTTCATCAGTAAGTCCGAGAAGATTGCCTGCGGCAGCAGCCGCAAGAGCATTTGTCACCATATATGTACCAATCGCGGGAATTTCAACATCAATATTATTATTGTCAAAACAGAGTGTTGCAAGAACCTTGCCATCACCGCTGTTTTTTATATTCTTTGCGTAAAAATCGTTCTTTGCGTCAAGTCCGAAAAAAACAGGCTTTTTGCCGTTTACGGTCTTAACGGTTGAAAGCTTATCGTCATCGCCGTTGAGAATGAAATCTGCATTTTCACGGGCATTTTTGAACATTTCTGTTTTAGCCTTGAGAACACCGTCACGGTTGCCGAGATTTTCAAGATGACATTCGCCGATGATTGTAAGCACGCAGATTGTGGGCTGAACCATTTCGGAAAGTCTTGTCATTTCACCGAAATCGGAAATACCCATTTCTATAACAGCCGCCTCGGTATCCTCGGGCATTGAAAGAAGCGTTAGCGGAACACCGAGCTCGTTATTGAGATTGCCTTGTGTTTTGTGGGTCTTGAACTTCTGTGAAAGAACGGCATAGAGCATTTCTTTTGTAGAGGTTTTTCCGACACTGCCCGAAATTCCGATAACGGGAATGTCGAATTTTTCTCTGTATGCCCTGCCGATTTTCTTAACGGCATCAAGTGTTGAGGAAACAACAATGCAAGGCTTTGTCGCATTTTCGGGAGCTTTCTCGCACAATGCACACACAGCGCCCTGTGCAAAGCATTTTTCGATAAAATCGTGGCCGTCAACACGCTCGCCCTTTATGGCAAGAAACAGACTTCCGTTCTTCACCTGTCGGCTGTCACGCTCAACAGAGGTTATTCTTGTGTTTTTAAGCGATTCATCGCCGACATATTCGCCGTTGCAAGCCTTTGCGATTTCGGCAAGAGTAAAGTCTTTCATACTAACCTCTTATTAAAAATCAGATTTTTCTTCAGGATATTTTGCAAGTGAAATTTCAATAATCTTTTCGCACAAATCGGGATAGCTTATACCCTCAACAGCCGCCTCCTGAGGAAGAAGGCTTGTGGGAGTCATGCCGGGGAGAGTGTTCGCCTCGAGACAGTATGTAAAACCGCCCTTGTCAAGAAGAAAGTCGATTCGTGCATAGCTTTCAAGGTGAAGTGCCTCGTATGCCTCTGTTGCGGCATCACGGAGCTTTTTGTCGGTTTCTTCGTCAATGTCTGCCGGACAGGTTTCAACTGTTGCGCCTGCCTGATATTTTGCGGCATAATCGTACATTCCCGACTTAGGAGCAATCTCAATCGGCGGAAGTGCCTTGCCGCCGATAAGACCGACGGAAAATTCTCTGCCTGTTACGAACTGCTCAACAACAATTTCGTCCTCATATTTGAGGGCCTCTTTAACAGCCTTTTTATACTGATCTGCATTCTCAACCTTTGAAACACCTACGCTTGAACCGCCCGAGCATGGCTTAACGATGCACGGGAACATATTCCATGCAAGAGCGTCCTTTTCGTTCTTGTAAAGTTCACCTGACGGAGTGTTGATATTCTTCTGCATAAACACGCTCTTTGTAAGACCTTTGTTCATTGCAAGCGCAGAACCGAGATATCCCGAACCTGTGTACTTGATTCCGAACAAATCAAGCGTTGCCTGTAACTGACCGTTTTCACCCTCACCACCGTGAAGTGCAAGGAAGGTGATGTCTGCCTCGGCGCAGATTTCAATTACATTTCTGCCGATATAGCGTGATGTTTTGTCAAGGCGATTTTCCTTTGCCTCTTTGATATTTGTGATTGTATTTTCAACATCGTCACCGATTGAATTTCCGTCGGTAAAGCTGTAGTTCTGCTTGAAAAGTGCGTCAATGTCACAGATGTTTTCCTCATAGCCCATAAATACATCAAGCAAAACAACCTCGTGTCCCTTGCTTCTGAGAGCCTCGGCAACAAGTGTGCCTGATGAAATTGAAACTTCACGCTCTGTGCTCAGTCCGCCTGCAAGAACAACTATTCTCATATATATTTCTCCCTCTGAAATGTTTTGTTTCTATTTTTATTTCTTTATTCTCTTTAACTCTGTCAGTCTGTTACCTTTTTGAAACAAGACTGTAACCTATATTATAATATTTTATTTATCCGATTGCAAGCAAAAAAGCAAATTTGTAGAACAGGGTATCATCATACTGTTTTGCCATTTAAAAATTGTATAATATTCAGATTTACGGCTTTCAACTCCTTGAAACGATATGTGAATAAATGTGTTGAAAATGTTAATAATTTGCTCCTGTTATTCACAATATACCGATATGCGGATAGTGTTATGCAAATTTGGATAGCTACATTCCGTGGATGAATAATTATAAATTTTAGTCCGTGTTTTTTCATAATGGGCGGTATTGTATAGAAAAGGGTTTGTGTTATACAATATTAATTGAAAAGGCAAACCAAAAAAACGACTTAAATAAGGATGTAAAAAATGCAGTTATACAAAAATTTCTGTAAAGAAACTACCGACGAAAACGGAAAACTGACAAGCTTTGAACTTGTGTTTCCCGAAAACTATAATTTTGGCTATGATGTTGTTGACAAAATGGCAGAACTTGTGCCGAACGACACGGCAGTTGTGTGGACAAATCCCGAAAAAGAGGAAAAGATTTTCACATACTCCGACATCAGCAAACTGAGCAACAAGGCTGCAAATGTTTTCAGAAATCACGGCATTAAAAAAGGTGACAAGGTTCTTGTTATTCTGAAACGAAACTACGAATACTGGTATGTTGCCCCTGCACTGCACAAGCTGGGTGCGGTTATTATTCCCGCAACAAATCTTCTGACTCAAAGCGACATTTCGTATCGTGTTAACACGGCAGGGATAAAGGCAGCTGTCTGCACTCCCGATGAAACTACCGCCGAAGATACGCTTGCGGTTGCATCTCAGCCGAACACGCTTGAAACCGTTTTTGTTCCGAGAAAGCAAATTTTCGGTGCGATTGATTTTACCGAAGAAGTTGAAAACGCTCCCGATACCCTTGAAAGAATTGAAACAAAAGCAGAAGAGCCTATGGTAATTTACTTTACCTCAGGCACAACAGGCTATCCTAAGGCTGTTGAACACAATCATATCTACACACTCGGACACATTATCACGGCAAAATACTGGCAATGTGTAAAAGACGGCGGACTTCACCTCACCGTTGCCGAAACAGGCTGGGCAAAAGCATCATGGGGCAAAATCTACGGTCAATGGCTCTGCGGTTCAGCTGTTATGGTCTATGACTTTGACAAATTCTCTCCGGGCAAGCTGTTGCGTATAATGGAAAAGTACAAGGTTACAACCTTCTGTGCACCGCCGACAGTTTACAGATACTTCATTAAAAGAGGTATGAACAAGTACGACCTTTCTGCACTTTCTCACCTTACGACAGCAGGCGAGGCACTCAACAATGAAGTTTTTGAAGAGGTGTTTAAGCAGACGGGAATTGAACTTTGCGAGGGCTTCGGTCAAACCGAGTCGGTTCTTATGCTTGCAAATCTCAAAGGGGACAAGGCGATTGCAGGCTCAATGGGCAAGCCTACTCCGCTTTATGATGTACGAATTGTTAACGATGAATGCAACGAGGTTAAGCAGGGTGAGGTCGGCGAAGTTGTTGTATTCCCCCCAAAGGACAGAAAACAGCACGGAATTTTCATCACATATTATAACAACGAAAATCTTTATGAAAAGGTGTGGCGACACGGTGTATATCACACGGGCGACACGGCATATAAGGACGAGAACGGATATTTCTGGTATGTCGGCAGAGCCGATGACCTTATCAAAACAAGAGGCTTCAGAGTAGGTCCGTTTGAAGTTGAAAATGTTCTTATGCAATATCCGAATGTGCTTGAATGTGCGGTTATAGGTGTTCCGGACAAAGACAGAGGTCAGGCAATTAAGGCGATTGTCAAAATGGCAGACGGCGCACCGCATGATAAGGAGCTTGAAAACAAAATCAAAACCTTCTGCAACAAGCGTATGGCAAGCTACAAGTGGATTCAGCACCTTGAAATTGTCGATGAATTCCCAAAAACAATCAGCGGAAAAATCAAGAGAACAGATTTAAGAGAAAATCACAAAGCATAAAATAAAGGCAATCTTACGGTAAAGTAGGATTGCCTTTATTAGAATAATATTGCAAATTTACAGATGCTATGTAATATACAATCAGCACTTGAACATAAACAATATATTTGATATAATCACTTTGTAAGGAAACGGCGGCGGCTGTTTCGACTCCCTTATGAAAGGGGGTGTTTGCGTGGAATACATAATCTGTTTTACTTTGTTAGTAACTATTATAGTTTTATGCATAAAGAAATAACCGCCCTGTACTGCCATACAAGACGGTTATAAAAAATAATTAGTTTTGAATAGCGAAACAGCTCAAGCCGTTTCCTTACTTATATATTAACATCAATTTTTTAATATGTCAATCTGTTTCGGTGTGTATTTTTACATACCGAATTTTTATTTTATTCATCAAACATTTCAATTGAACGGTTGAGAATTCCACGCATATAGGCTATGGCGATTCCGTAGTTTGTGAACGGAACTCCGCTTTCAACCGAACGGTTCATTCGGCTGATTACCTCTCTTGAATTGAGCATACACGCACCGCAATGAATTACGAGTGAAAATTCCGACAAATCAGTCGGAAAACCTTTGCCTGAGCTTGTCACGATTTCAAAATTTTTACCCGTGTAATTTTTCAGCAATCGGGGAAGTTTTACCGTACCGATGTCATCGCATTGCCTGTGATGAGTGCAACCCTCGCTGATGAGAATTTTGTCACCGTCATTAAGCGACTCAATTGCCCTTGCACCGTTTACGGCAGTTTTCAGGAATCCCTTGTACCTCGCCATAAGAATTGAAAACGAGGTCAGTTTGATATCGTTCGGCACAATCTCCGAAACAGGCTTAAATACCTGACTGTCGGTTATGACGAGCTTTGGTTTTGTACCGAGATTTTTCAGAGTATCGGCAAGTTCGCTTTCACGCACACAAACAGGGATTGCTCCGCTGTCGAGCAAATCACGGATAACCTGCTGCTGCGGAAGAATTATTCTGCCCTTGGGGGCGGCGGAGTCAATCGGGATTACAAGCACAACAAAGTCATTTTTATTAACAAGGTCACCGCAAAGCCTTTTATCGGATTTTTGTGCGTTTACAACTTTTGCGATTTTATCCTTTAAAAGTTCGATATTCGTGTTGTTTTTTGCACTTACAAAGATTTTACCGTCAGTTGTATTGTCAAGCAAATCGCATTTGTTGAACACAATAAGATACGGAATTTTCTTCTCCTCAAAAAGCGATACAAGCTCGTTTTCAACCGAAGTCATTCCGATTGTTCCGTCAACCACAAGCACGGCAATGTCAACACGGTTCAGCACGGCTTTTGTGCGTTCAACACGCATTGTGCCGAGAGTTCCTCCGTCATCAAAGCCTGCCGTGTCGATTATCACAACAGGACCGAGCGGAAGAAGCTCCATTGTCTTTTCCACGGGATCGGTTGTTGTGCCTTTTTTGTCCGATACAAGCGACATATTTTGATTTGTGACCGCATTCACAACGCTTGATTTTCCTGCGTTTCGTCTGCCGAAAAATCCGATGTGCAGTCGTTCCGACGACGGTGTATCATTCATTCCCATTACGCCCTCCGTCAAAATCTGAAATCTCTTTTATTGTTGTTTCTTATGTCAAAGATATGTTCTTTTGCAATGGTGCGGACTTTTTCGTTGGGGATTTTTTCGAGTTCCTGTTCAATGAGTTTTTGACCGACATTCCTTGTATCATCGCTTGCATAATCAACAAGATATTCTTCAAGCGTCATAAGGGCGTTGGGGTGGCAACAGTTCTGAATCTGACCGCTCTTGCAAAGCGACATAAAGCGGTCGCCCGTTCTGCCCTCACGGTAACAGGCGGTGCAGAATGACGGAATATAGCCGAGATTCATAAGCCACCTTACAACCTCATCAAGGCTGCGGTTGTCGGAAACATCAAACTGAGCCGAATTTTCTTCTTCCGATTCGGGTTCGTCATATCCCCCTACGCTTGTGCGTGAGCCTCCGCTGATCTGAGAAATGCCGAGTTCAAGCACCTTTTTTCGAACGCTTTCGCTCTCTCGGGTTGAAATAATCATACCCGTGTAGGGAACTGCAATTCTGATAATTGCGACTATTTTGGCAAAGGTTTCATCGTCAATTCCGTTGTCAAAATCATCGGGATTTATATCGTCTGCCGCCTTGATTCGGGGAACGCTGATTGTGTGCGGACCGACACCGTGAACAGCCTCAAGATGTTCTGCGTGCATAAGAAGTCCTGCAAGTTCATAGCGGTAGAGCTCAAGCCCGAAAAGCACACCGATTCCCACATCATCAATACCGCCCTGCATGGCTCTGTCCATTGCCTCGGTGTGGTAATTGTAGTTATGCTTGGGACCTGTGGGGTG
>OHUY01000541.1_pt1 | contig 12813 bp, 8 predicted proteins | sample 1579301 | NCBI WGS metagenome assembly OHUY01 (sample SAMEA3882520, study PRJEB24775) | human gut metagenome | biome: human-associated habitat; feature: intestine environment; material: feces | place: Netherlands | collected 2009/2010
GAGGTAACCAGCGCCCACGCCGTGGAATCTGCGGAACAGTATGTTTCCATGCTGCAGGTCGGTGCCAGAAATATGCAGAATTTCGAACTCTTAAAAGAGGTTGGACGCACCGGTATGCCGGTACTGTTAAAACGTGGTCTTTCTGCTACGATCGATGAATGGCTCAATGCTGCTGAATATATCATGGCTGCCGGAAATTCCAAAGTTGCCCTTTGTGAGCGCGGAATCCGTACTTTTGAAACTGCTACACGCAACACTTTAGACTTAAGTGCTGTCTGCGTTTTAAAAGAAAAAACACATCTTCCGGTCATTGTTGACCCTAGCCATGCGACCGGTGTCCGTGCTTATGTGGAGCCACTTGCCAAGGCTGCCATCGCCTGCGGTGCAGACGGTCTGATGATCGAAGTTCACAATGATCCTGCCCATGCCCTTTCCGACGGCCCGCAGTCTTTGAACTTTGAACAATTCGATTCGGTGATGAACAATATCAAGCCTTACATTGAATTATCCGGGAGGACACTGTAATGTCTTTTGAAAAAGTTGGTTTTATCGGTCTTGGACTGATCGGCGGCTCTATTGCTAAGACCATAAAGAAAAAATATCCAGACACGACTCTGATCGCTACTGCCAGACATGCTGACACCATTCAGGAAGCACACAATTTTGGCACCATCGAAAATGATACGCTGTTGCCACTCTCTGATTTTGCTGACTGTGACTACATTTTTCTCTGTACTCCGGTGCAGCAGAATCTTATTTATTTAAAGGAATTGAAATCTGTCATCAAACCTTCCTGCATCATTACCGATGTCGGCAGTGTCAAAAGCGATATCCACAAAGCTGTAACTGCTCTGGATATGGAAGCGAATTTTATCGGCGGTCATCCGATGTGCGGTTCCGAAAAAACAGGTTTTTTTAATGCTACGGAATATCTTTTGGAAAATGCCTACTATATCATTACCCCAACGGCTAAGACAACCCCTGCACAGCTTGAGGAGTTTCATGCTCTGGTCAAATCCTTAGGCTCTGTGCCTATGATCCTGGACTATGAAAAACATGATTTTGCAACGGCTGCGATCAGTCATCTTCCGCATATTATTGCTTCTAGTCTGGTCAATTTGGTTTCGGATTTAGATGATGAACAGGAAACGATGCGTACGATTGCAGCCGGCGGCTTTAAGGATATTACGCGCATTGCCTCTTCTTCTCCTGTGATGTGGCAGAATATCTGTTTATCCAATCAGGAACAAATTCTAAAACTGACGGATTGCTATATCCATGCATTACAAAATATCCGCTCTTCTGTCGCAGATGCAAAGTCCGATGACATTATTTCTTTTTTCCAAAGTGCCAAAGATTATCGTGATTCTATCACAACCCCTGTCCGTGGTTCTTTGCAGAAAAATTACAGTGTCTACTGCGATCTTGTCGATGAAGCCGGTGCCATTGCCACTTTAGCTACCATTATGGCAAGCCACAATATCAGTATTAAAAATATCGGAATTTTGCACAACCGGGAATATGAGGACGGTGTGCTCCAGATTGAATTCTATGAAGAGGATGCTCTCGAAAAGGCTGTGAAACTGATGGAGGATAACCATTATGTGATGCATAGAAGGTAAGTGAAACTTCTCTTTTCGATAGTGATAATAAATGTAAAAAGGACTGCAGACTTTGTAATTGCAGTCCTTTCGTGATTTTTTAACAGATTAATCTTCATCTGCTTTACATGGGTCTGTGAATGCAACCCATGTTTTTCCGTATAGTGATAGAGATAGAATGGAACCGGAATTATTCGATACACAATCAGAATTGTGATAATACTCGTACCAGCCTTTCATCAATATTTTTTCTGTCATATCACTACTAATTATTTCAACCCAGATTGGTTCTATACTTTTTCTTACCTCTGATAATGCTAAAGGTCTGCCTATTGCATCCACCGGAAGTGAAAACGGCTGAGGAAAACGGTATATGATACCATCAATGTCCGAAAATTTCGTATAAACTCCTTTTTTAAAAACAATGGTTTGACGAAGTGCATCTACAATTCCCCATTTACCACTATACATTGAATTTCTGCTTCTAACCCACACAGGTTCTCCATCATAGCGTTCCAATTCTTCAACGGAAACCGGTAAACGGAAATTCGATTGCAACTTGTACTTTTCATCAGTTATTGTCAGACTGACATCTTCCTGTTCTGTAAGTTTTTTAGTTCCCAATTCTTCTTCAAACTCCTCTTCCCCCGGAATCAGATCATCCAATGTTACATTTAATACTTTGGCAATTGCTTCAAGATTACGAATGGGAACTCTTCCGTATTCCCAATTTGAAATCGTTGTTGCCTGGATATCCGCCTTTTTTCCTAACTCTTTTGCAAGACGTATGCCAAATTCATCCTGTGTCATTTTTTCTTTTTTTCTATAAAATCTGATTTTTCTCCCTGCAAATTTACGAATCAACGCCTCTTTTTCCGGTACTATGATCATTTTTATATTTTGGGTTGGTATCCGGTATATATAATATATGATTTCAACCCGTTCCTCCTTCTATCGTGATCTTTGTATATAGGATACTTTTGTATTCTATTGTCTTGTTATTGTTCCGAATCTGATGTGTGCTATCTTATATTCTCTATTTCTTTCTTCCTATAATCACAAATAATTATGCATTTTAAAAATGTATTTTTTAGTTCTTGTTCATTTTTAATTATATATTATCATTCACCGTACACTTTTTCAATATAAAAAACATTTATCCACTAGTAACTGAACTCTTTTATACCTGTTAGGAAATTCCATGATCCTTGAAATATAATAGGACTGACAGGTACCCGACTAACAGCCCTTTTAACTGGTGGAGCTGTACAGTGCCAAAACATTCTGCCTTTTCTTTTAAGGCTTGAACTACTTTTTCATATAGTCATCCGATATCTCGGAATACTTGGAATAGACCGGATTAGATCTTTATCCGTATAAATCCCTTTTTTATTTTAAATCTCTTTCTTGTTACGGCAAAGGTATTTTTTTCCCCATTTCTATTGCGTCTTCCAACCAGCATTTCTTTGCATCCATTGCCATTTCAACAGCTTCTTCTATTGTATCCCCACATGTCATGCATCCGGGAAGTTCCGGAAAAATGACAGTGAACCCACCTTCTACTGTATCAGGAATGATACTCATGCTGTACGGCAGTTCCATATACTCCTTTAATGACATACTTGTTCCTCATCTACAATCTTTCTTAATTGTTTAAGATATATCTTTTTAATTTTTCCATGTATGGGAATCGTAACAGAATCCTTTCCATCTTTTCGGAAGTGATATGGCTACCCATCATTCATTTATAGAAACCAAGAAAAACTTATGATATAATCCAGTCAAGGGTACTGCATTATGATTTGGGATGAGATACTGTGATACTACTTAGTGGCAGTCGGATAAACCAATGTAAATATCTGAAAATACGGAGTCAGCCATTTACTCATGTCAGGCTTTCTTCTGATTCAGATATTTCATTACATAAAAAACAATAGCCATTTCCGACTGCATAAGCTGACAGTTGCAGCTATCATTCCGTGCATTATTATGAGCAGTACCCTTGTTAATGTAGGATATTTATATCATCTTACGTTTAATGCCCTGATAAGACTTTCTTTTAATCTAGTCTTCAGCTACTTCATCTAAATCATTCAAATCAGCTTTTTTCTCACTTTCAGTAAAATATTTAGTAGCAAAAAACTCTTTGTCAAATTCCTGTACAAATGTCTCCACCTGTTTTGTTAAAATTTGGAACACAGCTCCATCCTCTGGTAACAATTCGCACTTCAGCATACTCATTTCGTGTTTTGTGACAATATCTGAACTGATTTCATTCTCAGAATAAACCAGCCAATATTCTTTTTGTTTTAAGATAGCATCTCTCATAGGCATTTTCCCATGTAATAAGCAATATGCGTCCGAAAACGAAAGCTTCGTAATAATATAGATTAATTTACTAATATCGGTACATAAAGCTATATAATACTGCTTTTTCCCTCTACATAAGAAAAAAATAGGAATATCTATATAATTCACCAAAACCTGCTCTAAATATATATTTTCATTTTCAATAATAAAGCATAATTCTTTACCCATCGTTTTTCTCCTTTATTAAATTAAATCCACTCACATCTGCATCCTGCTGTCCTCCTCTTCTCCAAATAACTCCGACATAGGAATATCATACCTGCTACACACCTCCGTATACCATGAAAGTGGAAGATCTGGCAGTTGTTTTTCCTGGGCTCCAAAAAGGATACATTCAAGTATGGTTTTAAGTCCTATTTGGAACACATGCTCTTTATCCTCCATCTCAAAATATAATTGCTCCATAGCCGGAGAAATCTTTGTTGGAGAAGACTGGTATGTTGCACGACCGGTTGTATCTGCTATATTGTTTATTTCTTTCATTTTGTGTTTATCAGCAGACGGATTTAAAATACGATCCGCTGCGTCTCCTTTCTTCTTTGAATTTAAAACCGGATTTTGCATAAAATCTCTTTGTTTTTGTGCGATTTTAAAGTAACACAATTTTTGATTAACCTAAGAAAGTCGAAAAATCCGGAAAATGTATCGGAGGATACCCGGTACATGGAAGCTGTTATACAGTTTTTAATAGTGGGGTAATTTTGTTTGGAAAAAATAAAAGACATTACACAATGTGCAGCTGATTGGTTGCAGGCAGATAGACTTTAAACCGATTGAAGTCTATAAGTTTAAAAATAAAGAAAATGGAAATGAAAGTTACATCTAAAAATATGAAAAAATCTGTCAAAAACTGCTATAATTACATTATGGGTACTGCCATAACGGTAGGCGGTTAGTCCTTCTACAGAGGGACTGTGACCCTCTGATTACATAGAAACCTGAACGGGAATCTGTTGAAAGGAGGGGATGCCAATGCTGACACTTGTAGGTCTGATTGCAGTCATCAGCTTATGCCTGACCTCTTTCGGACTTGGATATTCCATTGGATGCAATAAATCACAAAAATAACCGCCCCAGCCTGCAAACTGAACGGTTATTTTGTAATCAATAAGTATGTGGACTAACCGTCTATCGGCAGTACCCTTTTCTACTATCATATTATCACGCAACTGGATATTTGTCAAAAAAATTCTGTGCAAATTGTCCTGTTATCTCACCTTTACGGATTTTACTTTGCCCCATCCGCTGTAGTATTTCTTTCCGTTGATCTTTTTATAGGAACGTACTCTTACCCGGTAGGTCTTTCCCTTTTTCAGCTTCTTTACGGTTGCCTTTGTGCTTTTCTTTGATACATTCACACTCTTTACGTTCTTTTTGAACTTTTTGTCCGTGGAATACTGCACCTGATAACCGTCAGCCTTTTTGTCTTTTTTCCACTGTACCGTGAATTTCTTCTTTCCGGCGGTCAGTTTCTTCATTTCCGGTTTTTTCGGTACACCGTAGACCGTGATCTTTTTCACGCTCTTGCTGTAGGTGGAGGTTGCCTTTGCCGTTACCGTGATGGTTGCCTTTCCGGTTCCCTTTACGGTTACTTTTCCTTTGCTGTTGACCGTTGCAACTTTCTTGTTACCGGTCTTATAGGTGATCTTGCCCTTGGCTTTTGGTTTTAAGGTAAAACTCTGTCCGACTGATTTTTTGTATGTGGAAGATACCTTTGTGATCTTCTGCTTTTTCAGTTTATTGGTAGTGGACGGATTCTGTGAATCCGGAGTTTTCTTGCTATCATCCGTTTTCTGATGATCGTCTGAGTTTTTGGAATCATCCGGCTGTTCGTCACGACAGATTACAAACGCATTTTCTATAGATGGATTGCCGTTGTATGCACCAATCGGGTAAATGGTTACATATCCCCACCAGTCATTCTCTCCTTGTGGAAGGAAGTTATCATGGTAGCTTAATGTATAATCTATGCCTTCCCGTAATACGGCATTACTGTTACTGTCTCTTACTTCAACTTTTGGTTCTACCGGTGTGGAATCTGTCACCCATACCCGGTCATCATCATCTACAATAGCATACCAGTATTCGGTACTCTTATCTCCGATAATCTGAAACGTTTTTTTGATTTCTTTACCATTCTCATCTTTCATGGCTGCCGTTACGGTAACATCTCCTGCTGCTTTCCGGGAAAGGGTTGCGTTTTCATTGTATGTTCCGCTTGCTTTCACGTTGACTTTGGAACTGTCTGAAGAAGTCCATGTAACCTTTCCTGCCAATGCCGTGGTTAATTCCGGTACGGTCTGTAATCTGACCGTATCACTTTTTCCCGTCTGCCTGATGATAAAGCTCTGTGCTTGTAGTCGGGACCACGTTCACAACCGTAAAGCTGAAAGAGTCTTTTTTATCTTCCCTTGTAACGGTAATGGTGGCTGTTCCCGGTTTGGTGCCGCCGGTAATATATCCCATTCCATCCGGAGAGATTGCAATATCTGTATTGTTGGAAGTCCATGCAGTTGTATCTCTTGCAGTCGGTGCATCTGCTGCTTCATAACGAAACAGGGTAGTTCTTCCGGAATTTAATCTGTAGGTACCATTTGCATAGGTCTTTTTTAATGCTTCGTATGCGGAGTATGGTTCCGTCTGCTGATAAACTTCTGCTTTAACATCCTCTTTATTTGTAAAGGCACTGCCACTGTTAAGCTGATTGCAAGACTCCTGATTCTTTACATAAATCTTAGAACCACTTGGCAAAGCTTGAAAAACAGAACCATTCATGTCTACGGTTTTTCCTGCTGTAAGAAAATAAATATATAATGGATTTCTCATATGGACGGACCTTGAGGAATCATTATAAAACATCTGAGAATCTAATTTTGTCATAGTTTCCGGGATATACACTGTCTGCAAATAAGGAGTATTAGTAAATGCTAATCTTTCCAGTTTTTCCGTACCATATGGAACCCGATAAGAGGTTCTTTCATTTCCCTGCGGATATGTTATTAAAGTCCTATTACCAAACAACACACCATCTTCTGTATAATAGCCTGTTTGTGGATTGTCAATATAGAAGCCTTTACAGGAATCCATAAAGAAAAATGCTTTTACACCGATATTCGTCAAACTATTTGGTAAACGAAGTTCTTTTATACTTTTACATCCCTGTAAGGCACCACCTTTAATGACAGTTACACTTTGTGGAATGTAAATATCCTCAGCTTTTTCAATCGTATAAAAAGCATTCATACCAATGTTCGTAATACCATCATTGATAATGATGTGTTTCACTTCTGTGCGGAAGTTTTTTTCCCATGGAGTAAATTCTCCAGCCGGTGTGTCTGCCATATCTCCGCTACCTGAAAATGTCAAAGTACCTGTAGCTTCATCAAAATTCCATGTGATATTTTCGCCATAAGTACCACTTTTAGTGTAACCCTGCTCCGGTACATCTTCCGATGTTTCTACAGTAATGTTTTCTGATGTAGTATCAATGCTTGTAACCGCTACGGTTTCAGTTTCTGCCGGATCATCTTCCGCAACCTTTTCCGGTTCTTCAGATTCGGTATCTTCTTCCTGTTTTGGCTGTGTGCTTTCTCCTACAGCTTCTTCCATAACCATTGTATCTGTTGTATTTTCATTGTCTGCTTCCGCTGCAAATGCGATGTTACCATTTGTCAAGGTGATCACCGATGCTAAGATCAATGCTAAAACTCTTTTTTTCATAATTGAAATCCTCTACAAAATATATATTTTAAAAATGTAGTTTTTGTATTTCCTTTATTTCTAAATATATTTTACCATTATTTATACTTTTTTTCAATATAAAATAGTTATATTATAGCTATTTTATACATATTTTATAATTGTAAAATAGCATAATGATTGTGTCAACTAAAATCCACAAAACCCTTGATTTTTGCGGGATTGTGGCATGTAAAGGAAATTATAGTTTTCGGATAGCATGAGGATAGAAACGGGATAGATAAAAGATAGCCAAAGAATAGCAGAAAAATAAACGATCATAATAATAAAACCGCCCCATGATGAGGCGGCTCTATCGGAATGTCGGATGCAGCATACGCAGCACCCGGCATTTTCTGTACTACTTGATACAGTCTTTGTATTGTTCACGGAATTTCTTTAATCCGTCCTTTTCCTTATAGTTCATGTAACCATGTTGATCTACAAAGTCATCCACGGATCTTACCTGTTCATGTGTGAACTCCCATGTTTCTTCCACATGGTCCCATGTTCCGCTTCCCGGATCATCTGCTTCAAACTTCACACCGAATACACGGACACTCTTTTTTTGTATGCCGCGTTTTTCATTGCTCATGGCTTTGTCTAACAATGCTGCATACTCCGGGTCCGTTTTCCAGATGGAGTTTTCCTCCAGTCCTCCGTTCTCCTTAGAAACATATGCACCGTTCTTTTTGTAGTATTTCGGGCTGATGAAACGTACATAGGTGTCATACTCTTTTTGGATATCCGAGGTATCCACGATCCGGCACTCTACCTCCTTGGTCGTGATGTTTCCTGCGGAATCCGTTAAGGTGTAGCGGATGGTGCTCTTTCCGGTTTCCTTAAGGCTGTCCATGTCTGTTTCCGCACGGAGCTTTAAGGTGGCACCGTCTTTTCCTTTGATGATCAGGCAGTTTTCCTTTTTGTTGTACTCGTAATCCTTGGAATACAGGTACCTGCCGTCTGTATCTTCCTCGTCCTTAAAACGCAGGGTGGTAAGCAGTGCTTCCGTTGTGATCTCTCCGTTTTCTGCCTGTTTTAACGTAAAGTAACGGTTGTAGGCATCCAGTTGCGGGAACTTGTCCCATACGGCATACATGTTCAGCCATGTCCCGCTGGTCATTTTTCCCTGTGAAGCACCATAAATGGCAGCATCCTGTTTCTTTACGCCAAGTGTCAGCTTATCTGCCGGTTTTTCTTCCCTGCCCTTTTTCACCATGTCATCCGGTGCATCGTAGGTAATGCAGAGGTTTTCGCCTTTGTCATTCGTGGTATTTAATGCACTTTGGTAAACAGCACTGGTACGGTATTCTGTATTCAATTCAAATGTTTCATCTGCTGCATTTTTCTTTAAAGCATTTGCAGATGTTCCCCACTCCTTCACACTGTACTGCTCCTCACACGGTTCTTCCTTTCCGGTGTCCGGGTTTAAGCTCGTCAGTTTTGCCGCATGTCTTTCATCGGTTACGGTTTTGTTGTTTTTATCCAGAAGGTTTCCGTTTTCATCCTTTTTGTATGTTTCCGTCCTCTGGAACGTATCTTCCCCGACCAGTCCCTTGTAGAACTTTCCGTCGAACTTATACATTTCCGTATCAGAGATGATCAGGCTCTTATCCTTTGCCTGTGTATAGTCATCCCCCACGGTCTGACCGTTTCCGTGGTAGGCGATGTTGTAGGATTTTTCCCATCTTGCCGTCAGGACAAGGTCCTTAGCACCGCTGTAGGTATAATCTTTGGACCATTTCCTGGTTTCCGGGTCATACCACTGATCCGTCACCGGATCATAACGCTGCACACCGTTCTTATCATACCATCCGAGGAACTGATAGATGTTTCTCTGTGCCTTATCCTGAATGTACGGCTTCATGCTCTCTTTTCCGTTTACATTTACGGATGCCTTTACCTTTACATCCTCATACCAGTAGGTATCCTGTGTTTTTGGCATGGTACATGCGATGTCTGCATTTAATCCGCTTTTGTATGTAACCTGTACGGCTTCACTTAAGATGACATCCTTTGCCGTCAGGTCAGATGCATTGATCCCACTTCCCTTTAATGCGGCATTGGCTTTCTGTAGGTTCAGTGTCTTTCCGCTCCTTAAGCAGAACCTGCTCTCATCCGTTAATGCCAGCTTATTTAGGATCGTACTGCCATCTGCTCCTGCATAGGATGCCTGTGCCACCTTTCTTCCTGCCTTCCGGTTCTTTGGCTGTAAGTAGTTGACGCTGTTGAGCGTCCCGGTAACGGTAACGAATTTCTGCTCATAGAGGTAGATACATAAATCCTTCGGATGGTTTGCTGCCGAAGAGATCTCAAACGTACCATTCTGTAATACGGAATTGTTGTTTGAGGACAGATAGGTTGCAGCCGAGGTATTGATCAGGCGACCTTCGTTATAGATGGATTTATTGTTGACTGTTCCGATTGCTCCACCTAGATACTGGAACTTAGCCTTTCCGCTGATGGTGCAGGTTCCGGTCTTACCGTTGGACAATGCCGTTTTGCTGGCACTCCGCACTCTTGCCATTCCGGAGATGGTGGCAGTTCCCGCATTGCTGATGCCCGGTTTCTGCATACCGGTAACATCCACACCGCCTGTTACGTTTAATACACCGGTACTGCCGTTATAAATGCCATTATCACTGTCTCCCGTTACGGTTCCGTTCCCGTTATAGTGGAAGGTGGCACTGTTGCTGATACCCTTACCTGCTCCGCTGATCATCGGTTTGGTTTTGCTCTTTACCGTAAAGACTCCTTTTCCTTCATTGATGATGGCGGTTCCGTCTGCCATGGTGTTTACGATGGTGGAATTGCTGTTGAGGTCAAACGTTCCGTTCTCACTGTTCTTTACGGCTGTTCCGGTATTCTTTTGTACATCCAGTGTTCCGTCTGCCTTAAAGGTTCCGGTGTTGCTGATACCGATACTGTTCTCTTTTACGGTCAGGGTATTTCCTGCTGCAAGGATGATGCTTCCTGCATTGCTGATACCGTTCGATGCACTCTTTGTGATGTTTAATCCGGTCCGGATCTTGATATCACCGCCTGCATTATTTTTTAACCCGTAATAAAATTTATTTTCCGTTCCGTTCTGCTCACTTGTCGTTGTACCTCCCGAAAAGGTCAGTGTCCTGCTGTTGCGGATGCCATGACCGGAGTTATCGTGTACGTTACATCCGTCTATCACGGCACCGGACTTTTCACCGTAGGCATGGATGCCGTCTGACTTATTTCTATATATCTCCGTATCCTGTACGGTCAGTGTGACAGGCTGACCTGTTTCGGTGCCGCAGTTGGCGAGTCCTTTTGAGGTATTGTCATGGATGTTGCTGTTTTTGATGGTCATGTTCCCATGGTTTCCAACTGCCGAGCTGCTTGGAGTTCCATCTGCCCCGGTCTCCCTTGCCACGTTGTTCCTGATGCTGACACTATCCAGGTTCATCGTTCCTTCATGGCGGGACTTTCCATTATAGATGATATCCGGTTTTGTATGATCATAAGAGCCGTTTTTGATCGCACCCTTGCTGGATGCCTGATTATTCTCAATGATACAGTTTTTGATATCCGCATATCCGTTGTTCATGATACCGCCGGCGACTCCGAAACTTTCGTTTCCTGCCGTATTGCCGCTGATATGGACTTCATTATTACCGCCTCCGTCAATGATCAGCGTTCCACCGTTTTTTACATACGGTACGTTCTTTTTTAAGGTCTTGTCGTAGTAAGATCCCATATAGGAACCGACCACGATACCGCCTCCGGTTCCACGGTCCGTACCAAGTGCTTTGTTGTTTTCTATTTTGCACTTTGTGATCTTAAGGACGGCTTCCTTCTGATCGGACTCATAATCCGGTCCCGTGGTATAGATACCGCCCCCGGTAGCTGCCGTATTGCCGCTGATCGTACCATCCTTGATGGTACAGTTTCCATCGTTTCTGAGTCCTCCCCCATGGCAGTAGGTCTTATCATCATCGTCTTTGAGGTTGACTTCCTGAAAATTCTTTTCCGTTGTGGCAAATTTATTGCCGCTGATCGTACCGCCATACATCATCATGGTTCCTTTATTAATGATTCCGCTTCCGCGTCCGTCCATGCTGTTGTTGTTTTTGATCTCCGTTCCCGGATAGATGTTTAAGCTGCCGCCGACTTCCACGCAGACCAGTCTTCCCATGTGTGCTGTGCCTCTTCCATCCAAAATGACACCGTGTTTTCCGTTTTTCTCATTATCCCCCAGTGTCAGGGAGGAACCCTTTTCCACACGGAACATATCGGAATAGGTATTCGGGTCTTTACTCATGTTATTGACCTTTAAGGAGAACTTATCACTTCCGGTACTTACGATGACCAGTTTGGTGTTATTCATCACATTGATCTGCTTTGAGATATTGATATTCTTATTCAGCTTAAGGATGTATTTTTTACCGCTCTTAGCGTATTTCTGGATATCTGACATGCTTGTGACGGTCTTACTGGTATAGGAATCGTCATACTTCCAGCCAAATGCCCGCACTCCGTTCTCTGTGACGGTCTTTTCTGCTGCCAGCGGCACGGATACGTTTTCCTGCGTTTCCAATGACACCTGCGGACGGCAGGCATTGGATGCGTTTAAGTAGGCATCCAGTGTTTCATATGCTGCCTGTAATGCAGCTTCCTTTTCTTCCGGTGTTTCATGATCGGTTGTCACAAAGGTATTTAAGCAGGCAATGACCTTATCCAGTTGCGGCTTGCTCACTTCATACTGTGTGACCAGTTCGGTCGGTCTTACATTTTCGCTATCCTGTGATCCGTCTTCTCCTTCTTCCGCTCTGATGGCAGCCTCATAGCTGCCGTCTAAAAAGGCACTTAGGTTTCTTTTCGGATCTGCTAACTTTTTGAGATCTTCCTTGCATTCATCCACAAAGAATTTTGCCGTATCCTGTACGGTACTGTCCTCTGCAAAGGAAAGGTTTGTTAAAATATCATTATAGGTCTTGCAGGAAGCAGCGTATCCTTCATCAAAGACTTCCTCCACCGGAGGTTTTTCTTCATTCTGTTCTGTTCGTGAATCATTTCCCTTTTCCGTTTTTTTCTTATCGGTGCTGTTTTCGGATTTCTTTTTTGTCTTTTT
>OHUY01000546.1_pt1 | contig 12771 bp, 10 predicted proteins | sample 1579301 | NCBI WGS metagenome assembly OHUY01 (sample SAMEA3882520, study PRJEB24775) | human gut metagenome | biome: human-associated habitat; feature: intestine environment; material: feces | place: Netherlands | collected 2009/2010
GTCACGGACGATGTGCGCCTGCTACAGGCATTTTTGAGAGAAAATGCTTGCCGCAAAGCGTTTGAAAGTGTATACTAAATTATTAGGTATGAGGGGATGAAAGAGGTTAGACATGGGAAAAATATGGGAATTTTTTGAACATCTGGATGAGTATGTGTATGTATCGGATCCGGAGACGAATCAATTAGTATATATGAATCAAAAAGCTTTGAAGAGCTATGGCTTTCAGAGTAAGGAAGAGATTGTCGGGTTAAAGTGCTATGAGGTGTTACAGGGGAATTCCGCTCCCTGCAGTATCTGCAATAATGAGCAGCTCAGACCCGGCTATTTTAAGGAATGGGAATATTACAATCCGGTAGTAAAAACGGATTTCCGTATCAAGGATACCCTGGTGGAAGACGATGGCAGAATGCTGCGCATGGAGATCGCTATTGACTGTGGGCATTCCGGGGACAGGGAAACCTCTATGGATTACCATGAAATGGAAGCAGCAATGAATCAGGCGATCCGTGTTGCACTCAGACAGGAAACTCCGAATCAGACTTTGGAGGTATTGCTGGAGCTTCTGGGGAAAACAATGGAGGCAGACCGTACCTATATTTTTGAAAAAAATGATCATGGCCATGATGATAATACATATGAGTGGGCAGCCAGAGGCGTGATACCGGAAAAGGATAATCTGCAGGATCTGCCTCCGGAGGTTTGTGACCAGTGGTATCAGAAGTTCGCAGGGAATCAGAATATTGTGACAGAGAACCTGAGCGAGATCCGGGATACAGATCCCGAAATGTATGAAGTACTGTCGAGACAGAATATTCATTCATTAGTAGTCGTACCATTATATGATGATGAAAAAGTGATCGGTTTCTATGGAGTGGATAACCCTCCGGCAAAATATATCGATTTTGCATCGGAGATCCTGCAGATCATGGGACATTTTATTGTATCTTCCATAAGACGCCGTAATCTCGTGAGAAGGCTGGAGATCATGAGCTATACGGATCCGTTGACCGGATTTGGAAACCGTTATGCCATGGAAAAATATGTGTCTGGGATTCTTCCTCAGACGAAGATTGGCGTGGTGTATTGCGATGTTACCGGTCTGAAGCGTGTTAATGATGAAGAAGGACATTCGAAAGGAGATCAATGGATCCTCAGAGCCTGTGACTGCCTGCGGGGAACCTTGAAGGAATTCGACCTGTTCCGCATCGGCGGAGATGAATTCGTAGCTCTGTGCAGAGGCATGGAGGAGGGAGAGCTGTACCGTGAAGTAGAGGAACTGCGGACAGAGCTTGACCGGAAGAAGGTCACCATGGCTGTCGGAGCCGCAGTGAATACGCTGGGGGCAGTCGGATTTGATCATCTTCTGACAGAACCGGAGCGGCGTATGTATCAGGACAAGGCAGAATATTATAGGAAGAGCGGATTGAACCGCAGAAGACAGTAAGCCCGCATATGATCGTTAGGAGAACCGGATGAAAATAGCGGTATGTGATGATGACAAAGGCTGCCTGGATAGTATGAAGCGGTTGCTTGCAGGATATCCGGGAATCAGCAGAACAGAATACTACCAGAATCTGTCTCAGCTCTCTGAGGCATTGGAAAACGGCATGGGTTATGATCTCGTGCTGATGGATATCGAATGGGAGGGCAATGAGCAGGATGGGATAGCGTATGCGGCGCAATATAACGCACGCAGTCCACAGACCTGGTTTATTTTTGTGACGGCATATAATGATAAATTTTCTGAGAAAATCTTCTGGGAGAAGGTCAATCTGTGCGGTTTCCTGGTAAAACCGGTCCGGAAGGAACATCTGGAAAAGCTTTTGGACAAAGTCAGAGAAAAAATATTCAGCAGCGAGGCACTGATCCTGCAGCATGGAGGAATCACGGAGAAAATTGCTAACAGTCAGATCCGGTATATAGAGAGCAATGCGCATCAGCTGTTAATACATACAATTTCCGGAGAAGTCGCTTTATATGAAAAGCTGGATGTCTATGAGAAAAAGTTGTACAAGGATTTTCTGCGGGTACATAAAAGCTTTTTGGTGAATATGCAGTATATCCGCAGGATTGAGATGAAGGAGGTTACACTGCAGGACGGAACCGTGCTTCCTGTAAGCAAGACCAGATACAGTGTTTCCAGAGATAAATATTTTCGTTATATGAGGGCAATGCTATGATATGCTATATAATGTGTATCCTGTTGTGGATCGCGTATCTGTGGCTGGACTGCATGGTGGTTGCTTATGCGTTTGAACCGCGCAGGGATAGTGTCAGACAGGCAGGCATCATTCTGGGCCTGATGGCAGTACAGTTGCCGGCAGCTGCACTGAAATTTTTGTTTAACGATAATGTGCTTGTTCGTTATGGCGCCATGATAGCGGTCGGTATCGTCACCGTAGCATATGCAGCTGTATTTCTGAAAGGAACGATAGGCCAGAAAGTGCTGTTTATGCTATGCGAATATCTGACAGCTATGCTGGCGGAAATGCTCATTATCGGTATTTTGAACAAGTATATGGAGCAAAAGCCACAATTGTCTTACTATACACCGACAATGGTATTGTTGTTATCGGTAGTATTGACAGTGACAGCCATATTTTTTCTGATTTTTCTGGTCGTATGGAAGAAAATTGTCGAAAAAGAATCCTTTGACGTCAGTATTATTATTGTGTTCAGTGTATTTCCTGTCAGCCAGCTGCTTATGATCACTGCGATCAATGAGCAGGTATTCCGGAATATGACGCTGTATACCGGGTGGATACTGGCAGCGGCCATACTGGGCTCCGTTGCAGACGGTGTGTTGTTGTATACCCTGCTTCGCCAGCAACAGCTGCAGGAGCTGAAACTTCGTCTCAGCGAGGTACAGAGTACCTGGGAAATTGCCGAGAATCATTATCATGAGATTGAAAACAGGCGGGAAGAATTCGCCAAGATCCGGCATGACATGCGCAACCAGCAGATGGTGCTGCAGGAGCTGTTGCATCAGGGGGAATATGAGAAGGCGGAAAAAATGCTGGAGACATTGACCGATACGGTGGCGGCTACGACGGAATACCTCTATTGCGGTGACCCTGTATTCAATGCCATCATGGGGGAGACCGAGAAGGCCTGCCGGGAGAAAAGGATTCCCCAAAAGCTGAAGCTGGATCCGGTGGCAATCTGCAGTATACTGTCAAACCTAACTAGAAATGCTGTGGCAGCAGCGGAAATGACGGAGAGAGAAGAAGCGTTTTTGTCCGTAAAGGCGGCAGTAAAAGGGGACTATCTGCATATCTGCGTGGAGAACAGCAGAGCAAAAAAGCTTCCCGGAAGGCCGGGGAGAAAAGGCTATGGACTGGAGATTCTGCATGATCTGGTGGAACGCAATCACGGACAGATCGATGTACAGCCCGGTGAAGGAAGCTTCCGGGTGGATGTTACCGTAGAGAATTTTTGAGAATTTCTATCAGGCAGTTTCCTTGACAGGAGCTGCTTTTTTATTTATTATTTATATGAGTTAGGAACAACTAACCAAAACAATATACAGGAGGTGAGCAATTTTTGAGTCAGGAAACATGGGAGATCCTGTGCGGAATGAAAACAGACGATGTGGAATTGCAGCTGGCATTGCAGTGCGCACCGCTTATTACAGGACTTAAAATATCCAATCTGCTGACGATTTCATCGGACGGCTTTTGTCTGGTAGAGAAGATCATCTCAGGAAGTTTTATTTCCATGTATCCGTTATTGGAAACGGAAGAAAAAACAGTCATACTGCTGTATCAAAAGGAACGGCTGGAGAAATATCTGCGAATGATGCAGGTACAGAAGCTGCTGACAGAGGAAGGGTATCCTTCCTGTCTGCTGGAAGATATTCTGCCGGTCTTGTGCGAAAAGTATGAGGCTTATGCAGAAACCAAAAATGATTTTCCCCATGAGCTGGGGTTACTTTTGGGGTATCCACCGGAGGATGTGGAAGGATTCATCAGACACCGTGGGAAAAATTGCCTCTGTACCGGGTACTGGAAGGTATATGCGGATAAAGAGAGGAAACTGCGGCTTTTTGAAAAATATGAATATGCAAAGGAAAATTTGATTCAGCTGCTGCATTATGGATTAAAAATGACGGAGATCATAGAGATCTGCGGAAGTACAGCAGCATAAAAGGAACAAAAAGTGCGGAAAACGGAGGAAAATGAAATGGATAAGATTTATGTAGTATTTTGGACACAGGGCGGCAATACCCAGGCAATGGCGGAAGCCATCGGAGAGGGAATCCGGGAGGCTGGAAAAGAAGCGGAAGTAGTATTCGTGACAGGAGCGGATATAGAAGCACTGAAGGCGGCACCCAAATTTGCTCTGGGATGTCCGGCCATGGGCGCGGAGGTGCTGGAAGAAGCGGAGATGGAACCCTTTGTATGCGATGTAGAAGGCTTTGCTTCCGGGAAAAAGATTGCGCTGTTCGGTTCTTACGGATGGGGAGACGGTGAGTGGATGAGAGACTGGACCACCCGCATGGAAGCAGCGGGAGCAACGGTGTTAAACGGCGAAGGACTGATCTGCCATGAAACTCCGGATGAGGACGGATTGAATGCATGCAGGGAACTGGGCAGACAGCTGGCTGATGCATAATGGTAATGTGAGAACATAAAATACAGCACATAGAAAAAGGATTCGACATGCGAGATGCCGGATCCTTTTTGCTGTCGGAATTAAGATTTTTTACTGCCGCTGATATAATAGCGCTCCTGCTCCACGGTCTCGGGAACCGGGATGTTGCCATTTTGCAGCTTACGGGTCAACACATCCAGATGATGCAGTCCCTGTGCCACCTTGATCTTACGACGGTCCAGAAGCTCGCTGTAGATCGGATTCTGTGCCAGAGTGGAACAGATCTCTTCCGGGAACGGACAGTAGGTGAACATGATCTGCCGGGCTACTTTATTCAGCCTGGGAGATCCGGCTCCTTCGAAGAGAACCCATATCATATAATCTCTTACAAACATTTCTTTAAAACTGTTCTTCGCACGCTGCAGGCTGGATTTGATTTTTTCCTTAGCTTCAGTGCTCAGATCATGATTCTTGCGATAGAACTGAATATAATCGAAATATTCGCTGGTCATGGATCTGACGGAGACATCGTTCCAGCGGTTGCCCTGTACTCTCTTGCACAGCTCCCAGCGGAATTCACCAGTGAGATGCGTGAAGGTAGTCTTCAGATCTTCGAGATGGAAAATGGAGAATACCATACGCCCCGGACTGTTGCGGCGCTTTCCTTCAATTTCCTGCCACATGACTCCGCGGATGCCGACATTCGGCATGAGGATGATATCCGGCAGATATTCTAAATGTATCGTTTCCTTGCCCATGACATCCAGATGCGCCATGTCCAGACTTTCCCGGTAGAAAGCAGTGTAATCCACCAGACGGATCTCTTCGAGGATCTCTGACACACGGGATACAGTGACATAGGAGCTTTCCAGATCCTTCAGCACATCATCTGCGCAGAACAGCGGACAGAAGGTAGTGATCCGTCCGAAGGTGATCTTGTTGACCTGCGGGAACATATTTTTAAGCTCGTAATTGACCTTTGCCATGGCGTTGTTCTCCAGGGCTCTCAGCTCAGCATCGGTAATGTTGCCGCCCACTTTCTGCTTATGGATATAGTCGGAATAATCCTGATCGAATTCGTTCCGGCTGGGAGACTTCTGCCCGCGGAAGATCGCCATCAGCCAGTCGTAAAATGTGTAGACGCCGGCGGTACTGTGATCGGTCATGGCTTCCGCCAGACGATACAGGATCACAGCATTTTTCAGACCTGCCAGCTCTTCATCCACATAGCCGAAATATAAAAACATCCGCACCGGCATGGGAATGTCCGGCTGTTTAAGTGTCTGGGTGAACAGGAGCGAATACAGCAGGTAGAATTCTTCGGTCAGCTGCCTGCGAAGCAGTGTGACCTCCTGGTCCTGGGAACTGCGGTCGGAGAGCAGCTTGTAAGCATGCACATGTTGACGGAAGCTGGCTACAGTATCCAGATCGGGACCGGCATATTCCAAAATCGTATTCAGAGAACCTGCCAGCCTGCCGAGAATCTCGGAATCATCTGAAGAACCGGAATCCGCGGAGTCTGCCGATCCCATAAGGCTCAGACTGCTTTGGAAACTCTGGGCTCTGGAGGTGAACAGATTCTGATCTATGAAAGAGAGATCTCCGGCCTTGGACAGCACCCGCTGAATACGATCGTACACTACTTTACTGTCTTCGTTATCCTGCCCGAGCTTGTAATACAGCGAGGTGTAAAAATCAAAAAGGTCATTGCCGGATTCCCGGAAGTAAAATCCACCGATCTGCTGCAGATAGTGGAACTGCTCCTCCAGACTCTGATAGGTGCGCCGGAAATCCAGACTTCCCTTGCGGAGCATGCCGATGGGAAGATCCACTTCCTGAACCATGATGCGGTAATTGTCGGAGGCCAGGATATGGTTTAAACCCATGTAATACCCATTCAGCCAGATATCCGGTGAATCGTCTCCCAGAAAAGCATTGAGTTCATCGAAATGCTCCAGAGAACGTGCCGGTATGCGATAGCGGTCACACAGGGATTTATAGGTGGAGATATCATCGTTCAGGGTGCGGTAGAGCTCACTGCAGTTTAACTCAGAGATCGAGCTGCGGTTTAACAGAATATTGATCTGTCGAAAACAGGACAATAAAAAAAGCCTGGCAACATCCGGATGCTTCTGCAGAATATCGTTCAGGGAATCCAGACTGGTCAAAGGATAGGTCAGGATCGTGGTATCCTCCAGAGTGGTGTAACTGAGCAGATGGATCTCGGAGCAGATCTCACAGATGCCGATGACATCTCCCTTGCCCAGCGGATAAGAACCGCCCGGATAGGAGACATCCACCCTGCCGTTTGTGATCAGGTGCAGTGCCGTCATTGGTTGCCCATAGCTATATATAGTTTTACCTTTCTCTAATACAATTCCAGCCATTCCAGTACCTCTTCTTCATTCGGAAACCTCATGATAATCAATTATACACCATAATACCAACAATTTTCTACTGTACTTTTGATAGAAATGTGATAAAATAAAAATACATATGTGTCACTTTTATATCGACCGAAGAAAAAAGTGATATTTTCAGTAGAAAATGGTGTACGGAAAGGTATGTTGGGGTTATGGAACAGAGCAGTGAATACAGAGAACAATTGCTGGAATCATATAAGCAGGCGGTGAGACCGTTACTTCCCTATCTGCCGTGGCTGGAACAGAGCGCCGGCAAAAAAGCCAGTTCGCTGTACAGCGGGCAGGATATCGGAGTCCATTCTGTGTCATTCCCGGTATATGACGGAACGCTTTTGAATTTCGTGCGGGAAGCCGGGAAGAGTCCTCTGATGGATCGCAATTATGCGTATATATATACCAGACATCGGATCTGTACCCATCAGGACGAACGGAATATGATTCAAAAAGCCGGCTGGAAAGAATGGGACATCTTAAGAGGCATTCTGTCGAAGTATGTTTTAGGCGGCAGGACCAAGGGGAATCTGTGGAGTGAAGCGGTATCGGAGCAGATTTTCTACCTGGTCATCAGACAGATGCAGGAAATTATAGAATTTTGGGATAAATCACCGGCAAACGGTAAGATCTGAGTGGGGAAAGGCAGGACAAGGTTCATGGGAGAAAAATCAGTACAGAAAAAGCGGTACATTGTAGAAAAAGCCAGAGATGTCTTTATGGAGAAGGGCTTTAAAAAAGTAACAATGAAGGATATTGTGGAAGCCTGCGATATCAGCCGCGGAGGTCTTTATCTGTATTTTGAGAGTACAAGTCAGATTTTTATGGAAGTGCTGCGCATGGAGAGTGAAGAGGCGGATGATGTATTTTCCGACAGCATTACGGAGGATGCTACCGCAGCAGATATTCTTCTTCTGTTTTTAAAGGAGCAGAAAAAGGAGCTTCTCCGCAAAAAAAATACGCTGACACAGGCAACCTATGAATTTTATTTTGAAAACGATCTGCCCAAGCGGGATAACATTCTGAAGAAGCAGTTTGATTCCGCAGTGAAGATCATAGAGAAATTGATCGAAGCCGGAGTGGAAAACGGTGAATTTTTGTGTGAGGACTGTGAAGGAACCGCGAGAAATATCATGTTTGTCCTGGAAGGACTGAAGATCTCGGCGCAGACCATCGGTGTGACAGCAGAGGCAGTGGATCGAGAGATCCTGTATCTGTTGCGTGGATTAGGTGTGGAAGAATAAGCAGACAACGTTTGATGATGCTTCAGGGAAGATTTCCTGGAGCATTTTCGCTGTAAAGGAAGGTAAGCAGAGAGGTAAGTTATGATAGAATCGATCATCAGTATGGAACTTCCGGCAGGAGGGCATCTGGCAATCCGCAGGAACCGGATCTGTCCGGAGCAGGAGACGAAACAGTGCCGCCGGATCAGCCTGGTCTCCGGTATCCACGGAGATGAACTGGAAGGGCAGTATATCTGTTATGAGACGGCGAGAAGAGTAAAGGAGCATCCGGAATATCTGAAGGGGATCGTGGACATCTATCCGGCATTGAATCCGTTAGGGATCGATATGGCGAGCCGCACGGTGCCGAGACTGGAGATGGACATGAACCGCATGTTCCCGGGAGATGCTTCGGGGGATATGATGGAGCGGATCACTGCAGCAGTGGTGGATTCCATTATTGGATCGGATATCTGCATGGATCTGCATGCCAGTGATATTTTCGTGCGTGAGATCCCACAGGTACGACTCAGCGAGGATTTCGCCGAGGCCCTGCTTCCCTATGCGAAAATGACCAACGCCGATATGATCTGGATGAATGCTACTGCCACGGTGCACGAATCCACCCTGGCGCATTCCCTGAATCTGCTAGGCGTTCCTACACTGGTACTGGAAATGGGGCAGGGGCATGATATCCACAGATCCTTCGGCAACCAGATCGTGGACGGAATTTTTCACATCATGAGTGAAATGGACATCTGGGAGGGACCGGAACCTGTAGTACAGGAGCCTGCGGTATCCAGTGACGGCGAAGTAGAATTTATCCGCAGCGCGGTGGACGGTGTGTTCCTGCCGTTGATCGAGCACAACCATTATGTGAAAAAGGGAGATCTGATCGGGGAGGTAGTAGACCCGTTTGAGGGCACGGTAAAACAGCAGATCCGTACCGAACGGGGAGGACTTCTGTTTACACTGCGGGCATATCCGGTGGTCTATGAAGGAGACCTGCTGGCGAGAATCCTGACGGAGTGAGAAAATTATGTTTGAAAGAGATATTTATACCATACATTCGACTTACAGAGAAGATATGCATATAAAGGGCTTCCAGTTCGGCAAGGGGGAAAAGTCGGCATGCATCGTGGGAGCAGCCAGAGGAAATGAGATCCAGCAGATGTATATCTGCTCCCAGCTGGTGAAGACACTGCGGGAGTTGGAGAATAACGGCTGCATCAGTGCCGGGAAACAGATTCTGGTGATCCCAACCATTAATGCCTATTCCGTGAACATCAGCAGACGTTTTTTCGGCGTTAAGGAAGCGGACATTAACCGGAGTTTTCCGGGCAATGATTATGGGGAACCGGCTGACCGGCTGACCAATGCACTGCTTACGGAGATCAAAGATTACGTATACGGCATCCAGTTTACGTCCTTCTACCGGCCGGGAGAGTTTGTACCGCATGTGCGTATGATGGAGACGGGATATCAGAATACTTCTCTGGCAAATCTGTTCGGACTGCCCTATGTGGTGGTGAGAAAACCGGTGCCCATTGATACCAAGACCCTGAATTATAACTGGCAGGATGAGATGACGGCAGCTTTTTCCGTCTATACGAACCAGAACAGCCAGATCGATGAGGCAAGCGCAAGGCAGGCTGTGGCAGCGGTCTTACGATTCTTAAAGCGGATGGGACTGATCCGGTACGAGAGCCATTCCGGCTATATCAGTCATGTATTATATGAAAAGGACTTAAGCGATGTACATACGAACCGGGCGGGAATTTTCCGGGGGAAGGTACATGCGGGAGACGATGTACGCTACGGCAATGAGATGGCAGAGATCATAGATCCTTACGACGGATCGGTACGGGAGACCATTCTGGCACCCACCGACGGCATCGTATTTTTTGCCCATACGGAGGCACTGATCAGCGAGAAGGATATTGCCTATCGGCTGATCCACAGACTGCACGAATGACGAACCGCTCAAAAAGGCAGGTAAAATCGGTCTAAATTTGTTGTTTTCTGCTATTGTGGGAAAAAAGCTATAATGGTATGATACTATTCAGAACCATGTAAATATAATCAGATGTTCGTCAAAGGCTCGCATTTGTAAGGGCATCTGATTATATTTATATGGTGAGATAACCACATGAGCAAAAAGTAAGCATCGTAAGATGCGGTTTTGCGAATGGGGTTCTGAATAGTATCGCATAGTATAAAATTATTATCGGAGGAGAGACATGGGCAACGTAAGACGTATCTATGTAGAGAAAAAGGAACCTTATGCCGTCAAGGCAAAAGAGCTGCATGATGAACTGAAAAATTATCTGGGCATCGATGTGGCAAAGGTTCGTGAGTTTATCCGCTATGATGTGGAGAATATTTCGGATGAGGTGTTTGCAAGAGCCTGCAAGACTGTATTTTCCGAGCCTCCCGTAGATGATCTGTATGAAGAGACCATCGAGATTCCCGCGGATGCAAAAGTATTTTCCGTAGAGTTCCTTCCCGGACAGTTCGATCAGAGAGCGGATTCCGCAGTGCAGTGTGTGAAGTTCTTAAAAGAGGACGAAGAACCTGTGATCCGTACCGCAGTCACCTATATGATCGAAGGACAGGTGTCCGACGAAGAATTTTCCAAGATCAAATCTTACTGTATCAACCCTGTAGATTCCAGAGAGACCGGCATGGAGAAGCCGGATACTCTGATCACGGTGTATGATGATCCCGCTGATGTTGCTATTTTTGATGGTTTCAGAGATATGGACGAAAGCAGCCTGAAAGCGCTGTACGAATCTCTGGGACTTGCCATGACATTCAAAGATTTTAAACATATTCAGAATTATTTCCACGATGATGAGAAGAGAGATCCTTCCATGACGGAGATCCGTGTACTGGATACCTATTGGTCCGATCACTGCCGCCACACTACTTTTTCCACCGAGCTGACCGACGTGGAATTCGGTGAGGGTTATTATCGTTCTCCCTTAGAGACCACTTACCAAAGCTATCTGGATACCAGAGAAGAAATCTTTAAGGGCAGAGAGGATAAGTTCGTCTGCCTGATGGATCTGGCGCTGATGGCAATGCGGAAACTGAAAAAGGACGGCAAACTTGACGACATGGAAGAATCTGATGAGATCAATGCCTGCTCCGTAGTGGTTCCCGTGGAGATGGATTACGGCGACCACAGAGAGACCGAGGAGTGGCTGGTATTTTTCAAGAACGAGACCCACAATCATCCTACAGAGATCGAGCCTTTCGGTGGCGCTGCCACCTGTTTGGGCGGTGCTATCCGTGATCCTCTGTCCGGTCGTGGCTATGTATATCAGGCGATGCGTGTCACCGGTGCAGCAGATCCTACCGTTCCCGTATCCGAGACACTTCACGGCAAGCTGTCCCAGAAGAAACTGGTAAGAGGCGCAGCCAGCGGTTATTCCTCTTACGGTAACCAGATCGGTCTGGCTACCGGATTTGTAAAAGAGATCTATCATCCCTCTTACGTGGCAAAGCGTATGGAAATCGGTGCTGTTATGGGCGCTGCTCCCCGCAAAAATGTCATCCGTGAGACCTCCGATCCCGGTGATATCATCATCCTCCTCGGCGGACGTACCGGACGTGACGGCTGCGGCGGTGCTACCGGATCCTCCAAGGTACATACCGATACCTCCATCGAGACCTGTGGTGCCGAGGTACAAAAGGGTAATGCACCTACCGAGCGTAAGATCCAGAGACTGTTCCGCCGAGAGGAAGTCAGCCGTCTGATCAAAAAATGTAATGACTTCGGTGCCGGCGGTGTGTCCGTTGCCATCGGTGAGCTGGCAGACGGTCTGACCGTAGATCTGGACAAGGTACCCAAGAAATATGCCGGACTGGATGGCACGGAACTGGCAATCTCCGAGTCTCAGGAGCGTATGGCAGTTGTAGTAGATCCTAAGGATGTGGATACTTTCTTAGACTATGCCAAGGAAGAGAACTTAGAGGCTGTTCCCGTGGCGGTAGTTACCGAGGAGCCGAGACTGGTACTGAACTGGAGAGGCAAGCCTATCGTAGATCTGAAGAGAGCTTTCTTAGATACCAACGGTGCGCACCAGGAGACCAGAGTAAAAGTAGATATTCCTTCTGAAGAAGAGAATTATTTCGATAAATGGGCCGTTCCCGCAGTAGGCGAGAAGCTGGAAGAGGGAGATGTGAAGGGTGCCTGGGTGGCACTGTTAAACGACCTCAATGTATGTTCCCAGAAGGGTCTGGTGGAGATGTTTGACTCCTCCATCGGTGCCGGCAGCGTACTGATGCCTTACGGCGGAAAATATCAGCTGACCGAGACCCAGACCATGGTAGCCAAGCTGCCCGTACTGGAAGGCAAGACCGATACCGTGACCATGATGAGCTACGGCTTCGATCCATACCTTTCCTCCTGGAGCCCGTATCATGGAGCATCTTACGCAGTAACAGAGTCTGTTGCCAAGATCGTTGCAACCGGTGGTGACTATAAGAAGATCCGCTTCACATTCCAGGAGTACTTCCGCAGAATGAACGAG
>OHUY01000547.1_pt1 | contig 12751 bp, 9 predicted proteins | sample 1579301 | NCBI WGS metagenome assembly OHUY01 (sample SAMEA3882520, study PRJEB24775) | human gut metagenome | biome: human-associated habitat; feature: intestine environment; material: feces | place: Netherlands | collected 2009/2010
TGACATAAAAGAAACCTCCATAAAGCTTATTCGGCGTTTTAGAGGTCAAGGTACTTTCTGCCGAATAAGCTTTATGGAGGTTTCTTTTATGTCAGTAAAATTTGCAGTTTTAGGTTATGGTGTAGTAGGCTCAGGAGTAGTAGAGCTTTTTTACAAGAATAAGGCAAGCATTGAGAAGCGTGCCGGCAAGGAAATGGACGTTAAATATATTCTTGATTTAAGAGATTTTCCTGATTCTCCTTACCGTGACAAGCTTACCAAGGACTTCAACGATATTCTCAATGATGACGAAGTAACGGCTGTTGCAGAGTGCATGGGCGGAGTTGAACCCGCATTCACATTTGTAAAGTCATGCCTTGAAAAGGGCAAGAGCGTTTCTACATCAAACAAGCAGCTTGTTGCGGAAAAAGGCGATATCCTTCTCCGCACAGCAAAGGAGCATAACTGCAACTTCTTCTTTGAAGCAAGCGTTGGCGGAGCTATTCCGATCATCAGACCTCTCCACCGCTGCCTCGCTGCAAATGATATAACAAAGGTTGCCGGAATCCTCAACGGAACGACAAACTTTATCCTTACAAAAATGTACAACGACAATATGCAGTTTGAGGATGCTCTCAAGCTTGCACAGGAACTCGGATATGCCGAGAAAGATCCCACGGCTGATATCGAGGGATATGATGCCTGCAGAAAGATCTGTATTATTGCATCGCTCGTGTTCGGAAAGCACGTTTATCCCGACAGTGTGACTACAAAGGGAATATCTCAGGTATCTCTTGAAGACGTTGCTGCGGCAGATGTTCTCGGCTGTGCAGTAAAGCTTATAGCTTGCGTGGAGAAGCTTGAAAACGGCAAGATACTTCCCACAGTAATGCCTATGCTCGTGCCTCAGGAAAACATCATTGCAGGCGTAAGCGATGTGTTCAATGCTGTTCTCGTTTACGGTGACGGAATCGACCAGACAATGTTCTACGGCAGAGGAGCAGGAAAGCTCCCGACCGCGAGTGCGGTTCTCGGTGACGTAATTGAGAGCGTAAAGGAAGAAAATACAGTTCTTTCACAGACATGGGAATCTTCGGAAGATTCATCATTTATCGCAGATATCAGCGAATTTACAGCACGTTGGTACTTCCGCGTACCCGAATCAAACAAGCCTGCTGATCTTGAGGGCGTTTACTGCGAGAACGGTTTTGCTCACTTTATCACAGAGGACAAGCTTTCATACAATGAGGCAGCCGAAAAGGCAGAAAAGCTCGGCGCAGCAGCATATATTCCTGTTCTTGACTGAAAATAATACTATAATAAAGAGGACTGCAATTGCAGTCCTCTTGTTTTAATGATTATTCAAAAGAGTTGAGATCAATTCCCGCGAGAAGGTCTTTGAGAGCAGCAAGGTCATCTGCTGTAAGGGTAACGCCCTTGCCCATTCTTGAATGGTCGGGAGCCCACTCTCTGATGTCGTACTTAGGCTCGTGCTCATTCCAACTAACCATGTTGAGTTCCTTTGTCCAACCCTTGGCGTTTTCCGAAAGAACGCCGATATGTTCTGTGATTTCGTACTTGAGTTCTGCCATGATAAATCTCCTTTAATTTTAGGCGGCACTGCAAAAACCGCGCCTGACGGTTTCCGGCGGAGCGCCTTGATACTTTTGATAGCATTCAGTATTATATCATAAAAAAATCATTTTGTCCATACCCATTGGGAAAATTTTGAAGCGGCTGTATCAGAATCTGAAATCTCTTTCACCGTTTCTGATGCGCGCAAGATAACTCAGCGCTTTTTCGCGGCGTTTTGGGTCGGGAACATTCAGTATCTCGCGGTCTATAAGAGCCTCACCTATCTTTTGAGTCTCCTCAGTGGCATAATCCGTGAGATATTCCTGCAATGTAAGCAGAGCATTAGGGTGACAGCAATTCTGAATTTGTCCCACTTTGCAAAGAGCCATGAAACGATCACCGGTTCTGCCCTCGCGGTAACAGGCTGTGCAGAATGACGGGATATAGCCTTTTTCCATGAGCCACTTTACGACCTCGTCAAGAGTCCTCTGGTCGGAAACATCAAACTGCTCGGTGTCATGCGGTCTTTCCTCCGGCGAGTAACCTGCATATCCTCCGACGGAAGTTCGCGAACCGCCTGATATCTGCGATATTCCGAGTCCCATGACCTTATCGCGGCAGGTTTCATTTTCACGCGTTGAAATTATCATGCCTGTGTACGGAACGGCAATTCTGATACAGGCAATGATCTTAGCAAAAGTATCATCATCAATACTGTTGTCGAAAACATTCGGGTCGATATCCGAAGCCCTCTTTACGCGCGGAACGCTTATTGTATGCGGGCCAACGCCGTGAACAGCTTCAAGGTGTTCAGCGTGCATAAGAATCCCTGCGAACTCGTACTTGTACATATCAAGACCGAAAAGAACACCGAGCCCCACATCATCTATGCCGCCGTCCATGGCTCTGTCCATAGCTTCGGTATGGTAAGCGTAATCGTGTTTTGGCCCTGTCGGGTGGAGCTTCTCATAGCTATCTTTGTGGTAAGTCTCCTGAAAGAGGATATATGTTCCGATACCTGCATCTTTCAGCTTTTTGTAGTTTTCGACCGTTGTGGCGGCAATATTGACGTTAACGCGCCTTATAGCACCGTTTTTGTGTTTGATAGAGTAAATGGTTTTTATGCAGTCGAGAATGTACTCAATCGGGTTGTTTACGGGATCTTCGCCTGCCTCAATTGCAAGACGCTTGTGTCCCATATCCTGAAGTGCGATAACTTCTTTTCTGACCTCATCCTGTGTGAGCTTTTTACGGCAGATGTGCTTGTTCTTTGCATGATACGGACAATAGACACAGCCGTTTACGCAGTAGTTTGAAAGATAGAGAGGGGCGAACATGACAATTCTGTCACCGTAAAAATCCTTCTTAATCTGACGGGCAAGGTTGTAGATTTCTTTGATTCTCTCTTTATCTTCACAAGCTAAAAGAACGCTTGCCTCACGGTGATTGATACCCTTTTTGAGCCTTGCCTTTTCGATTATTTTATCGACAAGTTCAAGGTTATTTTTATTTTCATCAGCAAATTTCAGGGAATCAAGAATCTCCCCGTCATTGATAAACTCCTCCGCTTTCAGCGAATTTTTATCGTATTTATTCATAATTCTCTGTATAATCTCCTCTGTCAGTTACGATTTCGTAGCCGATTTTTTTCATTCTGTCTGCAAGACAGCCGATACACTGCGCCGCTTCGTCTCCCGTACAGATTTTGTTGTCGTAGAGCGAGTAATCTTTTCTGTGCTTAACAGGGGAAAGGTTGGGCATTACAACATTTGCACCGTGAAGAATGCCCTTTTCCCGACCAAGCGGATCGACCGTACCCAAGGCGGTTGTTGCCGGCAAAAGAATGTTCGGTTTTAAAAGCCTTATTATTGAAAGCAACATAAGCACAAGGCTTACATCGCCGTGATTTTCGTTTTTAAATTTTGTGTCTTTGTGCGGTACAAACGGACCTATTCCGCACATTTCGGGATTTAATTTTTCAATAAATTTTAAATCCTTGACAAGCATTTCGGGAGTTTGGAACGGTGAACCGACCATAAATCCTGCGCCTGTCTGATAACCTATTCTCTTTAAATTATACAGGCATTGCATTCGGTTTTCAAGTGACATTTCGGGCGGATGCAACATGGAATAGTGTTTTTTGTCGGCTGTTTCGTGACGGAGAAGATATCTGTCTGCGCCGCTGTCAAAAAGTCTTTGATAGCTTTCATACGATCTTTCGCCAAGCGAGAGCGTTACGGCACAATCGGGAAATCTATTTTTTATTTCCGACACAATGTCGCACATTACATCATCTGTAAAAAATCCGTCCTCACCGCCCTGCAACACAAATGTGCGGAATCCGAGTTTGTGTCCGTTTTGGCAACAGGAGAGGATTTCATCTTTGGTAAGCCTATAACGCACGGCATTGCCGTTTGAACGGCGAAGTCCGCAGTAAAAGCAATCGTTTTTGCATATACTCGAAAATTCAATCAAGCCACGGATATAGATTTTGTTGCCAAAAATTCTGTTGGCAGTATCTCTTGCACATTTGCGAAGATATTCAAAATCTTTTTCATCGTAAGTTGTAATCAGCTGTAAAAGTTCGCTTTCACAGGCTGTGTGCATGGTATTCAGTTTTTGAATAATTTCAATATTCCTCATAATTTTTTCACATTAAAAGAGGACGGCATTTCTGCCGCCCCCAAACAGAGAATACAGCATTCTCCGTAAAATTCAAATAGTTTTCAGCATTAAAAGCTTCTACTTCCGCCGCCCGATGAACCGCCGCCACCGGAGGAGCTGCTTGATGAACCGCCCGAGCTGTCGGAATCACTCCGGATTCTTGTGACGGAAACATGCTTTGTCAGGAAGATATCCTTCTTGTCGGTAAGCATAGTCTTGCTGTTTTTCTTGAGGTCATAAGTTCCTGCTTTGCCGTTGTGCTTGTAACGATTTTTCACTACAATAACAACAATAATGGCAACAATGATTGAACCGCCTGCAATGACAATGCCGTAATGCCTTACGACATAGAGGAATTTATTATCCTCTTTTTCCTGCAAATCAATATTTTTATTTGACTTGTCATCGTCAATACCCTCGTCATAGTAGTGGTCAACATAATAGAGGAATTGTTCGGCAGCACTGTAATAGTTGCCTTGCTTCATATCATACTGAACATCATCAAGAAGAGTATTAACACGGCCATCGCCGAAATAATACATCGCATCGCCTTTTGTTCTGAAGTCGATTGCTCTGCCTTCCATATCAATTGTGAGTATAACGCCCGCCGTAGTTTTGCCGTATTTGTCGGCATAATAACGGTTTGCAAACGGTTTGATATTGTCCTCGGTTTTGCCCTCGTTGTTAGTATAGATAACCGCAACCCAGCCGGTTTTTTGAACAAAAGCGTCAAGTTCCGCCTGAAGCTGTGTTTCTTCCTCCGAGGTAAACAGTTCGGCATCATCACGGAGTTCTGTTTGTCCCGCCGCAAAAACAAAGAGCGGAGTGCAGAAAACCATAATCATAGCCGCAAGTATTGCGGAAAGTCTTTTTGTCACATTCATCATAAGAACAACAGACCTCCCAACAAGCCGAGTGCCATAAGCGCTGCGGCAATAATTGCAGCGAAAGCAATAAGCTTTCCTGCGGAGGTAGGAAGCTCACCGTAGGTTTTGCCCGTCTGACCGTTAACTGCAAACGGCAGAATTTTACCCCTGTATTTATAGGTTACAACCCAAACGGGCAAGAGGGTATAGTTCCAATTTTCAAGGTCGATTTTATCATTGTAGTTCTGAATCTGAACGGCACTGTATCCGCTTGCCGTGTCTTTCATAAGCTGTTGACAGTAGCCGTTGATTCTTGTTTGAACTGCCTGTGCAACCTCATTTTGCTCAATATCACGCTTTTCTGCCTGAAAACCCGAAAGATAGGACATTGCAAACGGGTGAGCCTCGCCCAAATCGTAAGGGTGTACGCATTGGAGCATATCTCTGTCCTGACCTTTTAACGCTCTTTCAAAAACATTATTTACAATCAGATTGCCTGCTCTGTGAAGCTCAAAAACCTTTGTTTCCGTGTAACGGTCATCTCCGACAGTCCACGAACGAACCTTTTCGCCCTTTGCAACCATCTGTGCGCTACGCTGTTCGTCAACATACCAATATGGAAAATACACACCCGTGAGTTTGTCAAAATGCTTTTCGCTGACAAAATCCTTCGGCAAAAACCATTTCCTTTTGCACATTTCAAGAAACTTGTCAATTGCCTTCTGCTTTGAAAGCTTGAACGGAATCACACGGTCGGGTTTAAATTCACCCGAAAGTCTGCCGCCGAGAACAACAGGATTCTGACAATAGAAGCAGGTTGTTGCCGCAGTTGACGCTGTTGTAACAACCTGAGCACCGCAGCTTGGGCAGTTGTAGATAACAGCCTCTTCCTCAGTTTTGTTTTCTGCCTGTGCGCTGTCATTGCTCTGCGCCTGCTTGGCGGCATTCTCTTTAGCCTTTTCCTGTTCCTTTTTCTCCTGCTTTTCTGCGCTGTTCTCTTTTTGCTCCTTCTTGGCAAAAAAATCCTGAACATACTTTTCCGTAAAATCGGACATACAGTATTCACAACTGAACATCTGCTTATCGGGATTGAATTTCAGCGGAGCGGCGCAGTTTGGACAGGTGTAGTTTACAGTTGCCATAACTTACCCCTTATAATTAAATTCTGAAACATCCCCCTCCGTTTGAGAAGAGGGATTGTTTGTACTTAAAATTCAGATTATTCTGTCTTTGTACCGCACTCTGGACAGAACTTTGCATTTGCAGAAAGCTCGTATCCGCAGTTTGTGCAGAAACGCTTTTTTGGAGCCTCGGGCTTCTTTGAACCGCACTCCGAGCAGAACTTGCCTGTGTTTACCGCACCGCATGAGCAAGTCCATGAGCCTGCGGCTGCACCGCCTGCCTGCGGAGCGGGAGTCTGCTGCGGCTGAGCCTGTTGCTGTGGCTGAGTCGGCTGCTGCTGACGGTACTGCGGATTCTGCTGATAACCGCCCATGATATTTCCGCCGGCATTCATACCAATGCCCATGCCCATAAAGCCTGCCATTGCACCGTTTGCATTTGAGCCGGCATCTTTAAGACCCTCTGAAATATTGGCTGCAACATAGCCCTGCTGAACTGCTGCGTCCGAGAGCATTGCGCCCTTGTTGCGCATATTGATGAGTTCCTGACTGTCCTCTGTGTAGGAAACATCCATACCAACGGCAAAGACTTCCATACCACGAGCCTGTGTCCATTCCTCATCAAGCGTCTGTGCCATATACTGACCGATAAGACGCTGTTTTGACTTGATAAAGCTGATTCTCTCACCGTCAGCGGAATACTGGTTGATTGCAGAACCGAGAGCGCCGACAAACTCCTCGTTATACTGTGCTCTTACATCTGCGAAATCAACAGACTTGTTTTCCGTAACAGCCTCTCTCGGAATAACCTCCTGATAGAACTTGAACGGCTCAACAACCTTGATTGAATATGTACCGTGAGCACGGAGCATAAGCTCTGAATTGTAAAAATTGTCAAAGTAGTTTACGGGAGTTGATGTTCCGAAAGGAATACCTTTGATTTCCTGAAGATTTATATAGAAAACCCTCTGAGCCTGTGAGGGGATTCCGCCATACTTAATACGGTTAAATGTTTCCTTGATCGAATCACCGAACTGACCGCAGAAAAGTGACGGCATTGAGCTGTTATTTACCTGAAAATAACCCGGCTCTGCAGTAAAGTCAACAATCTTACCGCCGTCAATAAGAATCATCATCTGGTTATCGTAAACATGAATTACAGAACCGTTTGATACGATGTTTTCAGAACCCTTTTTGTTCTGACTTTTGCCGTTCTGCGAAACAAGCTGACCGGGACAGATGAGGGTGTTGTCGCCCATGGGGGACGGTTCAATGACCTCGAGCCATGAATCCGCGAGTCCGCCTCCGACTGCATTTATCGCTGCTTTAATAATACCCATAATTTAACTCCTTAATTTTTGTAGCTTATAGCTGATTTTTCAGATATTGCTGTTACACTAATAATAATATGTTTGAAGAAAAATTTCAATACTATTATTAAAAAACAGGCTGAATGGCATATGTTTTTTTATTGTTCCAATGTTTTGCCATCATAAAGAATGCAAAAAGACGGTCGGGAAGAGGGCATTTGGCTCTGACAACCCGACCGTCAAACTTTCAGAATTTTCTCTGTTGAAGTGTCTGTTCGTTTACGGAATTAAACTTCCACGAACGAATGTTAATTTCTTTTATTGCAGTTCCGCAGAACTGACAAAATTTTTCTCCCAGCGTTTTTACGGAAGCGCCGCAGTTGGGGCAATTCACTCCGAGAGCGGTTGCTCTGTTATGAAGCCGGTCAGCGTCCTGAACATACATCAGTCCAACCTCATAGATTGTCTGCATTCTGTTCTCTCTGCTGCCGAAGGTCACCTCGTTGTTCATATCGGTGACATACGAAAAGTAACCGACAGATGCCTCAAAAAGTATCGTTACCGTTGCACCGTTTTTTATATAGCGGGCAATCTGAACATCGTAAATATTGACATCCTCATAGTGCTGTGTATTTGCAACAGATGAAAGCTGGTCGATAATTCCCTGAACATAGTTTGTAAAATTCGGAGTGACCTCCTCCGCAATAACGCCGAGCCTTTTTGTCTCAACCGCCGAAAAGTAGTTTCGCAAAAGTGAACGGGTTTTGTTCATATACTGCTCAACATCAAGCTCGGGAAAATCCTTTTTTATCATTGGCATATAAACCGAGGTCATTCCGTGAAGCGAACGGGGAGTTTCACGCATTTGCTCCTGATCCTCTTTAACGCCCTGAATGCCCTCAATAAGGGAGCTTGTACCGAACAATGTTCTTGAAAGATGTCTTATCTTACTGACAATTACCGTAACTATAATTGCTATTGCAAGTACGACTATCGACACAGAGATGATGGTTGCAATTGTATCCGGACTCATATAATTGTACCCTTAATCAGTCTTCTTTGTTGACAACCTTGATTCCGAGAACTTCAAGGCTTTCGTCATCAACTTCTGCCGGACACGCAGACATAAGTTCGCTTGCATTCTGAACCTTCGGGAATGCTGTTACATCACGGAGGCTGTCAGCCTTGCACATAAGCATTGTAACACGGTCAAGACCGATGCCCATACCACCGTGCGGCGGTGCGCCGTACTTGTAGGCTTCAACAAGGAATCCGAACTTTGCTTCGATTTCTTCATCGGTGAGCTTCAAAGCCTTGAACATCTTCTGCTGGAGTTCATAGTCTGTGATACGCATTGAACCGCTTGAAAGCTCAACACCGTTGAGTGTGAGGTCATACGCCTTTGCAATAACCTTTGACGGATCTGTGTCAAGGTACTGCAGGCACTCTTCCTTAGGCATTGTGAACGGATGGTGCATTGCAAGCCATTCGCCGCTTTCCTCGTCATATTCAAAGAATGGGAAGTCAACAATCCAGAGGAACTTGAATACATCGGGAATAATGTCAAGACGCTTTGCAACAACAAGACGGAGTGCACCGAGTGTTGAAAGAACCGTGCTGTTCTTATCGGCAACGATGAGGATAACATCGCCCTTTTCCGCACCGAGTCTTTCGTAAATTGCCGAAAGCTCTTCTTCACTCATAAACTTCTTGAATGATGCGTTAGGCTCGTCAACCCATCTTACATAAGCAAGTCCCTTTGCGCCGATACCCTTTGCATATTCTGTGAGCTTGTCAATTTCTTTTCTTGTGTAAACCGACGACGCATTCTTGGCAACAATTGCTCTTACAGAACCGCCGTTCTCAATTGCACTTGTAAATACGCTGAAACCGCAGTCCTTAACAAGGTCCGAAATGTCCTGAATCTTCATGTCAAAACGGATATCGGGCTTGTCCGAACCATAGCTTTCCATAGCCTCTTTGTAGGTCATTCTCTGGAAATGCTCCTCAAGGTCAATGTTTAAAACCTCTTTGAAAAGCTTTTTGAAGAAGCCCTCGTTGATTTCGAGAATTTCATCAACATCAACAAATGAAAGCTCCATATCAATCTGTGTAAATTCAGGCTGACGGTCTGCACGAAGATCCTCGTCACGGAAACATCTTGCAAGCTGAATGTAACGGTCAAAGCCCGAAAGCATAAGGAGCTGTTTGTAAATCTGCGGTGACTGAGGAAGAGCATAAAACTTGCCGTTGTGGATTCTTGACGGAACAAGGTAATCTCTTGCGCCCTCGGGAGTTGACTTGATCATCATAGGAGTTTCAATTTCAACAAAGCCGTTGTCGTGGAAATAATCTCTTGCAACCTTTGCAATCTTACTTCTCATCATAAGATTGTTGAGAAGAGGACGGCGGCGAAGGTCGAGATAACGATATTTAAGTCTTAACTCCTCGTTTGTGTTTGTATCGTCAACAATTTCAAAAGGCTGCGTCTGTGCCTTTGAAAGCACACGCATATCGCTTACAACAACCTCGATATCGCCTGTGGGGATTTCGCTGTTCTTTGAACTTCTTTCGTAAACAATACCCTTTGCGGCAAGAACAAATTCACTTCTGCATGAAAATGCCTTATCAAAAATTTCTTTGTCTGTTTTGTCATTGAATGCAAGCTGAACAATGCCTGTGCGGTCACGCAAGTCAATGAAAATGAGCTGACCGAGGTCACGGCAACGCTGTACCCAACCGCAGACAGTTACCTCTCTGCCAACATCACCGATACGCAAATCTCCGCAATAATCGGTACGCTTCATTCCTGTCATAAATTCTGCCATTGTATATGCTCCTTTATATGAATCGGTCGGCATTTTTAATGTGCCTGACCGACCGAAAATTTTCTTTTATTACTTGTTTTTCTGTTCGTCGGAAAGCTGAATTTCGATGAACTTCTCCATGAAATGCTCGTCAAGAGTAACCTCGGCTGTTTCGCCTGTTTCCATATTCTTGACCTTGGCTGTGTTCTGCTCGATTTCGTTGTCGCCCAAAACGATTGAATATCTTGCGTCAATTTTGTCGGCATACTTCATCTGAGCACGAAGTCCTCTGCCGATAACATCGGTTTCGGCAATCATTCCGCAGCTGCGAACCTGTTTGATAAGCTCAAAAGCCTTAACCTTTGCGGCATCGCCCATTGTTGCAATGTAGAGCATACACTCGTCATTGTCGGGAATCTCAATGCCCTGCTTATCCATTACCATGAGAAGTCTTTCCATACCCATTGCGAAACCGAGGGAGGGAAGGTGCTTACCGCCGAGCTCCTCGATAAGACCGTCATAACGACCGCCGCCGCAAACAGTACCCTGAGCACCGATACAATCGGTTACAAACTCAAATACTGTCTTTGTATAGTAATCAAGACCTCTTACAATTGTGGGATCAACCGTGTATTCAATGCCTGCGGCATCAAGATATTTCTGAACTGCGTCAAAGTGGTTTCTGCACTCGTCACAAAGATAGTCTGTAATCTTAGGTGCGTCCTTTGCAATCTCGGAACAGATAGGACTTTTGCAGTCGAGAATTCTCATCGGGTTTTTGTCAAGACGGGAAAGACAGGTGTCACACAGCTTGTCCTTATAACCCTCAAAATATGATTTCAAAGCCTTGTGATATTCCGCACGGCAGGTCGGACAGCCGATAGAATTAATCTGAAGATGAACGCTGTCAAGCTGAAGTCTGTTGATTACGGAGCTTACAAGGCTGATAAGCTCTGCATCGGCAACAGGATCCTGTGTGCCGTACTCCTCAATACCGAACTGGTGGAACTCACGAAGTCTGCCTGCCTGTGGCTTTTCATAGCGGTAGCATGAAACAAAGTAGCTTGCCTTAATCGGAAGTCCTTCGTTTTCAAGAGCGTGTTCAAGAACGGCTCTTGCCGCACCGGCTGTACCCTCGGGGCGAAGTGTTACGCTTTCGCCGCCCTTTGTGTCGAATGTGTACATTTCTTTCTGAACAACATCGGTTGTCTGACCGACACCACGGGCAAAAAGCTCTGTGTGTTCAAACACTGGCGTTCTGATTTCTCTGAAACCGTAGGAGCGAGCCTCCTCACGCATAATCTTTTCAACAAACTGCCATTTGTAGCTTTCCTTCGGAAGAACATCTTCCGTACCCTTGATTTTCTTGGTTATAAGTGCCATTTTTTCCTCCGAAAATTACAATCTTTTATAGAAAAGGGAAGCGAAAAAATTTCCCTAAAAAACACAACAATCGGGCAGTATTACACCACCCGATATGTAAAGCGAAAATAATTAAATTATTTGAGAATATTTCTCCAGTCAAGGTCGCCTCTTTCAAGACCGTGGATAAGCACCTCGGCAGTTGCAATGTTTGTTGCAACCGGAATGTTGTGCATATCACAAAGACGGAGCATATTCATATCGTTAGGCTCGTTCGGCTTTGGATTGAGCGGATCTCTGAAAAAGAGAAGCATATCAATCTCATTGCACGCAATTCTTGCCGCAATCTGCTGACTTCCGCCCTGAGAGCCTGCAAGGAATTTCTGAATTGTAAGACCTGTTGCCTCTGACACCATTTTGCCTGTTGTGCCGGTGGCGCAAAGGTTGTTGCGGCTGAGAACACCGCAGTAAGCAATGCAGAACTGCACCATCAGTTCCTTTTTTTCATCATGAGCTATAAGGGCTATATTCATATATATTTCCTCCAGACATTTATTTCATATCAAATTAGTTTCAAAACTTTAACTCAAAATACCCCGCACAAACTACCCTTTGAACGCAAGGGGAATATGTTTTCCCTCAAGCCTCTGTGCAAGACAGTCAAAAACGGACGCCGCCGCACTCCAGTTAAGTCCGGCAACACCTCGCTGAACAATCACCGAAATACGGATATCAAACGGCACAAGCGCAATAAGCTGTGTCTGTGTTGCATCAATAACGCTGTCGAGGTCTTCATAAAAACCGAGCTGTGTAAAAAGCTTTCGGTCAAAGCGGTTGATAACAAGTCGGATATTTGTTTTTCCCATTGACTCAAGCTTTCTCCTCACCTTAACCGCACCACGCACACCCGTCGGCTCTGCATTGGTAACAATCAAGGCTCTGTCGGCAGGAGCCGCCGCAGTTTCAAAGCCCGAACCGATTCCGGCAGGGGAGTCGATAAGGACAAAATCAAAGCTGTCCTTTACTGAGTTGACAAGTTGAGTAAACACCGAGGGACTGAGTTCGTT
>OHUY01000550.1_pt1 | contig 12670 bp, 10 predicted proteins | sample 1579301 | NCBI WGS metagenome assembly OHUY01 (sample SAMEA3882520, study PRJEB24775) | human gut metagenome | biome: human-associated habitat; feature: intestine environment; material: feces | place: Netherlands | collected 2009/2010
ACCGGCATCCTGCCCTATGAAGCCCGGACTTTCCTCACCTGCGGTCTTTCGACACTTGCAGCCGCGATCACCTGTCCTGCACAATTATAATAACTATATCACATTTATTTTTACTTTGTAAAGAATGTTTTATTTTTATACGTTAAAGCAGCTTCCACCCACAAATTCACGCACAAGAGAACTTTGCATAATTCCCTCTGTCGGAAGCGGAAGGAAATAATCCAGCAGCTTTAAAAGTCGCTTTGCTTCCAAATGCTCCGGCGCATCGGTCGGAATCTGGAATAACAATGGCTCCGCATAAACTTTCAATACGGCCACTTCATACAATAACGCCGAATTGAACATCACATCTGCACTGTCCTGGAATGGGAAAATATTTTTCTCCTCACCTCTGCGCACCGACGGCCACATGGCAATGGTCTCCTGCGCTGTGGTGCCTCTGGTTCTGGCATCCCTTACAATACGGCGAAGCAGACGGCAGTCTGTAGTGGAAAGTGGATTATGCTCGTCGATATTCAGCTGGGTAAGTGCTGAAATGTAAATTTTGAACTTACTTTCCGCCGGTAACATATAAGACAGGCGATCATTTAATCCATGAATTCCTTCGATGACAAGAATATCGCCCTCTCCGAGTCGAAGCCGGTTCCCACGATACTCTCTCTTTCCCGTCTTAAAGTTGAATGACGGCATTTCAACTTCTTCTCCATTGAGAAGCCGCGTCATATCTTCATTGAACTGCTTGACATCCAAAGCTTCCAGGCATTCAAAATCCAGATTTCCATCCGCATCCCTTGGACATTTTTCACGGTCATCGTAATAATCATCCAGACTCACCGGATGCGGCTTTAACCCTTTTGCCGAAAGCTGGATCGACAGACGATTGGAAAAGGATGTCTTTCCGGAAGAAGACGGTCCCGCAATCATAACAAATTTCACACCACCACGCTCCGCAATCTGTCCTGCAAGAGAACCGATGCGCTCTTCCATAAGAGCCTCCTGCAACAGAATGATCTGCTCGCCTTTTCCGGCAGCGATTGCATCATTCAATGCACCTATCGTTCCGACTCCAAGCATGCGGCTCCATTCTCTGGATTCGCGCAATGTGTGGAACAGCTTATTGGAAGTCTGAAGCGGCTCCACCTTGTTTCCGTCCTTATATGGGAACAATAATACAAAGCCTTCCTCGTAAGGCACAATGTCAAACACTTCAAGATATTCCGTAGATGGCACCATATATCCATAATAATAATCGGAAAGTCCATCCAATTCATAAATATTCACACGGGAACTTCTGCGGTAATGAAGCAGGCGTTCCTTGTCTTTCATGCCTTTTTCCCGGAAAATGCGCTCCGCATCTCCTGTCTTTACACTGCATTTTCTGATTGGAAGATTCTCATGTACCAGTCGAAGCATCTCTGCCTTGATCTGTGCAAGTTTCGTCGCATCGGTACCATCTTCCATCCTGCAGTAATATCCTTCTCCGAGAGAATACAAAAGCCGCACATGCGCCTGTTCTCCCCAGAGATTTTCGATTGCCTTCTGCATCAGCAACGTCATACTGCGTCTGTATGTGCGCTTTCCGTCTCTGCTGATCGAAGTAAGAAATTTCACACTGCAATCTTTTTTTATTTCCTTATTCAGTTCTCTCAACTTGCCATCAACGCAAGCGAGTACAATAAGATCTTTGTAATCTTCCTGATAAGACTTTGCAATTTCTTCGAAAGTCGTTCCCTCCGGAACGAGAATTTCTTCCAGTTCACCGGAAGCTTTCTCCATCACCAATTTAAATTCCTGCATTCTTTATCGCCCCCAGTATTGTATATGCTGATTCGTTGTAATGCAATTCTTCCCTAACCTGCGCGATACGCTGGTCAATTGCCTCCGACTGTGGCTGTGCCTGCAGCGTCTGTATGATCTGTGTGAGCTGACGATGCTGGCGCACCAGAAAACGCCGAAGCACCTGATTGCCATTTCGCAAAAGGAGCTGTCCATAGATATCACAGGCAACCTTTGTCTCTTCATTTACCTTTTCCCAGAAACAATCTTCTTCCACATTGATTGCACGCATCATAGGATAGTACTTACCGTCCTCGCATACCATATCTTCATCTACTATTTTATATTGATGTTCTCTTAGATATTCTCTAACTTTACGGATATCAGACTGTGGCTGCAAGATCAGCTCACTTGCCTTTTTACACACCTTTTCCCCTTCTGATAAGATATGTATGATCAGTTCTCCTCCCATGCCTGCGATCAGTATGGAATCTGCCTCTCCGGGTTCTAACTCCTCAACTCCATCGGAAAGGCGGATCTGGATATAGTCTTCCAGATGTGCCGCTGCAATATTTTCTTTTGCACGGGCGAGAGGTCCTTTGTTGATATCCATTGCAATTGCCCCGGGAATTTTCTGTCTCTGTACTAATGCAATCGGGACATAGCCATGATCCGTTCCAACATCTGCAAGAATTCCGTTGGAAGTGACCATGGCCGCTACTGCCTTCATTCTTTTTGACAGTTTAATCATCTTACTCTAAATAATCCTTCAGCTTACGACTTCTGCTTGGATGACGAAGCTTACGAAGGGCTTTTGCCTCGATCTGACGGATACGCTCACGCGTAACGTTAAATTCCTTTCCTACTTCTTCAAGCGTTCTGGCTCTTCCATCTTCGAGTCCGAAACGAAGTGTAAGTACTTTCTGCTCACGTTCGGTAAGTGTTCCAAGCACCTCTTCCAGCTGCTCCTTTAAAAGGGTAAATGCTGCTGCATCCGCCGGTACCGGCACATTGTCATCCTTAATAAAATCGCCAAGGTGGGAGTCTTCCTCTTCACCGATTGGAGTTTCCAGAGAAACCGGCTCCTGGGAAATCTTTAAGATTTCACGCACACGGTCAACCGGCATATTCATCTCTGCTGCAATCTCTTCCGGCGACGGCTCACGTCCAAGTTCCTGCAAAAGCTGTCTGCTCACACGGATCAGTTTGTTGATGGTCTCAACCATATGAACCGGAATACGGATCGTTCTCGCCTGATCTGCGATTGCTCTTGTAATTGCCTGACGGATCCACCATGTTGCATATGTCGAGAATTTATATCCCTTACGATAATCGAACTTCTCTACTGCCTTAATAAGACCAAGGTTTCCTTCCTGAATGAGATCCAGAAAAAGCATGCCTCGTCCCACATATCGTTTTGCAATGCTGACCACGAGACGCAGGTTTGCTTCTGCAAGGCGTTTCTTTGCATCCGATCCAAGATCGATATCTTTTTGCATTGCCTTGATTTCTTTCTGAATCTCTGCCTTTTCAGCTTCATCCTCAGCCTCTTCCATGCGGGCTTTCAGAAGCTGGATTTTCTCTGTTGCAACATTTCCTTCTTCCATTCTCTGTGCAAGATTAATTTCTTCTTCCGCACTAAGAAGAGGAACCTTTCCGATTTCCTTTAAATACATACGAACCGGATCTTCAACACTGACACCATCCGGAACAGACAGGTCAATATTCTCTACTTCCACTTCGTCATCATCGTCTAAAATAATTTCATCATCATCGTCATCATCACTCATGCGAAGAACATCCACATTATTGTGTTCGAGGAAGTCCAATACCGCTTCAAACTGCTCGGCATCCAGATTCAGTTCCTTAAAATGGTCACTGATTTCCTGATACTCTAAGATATTGCGCTTTTTCTTCGCAATTTCCAAAAGTTCGCCCATTTTCTGCTGGAACTTTGTCTTGATTTCCTGTGTGTTTACTGTTGCATTTTCTTCTTTTTTCTTTGCCATGTCGCTTCGTCCTCTCAGGTTACTTTCTATTTTGTCCTTAATCTATTGAAATATGCAATTTTTCAAGCTTCTCCAAAGCCCGCTTGTCTTCGACAATTTTCATCATTGCCGCAAGATCGGTCGGATTATTGTTGCGTGTACGGTAATCAATGCTGTTTTGCTTGATGCGGATGATCGTTTCTTTCAATGCTTTTTCCCTGTCATTTTTGTTTTCAATCTCATGGATTCTCGCATTGAACAATCCCGCAATTTCTTTTTGCTCATCGGCTTCCGGAAACCGGCTGATAATCTGTGCCGGATTGACACTTCCATCTGCCTCATACTGTGCAAACAGTTCCGTCGCAACGCGATGATACAATTCTTCCGTAAAATCTTCCGCGGTAATCAGTCCTTTAATTGCACCAAAAAGCCGGGTATCTTCAATGAGCCATGTCAAAAGCAATTTCTGTGACTGCTTCATTCCATCCTCTTTTTTCTTGTTCTCATTGATACCACTCTTCAACGGTGTATGTTCACGGACAAGCCCGCCTTTGACCGCAAGGTTATTCACTAGCTTTCTTAAATTGTCAAAACCAATCTGGTATTTTTCTGCCACAGCTTCTATGTAATTGTTTCTCTCCAATTCTTCGGAGAAACCGAGAAGCTTCCGGGCTATTTCATTGTAAAATGCAGTCTTCGATTCCGGATCGTTCATATCATAATTTTCCTGCATAATGCGAATTTCAAAGAGAAAACTGTTCTCCGCTTCATCAATCCTCTTCTGATATTCCTCCGCACCAAGTGCTTTGATAAACTCATCCGGGTCCTTATATGGCCGCATATTAATGACTTTTGTAACGATTCCTACTTCTTTCAGAATCGGTATGGCACGCAATGCTGCTTTTACACCGGCACCATCGCTGTCATACGTCAGGTACACTTCTTTCGTGTACCGTTTCAGCAAATTCGCATGTCCGCTTGTGAGCGCCGTACCGAGGGATGCCACCGCATTATCGAATCCCGCCTGATGCAGGGCAATGACATCCATATAGCCCTCACACAAAAGCAACTGATTCTTTCTGGTCGTTCTCGCAATATTCAGTCCATACAAATTGCGGCTTTTATCAAAGATACGTGTCTCGGGAGAGTTGAGATACTTTGGTTCCCCGTCTCCCATAACACGGCCTCCAAAACCAATCACACGGTTGTGCACATCCATGATTGGAAACATCGCACGGTTCCAGAATTTATCGTGTCCGCCACGCACCTCGTCAATGGTGATCAGACCGCTGTCTTTTAAAATGTCATCATCATATCCCTTTTTTCGCAGATAACGGTAGAGGTCATCACTGTACTGATCCGAATATCCCAGTCCGAATTTCTGCATCGTCTCATCGGACAGCTCACGCTTTTTGAAATACTGATACGCTTTCTGTCCACGCGGGCTGCGCAAAAGTGTATAAAAATATTTTGCTGCTTCTTTATTAATCTCAAGCAGCCGCGTCCGCCTGTCGGCTTCCCGGCGCTGTGCACTCGTCATCTCCTGCTGGGGCAGTTCGATTCCTACCCGGTCCGCAAGAGACTGCATGGCTTCACCAAATGTAAAATTTTCGTACTGCATCAGAAATGTGAACACATTTCCACCGGCGCCACAACCAAAGCAGTAGTACATCTGTTTATTGGGTGAAACCGAAAAAGAGCCTGTCTTTTCGTTATGAAATGGACAAAGTCCAAAATAGGTACTGCCCTTTTTCTTCAGACGCACATAACTGCCGATAACGTCAACAATGTCGTTGCGCGACCGCACTTCTTCTATCAATTCATCTGAATAATATGGCATTATTTCACCTCTGTAGTTTCTTTAAGGAGCACATCCCATATAATAATCGCTTCGCGATATGATGTGCGTTAAGGAGCACATCCCATATAGTAATCGCTTCGCGATATGATGTGCGTTAAGGAGCACATCCCATGTAAAAATCGCTTCGCGATGGGATGTGCGTAGGAAACGCATCCGCTGGATGCGTTTCAATATCCGTCAACCTGCCAGGCCTGAGGCATAAAGTATTCTTTGAATTTGGTGATGGCATATTGGTCAGTCATTCCCGATATGTAATCACAGACAACACGTCCTTTATCTTCGCCTTCGCCAAGCATATTTAATAGCTTACCCGGAAGCAACTCGATATGATCCATATAATAATGGTACATCTGCTCGAGCATCACTTTTGCCTTGACTTCCTCGCTTTTGGCAACCGGATTCTTATATACATGTTCAAACATAAAAAGACGCAGATCCCGCAAAGCCTCCGCGGTCTCATCCGACATGATAATATCATCCTTTCCCATACTGTGGGTAATAATATCGTGAATCAGATGATTCAACCTTTTCTTTGAATCAAATCCCAGCGTCTTTCGAAGTTCGAGTGGAATATCCTCTTCATTTAAAATCTGCGCACGGATTGCATCATCAATATCCGAATTTACATATGCAATCTTGTCCGACAAACGAACAATTTTTCCTTCGAGTGTATGTGGAATCGTCTTGGTCTGATGATTCAAAATTCCATCTCTTACCTCCCAGGTAAGATTCAGTCCGGCTCCATCCTTTTCGAGTTTCTCCACAATGCGCACACTCTGCTCATTATGTTTGAACCCGCCTTCATAAATCTTATTTAAAATATATTCTCCCGCATGACCAAATGGTGTATGTCCTAAATCATGTCCAAGAGCAATTGCCTCAACAAGATCCTCGTTCATCCGTAATGCCTTGGCAATTGTACGTGCATTCTGCGACACCTCAAGCGTGTGGGACATACGTGTCCGGTAATGATCCCCCATTGGTGTCAGAAATACCTGCGTTTTATTTTTTAAGCGACGGAAAGATTTACTATGTAAAATACGATCTCTGTCTCTTTGAAACACCGGGCGGATGTCACATTGCGGCTCGTCACGGTCTCTGCCTCTGGTATTGACGCTAAGGCACGCATAAGGACTGAGATTTTCTTTTTCCATCTGCTCAATCTGTTCTCGTATCGTCATAATTACGCCTTTCTCTTGCCTACATTGTTAATATTCGACACCGAAGAAAGATTTCCTTTTTCTTTTTCTGTAAAAGTCGAAAAAATTAATGTTCAGAACGGTTTAAATAATAATGCCTTACAAATATTGTTTTTAATACCCGCCAAGTATATCTAAAAGTTCCTGCAAACTAATTCCGGTAATACGGTTATCATAACTGCCAAAATAAAACTTATTATCTTTGACAAGGATACAGCCTACCCAGTCTCCCGGAACAGTATCATCCATCAGAACCGTATCCATATCCGAATAACCACGAATCGTAAAATATGCATCATAATCGTCGAAATCCTGTGCATGATACTCTACCTCTGGAAACTGCATGGTCAGGCCTTTGATAAAATCAGCATTGCAGACGGTATATCCCGTCGGTTCATGAGAGTATGTCGACTCCGAAACCCATTCTTCATCCCAGAGCAAAAATACATCGTCTTTTTTCCACGCATCTTTCTGCTCCTGCTCCGTTACCGGTGCATAAACACCACTTTTTGCTCCTTCCATCTGCACACGATTCGTCTTGTTTGTGTCATCAGTATACAATAGATTTGCAACCGCAAGCTGGTAAAAGCGACTGTTGCAATTTTCTTTTTTCCCTGCAAGATATCCCCGGGCTGTGCCTGTCTCATCCAGATTCATCTGCTCATTAACCGGTATATACACTTGATTTTTATACAACATCGGTCCAAGCACTTCATCTCCTGTCAGAAATTCTGCGACTTTTACATAGCCCCCCGTAGTATCTTCGGGCATAAAGAAAACAATCCCTGCCACAACGCAGATTGCCGTAACCCCACAGAGAATCATTACTACATTATGTACAAGGCCTTTTCCTTTATAAATTGTTTTCTGCCGTTGTGCCATCTGAATAGCAACATCATCCGTGCGTCCTTTTTTGGGTCCATAGCAATACGCAGCATAGCTATACGAAACAATGCATACTGCCAACGCAAACAGTACAATTCCAAATATCCATGCGGCCTCCTGTCCCGCTTTCATTTTGTTGCAAAGCAACAAACTATCAATAACGCAACTGCTTTTCGTTTTCGTAAAATAATATCCGATTTGTTCAACAATCAGACAAACTACCGCAAATAGCGCACCATCGACCAGAACATACAGCACCCCATGTTCCAGTTTTGTAATCACGGTAAGTGGAAAAAGTGACACAATAAAAGCAAACATCAAAATACCGGCAAACAGATATGCCCACTTTTCAAACATGGAAACGGCAATCAGATTGCGAAAATACTCTAACGCACTCGCACCACTGATATTTCCCCATCCTGTCACACGGGAAAACAAAAAAACAAGACGCAAAAGGAACCATAACAATAAATATGCCACACAGTAATTGCGCATCCAATACATAATTTCCCTGCGGCTGGTCATTGCCATCTGATGCGTCAGACGATTTCCCTCTCCCATAACATTTCGCAACAGATAAAAAACAATAATAAAAGCAAGAAATACGGGAAATCCACCGACTCCGCCAATAAATCCATTCACAAATGTCATTACCAGAAAAGAAAAAAGAACGGATATGATTAAACGAGATGGTTTACTCTGTACATTTCCGGACAATTTATAAAAAAACTTCATCTCTTTTTCCCCTCGTATAATATCTCATCCAGATTCCAGACTCTGTCCGCCAAAAGAAGCTCTTCCTCATGGTGAGAGCTGAAAAGGATTGTAAGTTCCTGTTTACTCCGGTATCTTTCGACTATTTCCCACATAACCTGCCTTGACTGCGTATCCACCCCACTGGTAACATCATCCATGACCAGTAACTCCGGATTCCGACTCAGGGCCAAAGCAAGCATCAGTTTCCGACACTTCTCTACGGAATACAATTTCACACGCTGGTTCATTTCAAGTTCCAAACGGTTCATATAAGAAGTAAATGCCTCCCTGTCAAACCACGGTTCAAACTTCTTCCACTCCCGTGCAAGACGTTCCGGCGATAATTCCATATTAAAGTTCGGCGCATCATAAATAACGGACATACGTTTGCGGATTTTTAATTCATCCTCGTACATTTCTTTTCCATAATACAAAATGCGTCCGGCTTCCGGTCGAAGTGCGCCTCCGATTGCACGAAACAACGTAGACTTTCCACTTCCACTCTTTCCTGTGATCACATGGATCTGCCCCACTTCAAGTTCCATGTTAAAATCACGCAGCAAAAAGCCACCATGCTTAAGGTATAATTTTTCGATTTTTAATGCCTGCATGTTTCATCACCTTCTCTGATAAAGTAACTACTCATAACTTGTCTCTCACATGTTATAATTCACTATCAATAAGTTTCAGATAAAAAAATAAGGAAACCTCTCAGCAAGGTTTCCTTTACTTAAATGCGGAAGATGGGACTTGAACCCACACGATCGCAATGATCACAAGATCCTTAGTCTTGCTCGTCTGCCAGTTCCGACACTTCCGCATGTCTGTCAGCGACTTAGTTATAGTACCAAACAAACACATATATGTCAACACCTTTTTTTATTTTTTTTTATTTTTTTTGATTTTTTTGAAAAATATATTTTTCTATTGACATTTCAAACAAAATTGGCTAAAATATTGTTTGTTCGCAGGAGTGGCGGAATTGGCAGACGCGCAGGCTTCAGGTGCCTGTGGTAGCAATATCGTGTGGGTTCAAGTCCCATCTCCTGCATTCATAAAGCAGAAAGGTTCATCCAATACGGATGAACCTTTTTTGTTTTAGAGTCGAAACGCCCTTTTCCCTCACTTCAAGATCTTCTCTTTGTTCAAGCCGGCTCTGCACCGGTCGTTGCCAATCCATAAGCAATCCACATAAACACATAGGGTTCTATATATGGATGAAAACAAGTAACCAATAATTGCGTAAAATATGCTACGATCAGCATGATAAAAGCCAACTTTGTTCGATCTTTCTTTGCAGCGGCAATAAACTGACGAACGGCATATCCAAAAATTCCCAGATAACATACCGTTCCAACAACCCCAAAATTTATCAGCGATTGCAGAAATGTATTATGGGGATCAATATTTTTTGTAGACCGTCGAATTGCATCCAATGTCTCCGCAGACAAATATTTTTGCGAAGCTGAATAATATCCACCCGGTCCTACCCCAATTACTTTTTGAAGGAAAGGCATATTCTTAAATGTTTCACATGCCGATTGCCATAATTCCCCTCTTTTATTTCCCCACTTTGCTGAAAATATAATATATCCTGCAATTTTCTGATATTTTCTTTCAAGGATTGCTTTTACTCCTGATAGATTTGCCAATACAACAAAGGACAAAAAGAAAATTGAACATCCCGCAATACCAAGGCGTACCAACCTGTAAAGCTTTTTCAAATTTTTATTTTGATCAATACAATGATCCATTGCTTTCCATAATAGAATAACGATCAAAAGAATACTTGTACACAACCCTGCATTCATATGAACTTTCGCAAATCCATATATAATTCTGCAGTTATCCTTTCCGATAAGCAAAATCGTACCTTTCGCAAAAAGCCCGGCAATTGCAAATACTCCGGCATGCGATAAATAGTGTTTCCATTCTTCCTCTTTCTTTAAAAGAAATGGAAGAACAAAAAAAGTTATACCCATCACAAAATATCCTGTATCACTGCTACTTGAAATCAATGCAACATATCCCAAGAAAACAGTTACATAGAAAAAGAGCATATTTTTCCGCCTTTTCTTTTCAATCAAACAGGAACGCGTTACGATATAGACAAGTGATATTCCCAGATATGCCGCAAAAAAATCTATATTTCCCATGGTGCTTATATGAACAGACTCCCGCACATCAATCGTGCTGGCATGAAAGACATTCCATCCCAACATATTTAAGTACGCGATCAAAGAAGTTATTCCTACTGGGAGACAAAAAACTTTTTCAATGCTATCCGAGTAATCTGAAAGATGTAACATAAGCAGGAAAATAGCTATGACACAACACCACATAATCAGACCAAAATAGCGTCCCTCCGTTCCGATCAGTTCTTCTCTTTGGCATCCGGTTATAATATATGCCAGCACGGAATCTGCCATAAAAGCACAAGAAAGAAAAACAAGCGGCTTTTTGATCAGATTTTCTTCTTCTCTTATTTCTTCTCTATATAAAGGAATTGCAATGCACAGTCCCAGAACCACCGTGATAAAATAACTTCCTGCAAACAATGAGAAAAAAGATATTTTTGCCTCTAAAAGATGGGCATATCCTGTATGATTCATCCATAACGGAAACAATATAATATACGACATTAAAAATGCATTGCTTATTTTTTTCATCTGATTTTATCCTTTTTGTATTAAAAAAGGGAGCTGTAACAGGCTCCCTTTTCACGAATTATTTTTTTGTAACAAGCTTGTATTTACCGGTTTTCAGGGAAGGAATTCGAATGGTGCCATTTTTATTTACAACAGCCACCTTCGTCTTATCTACAACATACTTACCGGTTTTCTTGTTATAAACCGATACATATAACTTCTTTCCGGAAACTACGTTCTTCGTATTTACTTCAATAGCCGCCTTTTTGCCAGTCTTAACATTTTTCGAAGTTACTACGACAACAACATTCTTTCCAGCTGCTTCTTTAATCTGCTTTAAAGTTGCTGCAGAAACGCTAAACTTGGCGTTACTGTTTGCATTGCGTACAAGAGTCGCTTTTGTCGTAGCTTTTCCTGCGGAATTTTTGCTTATCGTAATTGTAGCTGTAGCATTTTTTGTTACATTGATTACGGTTTTCTCTGTGATACCGGTTACTTTTCCGGCAGCATCCTTATTGGTAACTACCGTTGAAACGGTTTCCTTACCATATTTATTCTTTCCGGTTGTCTTTACAGTCTCTTTAACGGTTCCATCTGTTTTTGTTTCTACAACTGTGCTCTTTTCAAAACCATCTGCTGTCTTTTCAACTTTTGCCTCAACCTTTGTACCGTCTTCCTTTACCTCTGTTTTGGTATCATCCGGAGTTTTCGTTGTATCATCGGAAGGACTCGTTGGTGTTGAAATCGAAGAATTGTTACCAGGATTTTCGCTCGGCTGGCTTGGCTGATCTGGCTGGCTTGGCTGATCTGGCTGGTCAGGTTGATTATCCCCTGTTGTCGGCTGGTCAGGTTGATTATCCCCTGTTGTCGGCTGGTCGGGTTGATTATCCCCTGTTGTACTTGGCTGATCATCGCTTGTTGTAGCTTCCTGCGCAACAGCATCTGCAAGTGCAGGTGTAACTGCCGTTCCTGTAAGAACAAGACTTGCTACAAGTGCTCCCGCAACATATTTTGTTACATTCTGAAGTTTCATAATATTAACTTCCTCCTTTGAAATTTTTTGTAAAAACCTATACAGGTTTTTCAATCCTAAAGTTTTATTTATGCAAACTGGTGTATAAATATAATCCTTTTGTCCATTATAGCAATACTTTAGTATTTTGTAAATATACTTTTGGTAAGCTACCTTATAATAATAGAAAGGAATTAAGTATGCTAGGAGACCGAATCAAACACCTTAGAACAGCTCGAAATATGAGTCAAGTAGAGCTTGCAGCAGCACTAAATGTATCCAAACAAAGCGTGAGCAATTGGGAAAACGACAATATACTCCCCAGTGTAGAAATCATCAAGCAACTTGCGAACTACTTTTCCTGCTCTTCCGATTATCTCTTAGAATTGAGTGATTCCACCAATGCATATATAGATGTCAGTGATCTTCCGCAACATCAGGTAGCCCATTTACAGGCTCTCGCCCGTGACTTGCGGGATTTGAACGTAAAAAAGGGGATGTGAAAAAACTCGATTGAGTTTTTTCGCATCTCCCTTTTTGTACCT
>OHUY01000566.1_pt1 | contig 12451 bp, 4 predicted proteins | sample 1579301 | NCBI WGS metagenome assembly OHUY01 (sample SAMEA3882520, study PRJEB24775) | human gut metagenome | biome: human-associated habitat; feature: intestine environment; material: feces | place: Netherlands | collected 2009/2010
AATGCACAGCAGGTTGCTCCGTCCAACGAGAGCCGCACGCAGGTGGCGGTGAACAACGATGGCAAGACCAACGAGGCTACAAAGAATCTGAGAGAGCCGTTGCAGAAAGGTCAGACCAACCCGAAGGACGCCCGCCAGCAACAGCAGCAGGAGAAGCCGCAGAAGAAAACGGGCAAGGGCATGAAAATGTAATCCCGTGTCCGCCACTGAATCCAAAATAAAATCCAAAGTATCAACAAAAAAGAAGAAGACATGAAGACAATCATTGCAGAAAAGCCCTCCGTGGCACGTGAAATCGCCCGCATCGTGGGCGCGACAAAGAGAGAGGAAGGATATTTCGAGGGAGGCGGTTATGCCGTGACATGGGCATTCGGACACCTCGTTCAGCTTGCCATGCCCGACGGCTACGGCGTGCGCGGATTTGTCCGTGACAACCTCCCGATTATTCCCGACACATTCACGCTCGTCCCCCGTCAGGTCAGGACGGAGAAAGGTTACAAGCCCGACAGCGGCGTGGTGTCGCAGATAAAAGTCATCAAAAGACTGTTCGACACAAGCGAACATATCATCGTGGCGACCGATGCCGGACGCGAGGGAGAGCTTATCTTCCGCTACCTCTACCACTATACGGGTTGCACCACTCCTTTCGTGCGCCTGTGGATCAGCTCTCTCACCGACAAAGCTATCCGCGAGGGACTGCGGAAACTCGAAGACGGCAGCAAATACGACAACCTCTACCTCGCCGCCAAAGCGCGGAGCGAATCCGACTGGCTCGTGGGCATCAACGGCACACAGGCGTTATCCATCGCCGCCGGACACGGCACGTATTCCGTGGGGCGGGTGCAGACACCAACGTTGGCTATGGTATGTGAACGCTACTGGGAGAACCGCCGCTTTACGTCCGAAGCATTCTGGCAGCTCCATATCGCAACGGACGGTTGCGACGGCGAAGTCGTGAAATTCTCATCCTCCGAGAAATGGAAAGAGAAAGAACCGGCGATGGAACTATATAATAAGGTAAAGGCGGCAGGTTGCGCCACTGTCACGAAAGCCGAGCGCAAGGAGAAGACGGAGGAAACTCCCTTGCTCTACGACCTGACCACGCTCCAGAAAGAAGCCAACGCCAAGCACGGCTTCACGGCGGAACAGACGCTTGAAATCGCGCAGAAACTCTACGAAAAGAAGTTGATAACCTATCCGAGAACGGGAAGCCGCTACATCCCCGAAGACGTGTTTGCCGAAATTCCCAAACTGCTCGCTTTCATCGGCACACAGCCCGAATGGAAAGACAAGGTGCGGGCAAAAGCCGCCCCGACACGCCGCAGCGTGGACGACGGCAAGGTGACAGACCACCATGCCCTGCTCGTCACGGGTGAGAAACCGCTCTTCCTCTCCAAAGAGGACAATACCATCTATCAGATGATTGCCGGGCGCATGGTCGAGGCATTCTCTGAGAAATGCGTCAAGGATGTGACCACTGTCACGGCGGAATGTGCCGGAGTGGAGTTTACCGTAAAAGGCAGCGTCGTGAAGCAAACCGGATGGCGTGCCGTCTATGGCGAGGAAAAAGAGGAAATTACCATCCCCGGCTGGCAGGAAGGCGACACGCTGACACCGAAAGGCTCGTCCATTACCGAAGGAAAGACCAAACCCAAGCCGCTGCATACCGAAGCCACCCTGCTCTCGGCAATGGAAACGGCGGGCAAGGAAATTGAGGACGACGCACTGCGGCAGGCGATGAAGGACTGTGGCATCGGTACTCCCGCCACACGCGCCTCCATCATCGAAACGCTTTTCAAGCGCGGTTACATGGAACGCTGCAAGAAGTCGCTTGTTCCCACCGAAAAAGGACTTGCCCTCAATTCCGTCGTCAAGACGATGCGCATCGCCGATGTTGCCATGACGGGCGAATGGGAAAAGGAGCTGGCGCGTATCGAGCGCGGGGAACTGTCCGACGACACCTTCCGCAAGGAGATAGAGGCGTACACACGTGAGATAACCTCCGAACTGCTCTCGTGCGACAAGCTCTTCGGCAGCCGTGACTCCGGCTGCGCGTGTCCCAAGTGTGGCACGGGCAGGATGCGGTTCTACGGCAAGGTGGTACGCTGCGACAACACGGAGTGCGGACTGCCCGTGTTCCGGCTGAAAGCGGGACGCACCCTGTCCGACGATGAAATCAAAGACCTGCTCACCGAAGGGCATACCAAGCTGCTCAAAGGGTTCAAGAGCAAACAGGGCAAGAGTTTCGATGCTGTTGTCGCCTTTGACGGGGAATATAACACGACTTTTGTGTTCCCGGAGGCTAAAAAGGGCAAGAAATTTTCAGGACGGAAGAAATAGTATTAACTTTGCCACTTGTTCAGAGTAATGAATTGTTCTTCGATACCGGATTACACTCATACTTTGGATTTAGTGGTGGCACTCGGAGGGATACCGAGTGCCTTTTTCTTCCTTTTTCCAACCGATTATCCCGTTAATTATCAATCCGCTAAATCCAAAGTAATGAACAACAAGAAGAAAAACGAGGGTCAGACCGACTTTTCCTATTACGGTCTGTACCTGCTGGACTATCTCCGCACGAACAAGTTTGAACAGGCTGACGACACCGCTTTCATACGGGAACGGGCCGACCGTGCCGCCGAAACGTATGAGAGGGCACGGCTTGAAGGCTATCCCGCCGATGGTGCGCAGGAACTGGCGATGGACACGCTGCTGCGCGGGCTGCATTATTCCCGTTACGCCATCCTCCGCGAAGTCGTGGAAAACGAGTTTGCCGATGAAGTGCCGGAAGAGAAGCGTGAAGCCTTTGTCCTGAAACTGCTGCCGCTTGTCGGCAACGTGTTCTCCGTCTATGACCTCTCGGATGACAATTTCGCCCTGTCTTCCGATTACGACCTGCTCTACACGGAGCTGACGGGAGCAACCGTCCTTTACTTAGACGAATATGGCGTTTAACCGCAAACAGAAACTGCGGGACAACATCGAGGCGATACGGACGGCATTCATCCTTGACAGGGAAAACAGGACAGCGACAACCGAAGAGCGTGCCATACTTCAAAGGTACTGCGGTTTCGGCGGTCTGAAATGTATCCTCAACCCTGCAAAGGAACTGACGGATGCCGTCCGGTGGGCGAAATCCGACCTCGAACTGTTCGCCCCGACGGTGGAGCTGCACAGGCTTATCCGTGAGAACAGCAAGGACGAAACAGAGTACAAGCGGTTTGTGGATTCGCTGAAAGCGTCCGTGCTGACCGCTTTCTACACCCCCAAAGAGATAACCGACACCATCGCGGACGTGCTGGCAGATTACAGCGTCCGCCCCGCCCGTATGCTCGAACCGTCGGCAGGTGTCGGCGTGTTCGTGGATTCCATGCTACGGCACAGCCCCAATGCGGATGTGATGGCTTTCGAGAAGGATCTGCTCACGGGTACAATCTTGAGGCATCTCTATCCCGACCAGAAAATGCGCACCTGCGGTTTTGAGAAAATCGAAAGACCGTTCAACAATTATTTCGACTTGGCGGTGTCCAACATTCCGTTCGGTGACATTGCCGTGTTCGACGCGGAGTTTCAGCGGAGCGACTCTTTCGGCAGACGCTCCGCCCAGAAAACCATCCACAACTATTTCTTTCTCAAAGGACTGGATGCCGTGCGTGACGGCGGTATCGTGGCGTTCATCACCTCGCAAGGGGTATTGAATAGCACCAAGACCTCCGTGCGTAACGAGCTGTTCAGTCAGGCCAATCTGGTATCCGCGATACGCCTGCCCAACAACCTGTTCACGGACAACGCGGGCACGGAGGTGGGCAGTGACCTGATTGTCCTGCAAAAGAACCTCAGCAAGAAGGAAATGTCGCAGGACGAGCGGCTGATGACCGTGATACAGACGGACACGAAAACCGCCCTGACCGACAACGCCTATTTCATCCACCACCCGGAACGCATCGTGCATACGATGGCGAAACTTGACACAGACCCCTACGGGAAGCCCGCTATGGTTTATCTGCACGAGGGCAAGACCGCAGGTATCGCCGGGGACTTGCGCCGGATGCTCAACGAGGATTTCCATTACAGGCTCGCCATGCGTCTGTATTCGGGAACAATCTGGCAGTCGGGAACGGAAGAAAAGGTTACCGTTCAAAAGGAGGCGGAGCGTCCTGCTATAAAATTGGAAACGGTATCTTCGGCGCAGACGGTGGAAACTCCGACGGAAAAACCGCAACCCGTTGAGGAAAAACCGGAGATAGAGCCACGTCCGAAATATTCTGACGGGGTGCAGCTCTCCTTGCTCAACCTCTGGGGGATGACGGAAGAGGTCAGCCAACCGAAAACCTCCAAAAAGAAAAAGACGGTGAAAAAGGCAGTTACGGCAAAGTCCACTCCGCCCAAACCGAAAGTCACGGTTACACCGACAGCTCCAACTGCAAAACCCGCAATGGAGAATAAGGAGGTGAAAGCGGAGAACACCGCCAAGCCTGCCGACCCGGACGACATCTATGCAAAGCTGGACTGGGAAACCAATCCTCCCATCAACGGCTTCTACGAGATGATGATGGAACTCACGCCGGAGCGCAGGAAGGAACTTCGGGAGCTGGCAAGGCAGCATAATGAAAAACATGAAAACAGAACGGTTGCGACGATCACGCCGGAAGTACCACGTGAACAACCCCGGCAGGAGGAAACACAGCCGGAAGCAGTCGCCGCACCTGCTGTTACCGATGCTCCACCGGAAACGGTGGCTACTTCCCTTTTTCCCGACATCGAACCGGAAAAGCCGAAGGAGGAAGTCGCGGACCTTACGCCGCGTGCCTACCATCGCACGCCGGAGATGCACCTGCGCGAAGGCTCGCTGGTGGCTGACCGGGGGCGTCATAACATCGGCTATCTGAAGGACATCACGCCATACGGGGCTACATTCCAGCCGCTCGACCTGAAAGGATACCAGAAGGAAAAGGCGTTGTTGTATGTGTCGCTGCGTGACGCCTACGAGCGTCTGTACCGTTATGAATCGCTCCGGCGCGAGGCAAATGTTCCGTGGCGAGAGCATCTGAATACCTGTTACGATGAGTTTGTCATGCGCTACGGCAACCTCAACGCCAAGCAGAACGTGAAGTTAGTGATGATGGATGCGGGCGGGCGCGACATCCTTTCGCTGGAACGGATGGAAAACGGAAAGTTCGTCAAGGCGGACATCTTCGAGCATCCTGTTTCCTTCGCGGTGGAGAGCCATGCCAACGTAGGCTCTCCCGAAGAAGCCCTGTCTGCGTCGCTCAACAAATATGGTACGGTCAATCTCGACTATATGCGGGAGATAACCGACAGCACGGCGGAGGATTTGCTCACTGCCCTGCAAGGGCGCATCTACTACAATCCGCTCGTGACCGGTTACGAAATCAAAGACCGTTTCATCGCCGGAAATGTCATAGAGAAAGCGGAACGCATAGAGGCATGGATGGGTGACAATCCCGAAAATGAGCGTATGCCGGAGGTGAAGCAGGCGTTGGAGGCTCTGAAAGATGCCGAGCCGCAGCGCATCGCCTTCGAGGATCTGGACTTCAATTTCGGGGAACGCTGGATTCCGACGGGTGTCTATGCCGCCTACATGAGCCGGCTGTTCGACACGGAGGTGAAAATCGCCTATTCCGCAAGCATGGACGAGTTTTCGGTTGCGTGCGGCTACCGCACCATGAAAATCACGGACGAGTTTCTGGTAAAGGGGTATTACCGGAACTATGACGGTATGCACCTCCTAAAACACGCCCTGCACAACACCTGCCCTGACATGATGAAGTCCATCGGCAAGGACGAGCATGGCAACGACATCAAGGTGCGCGACAGCGAGGGCATACAGCTCGCCAACGCCAAGATTGATGAAATCCGCAACGGTTTCTCCGAATGGCTCGAAGAACAGTCGCCGCAGTTCAAGGAACGGCTGACGACAATGTATAACCGCAAGTTCAACTGTTTCGTGCGCCCGAAGTATGACGGCTCGCACCAGACTTTTCCCGACCTCAACCTGAAAGGGCTGGCAAGCCGGGGTATCAAGAGCGTCTATCCCTCGCAGATGGATTGCGTCTGGATGCTGAAACAGAACGGCGGCGGAATTTGCGACCACGAGGTGGGAACCGGCAAGACGCTGATAATGTGCATCGCCGCGCATGAGATGAAGCGTCTGAAATTGGCACATAAGCCGATGATTATCGGGCTGAAAGCCAACGTTGCGGAGATTGCCGCCACCTATCAGGCGGCATATCCCAACGCACGTATTCTGTACGCTTCGGAGAAGGACTTTTCGACCGCCAACCGTGTGCGCTTCTTCAATAATATAAAGAACAACGACTACGATTGTGTCATCATGTCGCACGACCAGTTCGGCAAGATACCGCAGTCGCCGGAGTTGCAGCAGCGCATCCTGCAAGCGGAGCTTGACACGGTGGAGGAAAACCTCGAAGTGCTGCGGCAGCAGGGAAAGAACGTGTCGCGGGCTATGCTGAAAGGTCTGGAGAAGCGCAAACACAACCTTGAAGCGAAGCTGGAGAAGGTGGAACATGCCATAAAGTCACGCACGGACGACGTGGTGGATTTCAAGCAGATGGGCATCGACCACATCTTCATAGATGAGAGCCACCAGTTCAAAAATCTGACGTTCAACACGCGCCATGACCGTGTGGCGGGACTGGGCAACAGCGAGGGAAGCCAGAAGGCACTGAACATGCTCTTTGCCATACGCACCATACAGGAGCGCACAGGAAAAGACTTGGGTGCGACCTTCCTCTCCGGCACGACTATCAGCAACTCACTGACTGAATTGTACCTGCTGTTCAAGTACCTGCGCCCGAAGGAGCTGGAACGGCAGGACATAAGGTGTTTCGACGCTTGGGCGGCGATATTTGCCAAGAAGACGACGGATTTTGAATTTAACGTGACGAACAATGTGGTCCAGAAGGAGCGTTTCCGCTACTTCATCAAAGTGCCGGAGCTTGCCGCCTTCTATAATGAAATCACGGACTACCGCACGGCGGAGGATGTGGGCGTTGACCGTCCTGCCAAGAACGAGATACTGCACCATATACCGCCCACGCCGGAACAGGAGGACTTCATACAGAAACTGATGCAGTTCGCCAAGACGGGCGATGCCACCTTGTTGGGCAGGCTGCCGCTTTCGGAAACGGAAGAAAAGGCGAAGATGCTCATCGCCACGGACTATGCCCGGAAAATGGCACTCGACATGCGCATGATAGACCCGAATTACGAAGATCATCCCGACAACAAAGCGAGTCACTGTGCCAAGATGATCGCGGAGTATTATCAAAAATACGACGCCCAGAAAGGCACGCAGTTCGTTTTCTCTGATTTGGGGACATACCAGCCGGGCGACGGGTGGAACGTCTATTCGGAAATCAAGCGCAAACTGACGGAGGACTACGGTATACCGCCAAGCGAGGTGCGCTTCATTCAGGAGTGCAAGACCGACAAGGCGCGGAAGGCGGTGATAGACGCCATGAATGCCGGAACGGTGCGTGTTCTGTTCGGCTCCACCTCCATGCTCGGAACGGGTGTGAACGCACAGAAAAGGTGTGTGGCAATTCATCATCTCGATACGCCGTGGCGACCGTCCGACCTGCAACAGCGTGACGGACGCGGAGTTAGAGCCGGAAACGAAATTGCCAAGCATTTCGCCGGGAACAACGTGGACGTAATCATCTACGCGGTGGAGAAGTCACTGGACAGCTACAAGTTCAACCTCCTGCACTGCAAGCAGACTTTCATCAGCCAGCTCAAAAGCGGTGCTATGGGGGCGCGTACCATCGACGAGGGGGCAGTGGACGAGAAATCGGGCATGAACTTTTCGGAATATATGGCGTTGCTATCCGGCAACACCGACCTGCTGGACAAGGCGAAACTTGAAAAGCGCATCGCCTCGCTCGAAGGGGAACGCAAGTCGTTTAACAAGGGCAAGCGTGATTCGGAGTTCAAGTTAGAGTCGAAGACGGGCGAGTTGCGTAACAACACGGCTTTCATAGATGCCATGACGGAGGACTGGAACCGCTTCCTTTCGGTGGCGCAGACCGACAGGGAGGGCAACCGCCTTAATATAATAAAGGTGGACGGTGTGGATTCCGCCGATGAGAAGGTTATCGGAAAGCGTTTGCAGGAGATAGCGAAAAACGCCACTACGGGCGGGCTTTACACACAGGTCGGAGAACTGTACGGTTTTCCGATAAAGGTGGTGAGCGAGAGGATACTCAAAGAGGGATTGGAGTTTACCGACAACCGCTTCGTGGTAGAGGGGAACTACAAGTACACCTATAACAACGGACATCTGGCAATGGCTGATCCGATGGCTGCCGCCCGAAACTTCCTGAACGCGATGGAGAGGATACCCTCCATTATCGACCAGTACAAGGCGAAGAACGAGGTGCTGGAGAGGGAGATACCGCAGTTGCAGGAGATAGCGGGCAAGGTGTGGAAGAAGGAGGACGAGCTGAAGCAGCTGAAATCCGAACTTGCCGCCCTTGACCGAAAAATACAGCTGGAACTTGCGCCGCCCACGCCCGAAGTCGCCGAAAAGGAGAAAGAAGGGCAACAGGTCAAGCCGGAAGCGGAAGATGTGAGGAACAGGCAGGCGCAATATCCCGAAAATGCACCGCCGCAGATACGCAGTCCGGCGGATAGTATCGTTGCCAACCATGTCATAATCGGGCGTCCGGGACTGTATGCCAAGGAGGAAACCCGGTCCAAAGGATTGAAAATATAACCTAAGGAATTTTATCTGAAGTATTAATAAGGGCTATCCCAAAAGGTCTAAAAGTAAATTTTATCCTTTCTGCAAGTATCTGTAGGATGGCAACTGCATTTTTTTCTTTTTGGGCAGCCCTTATTAAAATTTATTCTTATTTTAGGTTATATACATTCATGTCCATTTATGTAAAAAATTCCTGCTGACCTTGTTTATGTCTTGTCAGTCACCATTTGCAAAACCATATTTGACCCTCAAAGAGGCTGAATTTGATAAGCAACTTGCTACATACTCATAATAAGGAGCTAAATAGAACACGAATGGGAAATACTCAAATGCCAAACTAAAGAAGATATTGGCCAAAATAAACGCTATACCGAGAGAGAAACTTGATTTTTCAACTTCCTAAAACAGTGTTGTTCAAACATTTCTACTTATTTGTACTTACCAGTTGAACCTACGTTTCCCTAATAAAATGTCTATGGTAAAAAGTTAAAAAATCCTCCCACTTTTGTTAGATATATTTTTTTGTGTAATTTTGTAATCGTTATGCGGCAGTAATAATATACATATTAATACGAGTTAGGAATCCTGTAGTTCTCATATGCTACGAGGAGGTATTAAAAGGTGCGTTTCGACAATGCATCTATTGTAGTATATTATTGCTTAATCCAAATGAATATTATAAATTTAGGAATTCTTGCTCACATTGATGCAGGAAAAACTTCCGTAACCGAGAATCTGCTGTTTGCCAGTGGAGCAACGGAAAAGTGCGGCCGTGTGGATAATGGTGACACCATAACGGACTCTATGGATATAGAGAAACGTAGAGGAATTACTGTTCGGGCTTCTACGACATCTATTATCTGGAATGGTGTGAAATGCAATATCATTGACACTCCGGGACACATGGATTTTATTGCGGAAGTGGAGCGGACATTCAAAATGCTTGATGGAGCAGTCCTCATCTTATCCGCAAAGGAAGGCATACAAGCGCAGACAAAGTTGCTGTTCAGTACTTTACAAAAGCTGCAAATCCCGACAATTATATTTATCAATAAGATTGACCGTGCCGGTGTGAATTTGGAGCGTTTGTATATGGATATAAAAACAAATCTGTCGCAAGATGTCCTGTTTATGCAAACTGTTGTCGATGGATCGGTTTATCCGGTTTGCTCCCAAACATATATAAAGGAAGAATACAAAGAATTTGTATGCAACCATGACGACGATATATTAGAACGATATTTGGCGGATAGCGAAATTTCACCGGCTGATTATTGGAATACGATAATCGCTCTTGTGGCAAAAGCCAAAGTCTATCCGGTGCTACATGGATCAGCAATGTTCAATATCGGTATCAATGAGTTGTTGGACGCCATTTCTTCTTTTATACTTCCTCCGGCATCAGTCTCAAACAGACTTTCAGCTTATCTCTATAAGATAGAGCATGACCCCAAAGGGCATAAAAGAAGTTTTCTTAAAATAATTGACGGAAGTCTGAGACTTCGAGACGTTGTAAGAATCAACGATTCGGAAAAATTCATCAAGATTAAAAATCTAAAAACTATCAATCAGGGCAGAGAGATAAATGTTGATGAAGTGGGCGCCAATGATATCGCGATTGTAGAGGATATGGATGATTTTCGAATCGGAAATTATTTAGGTGCTGAACCTTGTTTGATTCAAGGATTATCGCATCAGCATCCCGCTCTCAAATCCTCCGTCCGGCCAGACAGGCCCGAAGAGAGAAGCAAGGTGATATCCGCTCTGAATACATTGTGGATTGAAGACCCGTCTTTGTCCTTTTCCATAAACTCATATAGTGATGAATTGGAAATCTCGTTATATGGTTTGACCCAAAAGGAAATCATACAGACATTGCTGGAAGAACGATTTTCCGTAAAGGTCCATTTTGATGAGATCAAGACTATCTACAAAGAACGACCTATAAAAAAGGTCAATAAGATTATTCAGATCGAAGTGCCGCCCAACCCTTATTGGGCCACAATAGGGCTGACTCTTGAACCCTTACCGTTAGGGACAGGGTTGCAAATCGAAAGTGACATCTCCTATGGTTATCTGAACCATTCTTTTCAAAATGCCGTTTTTGAAGGGATTCGTATGTCTTGCCAATCCGGGTTACATGGATGGGAAGTGACTGATCTGAAAGTAACTTTTACTCAAGCCGAGTATTATAGCCCGGTAAGTACACCTGCTGATTTCAGACAGCTGACCCCTTATGTCTTCAGGCTGGCCTTGCAACAGTCAGGTGTGGACATTCTCGAACCGATGCTCTATTTTGAGTTGCAGATACCCCAAGCGGCAAGTTCCAAAGCTATTACAGATTTGCAAAAAATGATGTCTGAGATTGAAGACATCAGTTGCAATAATGAGTGGTGTCATATTAAAGGGAAAGTTCCATTAAATACAAGTAAAGACTATGCATCAGAAGTAAGTTCATACACTAAGGGCTTAGGCATTTTTATGGTTAAGCCATGCGGGTATCAAATAACAAAAGGCGGTTATTCTGATAATATCCGCATGAACGAAAAAGATAAACTTTTATTCATGTTCCAAAAATCAATGTCATCAAAATAATGGAGCGGTCAGGAAATTTCTATAAGGCAATACAGTTGGGATATATACTTATCTCCATTCTTATCGGATGTATGGCATATAATAGCCTCTATGAATGGCAGGAGATAGAAGCATTAGAACTTGGCAATAAAAAAATAGACGAGCTCCGAAAAGAAATAAACAATATCAATATTCAAATGATAAAATTTTCTCTATTGGGTGAAACAATACTGGAATGGAACGATAAAGATATCGAGCATTACCATGCACGGCGTATGGCAATGGACAGTATGCTTTGCCGTTTCAAGGCCACCTATCCAGCAGAGCGCATCGATAGTGTGCGCAGTCTTTTAGAGGATAAGGAACGACAGATGTTCCAGATAGTCCGGTTAATGGATGAACAACAATCTATTAACAAGAAGATAGCCAATCAAATTCCGGTTATTGTACAGAAAAGTGTGCAGGAACAGTCCAAAAAGCCAAAACGAAAAGGTTTCTTAGGCATATTCGGCAAAAAAAAGGAAGTAACTCCAGCAGTATCAACCACTATCCTTCATTCGGTCAATAGAAACGTAATCAGCGAACAGAAAGTGCAGGATCGCCAATTGTCGGAACAAGCCGACAGCCTTGCAGCTCGTAATGCAGAACTTAACAGACAACTGCAAGAATTGATTTGCCAAATAGAAGAAAAGGTACAAACCGAACTGCAAAGCCGGGAAAACGAAATAGTTGCCATGCGTGAAAAGTCATTTATGCAAGTAGGCGGTTTAATGGGATTCGTTCTTCTATTGTTGTTAATTTCCTACATCATCATACATCGTGATGCAAAAAGCATTAAACAATACAAGCACAAGACAACTGATTTGATAAGGCAACTGGAACAATCCGTACAACGGAACGAGGCACTGATAACGTCAAGGAAGAAGGCGGTACATACTATCACCCATGAACTGCGCACACCGCTGACAGCAATAACAGGCTATGCCGGACTGATACGGAAAGAACAGTGTGAGGATAAGTCCGGGCAGTATATCCAAAACATACTGCAATCCTCCGACCGTATGCGGGATATGCTTAACACTTTGCTTGACTTCTTCCGCCTGGACAACGGCAAGGAACAGCCCCGTCTGT
>OHUY01000568.1_pt1 | contig 12435 bp, 10 predicted proteins | sample 1579301 | NCBI WGS metagenome assembly OHUY01 (sample SAMEA3882520, study PRJEB24775) | human gut metagenome | biome: human-associated habitat; feature: intestine environment; material: feces | place: Netherlands | collected 2009/2010
AGTTCTCCACCGCATCGCTGATTACCCGAAGCACGAACGATATCCAGCAGATCCAGATGGTCTCCGTCATGGTACTGCGAATGGTTGCCTACGCACCGATCCTTGGCATCGGCGGTGTGCTGAAAGTCATGAAAACGGGAGCCGGTATGGAATGGATCATTGTTCTTGCGATCATCGTCATTCTCGGCTACGTGATGCTGCTTGTCTCCCTTGCGATGCCGAAATTCAAGCTGATGCAGAAACTGGTCGACAACATCAACCTCGTATCGCGTGAAATCCTGACCGGACTCTCTGTCATCCGTGCGTTCGGAAGAGAGGACAAAGAGGAAGAGCGCTTCGACGGTGCGAATAAGGAACTGACCAAAACAACCCTGTTCACCAACCGCGTCATGACCTTTATGATGCCTGGTATGATGATGATTATGAACGTGCTGACCGTCGGAATCGTATGGGTCGGTGCACATAAAATCGATGCCGGCACGATGCAGGTCGGTGCAATGACTGCATTTATTACCTACGCCATGATGATCGTCATGTCTTTCCTGATGCTGACAATGATGTCAATCATGCTGCCGCGTGCCGCTGTTGCCGCCGGCCGTATCGATGAAGTTATTCAGACAGAATCCTCCATTCAGGATGTCAAAAATCCGGAGCAGCTGGAGGTTCACAACGGAGTTGTCCGCTTCGATCACGTCAACTTCCGTTATCCGGGCGCCGAGGAGGATGTGCTGCATGACATCGACTTCGTTGCCGAGCCTGGCAAGACGACAGCGATCATCGGAAGCACCGGCTGCGGTAAATCGACGCTGGTCAACCTGATCCCACGTCTCTATGATGTGACGGGCGGAAAGATTACGCTCGATGGAAAAGATATTCGAAACATTACGATGAAGGATCTGCGCGATGAGATCGGTTTCGTGCCGCAGAAAGGTGTGCTGTTCTCGGGAACGATCGCATCCAACCTGCGCTTCGGAAAAGACGATGCGACGGATGCGGAGATCGAAAAGGCAGCCGCAATTGCGCAGGCAACCGAGTTTATCGAGGCAAAAGATGACAAATACGAAACCGCGATTGCACAGGGCGGAACGAACGTATCCGGCGGACAGAAACAGCGTCTGGCGATTGCGCGTGCGATTGCAAAAGACCCGAAAATCTTTATTTTCGACGACAGTTTTTCTGCACTTGACCTGAAAACGGATGCGGCGCTTCGAAAAGCACTGGCGGAGAATGTCAAAGACAGCACCGTGATCATCGTGGCACAGCGGATCAGCACGATTCTCCATGCGGAGCAGATTCTGGTGCTCGATGACGGAAAAGTAGTCGGAAAAGGTACGCATGAGGAACTGCTGAGAAGCTGCGAGGTTTACCAGGAGATTGCGAAATCTCAGCTGTCAGAGAAAGAGCTTGGACTGAAGGAAAGTGAGGTGGCTGACCATGAGTAATGAAATGAACCAGCAGCCGCGCAAAAGAGGACCGATGGGACGGATGGGCCGCGGCATGCAGCCGGGCGAGAAGCCGAAAGATCTGAAAAAATCGATCAAACAGCTCGCCCAGTACATCGGAAAATATAAAATTGCGATTTTTATCGTTATGATCTGTGCCGCATGCTCGACGGTGTTCAACGTTGCCGGACCAAAGATTCTCGGAAAAGCTACGACCGCACTGTCCGAGGGACTGATGGAAAAGATCCGGGGCACAGGAAGCATTGATTTTGCAAGAATCGGAACGATTCTGCTGTTTGTACTTGGCCTGTATCTGATGAGCGCCCTGTTCAGCTTCATCCAGGGATGGATCATGACGGGCGTGACGCAGAAGGTGTGCTATCAGCTTCGAAAAGAGATTTCGGAGAAGATCAACCGTATGCCGATGAAATATTTTGAGAGCCGCACGTACGGTGAAGTGCTCTCACGCATCACAAACGATGTCGATACGCTTGGCCAGGGACTGAACCAGAGTATCACGACGATCATCACCTCGGTGGCAACGCTCATCGGTGTTCTGATCATGATGCTGAGTATCTCCCCATTGATGACGCTGATCGCGCTTGTGATCCTGCCGATTTCAATGGGACTCATCGGACTCGTGACAAAGAAATCACAGAAATTCTTCCGTGCCCAGCAGGAATACTTAGGCCACATCAACGGTCAGGTTGAGGAGGTTTACGGCGGCCATCTCGTCATCAAGGCATTCAACCGCGAGAAGGATACGATCGAAGAGTTTGAAAAAACCAACAATATTCTTTACGATTCCGCATGGAAATCCCAGTTTTTATCCGGTATGATGCAGCCGATTATGATGTTTGTCGGAAATTTAGGCTACGCCTGCGTGGCATTGACCGGCGGACTTCTGGCGATCAAAAACGTGATCACGATCGGTGATATCCAGGCATTTATCCAGTATGTGAAAAACTTTACCCAGCCGATCCAGCAGATTGCGCAGGTTATCAACATGGTACAGTCGATGTCGGCGGCATCCGAGCGTGTCTTTGAATTCCTGAACGAAGAGGAAGAGGATCAGACCACGGAAAATCCGGCGGACATTGAGACGGTAACAGGAGCAGTAACCTTTGACCATGTACAGTTCGGATACAATCCGGATCAGATCATCATCCATGATTTCTGTGCGAAGGTAAAACCGGGTCAGAAAATTGCCATTGTCGGCCCGACTGGAGCAGGAAAAACGACAATGGTTAAGCTGCTGATGCGTTATTATGATGTAAACAGTGGAGCCATTCTTCTGGATGACCACAATATCAGGGATTTCAACCGCAGAGAGCTTCGCGATGCCTTTGGTATGGTGCTGCAGGATACGTGGCTGTTCAAGGGCAGTATCATGGAAAATATCCGCTACGGCCGGCTCGATGCCACGGATGAGGAGGTTATTGCAGCGGCGAAGGCTGCGCGGGCACACCATTTCATTCAGACCCTGCCGGGCGGCTACCAGATGGAGCTGAATGAGGATGCAAGCAATGTATCCCAGGGACAGAAACAGCTTCTGACGATCGCAAGAGCAATTCTTGCAGACAATAAGATCCTGATTCTCGATGAGGCGACCTCATCCGTTGATACCAGAACAGAGATCGAGATCCAGAAAGCAATGGATAACCTGATGAAGGGCAGAACAAGCTTTGTCATTGCCCATCGGCTGTCCACGATTCGTGATGCGGATCTGATTCTTGTCATGAAGGACGGAGATATCATCGAGCAGGGCAACCATGAAGAACTGCTTGCGAAGAATGGGTTCTATGCAAACCTTTACAATTCGCAGTTTGAGGATATAGTTGCGTAACAGCCTTTGCGGGCGATATAAATTTATTGTAACAACACCTGAGTTGGCAAAACGGTTCAGGTGTTGTTTTTTTTCGAGGGAAAATCTCGTTACATTTTCCCGTCAGGCAAAAAAGCTCTCAGAGCAGAATGATCTGATGTTTGTCCCAGATCATTCATGTTATCCCAGGTTACTTGAGAGAAAAGAAAAAATTTGGTATGCTATTGAGAAGTAGAATCTTCGATAAGAAGCACGGGGGAAAATAATGAATTTAATTTTATGTGATGATGATAAAGTGTTTTTAAATAAACTGGAAATCAGAATTCGAGGTTTATGTCAGAAACATAAGATTGCAGTGAAAATGGAGTGCTACGTATCTGCGAAGGAGATGCTGGAAGGAATCAAAAATCTTGATGAGATTTCTGTTTTTTTTATTGATATCGATATGCCGGAAGTGAATGGATTTGAGGTTGCATCGTATCTGAAAAAGTGGAACAGAGAATGTTGTATTGTGTTTGTATCGAATAAGGATGATCTGGTGTTTCAGTCATTGGTGTATCATCCATTCTTTTTTATCCGCAAGGCACATCTGGATGAGGAACTGGAGCCGCAGTTGCTGGAACTGCAGAAAAAGGCAGGAAAGAAAGTTCCCCAAATAGAACTGCAGACAGGGCGTCAGAGTGTAAAACTTGCATTGCGTGATATCTGGTTTGTGGAGAGCGAGAAGAACTATCTGCTTTTCTATCGGGAAAAAGATACGAGGGATGAGGCGATTCGTGTAAGAATGAAAATGTCAGAAGCGGAGAAAAAACTAGAAGCGCATAAATTTGTAAGGACACATAAAGGATATTTGGTTAACATGAACTATGTATATCGGTTGCGCGAAAAAGAACTTCTGCTATTGAACGGGAAAAGCATTCCTGTCAGCAGAAATTATCTGAATCAGGTTCGAATGAAAATTATGGGAGTGGTGATGGAATGAGTGCAACATTTTGGAAGGTTTTTGAACTTGCAATTTCTGTTTGGGAAAACATACTTTTGTTGGAATTCTGCATGGATTTTATGCAGCAGAAACCCAAAGGGAAAAAAGGTAAAATTTTGTGGGGAATTGCAGTGCTATTTGGGCTAATCTTTCCTGCGTTGGAAAAGTATCCTGCGTTATATGACAGGTGGGAAATGTGGATCACATTGATTTGGCTTTTTGTCTATTTGATGGTGGGTACACAGGGAAGTGTTCTGAGAAAGGTTACTGCAGCGGTAGTTGCGAGAGCAGTATTGATGATGGTAAACACAGCGATCCTTTTCGGCGGCAGTTTTATCCTTCAAGAAAGTGTTGCATCGTTTATTCAAGATCAGGATACAGTAAGAATTGCGATCATGCTATTATCAAAAATTTCTTATTTTTTTGTTGGTAAATTACTAAATAGTCTTTTGTTTGAACGAGAGAATCTGATAAGCTGGCAATGGATTGTCATGGGATGCAACCTTGTTTTCTCAATTATTGCGGGAAATACTATTATTTTGGTAGTAAGAGATCTGCCAAGTGTGCAGATGCAGGAACAGAAATGGATTTTGCTGTGCGTATGCTGTATCTGGCTGATGTGCCTGATTATGTACTTTATAGTACAGCAAATGAGCAAGGATAATCAAACAAAGCTAGAATATGAACTGATGAAAGAAAAAGAGAAATATTCAAAGGAAAGTATGGAAATTATTAAGAGAAGTAATGAAGAATTACGAGAATTTAAACATGATTTGAAAAATTATCTTTTACCTCTGCAAGAGGCAATGGAGACCATGCCGCAGTCGGAAATGGTAAAGGTATGGGAAAAAATTAATCAGAAAATTGAAGATGTACAGACATTGATTCAGACCGGAAACAGTTATGTGGATTCTATGATTAATACAAAAATTACTCTTGCGAGAAGTGAAAAAGTAGATGTGAAGTGTACGATTTTGAGCAAAATGGAAGGAATTGATGATTTGGAATTTTGCTCTGTGTTTGGAAATCTCATGGATAATGCGATTGAAGCAGAGCGGAAAGTTACAGAGAAGAAAGAAATTATAATTTTTGTAGAGGAAAAAATGGGATATCTTCGGTTGGAGATTCAAAACAAAATAGAAAAATCTGTTTTAAATGAAAATTCAAGTTTGAATACGACGAAGAAAGATACAAGCAGCCACGGGATTGGGCACAAAAGTGTAAAACGGACGATGCAAAAGGTAGGTGGCGCGTTAAAGTATTATGAGACAGGAGATTTGTTTTGCGCAGAGGCAGTGTTTCCGATAAAATAAGATAAAACGTAATAAAAAAGACTTTATTTGTATGAAGGAAGCAAAAAGAATGCGGATTTCAAAGAACAAAGTTTTATTTTTTGCTATCTGTACTGATTATCCCAGATAGAGCATGATATCCCAGATCCGTTGACGATGGAGAAAATTTTCGTTATGCTTCGAGTAACAGAAGAGAAAGAACGAAATTTTGAAAAGAGGGGATATATGGGAAAGAAAGTGTTGGGAGTTCTGACGATATTGTTGATTCTTACGGGTTGTCAGAATATGGGGAATGAGGCAGAAAATTTGCAGCAGGTAGAAAAACAGGAAAATGGAGAAGAACGGAATAGTTCTATCAGCAATGATGAAACGGAGACAAATGTGACACATGAAAAGGATCAGGAATTAAGCAATGGTGAGCACATCCGTTTTCAGCTTGGCAGTCAGGCCAAAATTGATGCGATTGTTGACATGCCGGACAAAAAATGGAATGAGTTTGAAAAATGTGTGATAGAAGTGGATGGATTTCAAGGAGAAAGTGTGTTCAATAAAATACTTGGGAAACTTCCGGAAAGTGGATTGGAAACAAGAAAAGGAGACATGGGAGAGCCAGATGTTTGTTATTCGTATGAGGGAATACTTGGCGAACAATTAAAAAATCAAAATGGAACGGTGTCTGTCAGCAATATATTAGGAGTGGAAACGGAAGAAGGAAAAAAAGTTTATTATAATTTACCTGTTGAATATATTACATCAGCCTATGGTGAAGGGATTTTGGTCAGAGACAATGAGCAGAAAATTTCATTGGAAGACGAAGAAAAGCTGATAGAGGAAGGAAAAGAGTTTGTTAGATGGATTGGAGACTGGGAAAAAGTTGAATTGACCAGTAAATACAGTTTTTCGTATGAACAGATGGAAAAACAGCAGGAATTAATGGAACAGGCAATCGAGAATGGAGAATTGCTAAAGCCTCAGAAGATTCAGAAATATGAGTGGTCAAAAGCAGATGATTGTTTCCTGTTGTTTTTTCAGGGTTATCTGAATGGGGTTCCTGTATTATGCAATGAAATTAACCGGCAGGATGATCTTTATATTCCGTCATCTAAAATACAGGCTGTTATAACGGAGGGCGGAATTCAATATCTTCAAGCAGTTAATCACTATGCTATTCGGGAAAAGGAACCGGTATCTCTTGCGGAAAAAGATATTATTTTGGAAACGCTGAGAAATAAGTATGATTTGGCAATTGCAGAGCCGATTACGCTGAATCAGATGAAACTGATTTATTACCCGATGACAACGGGAAGAAATGAAACAGGGCATTGGATGTGTGATATGATTCCTGCGTGGCAGTTTCGATTTATAGAAGATGAGATCGAACAGTATGTTTACATCAATGCACTGGATGGACGGGAAATTGCAGGGTGAGTTTGTCTGAGATTTACGAGTTACTCAAAGAATAAATTGTTTTGCGGAAGATGTGACTCCGGGCTAAGCGGGTCACATCTTTTTAAAAGACGAAGAGGATAAGAGATTGTTGCGGAAGGACAAGAAGGTGATCTTTCATGAATTTTTTTCGAATGATAAAAATGGATTTTAAAAGAATGTTTTTATCAGGAAAATTTTATTTTGCCATCGCAGGTGCGATGCTGGTTACCGTGTTAAACATCAGTCAGGAAGCAATGCAGAGCCGGTGGAATGCATCGGTATATTACCTGGTTGTCAGCAGTCATGGTGTGGGGGCATTTTTTGAAGTGTTTTCTGTGCTGGCTGTGCTGCCGTTTGCGCTGAGCTATTGGGAAGACAGCAGAAATGGCTATCTTAGATGCATTGAGACACGCATAGGGAGAACAGCATATTGCTGGTCGCATCTGGTGGTTGCCTTTTTCGGTTCTGTGATCAGTATTTTTCTGGGAATGGCAGTTGTTTATGGCGTTTTGGCATTAAAAATACCGTGGATAAAAAAAGAAGAGCTTGAAACATTAACAGGCAGTTTAAGCTATGGAAATGGACTCGTTCTGCCGTTTTACCTTGCCGCAAGATTTGGAGTTGAGGCTGTCAAGTATGCATTTATGGCAGTTTTTGCGCTTATGATATCGGGAAAAATAAAAAATCTGTTTGTGCTGGTCAGCACACCGGCTCTTTTTTATTATGCAAGCCAGCTTGTAGCAGAAGCGCTGCAGCTGCCGGGCCAGATGAGATGGTACCAGCTCCATGGGGGAAGTATCCGGAATTTTAAGGATTTTTTTGTGATAGCTGGTTATTTCCTTATTCTGACAGGAATGGAAGGTGTAATTTTCGTGCGAGTGGTAAAGAGGAGGGCGCAGAATGGATAGAATACGGATGAGCCTTCGGGTATGTCAGATACGTTTGCGGAAAACATTCACAACACCACGGTTTTATGTTGCGCTGTTGTGGATTGCGATCCTTTTTCATGTAATGACGGTGGGTATTCGAGGCTTCTGCGAGCAGACCGGAGTTGATGTGACTTTTTGGATGCTGCCGTTTATGACCAGATATAATGGAGACCAGATTATCATTGTTCTTGGGGCTCTGCTGCTTTTCTGTGTTTCTGGAACCGAACAGCGGGTGGCAGATTTTGCGGGCCGGGCGGAAAAGCTGGTTTTGGGGAAACATGCTGTACATTGTGGTTGTTTCCTTTTTTTACACCATATGCTTAAGTATGATTCCGGTACTGCTTGTGTTTCCGAATGTAGGGTGGGAAACCGGATGGGGGAAGGTGATCAGTACGCTGGCTCAGACGAATGCGGCATATACCTTTGACCAGGAACCGTTGGATTATCTGATCCTTTCGAGATTTTCGCCGCAGGAGGCAATGGGACTCACAATGCTTGCGATCTGGTGCCTGTCGGTTATGACAGGCGTTGTGAGTTATGCCGGAAATTTTCTGGTACACAGGGGATTTGGAATCGTCATCAACTGCGGCATCGCACTCACTGCGCTTCTGCTCAGCAAATTTTCCAGCATCACAATCGGCTATTACTGCGCGCCGCCGCTTTGGATGAATATTGCGAGCTACAAGTGGCAGGGATATGGAAACGGGCCGTCGATGGCATATGTTTACAGTGTCTTTGCGATTGTCATCGGCGCATGCACGATCCTTTCGTATCTCGGGATCCGGAAAAAGGATCTGAACTTTGTGGAGGAAATCTGAAAGAATGGAAGAAAAGATAAGAATAGAAAACGTGACAAAAAAGTTTGGCAGCTACGCGGCGTTGGACGGGATCAGCCTGAGCTTCGAAAAAGGAAAAATTCACGGAATGATCGGAAGAAACGGAAGTGGGAAGACGGTACTGTTCAAATGCATCTGCGGATTTCTCCGGGTGGACGATGGCGCGGTTTTTGTGGATGGAAAACAGATTGGGAAAGAGATCGAAGCGCCGGAGAGTATTGGCGCCATCATCGAGACACCGGGCTTTCTTCCGGGCTACAGTGCCAGACAGAATCTGCAGTTTCTCGCCGGCATCCGCAGGAAGATCGGAAAAAAGGAGATCGATGCGGCCATCCGAAAAGTCGGACTGGATCCGGAAGCGAAAAAGCATGTCGGCAAGTATTCGCTCGGCATGCGCCAGCGTCTCGGTATTGCACAGGCGATTATGGAGGAACCTTCCCTTCTGATTCTGGATGAACCGATGAACGGTCTCGACAACCAGGGCGTGCAGGAGATGCGGCAGCTGTTTTTGAAACTGAAAGACGAAGGAAAAACCATTCTTCTTGCCAGCCACAACCGGGAAGACATTGCAGCACTGTGCGATACGACGGTGGAGATTGACAGAGGAAAGATTGTAGGCTGACGGAAAAAAGTTGCTCGTTTTTGGTGAATCTCATTGTCTTCCGGTGAAGCAGAGAATATAATAAAAACACAGAGAAGATCGAATCTTACGCTATTTGGTGTAGGATGGAGACAGGGAAAACAAAAAAAGATTACGAAAACGAGGACATGAACAATGGCAGACAGACACACAACAGAAAAATTGCTGGAGGGCGAACGCCTTTCCGGAAAGGTGACACTCTTTGCAAAAGTAACGATTTTACCGGGTGATGAGCTTCCGTATCATGAGCATCATGGGGAGACAGAAGCGTATCACATCCTGTCCGGTGCGGGTATGTATCAGGATAACGACAAAACCTACCCGGTGCAGGCGGGCATGACGACGTTCTGCGAGGACGGCAGCGGCCATGCGGTTTCCTGCGCAGGGGAAGAACCGCTCGTGTTTCTGGCGATGATTCAGAAAAAAGTAGAATAAGCAGGTACGGATATGAGCAGAAAGAAAAAGCCCAGAATGGAATACCGCTATTACGAAGTGCCGGAAAAATGCCCGGTGCTGGTGCTGCAGGGAGAAAAATGGTTGCAGAATTATGGGTACCAGATTGATTATCTGCATTTTCATAACCTGATGGAGATCGGTTTCTGCTATTACGGTGAGGGAACGATTGTTTTGGAAGATGAGGAACTGCCGTATCATGGCGGTATGTTTACGGTGGTGCCGAAAAACTTTCCGCATACAACAAACTCAAAAGAAAACAGTGTATGTTCCTGGGCATGGGTGTTTGTGGATGTGGAAGGATTTATTACAGAGCTGTATAAGGGCAATATGCGCATGGCACAAAAGCTGATTGCGCGTATTAACCAGAAGGCCCATTTTGTGAAAAATGAGGAAAGGCCGGAGGTCGCGGAGATGATCAAACTGATCATTAAATGCATGGGTGAAAAACGGGAATTTTATCTCGAGGAAGTGAAAGGACTGACCAGAGCGCTTCTGATGCAGATTGCCAGATGGAATGAAAGGGACGAGGAGCAGGAAAAGAATTCTATTGTAGATGATGCCAGTATCGCTCTGATTCTGCCTGCGCTGGATTATATTGGAGAAAATTATAAAGAGATTCTTCGAATTGAGGAGCTGGCAGAGGTATGTCATATCAGCGAAACACATCTGCGCCGTATTTTTCAGGAATCCATGCGGATGACGCCGGTTGAGTACATTAACTGGGTCCGGATCCGGGCGGCATGTAAGGAACTGCGGAAAACAAATATTTCTGTAAATGAGATTGCAATGCGAAGCGGATTCGCAACAATTTCTACATTTAACCGTAATTTCCGCCGGATTCTTGGTGTATCTCCACAGCAGTGGCGAAGTGCACCGGAACATTATGAACGAAAATTGTTGAATTTTGATATAAAAACACAGGAAGGATGGTGATGTCCGTCAAAATGCATATAAATGGTTGAAAATGCATAGTATAGAGTTAAAAATGCGCACAAACGACGGGAAAATATGTTATACTTTGTACATGTTGAGGGAATAAAAACATAAAAAATGTACAAAACAACCAAAAAATTTCTGCGCTGTAAAAAGTGCGGAGGTTCCGGTTGTAAAATAACATCTTAAGGAGGATGTGCAATATGAAAAGAAAAATTGTATCAATCGTAATGGCATCAGCAATGGTATTTGGACTGGCTGCATGTGGTTCCAGCGGAGGAACTACAACAAGTTCCAGCAACGGCGGAAACGATGCATCAGCAGCAAGTGAAACCACTGCAAAATCAGAGAGCAGCGACGTAGTAGAGGGCAGCTCTGATGATGACAACACCTTAACCGTATGGACCTGGGACCCGAACTTCAACGTTTACGCGATCAAGAAAGCAGCTGAAATTTATGCACAGGATCACGAAGGATTCAAAGTAGAAGTCAGCGAAGTACAGTCCGACGACATTGAAACCCGTCTGACCACAGCAGTTTCCGCAGGAGACTTAAGCACTCTGCCGGATATCTTCCTGATGCAGGATAACTCCTTCCAGAAATATGCAACCAACTATCCGGACATCTTCACCGATCTGACCGATTCCGGAATTGATTTCAGCGAATTCTCATCCGCAAAAGTTGCTTACTCTACTCTGGATGGGAAGAACTACGGAATTCCGTTCGACAATGGTGCCGTTATCGAGTGCCTGCGTACTGATATGCTGGAGCAGGCAGGCTTCACCGTAGATGATTTCACAGATATCACCTGGAATGACTTTATGGAGAAAGCAAAAGTTGTCAAAGAGAAAACAGGCCAGCCGATCCTGACATCTCAGGCCGGATCTCCGGACCTTGTTATGGAAATGCTGCAGTCCTGCGGTGAGTCCCTTTTCAACGAAGATGGATCTGTCAACATCGTAGACAACAAAGCACTGAAACCAATCCTTGAGATTTACAGCCAGATGGTAAAAGATGGCACTCTTGTAGAGGTTACTGACTGGGATCAGTACATCGCATCCATCAACAACGGAACTACAGCAGGCGTTATCAACGGATGCTGGATCATGGCTTCCATCACAGCAAATGAAGATCAGTCCGGCAAATGGGCAATCACCAATATGCCGAAACTGGACGGCGTTGACGGAGCAACCAACTACTCCAACAACGGTGGTTCTTCCTGGGCAATTTCTTCCAACTGCAAAAAACAGGATCTTGCCATTGACTTTATGAAATCTACCTTCGCAGGCAGCACCGCTCTTTACGATGACATCATCGCAAAAGGCGCTCTGTCAACCTGGGCACCGGCAGGAGATTCCGAAGCATATGCACAGCCAGTTGCATTCTTCAGCGATGACCCGGTTTACGCAAAGATCGTTGATTTCGCAACCAAGACTCCATCCAACATCACCGGAGCATTCTACTACGATGCACGTGATGCTGTCGGAACCGCACTTTCCAATATCATCCAGACAGGAGCAGATATGGACAGCGAACTTCAGACCGCACAGGAAACTGTAGAGTTCAACATGGGTGGCTGATATCCTGCAATACATAAAAAAGTAGGACGATAAGAAACGGGTCTGCTTCCTGGACAGACAGAAGCAGGCCCGTTCTGTATCTATGCGGTGTG
>OHUY01000569.1_pt1 | contig 12416 bp, 12 predicted proteins | sample 1579301 | NCBI WGS metagenome assembly OHUY01 (sample SAMEA3882520, study PRJEB24775) | human gut metagenome | biome: human-associated habitat; feature: intestine environment; material: feces | place: Netherlands | collected 2009/2010
GTCGGGGTGAAAGCGAGCGGGGGCTTCCCGGAGCGCTTTCTGAATCTCTGCTCGCGCGGGAATATTCCGTATTGGGATGTCTGCTGCACAAACGGCACGGTTTTCATGAGAACCACGCCCGAGGGCTACAAAAAGATGCGCCGCTGTGCCAAAAAAGCGGGAATGCGAATGAAAACGGTCAAAAAGAGCGGGCTTCCGTTTTGGCTGTTTAAAAACCGCGTCCATGCGGGGCTCGCCGTCGGCGCGCTGTGCTTTGTTCTGATAACGGCGGCACTCTCCGGGCGGATATGGACAGTAAGCGTTACGGGTTGCGAGACTGTGCCGCAGGAGGATATAATTGAGGCGGTCGGGCGCCTCGGCGTTTGCCCGGGGATGAGAAAAAAGCAAATAGACACGCACTCTGTAGCGGAGGAGGCGATGTCCGCGCTGCCGGAGGTTTCGTGGCTGTCGGTCAACATAAGCGGCTGCTCGGCGATTATAGACGTGCGCGAGGGCGTGGGCAGGACGGTTAAAAAAGACGACTCGCCGTGCGATATAGTCGCAGCGGAGGACGGGCAGATACAGACCCTCGAGGTTTTCGGCGGCACTGCCGTGCAGGAGCAAAACTCCGCCGTTTTAAAGGGCGACACGGTAATCAGCGGAATAGTCGAAAACCGCGACGGCGGAATGAGCCTGCACCGCGCCTCGGGCTATGTTACCGCGCTGACAAAGCACGCCTTTTCGACCGAATCCCGCCCGCTGCCGTCGAGAAAAATAAGCGGAATAAAATCGCGCTATACGCTCCTGTTTTTCTCTTTGAAGGTGCCGCTCGGGGCGCGGACGGACGCGGACTTTACGGAGAACAGATTCCTGACTCTCGGCGGAGCGAAGCTCCCCATCGGCATAAGAGCCGAGCGAAAATATATTTTCGAGCCCGCGGACGCGGCGGCGGATGACCTCGCCGACCTCATTGCGCTCGAAGCGCATTTTTATAAAGCCGCGGACGGCCTGCGCGATATGCTGACAATGAGCCGCACGACCAAAGAACGCCGCTCAAACGGTCGCGCGATATTTTCGAGCGAATACGGCTGCCTGCAAAATATCGGCGAGGAGAGAAGAATAGAGGCGGGGGAATGACCGGTTGTTGAATAGCGGTAAAATATATGCTATTATAATCGGCGGAGGTGAGGCTCTTGTATTATCCGCGATTAAGAGATCTGCGCGAAGATCACGATATGGTTCAAAAAGAGGTTGCCGCTTTTCTCGGAATCGATCAGCGGGTATACAGCAACTATGAAACAGGAAAACGCGAGATACCGACTCGGTTTGTAATCTCGCTTGCGCGGCTTTACAATACCTCGACCGACTACATTCTCGGTATGACAAACGAGACAAGACCGTATAAATAACAGGCTCGATGTGCGAACACCGAGCCTGCTTTTATTTTCCCTTGATATCCGAGGGCTTTATGTTTATAGTCACATAGTCGCCGTATTTGAGCTGAGCGGTTTTTACATCTGTCGGTATCTCGAAGATGAGATAACCGTCCACAGAGAGTCCCGCCGTTACGGGAGACGAGGATATGCGCTTGTAGCCGGAGAGAAAGCGGCTGTCCTGCGCTATGCCGTTTATCACGAAATCGGCCTTTTCGTTGAGGCTCTCTTCATAGTCGAGGTTATTTGTCAGCACGAGATGCACCGCAACATATCTGTAGCCCTTCTGCACGGTCCACGGGTAGCTGTCAACCTCCTTTATATCGTCGCACAGGACGGTATACATAGGAGTGACCGCCTTTTCGCCGAAATTGACTTCGACTTTTTCGGGGATTGATTCAGTCTCTTCCTCTTCGTCCTGCGAGAACTCCGCGTCGGAAATGTTCGGAAACAGACTGCCGAAGCTGCCGCCGGAGGTATTGCGGATTATTGAAAATACCACGAAAAGTATTATTATCAGCGCAGCGATTAATATCGGAACAAAGCACCCCGCCTTTAAAGCTCGGGAATTTTTTGCCGAGTGTGCGCGCCCAGAGAGATTTGTCACGGCGTCGAGAATCATTTTGCCGCGCTCCGCCTCTATGCGCTCCTGCTCGAGCTTGTGCTGCCTCTTGCGTTCCTCGCGCTCCTCGGCCTCTTTCTTGAGCCTTTCCTCGTTCAGCTCCGCCTCTCTGGCCTTTCTGCTGTTCGCCAACGGCGCGCCGCAATTCGGGCAGGTATCATTATTTTCGGCGTCGACCACCGAGTCACAGTATTCGCAGGTTACCTTCATCTTTTTGCCTCAATTCCTGTTGTTTGAGTTATCGTAGCACATTGCGCCCGAGGTTTCAAGTGCGGAGGAGATTATAAAAAAAATATCGCGGCGCACATCAAACGGTGTGCGCCGCGAAGTAGCCGAATATTACTTTCCGAAGTATCTCTTGAGAAGTCCGGCAAATGCCTTGCCGTGTCTCGCTTCGTCACGAGCCATCTCGTGGACGGTGTCGTGGATAGCGTCAAGACCCTTCTCCTTTGCAAGCTTTGCGAGCTTTGTCTTGCCGAGGGTAGCGCCGTTCTCCGCCTCAACTCTCATCTCGAGGTTCTTCTTTGTCGAGTCTGTTACGACCTCGCCGAGAAGCTCGGCAAACTTTGCGGCGTGCTCGGCCTCTTCGTAGGCCGCCTTCTCCCAGTAGAGGCCTATCTCGGGATAACCCTCTCTGTGAGCGACTCTTGCCATTGCAAGATACATACCGACCTCGCTGCACTCGCCCGCGAAGTTGTCTCTGAGACCCTGAAGGATCTCGGGATCGACGTCCTTTGCAACGCCGACAACGTGCTCGGAGGCCCAGGTCATGCCTTCGTCCTGCTTGATAAACTTGGAGCCGTCAGCTCCGCAGAGGGGGCACTTGAAGCCCTCCGGAACAGAATCGCCTTCATAAACATAACCGCAAACGGGACATACGAATTTCATAGTAATTTCTCCTTTTCTTTTTTAAGATTTTTGTTTTGTTTTATTGTAAAACTCCGGCGTCGCCGAGCTCGGCCGTGTTTTGCTGACAGTCGGGACAGAGTCCGTAATAGATAATCTTTTTGTGCCGCACGAGAAGCCCCAGCTGTAAAATGTCCTCGGGCAGACCTCGTTCGACTCCCAAATCGATTATCCTTGAGCATCGTTCGCAGATGAAGTGGCTGTGAGAATCGGTGTTGCCGTCATAGTGTATGCTCTTGTCAAGCGTCTCGAGCGTCGTTATCAGCCCCATGTCGCTGAGCAGGCTTAAATTGCGGTAGACCGTGCCGAGGCTTATCTTCGGCAGCTCGGCGCGAACGCGCGAATATATTATGTCCGCGGTCGGGTGATCGTGCGCCGCTTTGACGATTTTCAGAACAGTATCACGCTGTGACGAATATCTCATTTAGCTTACCTCAATTCATAATCAGTAATGATTACTGTTATTAGTATATCATACTTTTTATGATTGTCAACACTTTTTTAAAAAATTTTTTAAGGTGTGATACAATTTGTTGTAAAATATCTTACTCCGAGGTCGTAGAGGTTCTTCAGAGTGTCCGGCGAGTCAACTGTCCATGCGGCGAGCGGGATGCCCGCGTCAATGGCGGCGTTTATCACGCTGTCGGTGTTCTTCGCGTTGTTGCCGTTGAAGGCCGCGCGCATATTGCCGTGATTTTTGCAAAAGTCAACGGCCTCGTCCGAAAGCTCGCTTGTCAGCAGCCAATAGGTCTGCTCGGGGCACTCCTTATATAATGTGTCGATTATATCCTTGTCAAACGAGATAACTATCGTGCTCCTGCCCCTCGCGGCGTAGTCCTTAAAAAACTCAATGAGCGAGTCAAGATTATTCTTGCCTATGCTCTTTATCTCTATCATCGGCTTCGTGTTCGGGTAGTATCTGTCGAGCAGAGCCATGGTCTCCTCAAACGTGGGAACCCTGAGATCGGTGTAGTTTTCTATGTTCGCGCCGTTGTCTATTTTCAGCGCGCTCACCTCCGCAAGGGTACGCTCGGTTATCTTGCCGTGTCCGTTCGTGGTGCGCCTCAGGTCATCGTCGTGCATGACTATCCACTTGCCGTCCGAGGTCGGCTCGATATCGAACTCGACATAGTTATATTTTGCCTCGCACGCCGCCTTGAAGGCGGGCAGAGTGTTCTCCGGCTCTATGGCGCTCAAGCCCCTGTGCGCCGTGAGCGTGATTTCGTCGATGTTTACAGCGCTTATGCTCTTTATCGAGACGGTGTCCTTCGGGCGAATTTTCTTCGTGCGGAGCTTCGCAAACAGCCCGCCCGCTACGCAAACAGCCGCGACAACGCAGAGCACGCAAATGAGTATCTTCTTTTTCTTTTTCATTGCTTTTTCCCCTGTCTTAATAATATTATTGTCTGCCCGGAATTGTCGCCCGGGCGAATTTCCTTTATTCTGCTTGACTCAAGCCCGTTTCTCACCAGGGACTGCAAAACGGTGCCGCTGTTGAAGCCGTGGACTATTTCGAGCCGCGTTATATCCGCAGAGCCGTTTTCTATCAGCGCTTCGAGCCGAAATTTCGCCTCGCGCTCACGCATACCGTGGATGTCAACGGCGAGCGTGGAGCTGTTTTTTCTTGTTATCTTCATCGCTGTCTCCGCTTTTTCTTTGAATTATATCATAATTATATCATATACATTATAAATCACATAAATTTAAAAGTAAAATGAATTTTCTTCTATTTTTATTGTATCTGGGAATTTTTTGCATAACGGGGGGAATAATATTCCGAAAGGCGGTGGAAAAAATGAAGGATTCACAGATAAGAGTATGCGGCAGGGCGGCGCAGACCGATTCGGGAGCGGGCGGCGCGGTTATGTTCGGCTGTCTCGCGGCGGCGGCCGTCGCGGGGGGCTTCATGACCGCAGGGGCGCGGCTTCTGCTCAACGCCTCTGCGGTGACCTCCGCGCTCTCCTCCGTGTCAAGACTGCTGAGCCCCGCGTTAAATGCGGCGGCGTGCCTTCTGCTGACGCTCGCGGTCGCGGCGCTTATCGCACCGCCGGGGCAGGGGATGAAGCGTTATTATTTGCTCTGCGCGCTGGGCAAAAAGCGCCGGGCGTCAGAGTGCGTCGCGGCATTTCGCGGCAGGCGGGCTTTCAGAGCGCTCCGGCTGCGCATTGCTTTGGCGGCGCTCAATCTCGCCCTGCGAATTTTTTTCCTCCTGCCGGGCGCGGCGCTTGCGGCGGGCGGGATATATATGCTTTTCTCGTCCTCCGTCGGCGTTGCGACAACGGCGGTGTTCGCTGGGAGCGTGCTCATGCTCGTTACGGGCTGTATATTCTGCTCGGGCACGCGGCAGTCTCTTGCGGCGGCGGAATATATATCGGCTGCCGAGCCGGATATCCCCGTAAGACAGGCTCTGAAAAAAAGCCGTGAAATCATGTGCGGTCACTGCCGCGCCTACGCTCGGTTCAAGGCGGGCTTTGCGCTCTGGTTTTTAAGCTGTGCGCTCATTCTGCCCGCGTTTTTCGTCGTCCCGTACTATGAGCAGTCCTGCGCCGTATGGATGACCGAAACTGTGAAATTAGGGCAAAAAAGCTCGTTTTATACAGAGTAATTTAACAGAAGTGTACAAAATCTATTGATTATCTCCTTTTAATTTGTTATTATAACTTTTGAAATAAATCGGGTGCGGCATATCTGCTCCCGGAGGAGGATACACAATTGGAAAAGAAAAAACTCGGAGGACGGATTCTCTTCAACATCATCCTGTTCGGCTTCATAGGACAGGTTGCGTGGGCTGTTGAGAATATCTACTTCAACACATTCCTGTTCAACTATATCGGCGGCACTGCCGACGACATAGCCAAGATGGTCGCAGCCTCTGCGGTGGCGGCAGTCGTGACCACCTTTATCATGGGCACTCTCAGCGACAAATTCGACCGACGCAAAATCTTCATAAGCGGCGGCTACATAGTTTGGGGCTTCACCGTCGCGGTGTTCGCCTTCATTTCGCGCGAGAATATCGGAAAGTTCTTCCATATTTCCGACAGCGCCAAGGTGCTCGCCGCTACAGTCTGCGTGGTTATCATCATGGACTGCATAATGACCTTCTTCGGCTCGACCTCGAATGACGCCGCGTTCAACGCGTGGGTCACGGATGTCACCGTGCCGGAGAACCGCGGCACCGCGGAGGCGGTATTGGCTCTCCTGCCCGTGTTCGCAACGGTTATAGTCACCGTCGCTTTCGGTGTCGGCGTTGAGGCCGCAGGCTATCCCGCTTGCTTTATTTTCCTCGGCGCGCTCGTCACCGTCTGCGGAATTATAGGCCTTTTATCCGTCAAAGACCCGCGCAAGGGCGTAAAGCAGAACACGAACTATTTCAGCGACCTTATCTACGGCTTCAGGCCGTCTGTCATAAAGGGCAACGCGGCGCTCTATCTCTGCCTCGCGTCCGCCTGCATTTTCAACATTGCTGTTCAGGTTTTCCTGCCCTACATATTCATCTATATCCAGCACTATCTCAAGTTTGACCTCAACACCTTCCAAATAACCACGCCCATAATCATAGGCGGTGCGGCTGCTGTTATCGGTCTGGTTGCCGTCACGGTGTTGCTCGGCAAGCTCCTTGACAGAGTGGGCAAGAGGATTTTCGTATTCCCCGCGGTCATTCTCTTTGTCGCGGGTCTGGTTGCCGTTTTCTTCGCAAAGACGCTTCTCTCCTTTGCGCCTCTCGCGCTTATTATGATTCTCGGCTACGGCCTGCTCATGATAATCCTCAACGCCACCGTGCGCGACTACACCCCCGAGGACAAGGTCGGCCAGTTCCAGGGCATAAGACTTCTCTTTACGGTCACTTTGCCCATGATAATCGGCCCGAAAATCGGCAGCCTGACAATATCGAAATTCTCGAACAGATACGAGCTTGGCACCATGCTCAATGAATACGGCGAGAGCACGCTCGTCCCGATTCCGACCATATTCCTCGTCGCCGCAATAATTGCGGTGTTCATTATCGTGCCGCTGATTTTCCTTGCGAAAGTCACCAAGGAGAAAAAGGCATGAAAAGAATAATATCAGCGCTTCTCTGTGCCGTTATGCTGCTGTGCATATTGCCCGTGTCGGCCTTCGCGCAGGACAAAGTGACGCCGATAATCCTCGTTCAGGGATATTCGGGGCCTGCGCTGTTTTACGATCTCGGCGGCGAAAATGAGCATCAGGTCTGGGGCATCAACATGGATGACCTCAAGAAGATAGTTGTCGCGCGTATCCCCGAGCTCGCGGGCGGACTTGCCGGCGCGGCGTTCGGCGATTATGAGAGACTTGTCAAGGTCGTCGGCGAGGAGGGACTCGAGCTGCTCGAGCCCCTGCGCTGCAACCCCGACGGCAGCTCGAAGTATGATCTCTCCGTCTATCCCGAGGGTGCGGCGAATACACGCGCCTCCGTCCTCAAGGCTAAAGGCGAGGACAATTACATAGCCGAAAAAGAGATTTCTGCCGACCTCATAGAGCGAATCGGCGCGGAGAATCACTTCACCTTTACCGAGGACTGGCGCATGGGTCAGGTCGAAAACGCCGCCAAGCTCGATAAGTTTATTCAGGAAGTCAAGGAGCTCACGGGGAGCAAAAAAGTCAATCTCTACGGGCTCAGCCACGGCGGCCAGCTGACCGCGGCATACCTCTACTATTACGGCGCAAAGGGCGATGTTGACCGAGCGATAATGGACGCACCCGCGATAGGCGGAACGCAGCTCGTCGTTGACCTGTTCGAGGGCAACATACATTTTGACGTCGCCACGCTCATAGAGTATGTCGAGATAGGCTTCCGCAAGGAGTACGAATATGAGTGGCTCGTCGAGGCGTTCGGCTTTGATCGCCTCAATCAGGCGTTCAACGATATCATTCATCAGTATCTGCTCGATATAGTTATTAACTTCGGCAGCGTCTGGGACTTCGTGCCCCTTGATAAGTACGAGGAGTTCAAGGCGAAATATCTTGACCCGGTCGAGAACGCCGAGCTGATAGCAAAGAGCGACGAGATGCACTACAACGCCATGGCTCATATGAGCGAGGGACTCAAGCGCGCTCAGTCTGCCGGAACAAGAATAGCGATAGTCGCAAACACCGGGCACGATATCGGCACGAGCACGGGCGTGAACTCCGACTATGTTATCGACGTTCACTCGTCCTCCGGCGCATACTGCGCCCCGTTCGGCGAAAGGTTCCCGGCGGACTACCAAAAGCAGAACACGGTCTGCGGCGATCCGACGCATTGGCATATCTCGCCCGAGCGTGATATCGACGCGAGCTGCGCATATCTGCCCGAGAACACATGGTTCGTCAACGGTCAGTTCCACGGGATGTGCCCTTGGGACAGATACACGAGAAATTTCTATCTGACCTTCTTCTTTACGGACAGAATAACGGACGTATATTCCGACAAGGAGTTCCCGCAGTTTGACCTCGGTCAGAACCCCGCGAACGGACTGTATGTCAAGTTCGACAGATCCCCGTCGGGCTTCCATACGGCTAAGGACACCGCGCTGACTGTCGAGAGCCTCTCGGAGCAGTACGACACCGAGATAATAAGTGTCAAGGCGGACGACATTGACGTTGACCTGTCTTCCTGCAGCGGCACCGTGCTCAAGGTAGGCGAGAGCTGCAAGATAAAATTCAAAGAGCACGCTCTCCCGAAGAGCACAGAGCCGTTTACCGTCACGGTCGTCTATTCGCTCAAAAACGGAAAGATACCGTTTGTCAAGAGCCGTACCTTCACCTTCACGGCGATGAGTGACGGCGAATATGATAATTTCGTCTTCCTCTCCGGCAGGAAGCCGATACCCGGCAGCGCGGCAAACGGCGGAAAAGCTCCGCTGACTCCGCCCACGGGAGCGCCCGCGGCGTTCTCCGCAATAACTCTCCTTGCGGGCGCGGTAATGCTGCCGATATCCGGGAAGAGGAGAAAGAAATAAGAAACAGGAAATAAAATTAAGCCCCCGAATTATTCGAGGGGCTTAATTCATTTTATCAGCAGTCTTTTTACTTTTATCTCGTCCTGAGCGACCTCGCCCATGCCGAGAAACTCGTTTCCCGGTGCAAAGACGCGCACCGACTCGTTTTCCGAAGGGTCATTCAGATGCAGCCGTTCAAGGCTCAGCGCCCCGCCGTTTCCGAATCGCCGAGCCTGCGGCGCGGTGACGAAAACGCTGCGGTAGGAGTCGAGAGCCTGTTCAACGGGAATGATTTTTTCTTCGATTTTACCCTCCTGCGTAAGTTGAGCCAACTCGTCGAGGGTTATGCAGCCGTCTATCGGAAAGCCGTTCGCCTTTGTGCGGCGCAGTGCGGTCATAACAGCGCCGCAGCCGAGCTTTTCGCCGATATCGGCAACAAGCGAGCGGATATATGTGCCCGCAGAGCACTCGACGGATATTGTGTATTCGCCAATTTTTTCGTCGCAGCCGATGAGCTCGAGCGAGGAAATCGTAACCCGTCGGCTCTCACGCTCGACTTCTATTCCCTGCCGCGCGAGCTTATAGAGCCGCACGCCGTTTTGCGAGATGGCGGAATACATCGGCGGCACCTGCTCTATCTCGCCCGAAAAGCCTTCAAGCGCCCTCTCAAGCTCCGCGCGCGAGACATTGACCTCCCGCGTCTCAAGCACCTCGCCCGTTATATCGAGCGTGTCTGTTATCGTGCCGAGCCTGAGCGTGGCGGTATAAGCCTTGTCATGAGAGGGGAGCAGCTCGCAAAAGCGCGTAGCTCCGCCGAGCAATACGGGCAGAACGCCCGTAGCCATGGGGTCGAGCGTCCCGGTGTGCCCGGTTTTTTTAACTCCCGTCATGCGGCGAACACGCGCCGCCGCAACAAACGAGGTCATGCCCTCGGGCTTGTCAATGAGCAGAAGTCCCGTCATTTTTCTCTCCGTTTTCAGTAAGATTTATGTTGCTTATTTTACAGCAAACAGTGTCGAAAATCAAGATGTGTCCTATTTTCAACCGTTTGCGTCAAGCCATGAATTCGCGGTCTGCGCCACTCCATTGAGCGCACGCTCGCCGAACGGGTCGTCTATTCCCGCGGCAGCGCACAGCTCCTTGAAGCTCTTCGTCCCGCCGAGGGACACGAAATGCAGATATCTCCGCCAAGCGTCCTTGTAGTCGCTGCGGCTCATCGACCAGAACTCGAGCGCCGCAGTCTGCGCGAGGCAGTAGTCGATATAATAGAACGGATAGAGGTAGATGTGCAGCTGCCTCTGCCAACCGCGTCCGTCGGAGTAAAATTCAACGTCGCCGAAGTCCATATAGGGGCGGTATTTGCTCTCGAGCTCGAGCCACTTGCTGTTTCTCTCGGCGGGGGTCAGCTCCGGCGAGTCGTAGACTATGTGCTGAAACTCATCGACCATCGTGCCGTAGGGCAGGAAAACCAGCGCGCTCTCGAGATGCATAAAGCGCGAGCGCACGGCGTCGGAGCCGTAGAACAGCTCATGCCACGGCCACGCGAAGAATTCCATGGACATCGAGTGGACCTCGCACGACTCCATAGTGGGGCTCAGCTGATCGCAAAGCTCCATTTTATCTCTGACGCTGTAATAGGCGAAAGCGTGCCCCGCCTCATGGGTGAGCACATCGACGTCGCCCGAGGTGCCGTTGAAATTTGAGAAGATGAACGGCGACTTGTATTCGAGGATTTCCGTGCAATAGCCGCCAGCGGCCTTGCCCTTTGCGCTCAAAACGTCCATGAGGGCGTTGTCATACATAAAGTTTATGAACTCTCCCGTCTCGGGGCTCATGCGCTCATACATGGTCTTGCCCGCCTCAAGTATATCCTGCGGCGAACCGTCGGGCTTCGGGTTGCCCTCTTTGAACGCGAACAGGTCGTCATATATCTTCATGTCGTCTATTCCAGTACGCTTTTTCTGCATCTCCTTCAGGCGGCATACGACGGGCACTATGTCGCGCACTATGCGCGAGCGAAAGGCCGCAACATCCCCGGCGTTATAGCAGTTGCGCGTCTGGCGGCAGTAGGCAAGCTCGGTGAAGGTGCCGAAGCCGAGCTTTTTCGCTATGCGGGTGCGGCACTTTACGAGGCTGTCGAATATCCTGTCAAGCTCGTCGGCGTGAGCCAGATAGAAGCCGCTCTCGGCCTTGTATGCCGCATGGCGGATAATGCGCTCGGAGTTCTCCTTGTATGCGCCGAGCTGGGCGAGACTCAAGGTCTTGCCGCCGAACTCTATCTGCGCCGAAGCGATGAGCTTCTGATATTCGCTCGAAAGTCGGTTTTCCTCCTGGAGATCGGGGATTATCTCGGGCGAGAAGCATTTGCGTGAGAGCTCCGCGTTGACAAATATCAGCTTGCCGTATTTCTCCTCGAGCTGAGGGCGGAGCGGACTCGAGAGCATCGCCTCGGTGAATTTCTGCTCGCTTTGCTCTATCAGCGGGGCATTCTCGTCGTTGAAGTCGTTTTCTTTCTCATAGAATTCATCAAGGGTGTTGACGGTGTGGCGGATGTAGGCTATCGTGCTCATCGTGTGGACGTGGGTGATTATTTTTTCGCGCTCCTCGAACGCAGCCTCCGCCTCTCCGAGAGTTTTCGCCCCGGCGAGGTGCTCCGCCGCCGCGTCAAGTGCAGCGGTTGCCGCCTTGACGTCGATTCTCTCATAGGGCATATCGCAGAATTTCATATCGGTTCCTCCGTTAAGGTTATTTTTGTCTGGTCTGTTCGCCTGTTTATAGATTACCCTGTACTATATTGGATTATATAATCAGCGGCGCTTTGTGTCAATCCCGCTGACGGTTTACGGCGCGGGTCGGCGGCAAAATTATCCCGCCGGGGCAAAAAGCAAAAAACTTGAAATTCCCCTTGACAAAGCCATATCTCTTTGCTATAATCTCTCTTGCAGTTGCGGATGTAGCTCATCCGGTAGAGCGCCACCTTGCCAAGGTGGAGGTAGCGAGTTCGAGCCTCGTCATCCGCTCCAACGCTCCAAAAAGAAAGCATTCGCCTTGCGAGTGCTTTTTCTTTTTGCCGTAAAAATACGACAAATTTCTTTATTGATTTTTATAAACATATTAATTGTGTACAGTTATGTGAACTATTTTTAAGATTGGAGTGGATTTCTTGGATAAGCAAAATCTTTTGGACGGTGTTAAAACTATACATTTTATAGGTATCGGTGGCTCAGGTATGTGTCCTTTGGCAGAGATACTTTTTAATGAAGGCTATAAAATTACGGGTTCCGATATGGCAGAATCTGATACATTAGAGCGTATTCGTTCTTATGGAATTCCTGTTACTATGGGACATTATACGGAAAATGTTGAGGGTGCTGACCTTATAGTTTATACTGCTGCTGTTAAGCTTGATAACCCTGAGCTTGTAGCCGCAAAACATCTTGGAATCCCTGCTGTTGAACGCTGTATTATGCTTGGTGAGGTAACAAGAAAGTATAATCGTTCAATTGCTGTTTCTGGTACTCATGGAAAAACAACAAC
>OHUY01000574.1_pt1 | contig 12308 bp, 16 predicted proteins | sample 1579301 | NCBI WGS metagenome assembly OHUY01 (sample SAMEA3882520, study PRJEB24775) | human gut metagenome | biome: human-associated habitat; feature: intestine environment; material: feces | place: Netherlands | collected 2009/2010
GCAGGGTGGATTGCTTGCTGTATGGGGGAGTCCATCCTCCGGCAAGACAACGGTTTCCGTAAAGCTGGCAGATTATCTTGCCAGAAAAAAGAAAAATGTGCTGTTAATTTTTGCGGACATGACCACACCGCCCCTGCCCTGCATCTGTGCAGCCGGGGACTTGGAAGGAGAAAAGTCTCTGGGGAGCATCCTTGCTGCCACTCATGTAACAGAAAACCTGATTAAGAAAAACTGTATGTTCTACAGAAAGAATGATTACTTAAGTATGGTGGGGATGTTAAAAGGGGAGAATGTGTTCACTTATCCGCCTTATGACCAGACACAGGCAGCGGAGTTGATTGAGCAGGCAAGAGAGGTGGTTCCTTTTGTCATTATTGACTGCGGAAGCACCATTGCTTCGGATGTGTTGTCGGCGGTGGCACTGATGGAAGCGGATACGGTCTTAAGACTGGTAAACTGTGATTTAAAATCCATCAGTTATCTGTCCTCACAGTTGCCACTGCTTCGTGACAACAAATGGGATGCGGACAAGCAGCTTAAGGTGGCATCCAATGTAAAACAGCAGGAGGCCAGCAGTCACGTGGAACAGGTGCTTGGCTCCGTTTCCTTTCAGATTCCCCACAGCAGGGAAGTAGAAACACAGTATCTGGAGGGAGATATGTTGGCAGAACTTGGACTGAAGGAGAGCCGGGCATTTAGAAAAGAGATAGAGAAAATCAGCAAGGAGGTGTTCGGTGTATGATGGGAAATAACCAGAACTTATTTTTTTCCCCGGAGGAAAAAGGCAGGGCATTCTCCGATGTGTTAAAGGAAGTGCAGGAGTATATCTCCAGCAAGTATTCCACCCTCATGGTGGAAGGCGGGAACGATGAGGTAAAACAGCAGGTCAAGAGATACATCTCAAAGTACATAGCAGATTACCGCATCACTGTCAAAGGCAAAACAAGGGAAGAGCTAATCGATGACCTTTATACGGAAATGGCAGAGTTTTCTTTTTTAACCAAGTACATCTTCGGAACAGGCATTGAGGAAATCGACATCAACTCATGGAAGGATATTGAGGTGCAGTACAGTGATGGCAGATGTGAGAAAATGGAGGAACACTTTGAATCACCGGAGCATGCCATCAACGTGATTCGAAGAATGCTCCATGTGTCCGGCATGGTGCTTGACAATGCATCCCCGGCAGTCCTTGGGCATTTAAGTAAAAATATCCGTATTGCGGTGTTAAAGACTCCTCTTGTGGATGAGGATGTGGGTATTGCAGCTTCCATCCGAATCGTAAATCCACAGAGCCTCAAAAAGAGTGACTTTGTGGATGGAGGAACTGCTACCGATGAAATGTTAGATTTTCTGGCAGAATGTCTGCGTTATGGAATCAGTATCTGTGTGGCAGGTGCCACCAGCTCCGGCAAAACAACTCTGGCAGGGTGGCTCCTTACTACCATTCCCGATAACAAGCGTATCTTTACCATTGAGAACGGAAGCAGGGAGCTGGCTCTTGTTAGGGAGAAGGATGGAAAGGTAACCAACAGTGTCATCCATACCCTGACCAGATTCAGCGAAAATGAAAAGCAGAACATCGATCAGGATATGCTCCTTGATATGGCCCTGCGTTTCAACCCGGAGATTATCTGTGTGGGAGAGATGAGAAGCTCGGAAGCATACACCGCACAGGAGTCTGCAAGAACCGGGCATACAGTGCTTACCACCATTCACAGTAACAGTTGTGAATCTACCTACAGCCGAATGAGAACCCTGTGTAAGAGAAAATACGATATGGATGATGAGGTGCTGATGGATTTGGTAACGGAGGCATTCCCCATCGTGGTATTTACCAAGCAGCTTGAGAACAAGAAAAGAAGGCTCATGGAAATCATGGAGTGTGAAATCACACCCGATGGAAAGAGACATTTTAATTCCCTGTTCCGTTATGAGATTACGGAAAACCGGGTGGAAGGAGATAAATTCATCATCAATGGAACCCATAAAAAGGTGTGCGGTATTTCAGAGAGCCTGAAAAAAAGGTTCCTTGAAAACGGAATGCCTAGGGAAGTGCTAAATAAAATTACGGGAGGAGGTGCAAGCGTATGCTGACAATGCAGGTAATGGCCTGTATGGGTATCATCATAGGCTTATTTTTATTGCTGGGCATTAATCTTACGGATTTTACCGGTAATATTTTTAAGAGGCTGTTGGACGGACCCAAAGGTATCCGAGAGGAGATTTTAGAGCAGACGCAGAGAAAGAAAAAGTCCTTCTTACGAAGAGAAGTGGAAGAGATACAGAGTATCCTAAAGGCTACCGACAGGGAAAATACCTTCCCGTTTTTATGTACGGTATCATTGGTTTTGTTTGCTGTTGGTGCCGCTGGGGCAGCCATGCTTGGGAATTTCTTTCTGGTACCCGTCGCAGCGGTAGGGTTTATGTTCCTTCCCTTCTGGTACATTAAGCTGACTGCGTCCCATTTCAAAAAGGATGTGTCGGCAGAACTGGAAACAGCACTGTCCATCATTACCACCGCATATCTAAGAAGTGAGGATATCCTGACTTCTGTGGAAGAGAATCTGGAATATTTAAATCCGCCGGTAAAGAACATCTTTCAGGATTTTGTGTCAAGAATCCGTCTGATTAATCCTGACTTGGAGGCGGCCTTGGATGAACTGCGTGCAAGGATAGCGGATGATGTGTTTAAGGAATGGGTGGATGCCTTAAAAGCCTGCCTGTATGACAGATCGCTAAAAACAACACTGACACCGATTGTGGCCAAACTGTCCGACATGCGTATTGTGAATGCAGAACTGGAATATATGGTTATGGAGCCGAGGAAAGAGTTTATCACAATGGTAGTGCTGGTTGTAGGTAACATTCCACTTTTATATTTCTTAAATAAGGATTGGTACCATACGTTGATGCACACGGTAGTGGGGCAGATAATGCTCAGCATTGCAGGCATTATTATTTTTGTATCCACAGCCCATGTAATCAGACTGACAAAACCGATAGAATACAGGTCGTAGAAAGGAGACAGTATGAATCTGATATTATTTTGTGTGTTTTTGACCTTTTCTATAGGTCTCTTTCTGCTGCTTGCAGGACTATTACGTCTGCCGACCTTAAAGACCAGCAGGGTAATGATGGATACAGGTAAGGAAGGAAAACAGTTATCCAAGACCTTGGATGCCTTTTATATGGATGGAGCCGTGAAGATTGCGAAGTACATCCGTATGAATGATTACAAGAAAAACCGGATGGCAAATGTGCTTCGAGCCTCCGGGCTTGGCATGACACCGGAAGTCTATACTGCATACGCATATTTAAAAGCCGGAAGTGTCTTTTTGCTCATTATTCCGGCACTGCATGTGTTTCCGCTGGCTGCTTTATTTGTAATTCTCTTGGGAATCATGATTTATTACAAGGAAATCCAGAAGGCAGATGAAATGCTGAAAGAAAAAAGGGAGCAGATAGAGGAAGAGTTATACCGCTTTGTATCTACTATCACGCAGGAACTGAAAAACAGCAGGGATGTGCTTTCCATGCTGGAGCATTACAAGGAAAATGCCGGGGCAGCCTTCAGAAAAGAACTGGATATTGTGTGTGCGGATATGCGCTCCAGCAGTTATGAGGCAGCTTTAACCCGTTTTGAGGCAAGGCTCAATTCCCCACAGTTATCGGATGTGGTCAGAGGTCTCATCGGTGTGTTAAGAGGAGATGACGGAGCCGTGTACTTCCAGATGTTAACCCATGATTTTAAGCAGACGGAGCTTCAGAGACTGAAAGCGAAGGCAGCCAAGATACCACCCAAAATAAGAGTGTATTCTTTTGCCATGCTGATGTGTTTTCTGGCAACCTACTTCGCCATCATCATCTATGAAATCATCAGGTCTATGGGAACCTTGTTCTAGCAGGAGGTATAAATGAGACAGATAAGAAAAATATTGCGTGATAAGAGGGGAGAGGGGTACATTGATGTGGCAGTCATGGTGCTGTGTGTCATGTTAGTGATTGCACTTGGCGTAAGGTTATTCCCCATCTTTATCACCAAAATGCAGGTAGACAATTTTGCAGATGAACTGGCAAGAGAGGCTGAGATCAGCGGAAGGGTAGGAAGCGAGACTTCGAACAGGCAGAGAGTCTTGGAGGAAAGAACAGGAATCCACCCGACTGTGCAGTGGTCAAGAACCGGGAATCTGCAATTAAATGAAGAGGTAACGGTTACCGTTACCATACAAAAGGACTTAGGGTTGTTTGGAAACTTTGGTTCGTTTCCGATAACCATCCGGGCAAGAGCCTCCGGAAAGAGTGAGGTGTACTGGAAATGAGGAAGTTAAGAAAAAAGACTGCCGCCCTATTAAAAGACCGGAAAGGAAATATGATGCCGCTTGTGGTGGCCGTAACCATCTGCATGCTGATTATTATCCTTGGAGTTGCAGAATACATGCGCCTTGTGATTACCGCTGCAGGTATCAAGGATGCAATGGAGTCTGCCGTCATATCCACAGTTAATGACAATTATAACGAGGTTTACCATAGTGTCAGGGAAGGATATGCCGCAGGCTATGAGCCGGATGGGGAATCGTTTTCTCCCTCGGTGGATTATGGGGATATTTACAGCAGAATGTGTTTTTTACTCGGACTGGAAGAGGACGGGGCGGGATATGTTCGAATCAATAACGGAGGAGAGATGGAGTACTGTTTGAGCAATCTTTGTGTGTATATACACAATAATGCTCTCGGTGCAGGAGGCGGCCCCTATTATGCAGATGCCTCCATCAGACTGGAGGTGCCGGTAAGATTTGCCGGAAAGATCATCACCAATATGTCAATAAATCTAAAGGTTCGGGCAGCCTATACAGAGAAATTTTAGTAAGATGTTACAGATATCGTGCAACCTATTACATTTTGATAGACTTCTGCAAAGTTGTATGGTAGGTTGGGGATTGACAAAAAGAAATTTAAAAACTACATACAGGAGGGATTGCTATGAAAGATAGTACAAAGAAAAGACTTATCATCGCAGGACTCGTAGCAGTGAGCGTATTATTGATTTTCGGAATCAGCAGGGTGCTTTACAAGGAACCGGTGCAGGAGTTACCTAAAGAGAGTAAACCTACAGAAGAGGTTGAGCTTATGGTGGATACGGAAGAAACCGGGCAGGTGCAGAAAGAAACGGAAAGCACAGAGGAAACAAAGGAGTTAATCATCGAAACAGAAACAGAGAATGGCGTGGAGAGCGGAAAGCAGGAAATCCAGCAAACGCCTGAAAAAACGGAAGATGAAAAGCCGGAGGAGCCGCCTGCCTTAACAGAGGATGCGGATACTACAAAGCCGGATACACCACCAGAGTATGAGGAGCCGGAAGGGACGAAACCGCTTGTGGATGATACTCCGAAAACCGGAGATACCAAAGATGGTATGATTTACATTGAAGGATTTGGATGGGTTGTAGATAACGGTGGCGGTGGAAGCGGTACCGTGGCAGACGATATGTATGAGAATGGAAATAAGGTAGGTATCATGGATTAGGGATACCAAGAAAGAGGCACAGCAAAAAACGCTGTGCTTTTTTCATGCAGAAATTTTTTTGCAACAGCAGGTGATTTTCTGCATTTAGAAGGGAGGCAACATGAAAAGATTTAAGTTATTAGTCTTGACCTTTTTGTTAATCCTATCTACACTCTCACCCATGACAGTGCATGCCGAAGGCAATGGAAACATTAACAATGGCGGTGGAGGATTAGGAGAAGGTACGGACACAAACTTCTGGAATACCGGAGATGAAGGAGTCAGAGTCACAGTGGTTAGTGCCAGTGACGGAAGTGCAGTAAGTGCGTCCATAGACCTGACAAACAAACAACCGAACGATATTAGAGTACAGTTTGGAAAGGTCTGTAAAAGTCAGTACCGGAGTGGAACAGTATTAACACCGGATACAGGAAGTTATAGTTATATCAATCCTACCCAGTCTCTGCCCAAAATTATTACCACATCCTCCGGCAGTGCAAGTCTAGCCGCTATCAAAAGTTATTTTACAGATGAGCAGGTCATACGAAGTATCGCAGGATATGTGGGGATGAACTATGATACGTTGATAGGTGGGGACTATAAGTTGTTATTGGAACCTATTGCGTATGTGACGTTTGAAGGAGTACGAACTGCATTCACCGCTACAGAAGCAGCAATGTATAACCAGGTCAGAGGTGGTATGTTAAGAAAGAAGCTGACGTCTCTGACGCATAAAAATCTGCCCCTCGCCATGTTTTTGGAAACCTCAGACCTGGGATATCCGGCTTGGGGTGGCGGTAAGAACCAGAAGGTCTCAGATGATGAGATTATCGGTTCATTAGGACTTGGTATTGTAAGGTTTAATGAGGTGGTAACACCGGAAGTGATTGCGGCAGATTATGAGTACCGGGTAGACACGGATGTGGTAACAACCGTCACCATAAGTGGAGGGCAGAGCGATCCCGACCATCCGGTAAGTGTAACGTTTAGTATCCTTGGAAGGAACTACACGGTAAACAATGTGTATTATCCGGAGGACGGACAGCAGCTTGTGTGGGTGAAATGGCATACACCGTCTACGGAACAGTATATCACCATAAACGTGAGTGTCAGCGGAGGAGGCAGTGCAAGTAAGGGAACGATTACTGCCAACATCGTAGACCTTGATAGGAATCCACCGCCCAATCCGGTAGCGGATGACAGAAATGATTCCTACAATGCAGGCAATGCCATTATTCCTGCAAATCCGCAGAAGACAAGTGCGTCATGGAGTGTATGGAGGCCTTGGTGGAAAGAAAAATGGGTATGGCATAGTGATTGGAAATGGAAAACAGGTTCCCATACGGAAGAGTGTAAGGAAGACTGTGAAAGCAGTCATGGATATTGGGAAGATGAGGGAGAGTACGTGGACGAAGGCTGGTGGGAGTTTAGCTTGGACAGATATTCGGCATCCCTATCAGCAACAATGGATCTTACTACGGATGCCAAATCCCCTACTGCAACAGCTACCACTATCAAGAGTGGCTATGGTGTGAACATCAGTGTAAATGCCAGTGTATCCACAGGCCAGTCCTCGGCAACCACACCACCGCAGACAGCAGTCAGTTATTTCCCGGAGTTTTATTATAAGACCTATTGGAGATTGCTAGACAGAACAAGAAGCGGGTACCATGCAGGGTTTGAGTTTCGGAATAACCATTATTCCACCTATAACCGAAGAACACATTTCACTCCTGTGTGGATGCCGAATGGTACCTATACGGTCTACACATACTTACTGGACTGCTGGACACCGGATGGAATGCTCAGTGTGAATCTGACAGACTCCGTACAGATATCGGGAGATTTATGGGATGACTGGCACATAGCACCACAAAGGGCAAGGTAACGGTATGGCGTATGAAAGAATCGACGGACCAAAAGGACTGCTCTATCACTACACAAAAAGGGAGAACGTAGAGCCTATTTTACAGGATGGGAGGATAAGAAAATTTAAGGATAGAGAATGCTGGTTCTGCACTTCCTTGGAGGATGCCTTAAGACTAATGGAGTTAACGGTCATGGAAGAAGGAAAACTTTACTATGATGCAAACGGACTTCCAAGGAGATATCCAAAGTTTGTACCGGAAGAATATGTGGTGTTGGAGTTATCCCCAAGATACCAGAATGGGGATTGGGTGATATGGAATCAGGAGTTCCCTGGCGGAGCGCCGGAGGAAATTCGGAAACTTGGAGAAGAATTCAGCCATCTGAAGATAGGATTCAGAGGAGATTTAAGGTTCTATGAGAACCCCAATATCTATGAGGTAGCAGAGCTTTTTCAGGAGCAGACGCAGACACCTCAGATAACAATGTAACTAAAAACAAGTGGAAAAGGACTGCTTACGGGCAGTATTTTTCTGTACCGAAAGGAGAAAGGAAGAGAAATGAAGAAAAAGAAATGGTTAGTGATGGTAATGCTGGTACTTGTGTGTTCTCTTATGTTTGGCACTACGGTATGTGCAGCCGGAACAGGAGATGTGGCAGGAGCTATTGAGGGGACATGGAAGGATGCCTCCGCGCAGATTAAGACGGTGGTAAACAAGGTTGTATTCCCTGCAATTGATTTGATCCTTGCAGTATTCTTTTTTGCAAAGCTGGGACCCGCATATTTTGATTACCGAAAGCACGGACAGTTTGAATGGGCAGCTCCGGCAATTCTGTTTGCCTGTCTGGTCTTTACCCTGACCGCACCTGCCTATATCTGGACAATTCTTGGAATGTAGGAAAGGGAAAACTGCCCAAAAAAGAGGGCTATCCATAGACATTTATCAAGAAGACGGGTATAATTATAGTGAGAGGAGGAATGCAGAATGGAAGTAAAAACATATACGATTGATGAAATAAAAAATATCGTAACACCTATTGCGGAGAAATATCAGATTGCACAGGTATATCTGTTCGGTTCCTTTGCTAGAGGAGATTTTGATGAACAGAGTGACATAGACATCCGTATTGAGAAAGGGAACCTGAAAGGAATGTTTGCCTTATGCGGTTTTTATACGGAAGTGTCGGATGCATTAGGACGAAAAGTAGATGTACTGACTACAGGAAGTCTGTCAGATGAATTTCTTGAGAGTATAAAGAAGGATGAGGTGATGCTATATGCAGGGCAGTAGAAATATAGATATCTTAATGCATATCAGAGATTATTGCGCAGAAATCAATTATACAATGGATACGTTTGGAAGGGATTATGATATCTTCGTTTCCAACTCTATTTACCAGAATGCGGTAGCGCTTTGTGTATTGCAGATAGGAGAACTGACAACACATTTTACGGATGAATTTAAGAGTGCATATAGCAAAGTACCTTGGAATCAGATAAAAGCATTAAGAAATGTGGTGGCTCATAACTATGGTAAAATTGATAAGGAAACGCTATGGGAAACCTTGTTAAATGATATCCCGGACTTAAACGATTACTGCTGTCAGATTATTACAGAGCATCAGGCTTTGGAGCAGGAATGCAATGAAAGCCAGACAATGAACCTTTCCTGATGCTATAAAACAAAATAAAATACATTATTAAAAACTATCCGCTTTATCAGGCAGGGTAGTTTTTTATGTCCAAAAGGAGAATTGTCATGGGGAGAAAAAAATTTATTTTTATCAGCATCATCATATTGTTCACTATCCAGACTAGCGCATGTTCTGCCGAAGGACAAGAAGGTCAAGGAATATGGCATAACGAGTATGAAAGTGAGATAGAGATTTCAAGTACAGAGGAAGAGTGTAAAGATGTCTCCGAAAATGAGAATATCACATTCCGGGTTTTGGATGGAAAAGAAATTTCGGTTAGCAGAGACAGGCTGAGGGATACGGAAAGAATTAACAACCGGTGGAGTTTGGAAGAGACAGATGCTATGATAGCTCCGCTAAAAGGAACATGGACGACGGATACATATATGGGCTATGCTCTCCCGGATAATCTGCGCAAGTTTGAGCCAGATACTTATGCAGACGAGGAAGCACGGGAAACGTTTTTCGGGGAATATCACGAGGCGGTTCGAGCAGCAGAGGAGAGTCCTGTACCGGATATCAGCGTTGAAGTACAACCGGTGGAAGAATATGAAGATGGATACACAATCCGTGTCAATGGCTATGAAAGCCCGTTTTCTATCATTTTAAGCACAGAAAGAATAAATGACGAGTATCCCATTTACAGTGATACAACGACACTGTCGGAAAGTTTTTTTGTGGAATACCCAGTTGTCTATATAAAATTGTTTGCCAGCTTTAAAGATGGAGAAAGCGACAGATACAATCCAGTGACAGTGATCGTATCTGAGGATGGACAGGTACTGCTGCTGATGGAGGGCGCATTCTACTCATTGGAGAGAAGATAGGTGTATGGGATTTTCTGGGAACAATGGTGGAAGGACCTACTTATCAATGCTACGACAGTGACGAGGATGGAGAGAAATCAATGAAGTATATTCAGAACAGAACAAACTGGTGCTGGGTGGCGGCCTGTAAAGTTGCCGGAGAGCAGTATAAGAAAAATTTTACGGAATTTGCGTTTACACTGGAAAATCCGGAGACAGAGGTAGCGGTCAGCAATCTGGATGGACTGCGTACAGATATTGTGAAAAGAAGAAATGGAATATATTTTGTGGATGCGTGGCAGTCAGCTATTGCCAGGAATGCAGACTTTATGCACGGAGGTTTGGAGGGAAATTTTCAGGGAAATGATCAGATGAAGATGGGTATGTTTATCATAACGGATATAAACTAGATGAAACGAAAAGCTCTTATATAGCAAGTGAGGAATGTGATAGCTTATGGGAAGTTATTACATCTGTTTCAGGTGGAGATGCAAAGCCGATTAGTGTAATAGGTATTAATGGAAAGGCGGAGGAGCGGTGAGTATGGGAAAAAAGAGAACTCTGGCTATTATACTGTTACTGTGTGTTCTGGGCGGGCTGATAGCTTGTGGCAGAAAAGAAAAAGAAGATGAGTATACCTATACGATTAAACTAAACGATAATGCATCGGGCAGTAAGCAGTTTTCATCCTGTGGTTATTTGTGGGTTTACTCTGTGACAGATCAGATGTTTACAAAGTACGGGAATGGTGAAATGCCAAGCAGCTGGACGGTGGGGGATACCTATATATTTTTCACAACAGAGCAGAAAAACGGGGGGATGGACAGCAGTTATAAGTTGTGGCGATGTAATAAGGCGACGAATGAGTGTGAGTTTTTGGGGGATATGTCGAGTGATGCGAGACTGAACATTCATGAAAATTATTTATTCCTTGCGTTTGGGAAAGACAAGGTGTGGTTGATGCCGGTGGACGGGGATTTTGGTGAGAGGATCAATCTGGCAGAACAGTTGGCAGAAAACGATAGAGATTCAGGAAGATACGAATTGGATATTGCTGGTTATCATGGCTGGAACATCTATTCGTATGATGGAGATATTATAGCGGTGACAGATCAGGATGATCATAGCGTTGCCATAAGTAATGTTTTGTCGATTGATGTGCGTGTAGATAAACACTGGTATTATAAAGATGGAGAGAGTATTGAGTTTCGGGATGACTATTTTCAATATAGGAGAGCGGGCGAAGACGAATGGCATGATATTTGTCCAGAGTATTTTGGTAACATATTATAGTTTAAACTTGGAATTAGGGAGGTAAATTTTCTCCCAAAGCGCATTGTGAAGGAAGGGGAGAAGCTTTATCTGTCAGTTGAGATAGGAAGGACGAAGGTGCTTGAGATGTCACAGAAGCATTTAGAGAGAGAACTGCTGGTCGAAATCGATCTTGAGACGGACACGAGCCGTATGCTATACGATACGCAAAATAATAGGACAAGAATCGTCGGATACCGGGAGGGAAATGTTTATCTGCTGAAAGATCATATTGTATACAAAAACGTGTTGAAAACTGGAGAGCAGAGGGAAATGTATGATTTGGGTCAAGAAAGCATGCTCTGGTATGAGGAAGATGGAGAACATAAGGATGTTCATTTTGAATGGTATGGAGATTATATGGTTGTATGGAGCTATAACAATGGGGATGGGGAAAATCTGGTGACGATAAAAAGCCTGGATATGACGAGGTAGGAAACATTAGGAGAATGGTAATCTGAGAGAGAGGGCAAAGGATAAAATAAAGGAGATGATTGTATATGATGGGGATGAGAGCTAAAAAAAACTGCATGGCAATGCTCCTTATCGTGGGCGGTATAGTGGCAGTGTTTCTTGCACATAGAAAAGTGGCAGAGAAAATCACAGAGGAAGAGTACCAACGTTTTTTAGATGGGGAAGTGCCTGCTATGAAAGAGAATGGAAAAACTTATTTTCTGGAAGACTTGTTCGGGGAAGATGTAAGTGATGTTGAAACTTTTTTATCTGATATTGACGGAGATGGAGTGAAGGAGCTGCATATCCGGAATGGCATTTATTATATTTTAAAAGAAAAAAAGGGGAAACTGACGATTCTATATGAGGGTACTGCTACTTACGATGAGCCGGTAGAAGCGATGTCCGGCATTCTGTATTATAGGGAGGGCACCATATAATGAGGCTTACTATTTTACAAGATTTGAAAAAGATGGAACAATGGTGAAAGGACCTACTTATCAATGCTACGACAGTGACGAGGATGGAGAGATTGGGGTGGAAGATCTTTATTTAAAGGACGGCGTAGAGCAGGATAGGACTGCGTGGGAGAAGGAAACGGAGATATACAGAGCAATAAAAAATGAGCGGGGCTTATAGTCGGGTTGTTTCGATGGAGAAAAATCAATGAAG
>OHUY01000575.1_pt1 | contig 12295 bp, 13 predicted proteins | sample 1579301 | NCBI WGS metagenome assembly OHUY01 (sample SAMEA3882520, study PRJEB24775) | human gut metagenome | biome: human-associated habitat; feature: intestine environment; material: feces | place: Netherlands | collected 2009/2010
TACTGGAAGATCTGATCCATGCGTTCCACCCCAATTTGTTACCTGATTACCAACCGAAATACTACGCACGTTTGCAATGAAAAGACCGACACTGCTCCTGATGCTGGTGATACTGGCATCCATATTCCTGTTTTTCTTGCTGAACCTGTACTTTTTCCGGCTTCTTTTCCTGCTTCTCTGATTTTCCGGCTTTTGCTTTTTCTGCACGTGTCCGCTCAATTTCCGTCTTAATCTTCGCTGCTTCTGTTACAGATGCAAACTGGAATCTATCTACGATACGGTTGATCCTTGGTGCGTCTTCTTCCTTTACAATCACATCTACCAATCCGTCACTGCTTCCTCTTGGATTTCGGACTGCACAGTACAACACGCCATATCGTTTTGCTTCCTGAACAAATTGTTTCAGATCACTTTCTTTCACTGAAAATACCGTCAGTGGTCTACCTGATTTGACCAGTGTTTCAAGTCTTACTCTGCCTTTTGTCTTTTTCTTCTCTTTTAAGACTGCATACAGCATCACTGCCAGATGCTTCGCACCTGTACCACTGATCTTCAATGCTGCTTCACCGACTTCCAACGACATTCGTACCACCTGATCAGCGGCTTCGCCTGATGTGTTCATGGCTTTGTTCCTCCTTCTTCTCTTTTTCTTCCCGCACCGTCTTAAATTTTTCTTCGATTACCTTGGAACGTGCGGCGATTCCATCACAAAGTGCTGCCTCCTTTCTGAGCGTTCCAATTTTCTCTGTCAGAACTTTTATCTGCTCCTTCATTTCCTGTATTTCTTCTTCCGGTCTGTCTGCCCGGATCTTATAACGCAGGTGCTTCCGCTCCTCCACACACTGCTCCATTTTCTTCTGCAAACTTTCTTTCAACAAAAAAAGCTGCTCCGCAGTATCAATGTGATAATGGCAAAGCAGCTTCGTTTCTTTAGAAACGGTATTCAGTTTTAATAAATCCTCCCGGAACAATACATGCACCTGTTTAGCAGATATTGACGGGCGATTCTTCGGTAGGATTCCTAAAAGATAACAGTAATGCAGATACAATCCCCGAAGTCCTCCGATTTTTCTTGTCTGCTTGAAGTTGCCGGATACCCGAATCCGGTAATGCCTCTGAACCGGAAATTTCTTCTCGGCAGGTAATTCATTTTCTTCCAGAATCCGAACCCGGATTGCTTCCAGTGAATAATTCTCTCCAAAATTCCGCTTTAACTTCAGACCACGCTCCCGCCCTTCCGGACGAACGGTAATGTCTTTCCCGAACTTAAAAGAATATCCTTTTCCCCGCAAATAAAAAAAGAACTGTTTTTCAGTCCTCGCCTTTCGGATTGCCTCGTCAACATCTGCTTTTACCATGCTGTGATAACTCGGCTTCCCATCCTGTTCTGCATGCCACTCGGCATAATGTTTTCCTTTTCCCTGTTCTGGCTGCCTCACAACCGATAACTGGTATTCTTTACATAAACGGTCTGACACCATCCGCATATCCCGGTAATCCTGATTTGTCCTGTGGTATCTTTTCCCATCAATGAATGAAACTGAGTTCACCACAAAATGGTTGTGCAGATGATTCGCCTTATCCAAATGAGTCGCAATCAATACCTGATACTGACTGCCCCACAATTCTTCTGCCAGCTTCTTTCCAATCTCATGTGCCATTGCCGGATTACATTCTCCCGGTGCAAAAGACTGGTAGCCATGAAACGCAACAATTCCGTCCTCCTTTCCAAAACGCTTTTTGACTGCAATCATTTCTTCTCTGGCGGTTGTCGGTGCACAATTAAGTCCCGATACATACTGTTCCATCAGTTCTTCCGATTCTCCGACAACTTCCATTTCCATTGATTTAGATTGTCTCAGTCTGGTCTTTTCTGCATTCACCGCATAGGTAATCACATCATTAAGTCCTTGTAATTGCCCGGTTTCACTTTCTGAAATCAGTTCTTGGCTCGTCTGTTCTTTGGTCTTATCTGGATTTTCCGCATAATTGATTACTTTTCCAATCCAACCTTTGATGCTCCAGATTGATGTCACTGCCATGATTCGTTTTTCTCCGGAAGTATTACTGCTTCTGTAATCTTACGGACCGCTTCATTGAACTTCCACACTTCCTGATCGTAACGCTGCACATCTATCACATTTAACACATGTGCTTTCTGTGCAATCTGATTTAAGTTATTTCCAATCTTATGAAGTTCCCGCATCATGGAATAATAATCTGGTGGCGGTGCGTCTCTTGGAACAACACCGGAAATCAACTGTCTCAGGTAAGCTTCCCGGTTCAGTCCACTTTTCTTTACTTTCTTATCCAATACCTCTGCTTCTTTTTTGTTCAATCGAAAAAGGATTGCTACATTACGTTTTCTCAACGCTCCATCTCCTTTACTTTCTGTATAGAATCTGGTTCCTGGCGAATCTGGTGTTTTTCTTTATCGTAACTGTAAACTCTGTCTGAAAGGACTTCCTGCCGTTCCACTTCATTTTTATTTACTTCCCGTACCATTTCACCAAGCATTTTCGGTTCCATCTCTCCATTATCCGGAACGATCAGAACTTCATGCACAGATGACGGTAACACATAAAATCCTTCTGGAAAAAGCTGTTCCAATTTATTTAAAACTTCTGGCTGCGTGATCATAGATGCCCCATATTGCTTTTCTACATTCGTAAGTGCATACAACATATCATGTGAACGAAATCCAAAATCAACATTTTCATCTAATAAATTTGTTGCATGTCCTTCTTCATTAAAAATACTCAACAACATTTCGTCCATTGACTGAAGAATTGGTGTATTTACAGGCTGTGTATTCGCTCTGGCCTGCTGGAACAGTTCCTTTGCATCCACATTCCACATCTTAAGATGTTCATTTTTCACCTTCATAGTCGCTTTTCCATCGTTAGACTCTACCGGGAAATCCACATAACAGATAGCCGACAGATCTTCGATATTTTCATGAGGCATTTCCTGTAACATTCGTTTGTTTGCCTGGGTGTTTACAAGCATCACTGCCAGATGCTCCTTCACTGAATCATAATCCATTGGGTTGATACCGTTGTGCACAAACGGAGCATTGCCTGCTTCTTCCATGCATTTTGCAATTTCATTCATCACTTTCTCAACAGGTTCACCTAGACGTATTTCATTGAAAAACGGCTCTACATAAACAACTGGACACACATTTTCTTCCTGTAGTCTTACCTGTACTCCTACCATCTGGACTCCATTATTTTTATTCATCTGCATTACCTGAAATTCTGCATTCTCATATTTAGCTGGAAGAAAATTCCGGATGTCTTTTGCTACACCTTCCGCAAATACCTTTTCTGCTATCATTTCTTTTGCAATCATTTCTTCTGTTCTCCCTTCTTCTTGTTCATTTTCTTTAAATATTCCTGATATCGTCTTTCTGCTTTCTTCTTGTCTTTCATTGATACTTCAACCTGCATCTTGTATCTCCTTTCTTTTTGTCTACTGAATCTTGTTAATCTGTAACAGGCACATCAACACTACTCCTATAATGCCACCTACTAATACTCCACAAATAAACTTCAACATTGTTACTTTCTCCTTTTTCATTTTCTGAGGGTTTCAGGGATTCTCCCTGACAAACTGCCGCCGGACTGACAGACAGGAAACCTGTGTGGCAATCCAAAGGCGTTGCTTGCTGGTATTGTGTATTCTTCTGCACCCGTCTCACTGTTCCGGGTATCAGAAGATTTACTTGCCGAAAAGCAAATGTTTTTTTATTCTTTCAGTTCACAAATCCCGCAAGCTTCACACAAGTATTCACACTTTGTGCATCGTACATTTTCATCAGTTGCCATACATTCTTCACTTGCCGGACAATACTTTTGACAACTTTCACACTGCTCCGTACAGCTTTCTTCTGACACTTTTTCAGCAATAATTCCAAGCAATTCATTCTGTTCTTTTTCTTCTTTCACCTGTGTTTCCAGAAAAATCTTCAACAGTTCTTCACTGTCCACATCGTCTTCCATCGTCAAAATCAGTTCTTTCTTATACACAACCTTCAGCTCATATCTTGCAATTTTCATATCTTTTTTCACCTTCTATCTCTCATATTTTTCATGACCAGACATACTCTTTTTCGCGCTTTTTTCTCGCTTTGTAATTGCCAGATTTAACTTGATACAGAGCAGATCGTTGTAATCTTTTCCTTGTTTTGGCGGTACATCTTTTACCTGATATTGCTTCGGAAGTACTGTAGAAATTGCTTTTGTGGCAAGTCTTCCAATACGGTCATTGTCCAAATGCAGAACGATTGTCTTCACCTCTGGATGCATTTTTAATGTCCTGGCCAACGCTGCAGGGACTTTACTTTTTTCAATTTCTTTTGCTGGCTGATAGACACCTGCCAGTGACAATAAATGTTCTCTCCTCCACTCTTTCCCGTCTAATTTCTTCAACGTCGCATAAGATAACAAATCAATGGCTGACTCAAACAGATGCACCGTATCATTGGGTTTTTCTGTAAAAATGGAAAAAGAGTAATTCTTATCGCTTCCATTTGCTTCTCCGATAAAACTGGTTCCGATTCCCCTAATAGCTGCATATTTCGGATTTCCTTTCTCATCCATCCCTACAAACACCGTATTATGATGAAATTCACTTTCATAAACTCTTCCAGACTCTAAGCAAAACTGAATGATTTCCTTATCAATCCCACGTCCTGAAAGATACGCAATCACTTTCTGATCATCTTGATTTTTCTTTGGCAACAGTAACTGTTTCTCCATCGGAACATTCTCAGATACAGAAAGAGGCGGCTGAATATTTGCCCGTTCTGCAAGCAATTCAACCGCCTCTAAAAAACTGTATCCTCTTACTTTGATCAGATAATCCAGTGCTGATCTGCCACCGGTTCTCTGACTCCACCACATCCATTTCCCATTTGATATTTTCAAACTATCGTGTGTTCTGGTAGTGTAGGTGTTACCAGAAAAGTGAACCAATTCGTATGGTTCATAATTTTTCAAGTACGTGAGCAAATCCATCCGCTTGACCTCCCGCACGACCGATGGTGGTATATATGGCATAATTTTCATCTCCTTTCTTGCCTTAGATTGATATTATTGGGGATAATATCCAGGCATGAAAATAGCCAGGTGATTCCTTGAGTTGGAACCATCTGGCTATGTAGATTTTATTTCCATTTTTTTACTATTTCTTCGACCAAAACTTCTATTCTATGTCTTGACATATTATCACAATCTTCTTTTATTTTTTCACAATACTGCAAGAATTTTTCAGCATCTGAATGATACAAAACATACATAATATTATAACACGTATGATATCTATCCTCATCCACATTGTCTACTGGAAAAGAAATTTTATTATACAAATTGTCTATCTCTGATATGATAATATCATGATAATAACTACTATCAAAATTATTTCTAAGTTTATATGAATACTCATAAGCCTTTTTCCCATGAGTTGTTTTTTTCAAATATCCCACATATGTCTCTATTAAAAATTTCATCATTTCTTTATTTTCTTCTTGATATATTCTTTTTGTCTTTTCCGATGACATGTGAAACAAATCATATGAATACGATAGCATTTCCTCTTTCCCATCTAAAACAGTTTTTTCCAGCATTTCTTCTAAAATATTTCTATATTCTGATAAAACACTTTCATTATTTTCCTCTAAAACATCACTCCAAACAACATACGCATCTGCAAATTCATTTAATTCTGCTAAACTCTTTGCTTCAAGCATTTTCTCTCTTAAAATAGGTAATACACTCCTTATTTCCTCATCTGACTTATAATAGTTAGGCTTATATCCTGAATTAAGAAATAACTTGTATTCAGCCTCCAATTGTTCTTCATTTAGTACCCCTTCCTCATAATATTTCAGTATCATTTCTACCAAATTTGTACTACACTTTATTCCATAAAGATATCTGCCAATTCTATGCTGAAGCATATTTCCAATCGTATTTGTCATTTTTTCTACAGAATCAGTATTAGTATTATCAGAATCAATTTCTTTATAGTACAAGTTTTCTATACTCTCCACAACAACAGCAAAGCATATTAACCTTAATTCTTCTTTAAATTGCTCACTCATGTCACTATTACAAAACAATTTTACATCTTCAAAAAAACGTTGCGCCTTTTCGAGCGTCCGTAAATTTTTGACTTTATGGATTTCCAAGAATTTTTCAACAAAGTCTGCATGGATATTCATTTTACTCCATGTCACTTTCTCTGCACGTTCTGTAATATGATATATTCTTTCAATGACCTTTTCATTATACTTTTCAAATACAACTTTTTTGTCCGATTGTATTTCATCTGTATTCGCAATCACAATAACTTTTACATAATTACATTGCTTGAGTTCTTCTATAATTCCAAATATATCTTCCAAATTTATGTCATCACTCATTCTTTCCAAGTCATCTATTACAATAATATAAACAGAAGTAAACTCTTTTGACAATAATAAAAACAATTCTCTTTCATTGGCAATGCTTTGTACTACTTCCTTTGCCTGACCAACTTTATCCCAAATTTTCGATAGACCATCTAAAACATTATTAGCAATTTCACCTATTTTCCCACCAATATTATTCTTTAAAGCCAATTGAAATAACGCTTCATGATATATTTGTTTTGGGTCTTTTAAACCAAACATTGATATTTTACAAACATTGGGATTTGCTTCTAATGCCTCATTTACCGCATAAGATTTTCCAATTCCCCATGTTCCATCAAATAAAATTGCTCTATACGGTAGATGATCTATGTCACTGATTATATTTTTTATATTATCTGCTTTCATACTGTATCTTTCCATCCCTATTTTTCATCTAACAACTTATTTTCCATCATCATTCCGAATATCATCAATAATCCGACCAATATTACATGTAATCTGTCCCTTACACTGATGAATATCCTCATTGATTTTCTTTTCCTGCTCAATAGCAATCTCTATATTCTTCGCCAGTTCTCCAATTGCAGAATTCTTTTTGGGATTGATTCCTGTTCTGGCAAGTAACAACTTATAGATAAATGTCTGATGTCCATCTTTTTCATTCTGGATAATCTGTTCAGCATTTGGCTCAATATCATCTTCGTATGAGTTTTCATAATGCAACAGCAGGAACAATTCAAATGCCGGATTGCTGACCGCTAATATATTATTCTTTTCACCTTCTGCTACCAATTCATCATAATCAAGTACTTTTTCTTCAAAAATATCTCCATCAAATACAACAATCATCTTATCTCGTTCTTTATCAAATGCTATTTCTGAATTTTCTTTCTGATTTTCTGCAAATTCAATCAAACGTCTTGGAAATGAAATGTCCCTGTCTCCCTCTGTTTTTTCAAGTAACCGGATATCGATCAATGGATGAATATTTAACTCTTTTCGGATATCAATTAACTTTTTGAAATACCATGTTTCAGTATTTGCACCCTCACATATGAAAAAGTACTTACGATAAGGCTCAATCTGTTCTTCTTCATCTGTAGTTCTGCTATTCCAATTCGTATAACTTCTTACTGGAGCCAAGGCTACTCCTCCTCTCTAAAGTCGAATGTTGAAAATACCGGTATCGCACCATATCTTCCTTCCAGATATGCCTTGCTCAACACCTTATCATACCTCTCCTTGAAACGATCTAAGGAATAAATAGAGCTTGCATTTTCTGCGTTACGTTCTACAAACCAGATTTCATCCCTTCTAAAAATAGCCTGATCCATAATGGATGATTCATGTGTAGTGAACAATAGCTGCATACGCTGCTCATCATGTAGCTGCATAAACAATTGCAAAAATCGTTCTGTCAGCTTCGGATGTAAGCTTCTCTCCAATTCATCCACAACATAAAGAACATCTTCTCGTTTATTCAACAGCATATCCATCAAATCGAATAATCTTCTTGTTCCATCAGACTCTTCATCAAAACCGAACTCATAAAATGACTTATTATGATGCAACCGGATTGTTGTGACCTTCGGTTCAGAATGTCCTTCAACTTCGATATTAAAGAAAGTTTCCTTCGACCTCATCGTCATTCTGAATGATGGTTCTTCCTGCTCTTCCATTCTATTTTTTACATGCTGCATCATCTTATCAAATACTGATTTCGGCAATGCATTTGATAACTCATCCAATGTAATTTCTTCAATTTTTACCTGGCTGATACCCGTATCAAATGTTTTGATCAATTTGTTAATCAGCTTCAGCGAATTATCATCATAATAATATTCCAAATCAATCAATGGCGTATCCGGTGTGATAATCGAAATATGATTCTGAATCCAATCATATACATCCCGGAAGAACAATAATTTAGATCGTGTGCTATATTTTTTTCCACGATTCATTTCTGTCAGGAACAAAGATGTTTCATTTCCTTCAAAATCATCTGCATAGGTTTCAAATTTATTTTTTTCTGTGTTTATCAGCGTAATACCATCATTTAACACCGGACGTTTGCTTCCTTCTCGTTCAAAGAGACATTTTGCTGAACCATTCTGATATAATTCATATAACCATTCTCCGGTTACTTTTCGTCTGCTTAAAACTGCGGAAAAACCATAGGCATAAAATTTGTCACCTACAGTAATCTGAATTTCAAAACTACTTTCTCGTTCCTTATTCTCCTTCCGATTCTTACAAAACATCTGTGTAGCTTCTATCGGAATACCATTGCAGACACTATCTTTAAAAAATTTAAAGAACAATGCCAGATTGGTCTTTCCAGATGCATTTGCTCCATAAACTACTGCATATTTTAATAACTGGGTACTTTTTATCTTTAACCTGTGATTTGCATTTGTTCGTATTTTATTTGAGGAAATCATTGTCAGCTCTGCTGCTTTATCAAAAGATTTAAAATTTTCAACACTTACTTTTACTAACATTCTTATACACCTCCACCTTTATTATATGTTTTACTCTTCTCTCAGTCAATGCAAATTCTCTTATTTAGAGATTTTTTCGTTATATATTGTTTCTTTTTCTATTTTTAACAATTTTATTTTGAGTTATGCATATAATATCAATGTATAAGTCAGCTTTTTGTAGCGACACTATTTTACTAATGCCGCTACATGAAATATTACAATAAATAAAAACTTCTAATTCTTTTTTCTTCTATCTCTCCCAATCCATCCTTCCTGTCACATTCAACATCTTTTCTTCTCGGAAGCTGAGCATCTTTCCATTAGTTCCACCGACAATGATATGATCCAGCAATTCTATCCCCAGTAGCTGTCCGCACTTCTGCAGCTTTCTCGTAACAATCATATCCTCTTTTGACGGTTTCACATTGCCACTGGGATGATTATGAAGTCCAATGATTGCAGAAGCATTTGCCAGAATACTGCTCTTAAAAACTTCTCTGGGAATTACCAAAGATGCATTGATTGTTCCAACACTGACCAGATTCATATTGATTACCTGTCCATTATTTTTCATATTCAGGATGCAAAATACTTCTCTGTCATATTGCGATAACTCCTTCACCATCAATTCTACAACAGCCTGTGGACTGTCCAACGTCTGCTCACTATAAAGAGACGGCTCTTTTACCAGACGGATATTCACAACTTCCAATTCATTCTCCATCCTTCTGATCTCCTTTTGGAAATTCTACAACCAAAAAAATATTACTCTCTGAAGATTCCACATATGATTTCAATTGTGATAATGTCATTTCCAAATATTTAGGTTGTTCCACCATAATCTGCTCCTTTCGTTTCTTCCTTTACTTCTTTTTTCCCTGACAAATAGCTTATCACTTTGTTTGCCTTAATGCTTTTCTGTAGCTCACTGATAATGCACAGATCTGCTACATTCACTCCCGGCAAAGCAAGCATCTCATCCATCGTCATATTGACAATCTCTTTTTCCGTTCCGTATCCGGCATCAAATAAACGCTGTAATACTTTTATTGCTTTCTGATTTTTTCCCATTTCATCATCAAAGGGCAGCTTATCGCCGCCCTCTGTTTTACTCCTCCTCTTCTTTCTTTTCTTCAATTCCTAATCTCTTAACCTGTTTCTTTTTATTCCAGATACGAACTCCTGTGATTCCGGCTGCTGATAATACCAGAATGGCTATCCATAAAGCTACATTTTCCGTATCTCCTGTTTTCGGAGGGTTACTGGTCTTTGTAGTAGTACCCGGTGTCTCTGGGGTTGGTGTTTCCGGTACTTCTTTGATGGTTACAGTCTGACCTTCATCATTGATTTCCTTATGCTCTGTTACCTTTTTCGGTTCTTCCGGATTTGTTATATCATACAGTTCTTCAAAGGTTACAAGCTGCTTTCTTCCAAGCGTGCTGCCGTCGAAAGTAAACTCAATCTGCACTTCCATGTTTTCCTTGTCCGCTGTAAATTCATAATCATTGGTAACTTCTTTGCCATCAATGAGCAGCTTTGCATTTTCTTCCTTAATCATCTGCCAACCAGACAATTTATACTTTGTACCGATTTCCAATCCTTCTAATGTAACTGTATCCACAATCGTCAGATCTTTTCCGGCTTCCATCTCTTTCTTGCCATTCTTATCAGTTGCTGTGGTATGAATCGAAATCTTTCGCTCCGTAATCAGGACTGTCTGACCTTCATCATCAATATCCTTATGCTCTGCAACTTTTACAGGTTCTTCCGGATTCTTCAGATCGTATAATTCTTCAAATGTAACCAGATTCTGTCCGCCAAGTTCTGATGCATCAAACGTATAAGAAATCTCTACTTTCATTTTCTCGCTATCAGCGACAAAAGTATAATCACTCTCCACACGCTTTCCATCAATGAGCAGTTCTGCATTTTCCTCTTTCAGCATCTGCCAGCCTTTTAACTGGTACTTTCTTCCTTCTTCCAGACCGTCCAGAGTAACTGTATCCACAATCGTTACTTTCTTTCCTGCAACAATTACCTTTTCGCCCGTTTCCTTGTCCGTTGCGGTTGTATGAATGGTAATCTCTTTTTCATACTCATCGGTCAGTGTTCCAAGGTCGATTGTTACTTTATTTCTGCTGACAACAACTTCAAATGCCGGAATCAGCTTCATACCTTTGTTGGATTCACAAGCTAACTCCTCAATCTCATAAGTGTCATAAAGTAATGCACCTTTGCTATCGTCCGGCTCAGAAATTCCGAACCAGATACCGTCCTCACTGGATGTTCCGGCATTTGTATTTTTCTTATGAGACGCCCAATCGGAAGCAGTTGAAAACTGACCGTTTTTATCTGTTACTACGATATGGCTCTCTCCGGTTGTTTTGCTCGTAATCTTAAAAGGAACATTGGCAAGTCTCTTATGTGTGCCTGCTCCAATCTTTACTCCCTCCAAATCTCCACGTTTAATCTGGTTGTAAATGGAATGGCTTTCGCCTGTTAAATCCACTATTTTTCCATTTTCCGTAATCGAAAATTCAATCGCTTTTGCCCCGTCAGTCAGATAACCTTCCGGTGCTTTGGTTTCTTCCAGTTTGTATTTACCATACGGAAGTAAATCTGCCGTCGTTGTTGCAATTCCGTCAATCCCTGTCTGAATCGTCTTAACTTGTATAGCTTTCCTTCTACCAGAACCGAATTTTCGTTCAAAGAAATAATTGCAAATGCAGTATCTTTTAATGTGGCACTTCCCTGTGCTTTGGTATCTTTTGTCTCTAAATCACGTTTCTGAATCTTCACACCACCTCGGATTACCTGGTCAGATACGGAATACTGGTTGCTTCCGGAAAGAACTGCAAGTTCTCCGTCCTCTGTGATCTGTGTCAGATACATTCCTTTTATCTGTTCTGTACTGTCTCCTGCCTGCATATAAGCTCCGTCCAGTAAATATCCGTCTGGTGCTTTGGTTTCTTCAACAATCAGTGTTCCAAGTGGTAATACACTTTTTTCATTCTGAGTGTAAAATGCATCTCCAGATACTTTGTAAGCATCTGCCAGTTTTGTCACATAATGAATACTTCCGTCACTGCTCTTTTCTGCCACCGTTTTTGTAACCCAGGTACGTGTTGCTTTCTCTGGTAAGTTATCTTTTGTATAAAGTCCGTCATAATAATGCCAGGTAAACTCTGCTCCTGACAGTGCTGCATTTCCCTGTGCGGTTGCTTTTCCTGTCTCCATATCAATCTTGAACAGATCTACCAATGTCTCTGTTACTTTCGGAACATCGGAAACATTTAATACGGCTGTTTTTCCGGCTTCAACTTTCAGACTGCGTACTGTCGTATCCAGCTTATATCCTTTCGGTGCAGAAAGCTCTTTGATGTAAACTGTTCCG
>OHUY01000591.1_pt1 | contig 12042 bp, 9 predicted proteins | sample 1579301 | NCBI WGS metagenome assembly OHUY01 (sample SAMEA3882520, study PRJEB24775) | human gut metagenome | biome: human-associated habitat; feature: intestine environment; material: feces | place: Netherlands | collected 2009/2010
AACAACAGCTCCGATACCGCAGTTATCATGTTCAAACTTCGGAGAATACAGAGTCTTGTTGTTCTCTCTGACTGTCTGTTCCATTAATGATCACCCTTTCCTGTTAATCACAAAAATTATTCAGCGGACTTTTTATATACATATATATGTAAAAGGAAGTTTGCTTTCGTAAACTTATCGGTTCAAGGTGGCAATTAATGTTCTGCCGGTTAATAATCAATCATATATATGTAATTGTAAAATGCCCAATCTCTTCTCAGCGGTAAAACCGCTATGCTCAGCCTGTGCTATATCCTGCAAAGGTGAATGTGCAGGTCGGCTGATGTTCTGAAATGCCCTGTCATCGTTGATCAAGAAAAATCAGCACTTAGATTATATAACTATACATTGTGCTTTGTCAAGGGAAAATAGAGGAAAATTGCAACTTTTAAGGGTAAAACTTTCATTTTACTGTGATTGTTGTAGAAAATATGCAACTCTTATTGGTGTTTCAGCTTAATTTTGCAGGAAATTTAATAAAACTTGCAATTTCAAAACTTTTTTCAAAAAATGTATTGACAAATTCGCAAAAGTGGAATATACTAACAACATCAAAGACAGCAAGGGCGCTGTGAGCTGAGGCTTACAGTGTCCTTTTCTGTTTTTATAAAGCAAAAATCAGACCATTAAAATTTATTTTCAAAATGGATAGGAGAGAATTAAAATGGCAAAAGTTCCCGAAATTTTTGGCAGCATGGTATTTAATGACCAGAAGATGCAGGAAAGACTTCCAAAGTCAACTTACAAGGCTTTGAAAAAGACAATCCAGAACGGTGAACCGCTTGACCTCAGCGTTGCAAATGTTGTTGCGGCTGCTATGAAGGACTGGGCAGTTGAAATGGGCTGTACCCACTACACACACTGGTTCCAGCCGATGACAGGTATCACAGCCGAAAAGCATGACAGCTTTATTGCACCGAACGGTGAAGGTCAGGTTATCATGGAGTTCTCAGGTAAAGAGCTTGTAAAGGGCGAGCCTGATGCTTCTTCTTTCCCAAGCGGCGGTATTCGTGCCACATTCGAGGCAAGAGGCTATACAACATGGGATCCGACATCATATGCATTCGTTAAGGACGGAACACTTTACATTCCTACAGCATTCTGTTCTTATACAGGCGAGGTTCTCGATAAGAAAACTCCTCTTCTTCGTTCAATGGAGAGAATTAATACAGAGGCTGTAAAGATTCTTCATCTTCTCGGCAAAGAAAATGTTACAAGAGTTACAACAACAGTAGGTCCGGAGCAGGAATACTTCCTTATTGATAAGGACGCTTACGACCAGAGAGAGGATCTTATTTATACAGGCAGAACACTTTTCGGTGCAAAAGCTCCTAAAGGACAGGAACTTGACGACCATTACTTCGGTGCAATCAAGACAAGAGTTGCTGCTTATATGAAAGACCTTGACGAGGAACTCTGGAAACTCGGTATCCTTGCAAAGACAAAGCATAACGAAGTTGCTCCTTCACAGCACGAGCTTGCTCCTATCTTCACAACAACAAACATTGCAACCGACCACAACGAGCTTACAATGGAAGTTATGAAGAAGGTTGCCGAAAGACACGGTCTTGTTTGTCTTCTTCACGAAAAGCCGTTCGCAGGTGTTAACGGTTCCGGTAAGCACAACAACTGGTCAATTTCAACCAACACAGGCGAAAACCTTCTTGATCCCGGCAAGACTCCTGAAAACAACCTTCAGTTCCAGCTTTTCCTTGCAGCAGTTGTAAAGGCTGTTCACGAGTATCAGGATCTTCTCAGAATCACGGTTGCATCGGCAGGTAACGACCACCGTCTCGGCGCTAACGAAGCACCGCCTGCAATCATTTCAATGTATCTCGGTGATGACCTCGGCGAACTCGTTGATTCAATCATCAATGACAGAGAATATGTAAGCAAGGGTAAGCAGAAGATGAGAACAGGTGTTGATGTTCTTCCTGACTTTATGAAAGATACATCAGACCGTAACCGTACATCACCTTTTGCATTCACAGGTAACAAGTTTGAATTCAGAGCACTTGGTTCTTCACTTAACATTGCCTGTCCTAACTATATGCTCAACACTATGGTAGCCGAAGAACTTTCAGAGTTCTACGATGAGCTTAAAGATGCGGATGATATGGACGCAGCTATCAAGGCTCTTGTTAAGAAAGTATTCACAGAGCATCAGAACATTATCTTCAACGGCAACAACTACGCTCCCGAGTGGGTTGAAGAGGCTGAAAGAAGAGGACTTCTTAACCTCAAGTCACTTCCTGACGCAATGGAACACTTCCTTGACAAGAAGAATGTTGACCTCTTTGTTAAGAATAAGATTTGTTCGGCAGACGAAATCCGTGCAAGATATGAAATTGAGCTTGAAAGCTATTCTAAGCAGATTAACATTGAGGCTCTCACAATGATTGATATGGCTAAGAAGAACATTCTTCCTGCCGTTACATCATATGTAAGAGATCTTACGGATACAGCACTTGCCAAGAAGGCACTTTCAGACGCTATTCCTACAAGTGTTGAGGAAGACCTCATTACAAGCCTTTCAAACAAACTTGTATGTTTCTCAAAGAAAACTGCAGAGCTTGAAGAGGCTGTTATCAAGGCAAGCGACTACAGCGATGACAACCTCAAGTATGCTAAGTACTACAGAGAAACAGTATTTGCTCTTATGCAGGAACTCAGAGCTGTCGGTGACGCAATGGAAACAGAAACAGCTTCGGAATACTGGCCTTATCCTTCATACGGCGAACTTCTTTTCGGTGTGTGATTGATAGAACCTCTATTTATACTAAATAACATTATTTATATTGTATAACTGGTAACACAACGGCGTGTGATTGACAGAATTAAACTGTCAACTCCACGCCGTTTTTGTTATTTTGATAAAAGGAGAGATTTATATGGCAGAACTAATTTACGGAGGCACAGGCGTCTGGTTTATGATCGGCGCATTACTCGTGTTCTTTATGCAGTGCGGATTCGCAATGGTTGAAACCGGTTTTACAAGAGCTAAAAACGCAGGTAACATCATTATGAAAAACCTGATGGACTTTTGTATCGGTACGGTTGTATTCAGCTTGTTAGGCTTCGGACTTATGATGTCTGAGGACTATGTTGCAGGATTCATCGGTGTTCCAAACCTCAATATGTTCACAGACTGGATGAACTTTGATTGGAACTCATTCGTATTCCAGCTTGTATTCTGTGCTACAGCAGCTACTATCGTTTCAGGTGCTATGGCAGAGCGTACAAAATTCTCGGCATACTGTGTTTACAGCGCAATTATTTCACTCGTTGTTTACCCGATTGAAGCAGGTTGGGTTTGGAACGGTCAGGGTTGGCTTGCACAGCTCGGCTGTATCGACTTTGCAGGTTCAATCGTAATTCATATGGTCGGCGGTATCTCGGCACTTGTCGGCGCAATCATTCTCGGACCCCGTATCGGTAAATACGGCAAGAACGGCAAGGTAAACGCTATCCCCGGTCACAGCATCACACTCGGTGCTCTCGGTGTATTCATTCTTTGGTTTGCATGGTACGGCTTTAACGGTGCCGCTGCTGAAGACGGCGCTCGTCTCGGTCAGATTCTTCTTACAACAACAATTGCTCCGGCAGTGGCAACAGTAGTATGTATGATATTTACATGGCTTAGATATGGCAAACCGGATGTATCGATGTGTCTGAACGCATCTTTAGCAGGACTGGTAGCAATTACCGCACCTTGTGATGTAACAGATTGTGTAGGAGCAGCAATTATTGGAGCAGTAGCAGGACTTTTAGTAGTCTTTGGTGTATGGTTTGTCGATAATGTACTTCATGTCGATGACCCGGTTGGAGCAGTCGCAGTACATATGTTTAACGGTATCTGGGGAACGATTGCAGTAGGTTTATTTGCAACATCTTCAGCACCGGGCTTTGAATTAGCAGGTATTAAAGAAGGTCTCTTCTATGGAGGCGGCTTCAAACAGTTAGGTTTACAGTTTGTAGGTATGTTCATTACCGCAGCTTGGACAATTGTTACAATTACGATCGTATTTATCGTATTAAAAAAGACCATCGGTCTTCGTGTTTCCGAAGAGGAAGAAATTACAGGTCTGGATGCAACAGAGCATGGACTTCCATCAGCCTACGCAGGATTTGCAATTATGGATATCTCTGGTTCTACAATGGATGTCAATGAAAATACCGACCTTGGTGTGGCTGATTATGAAAGTGCATCAGAAACTCTGCGGAATGCAGCAGTTCCGGTTGCAGCAATGCCACATGAGCCGACAGGCATCTACAAAGTGGTTATTATTTCAAAACTGTCACGTTATGACAAGTTAAAGAAAGCCATGAATGAACTTGGTGTTACCGGTATGACCTGTACACAGGTTATGGGCTGTGGTGTGCAGAAAGGTTCCGGAGACCGTTACCGTGGTGCAGAGTTGGATGCAACACTCCTTCCAAAGATGAAGGTCGAAGTGGTGGTCAGCAAGATCCCGGTAGAGGATGTCATCGAATCCGCAAAGAAAGTACTTTATACAGGACATATAGGAGATGGAAAGATATTCGTATACAATGTAGAACAGGTAGTCAAAGTTCGTACAGGAGAAGCTGGAACGGCTGCTTTACAGGATGTAGAGTAAGCACAAATATGGGCTAATCTGGAAAGATTAGTATATCTAATCCCCTTAGTGTATATACATCAACAGAAAGAACCCCGACGGAAACGTCGGGGTTCTTTCGTGTTCCTTGATGACCTATTATTGAATCATTTACTCGCCTTCTTCGGAAGGGGTTTCAAAGTCGTTATTGCTATCATCGTCATTCTTGTTATCATCAGAAGGAGTATCAGGAGTGTTATTGTTATCCGGATTCTTGTTATCATCATTCGGATTGTCATTGTTATTCGTGTTATCTTTTTTGTCCTTTTTATCCTTCTTCTCATTCTTATCTAAGAAACCACCAATATTTTCGAGTGCATCGGTTGTATTCGTAGAAGCATTATGCACATCACAGGTAGAATTTGCAAGCTCATCGGAAAGAAGATATGGACCATCTCCGGAGTTTGCAGAACCGCCAATGATATAGATGTTCGTCTGCTTCGTTTCTTCCGGACAAAACTCATTTGCAATTTTCATAGATGCCGTACAGATTGTTGCACGAACATGGTGGTCGCAGATTTCCGTAGGAACGGTTCCTGATGCAAAATATTCGGTATAAACCTGATTGCCGCGTGGATCACAGTCACAGATGCCTGCAACGGCAAGTTTACCGGATTTCTTACATACGGTAGCAGTCTCAATGCCTTCCGGTTTTTCAAAATCACGGTATTCCAATCCTTCGTTCACACGCTGCATGACGGCTTTCCATACGTTTTTGGTATACCTTGTGCTCTTTAACGGAGAGTTGTCATCATATCCGCCCCAGACAACACAGGTATAATATGGAGAAAATCCTGCGAATAGAGAGTCGCGGTTTTTCGTTGTAGTACCGGATTTTCCGGCTACCGGCATATTGCTGATATTCGCTGCAACACCGGTTCCCTGTGTCATAACATCTTTCATCGCAGAAGTGATCAGCCATGCGGTCGTATCTTTTAATACAGTATGTGTCTGAGGTGTATTATCAATCAGTACATTGCCGTCATGGTCAAGGATTTTTGTGAAAAATCTTGGTTTCGTATAAGTGCCGCCATTTGCGATCGTGGCATAGGCAGCCGTTAATTCTAAATTGTAGACACCTTTTGTCAGACCGCCGAGACAGAGTGACTGGGTGTTGTCCTCCGGTACAATGGTAGTAAAGCCAAAATCATCGAGGTAATCAAAACCTACCTGTGTGCCGATCTCGGTCAAAGTCTTTACCGTTACGACATTGATGGAATTTGTAATGGCTTCCCGGAGTGTGGTAAATCCACGGTAGTTATTGTCGTAGTTACGGAGTGAAGTTCCGTTTTCATAGGAATAAGGAGCATCATCCTGTACGGTTGCAAGTGTCATGCCGGCGGAATCCAATGCCGGAGCATAAGCGGCAAGGACTTTGTAAGTGGAACCCGGCTGTCTTGCAGTTGAAGTGGCACGGTTCAGGGTCTTACTTGCTGTCTTTTCACCACGGCCACCTACTAACGCTTTTACTTCGCCGGTGGACTGGTCGATCAGTGTCATCGCAGCCTGTGGCTGTAACGTATAAGAAACGGTTTCGCCGCCTTCCGGAATGGTATCGCCATCCTCTAACATCTCGTTTTTGTATTTTTCAATGGCAGCCTCAGCAGCTTCTTTGGAGGCAAAATGGATATTGTAGTTTTTGTCATTTGCCTGATAGTAAGAAAGCATGGTCTGCTCACTGTAGTTCTTATAAGTACCGTCTTTTTTCTGGATGGTCAGACGGTAGGAGAAAGAATACTCCGGATTTGCGCCGTAATTTGCTTCGTTGTTGACCTCTTCATCACAGATCTTTTGCAGGTTACTGTCCTGTGTGGAATAAATGGTCAGCCCTCCACTGTAGAGTGCTTTGTATGCCTGTGTTTCCGTATAACCTTTTTCATCGATCAATGTCTGGATCACCTGATCTGTCAGCGCATCTACAAAATAGGAAGTGACGTTATCATCGGCAACCTCAAGGTTGGCAACCTGGATCCGGTCATAGACCTTATCCTTCATGGCTTCGTCATATTCCTTTTGAGAGATGTATTCCTGATCTAACATGTTTTTTAATACCTTGGCACGGCGCTTTTTATTCTGGTCAGGGTTGCTGACCGGATTATAACGGCTCGGATTCTGTGTGATCGCCGCAATGACGGCAGATTCTGAAATATTCAGTTCCGAAACATCCTTATTAAAGTACCGTCTGGATGCCGACTGGACACCAAGTGTATTCTGACCGAGGTTGATGGAGTTCAGATAGTTCTCTAAGATCCAGTCTTTGCTTACGGATTTTTCTAACTGTACGGCTAAGTACTGTTCCTGCAATTTACGCTCTAACTTGTCCGAAAAACTGGATTCGCTTGTCCAGCCTGTAAATACATTGTTCTTCAAAAGCTGCTGCGTGATCGTGGATGCACCTTCTGAAAAGTGAAAACCATGTGTGATACCACGGACTCCCGCGCGTAAAATACCCTGTAAGTCAATACCGTTATGATCGTAAAAACGCTCATCTTCAATTGCAACAAATGCATGCTGTAAATCTTTTGGAATCTCATCTATGGTCACATAGACACGGTTGGAGCCGGAAGCCACCAACGTTGCAATCTCATTTTCATTATTGTCTAATACCGTGGAGAGATATCCGGTCGGTGTAGCATCTATATCCTTAATGTCCGGTGCAGACTTGATAATGCCTCTTACCATATTGAAGACGGCGATCGCGCCGACCACAACTGCGATCAGAATGCAGATAAGAAATGTCTTTAAAAACATTACACGGAACCGTTTGTGTGCCATCGACTGTTGGGAGGCTAAATTCTTCTCCTTTTTCGATGTGCGGTTCTTTCCATAGTTCATAACAGACCTCCTTTGTAATTAGTCTTAAACTACATTATGATACATTATACCAAAAAACGGCATAAGAATAAAGTATTAACTGATTTGCAGGCACTTTTCGGACAATTTGGTATTTACGGAAAATCAAAATACCGTTATAATGAGAGCAGAAAAACAGGAGAGAGATGACTATGGAGACAAACGGATACTGTGCTGTCTATGAAGGTGGACAGGGAGAGATCGTAGAGAAAAAATCCAGATTTATTGCTACTGTACTTCCAATAGAAACGGAAGAAGAGGCATTGGAGTTTATCGCGAAGATGAAAAAGAAATACTGGGATGCAAGACACAATTGCTATGCCTATGTCATTGGCGAGCGTCAGGAGCTGCAAAGATGTTCCGATGACGGAGAACCAAACGGTACCGCAGGCCGTCCGATGTTAGATGTGCTCCTGCATGAAGACATCCACAATACCGTAGTCGTGGTGACCCGTTATTTTGGCGGTGTACTTTTAGGAACCGGCGGACTGGTGCGGGCATATCAAAAAGCGACCCGGAGCGGATTGGAGTCCAGCGTTATTATAGAGAAGCAACGTGGCGTTTTTGGAAATATCGTAACCGATTATAATGGGATCGGAAAGATCCAGTATATATTAGCGCAGAACAATATCCCGATCGCAGACAGTATCTATGGAGAAAATGTCAGCATTCAGGTGGTCGTTCCGGCACAACAGCAGGAAAAGTTAGAAAAAGAACTGATCGAGGGTACGAATGGAAAAGCAGAGATCGACTGGGAAAAAGAGGTCATTTTTGCAATTGTTGAAAAAGATTTAAAAATTTTTTAAAAAGTGCTTGACTTTTGGTAAAATCATCATGTATAATACCCATTGTTGACACGACATTGGCCCATCGCCAAATGGTAAGGCAACGGACTCTGACTCCGTCATTTCAAGGTTCGAATCCTTGTGGGCCAGTTTTGAAAGCACCATATGCAGATATGGTGCTTTTTTGCTCTATAAGAAAAAATATGTTACATTAAAGTATGAAAGTTGTGTTTACTATAGAATTTCCTATAGAATAAAAAGCCCTTCGGGCGAAAGAGAGGACAGGCAATGTATCAGATGGATGCGCGTGTGCGCTATAGTGAAGTGGATGAAACGCATAGGATAAAACTGGAGTCCGTTCTGGATTACTTCCAGGACTGCTGTACTTTTCACTCCGAGGATGTCGGAGGCGGTCTCGAATTTTTAAAAGGACAAAAGAGAGCGTGGCTGTTAGCTTCCTGGCAGATCGTCATAAAGGAATATCCGAAGTTGGGAGAGCAGATACGGATCATTGCAAACCCATATGCATTTAAGAATTTTTTCGGACACAGAAATCTGATGCTGCAGGATGAGCATGGAAAAGATTTAGTCTATGCAAATTCTAACTGGATATTTGTAAATACGGAAACCGGAAAACCGGTTCGGATCCCGGACGAGGTTGCAAATGCATATGAGTTAGGGGAACCTTATCCGATGGAATATGCTGCAAGAAAAATCCCGATGCCAAAGCATTTAGAAGCGAAAGAGCCGTTTGCGGTACACCGTTTTTGCATTGATTCTAACCATCATGTGAACAACGGCAAATATGTATTGATGGCAGAAGAATTTTTACCGGAGCAGTTTCTTGTGAGCGAGCTGAGGGTAGAATACAGAAAAGCAGCAGTGTTAGGCGATATCATGTATCCGTTTGTGGAAAATACAGAGGAGAAGGTCGCGGTGGTGTTAGCGGACAAAGAGAATAGCCCATATGCGATCATAGAATTTTTCGGAGGAAGAAATGATTAAATTAGGAGAATATCAGGAACTGATTGTTGTAAAAAAAGTAGAGTTTGGAGTATACTTAGCACAGAAACCGGAGGATGAGACACGCGTGCTGCTTCCGGCAAAGCAGGTGCCGCAGGAGGTAAAGATCGGTGATGTGCTGAAAGTGTTTTTATATAAAGACTCCAAAGACCGGCTGATCGCAACAACCAATACACCAAAATTACAACTGGAACAACTGGCAGTCTTAGAAGTGTTAGAAATCGGAAAGATCGGAGCCTTTTTAGACTGGGGCTTAGAAAAAGATCTGTTCTTACCGTTTAAAGAGATGACCAGAAAGGTCGAGCCGGGAGATGAGATCTTAGTCACACTTTATATTGATAAGAGCCGCAGACTCTGTGCGACCATGAAAGGAATCTACGATCTGCTGTCAAAAGAATCTCCTTATAAAGAGGGAGATACGGTACAGGGAAGAGTCTATGAGTTCAGTGATAATTTCGGAACTTTCATAGCCGTAGATGACCGGTACTCAGCCATGATTCCACGTCATGAGGATTGCAGTTTCTTGCGGATCGGTGATATCATAGAAGCGCGTGTGACAAAAGTAAAACCGGATGGAAAGCTGGATCTTACCATGCGCCAGAAAGCATATCTTCAGATGAACCCGGATGCAGAAAAAGTGTTAGAGATCATTGATGAATATGCGGGAGTTCTGCCATTTAACGACAAGGCTTCTCCGGAAGTCATCAAAAGAGAGACCGGACTTAGTAAAAATGCTTTTAAGCGGGCAGTCGGACATCTCTATAAAGAGCATAAGATTGAGATTACCGATAAGGTGATCCGAAAATTATAAATACAAAACAAAAGAAAGAAGGAATCACGATGAAAAAAGTAATCAGTACACAGAACGCTCCGGCAGCGATCGGACCGTACTCACAGGCAATTGAAGTGAATGGAATGGTATATACTTCCGGTGTGATCCCGGTAAATCCTGCAACCGGAGAGATCCCGGACGGTGCAGAAGCACAGACCAGACAGGCAATGACGAGTCTTTCTAATTTATTAGAAGCAGCAGGAACTTCTATGGATAATGTGGTTAAAACAACAGTATTCATTAAAGAAATGAATGATTTTGGAACGATCAATGAGGTATACAAAGAATTCTTTACTACAGATTTCCCGGCAAGAAGCTGTGTGGAGGTAGCAAGACTTCCAAAAGATGTACTCTTAGAGATTGAAGCCGTAGCCGTAAAATAACAGGAGAACATATGACGACAAATAAAGGCGTAAACCGCACATTTCTCATTACTTTTTTGATCTATGTGGGCGGCAGTTTTTTATGGTCGCTGATAGGAAAACGTTTTGTGGACTCATTTTATGTAGATATTGCTGTTTCACAGCTCCTCGTATGTGTCCCGCCGTTTGTCTATCTGAAAATATCGGGGACGAAGACAGGGGAATTGATCCCCTATAAAAAAATCAGGATTTCCGATGCCCTTTTAGCGGTGGTTATGACGTATCTGTTTTACCCGCTGATGCTGGTCATGAATCTGCTGACGATGTTTTTTGTGGACAATACCTCAGCAGAGCTTGCGACAACAATGGGACAGGAGAATCTGTTCCTCAATATCCTGTTTGTGGCATTGCTGCCAGCCTTTGTGGAGGAGTTTGTGTTCCGCGGAGTCTTTTATCAGACCTACCGGAAGAGCAGCATGAAGGCAGCACTGGTGCTCAGCGGACTTCTGTTCGGCTGTATGCACATGAACTTTAACCAGTTCTTATATACCTTTGTCTTTGGCATGATCTTAGTCTTTATGATGGAAGCAACCGGAAGCATTGTGACTTCCATGATCTGTCATTTTTTACTGAATCTGAACGGAGTATTGCTCTCAGGACTCAATGGAAGTATCAGGAATGCGAGCGTGAGTGATGCCGTACAGCAGAGCAGTAATTTAGCAAGCCAGCCAAAGATCTTATTAGCAGGGCTTCTTGTATGGGGAGTGATCGCTGTGTTTACGACCGCAGGCGGCTGTGCCATCTGGGTTCATCTGGCAAGAAAAAATGGAAGACTGGAACTCATCCAACAGAAGATGAATGAGGCAAAGCGTGAAAGAATCGTAACACCGACCCTTGTGATCGGAATGGTATTAGCAGTCGCATTTATGGTAGTCTTTGAGATTTTTTAAGAAAATTAAAGAGCCTGAAATAAAAAATTCTAAAATAAAAAGATTCTAAAACAAAAAAGCAGGAGCTGCGTGAATGCCGACTCCTGCTTTTTTATTCTGTACTAAACAGAAATATCAATGTTGCCGCCAATATGCGGGTTCACTGAACGTTCCATTGCCTGTATCATCGTGTCTCCAAGCTTCTGTGTGACATCAAGCTGTTTTCCTAAGATCGCAACACTGATATCGGAAGGAGATGTACTTGGGGAGATCTGACTCAATGCAATGTTATTAAGAGCTGTTACATCCATACTGGCACCACCTTTCGTCTATTGATAAGTTTATTGTACTTCGGAGGTGTGAAAAGTGCAATAAGTTTTGAAAAATAAAAGAGAAAAACAGAATCCCGAAGGCAGTGAAAGCCAAGAGAAAAATAAGCCTCAAAATAAGATGGAGGTTTTCCGGGAAAGATGATAAAATAGTTTTATATGATTAGGGTGTCAAAAGGCGTTTTCAAGTTTTTTGAGTGGCAACTTGCACAAAGCCGAGTCTATTTTGTTCCGTTGTACGAAAATAAGAAAA
>OHUY01000610.1_pt1 | contig 11832 bp, 10 predicted proteins | sample 1579301 | NCBI WGS metagenome assembly OHUY01 (sample SAMEA3882520, study PRJEB24775) | human gut metagenome | biome: human-associated habitat; feature: intestine environment; material: feces | place: Netherlands | collected 2009/2010
TTCCGCCGTGAGAGGGCGGCGTCTTAACCGCTTGACCAACGAACCGTGTATTATACTATCATGGAGTTTTAAAAAAAGCAAGTACTTTTTTAAAAAAACTTGATTTTTTTTTCTGATAGTGCTATTATACCTATGATAACAACGTTGACTAGATTGAGAGAGGGCAAAAGTCCTCTCTCAATTCACGTTTATAAACATCAGGCAGCTATTCAGAACCACTTGGAACAATTATGAATAGTTACAAATATAAAAAAGAGAGGTGATAAAATGTCAAAGGCAAGTGTATATGAGGCAAAGACGGAGAACTTTATACAGCCAATTCTTGACAGCATGAATTTTGAGCTTGTTGATGTCGAGTATGTTAAGGAAGGCGGTATGAACTACCTAAGAGCATATATCGATAAGGAGGGTGGCATAACTGTTGATGACTGTGAAGTGGTTGCAAGGCAGATGAATGAGATTCTCGACAGAGAGGACTATATTCCTGATTCGTACACCTTCGAGGTCAGCTCGCCGGGGCTTGGAAGACCTCTCAAGAAGGAAAAGGACTATGTGCGCAATATGAATAAGGAGATAGAGATTCGCACATACAAGGCTATCAACAAATCAAAGGAATTTTATGGTCTGCTTAAAGCCTATGATAAGGATACAGTGACAATAACCGATGAAGACGGCAATGAGACTACATTCAATAAGAGTGACATTGCGCTTATACGTCAGGCATTGGATTTTTAATTAAAGCGCACGATAACACAAATAGGAGGAAAAAATAATGAGCAATGAGTTATTAGAAGCGTTAAATATATTAGAGCAGGAGAAAAACATCAGTAAAGAAACTTTACTTGAGGCAATTGAGAACTCTCTTGTGACTGCCTGCAAGAACCATTTTGGTAAATCAGACAATGTAAAGGTAGAAATAGATCCTGAGACATGTGCTTTCTCATGCTACCAGGAGAAGACGGTTGTAGATACGGTTGAGGATCCGGTGGAGGAGATTTCCTTAGCAGATGCGCACAAGGTAAACGGTAACTATCAGCTTGGAGATATCGTGAGAGTTGAGGTTAAGTCAAAGGAATTCGGACGTATCGCTACACAGAACGCAAAGAATGTTATCCTTCAGAAAATCCGCGAGGAGGAGAGAAAGGTAATATTTGACGAGTACAACAGCAAGGAAAAGGATGTTGTGACAGGTGTTGTTCAAAGATACATCGGAAAGAATGTCAGCATCAACTTAGGCAAGGCAGATGCACTTTTGACTGAGAGTGAGCAGATAAAGGGTGAGGTATTCAAGCCTACAGAGCGTATCAAGGTATATATCCTTGAGGTTAAGTCCACATCAAAGGGACCAAAGATTCTTGTTTCAAGAACACACCCTGAGCTTGTGAAGAGACTTTTCGAGTCAGAGGTTACAGAGGTTAAAGAGGGCATAGTTGAGATAAAGGCTATTTCACGTGAGGCCGGAAGCAGAACAAAGATTGCAGTATGGTCAAATGATCCAAACGTAGACCCTGTAGGAGCATGTGTAGGTATGAATGGTGCCAGAGTAAATGCTATCGTAAATGAGCTTCGCGGTGAGAAAATCGATATCATCACATGGGATGAGAATCCGGCAATACTTATCCAGAACGCACTTAGCCCTGCAAAGGTTATCTCTGTTATCGCAGATGCAGATGAGAAATCAGCAAAGGTTGTTGTTCCGGATTATCAGCTTTCACTTGCAATCGGTAAGGAAGGACAGAATGCAAGACTTGCAGCAAGACTTACAGGCTTCAAGATTGATATCAAGAGCGAGACACAGGCCAGAGAGTCAGGTGACTTCATGGATTATGAGAATGACTATGAAGAGGATGATTATGATGACGATTATGATTATTCGGATGATGAGCTTGCTGAGAACGAGAGATTAGCTGATACAGAACAGGCAGATGTACAGGCAGAGGCTTTTGATACAGAGGCTGACGAGAACGAAGCAGCAGGTACAGAAAATGATGCGGCAGATAGTGGTGATGAGCAGTAATGGCAAATAAAAAGATTCCAATGCGCAAATGCGTAGGCTGTCAGGAGATGAAGGAAAAGAAGTCACTTATTCGCGTGGTAAAGACTGCGGAGGGTGACATAATTCTCGATGACACCGGCAAGAAAAACGGCAGGGGAGCTTATATATGTAAGAGTCTTGAATGCTTTAAAAAGGCTAAAAAGACAAAGGCACTTGAGCGTTCCCTTGGTGTTAGTGTATCAGAACAGGTATATGAGGAGCTTGAAAAGGAGATGAACCAAATTGACAGATAGAGTACTTTCTATGCTGGGATTAGCAGCAAAGTCAGGCAATGTGGTTAGCGGAGAGTTTTCGACAGAGAAAGCTGTAAAGACAGGAAAGGCATTTTTAGTGATAGTTGCAGATGATTCATCAGACAACACAAAGAAGCATTTTTCGGATATGACTGCTTTCTATGAGGTTCCGATTTATTTTTATAGTGACAAGGTGGGGTTAGGGAATGCAATAGGCAAAGAGTTTCGCGCTTCCCTTGCAGTAACGGATGAAAACCTTGCAAATGCAGTGATAAAAAAGCTGCAGTCGAATAAAACTGAATAATGGAGGAAAATAGATATATGGCAAAAATGAGAGTTCATGAACTTGCAAAAGAATTAAATATAAAGTCGCAGGAAGTCATAGACACATTAAACGGCACACAGTTTGCTGTCAAAAATGTGCAGAGCGGTCTTGAGGATGAGGCACAGCAAATTGTACGAAAGAAGTACGCAAAAACAGAAGTAAAAAAAGATGCACCTAAGAAGGAAGAACCTAAAAAGGAAGAACATAAAAAGGATGAGGCTAAGGCAGCCGACAGACCAAAGAAAAAGGCAAGCATCACAGCAGTTTTCAATGCCCAGTACAGTAAGCAGGGTAGGAAAACAAATGGTGGAAACGGCAGCGGAAATAATGGAAATAACAGTTCGCAGCGCAGGAATGGCAATGGAAGACGCGATAATCAGTCATCACGTCCTGAGCAGCACAGCATTATTAAGCCAAGACCGGTCGGAGAGAGAGCTATGCGCCCTATAAGTGAGCGTACAGCAGATCCGTATGCAGATATGAAGGCAGCCAATTCACGTCCGGCACGTCAGGCTGACGCAGACAGAAGAGGCGACAGACGTCAGGATAATGGTGACAGAATCAACAACAGAAATACTGACAGAAATACCGACAGAAATGCCGACAGAAGCAGAAATACGGACAGAAACAGCGATAGAAGACCAAACAATCGCGACAATAACCGCGATAACAGCAGAGACAATAATAGAGACAATAACAGAGGCTTCAGAAATGACTCCAGACGTCCTGCAGAGGGTGGCAGAAGCTTTGACAAAAATAATGACAGAAGCAGAAGCAATGACAGAAGCAGGAGCAATGACAGAAATAACGATAGAACAGGCAGCAGAGGTGATGACAGAAATCGTTTCAGAAAAGAAACAGTTGCAGTTGCAGCTCCTGATGATGTAAGAGGAAAGGAGAGCCGCGACAGAGGCAACGACAGAAAGAATAAGCATAATCACAATCAGAGCCAGAAGCAGGATAAGCTCGGAAAGAAGCAGGAGAATTACATCAATCTCGAGAAGCACGGCGGAAAGAAAAAGCCACAGCAGCCGAAGGCACAGCCAAAAGAGGATGAGAACGAGATTAAGACAATTTCTCTTCCGGAGAAGATTACAATAAGGGACTTAGCTGACAAGATGAAGGTTCAGCCTTCAGCCATCGTAAAGAAGCTTTTCATGAAGGGCGAGATGGTAACAGTTAACTCTGAGGTTGATTTTGCAGCTGCTGAGGAGATTGCGTTAGAGTTTAATTTCATATGTGAGGAAGAGGAGAAGGTCGATGTGATTGCAGAGCTTCTCAAGGAGGATGAAGAGGATGAGAGCAAGATGGTTCCTCGTCCACCTGTAGTCTGCGTAATGGGTCACGTAGATCATGGTAAGACATCACTGCTTGATGCCATCAGACAGACACGTGTTACAGACCGTGAGGCAGGTGGTATCACACAGCACATTGGTGCATCTGTTGTATCAATCAATGACCAGAACATCACATTCCTTGATACACCGGGACATGAGGCATTTACAGCAATGCGTATGCGTGGTGCAAACTCTACTGATATCGCAATCCTTGTTGTTGCTGCAGATGATGGTGTAATGCCACAGACTGTTGAGGCAATAAACCATGCAAAGGCAGCCGGTGTAGAGATTATCGTTGCAGTCAACAAGATAGATAAGCCAAGTGCCAATATCGACAAGGTTAAGCAGGAGCTCTCAGAGTATGAGCTTATCCCGGAGGATTGGGGCGGAAGCACAATATTCTGTCCTGTATCTGCACATACTAAGGAGGGTATCGACAATCTCCTTGAGATGATTCTTCTCACAGCAGAGGTTCTCGAGCTCAAGGCTAATCCGGACAGAAATGCAAGAGGTCTCGTAATCGAGGCGCAGCTTGACAAGGGCCGTGGTGCGGTTGCCACAGTGCTTGTACAAAAAGGAACACTCCATGTCGGAGATCCTATCGCATGCGGAAGCAGCTATGGTAAGGTAAGAGCCATGATTGATGACAAGGGCCGCAGAGTAAAGGAGGCTAAGCCTTCTACGCCTGTAGAGATACTTGGACTTAACAGTGTGCCATCAGCAGGAGAGACATTTGTGGCATGCGATTCAGAGAAGGAGGCAAAGGCATTCTCTGACACATATATTTCAGAGGAGAAGAATAAGCTCATCGAGGATACAAAGGCAAAGATGTCACTTGATGATCTGTTCTCACAGATTCAGTCAGGCAACATGAAGGAGCTTGATATCATCGTAAAGGCAGATGTACAGGGTTCAGTTGAGGCTGTTAAGCAGAGTCTTGTCAAGCTTTCAAATGAGGAGGTTGTGGTCAAGGTCATCCATGGCGGCGTTGGTGCCATCAACGAGTCAGATGTTATCCTTGCATCAGCATCAAATGCAATCATCATTGGCTTTAACGTCAGACCGGATCCTGTTGCCAAGGCTACAGCAGACCGTGAGGGCGTAGATATCAGACTTTACAAGGTCATCTACAATGCAATCGAGGATGTATCTGCTGCCATGAAGGGTATGCTTGATCCTGTATTTGAGGAGAAAGTTATCGGACATGCGGAAATCAGACAGATTTTCAAGGCTTCAGGCGTTGGAAACATTGCAGGTTCATATGTGCTTGACGGATTTATGGAGAGAGGCTGCCGTGTCAGAATTAGCAGAGAGGGTGAGCAGATATTCGAGGGAGACCTTGCTTCACTCAAGAGATTCAAGGATGACGTCAAGGAGGTCAAGACAGGCTATGAGTGTGGTCTTGTATTTGACGGATTTAATGATATTCAGGAATTCGATATAGTTGAAGCTTACAAGATGGTAGAGGTTCCGAGATAATCATATATTGGTTATCTTGAATTAATGCAGCTATTCGGATAGTTACGGTTTAATATAAAAAGAAAGCGGGATTATATGAGAAAGAACAGCATAAAAAATATTCGTATCAACGAAGAGGTAATGCGTGAACTGTCAAATATCATACGCGGTGAGATAAAGGATCCGCGTATCAATCCCATGACAAGTGTTGTTGCTGTCGAGGTGGCACCTGATTTAAAGACAGCAAAGGCTTATATCAGTGTGCTTGGTGACAAGAAATCACAGGCTGATACACTTGCAGGACTTAAGTCAGCGGAGGGATATATACGCAGAACTCTCGCAAAGAACATCAATTTAAGAAATACACCTGCCATTACATTTATCATAGACCAGTCTATAGAGTATGGTGTTGAGATGTCTAAAAAGATTGATGAAGTAACAAAAAATCTCAAAGAGGATTAACAAAGAGGATTGATTATGACAGAGATTGATTCTATTTTAAAGGATGCACAATCAGTTGCCGTTTCCGGTCATGTGAGACCGGACGGCGACTGTGTCGGCTCAACACTTGCGGTATACAACTACATAAAGGATTATTATCCTGATATAAAGGCAAGGCTTTATTTAGAGCCAAGCCCGAACATCTTTAAGTTTATGCAAAGAGCAGATGAGATTGACAGCAGCTATGCGGATGATACAGTATACGATCTGTTCATAGCATGTGACTGCAGTGACACAGGCAGACTGGGAAGTGCAGCTAAGTATTTTGAGTCTGCAAAAAGGACACTTTGCATAGATCATCATGTCACAAACGGGGCCTTTGCAGACGCAAATTACATCTTTCCGGATGCGAGCTCAACCTGTGAGCTTGTGTTTGAACTTCTGCCGAAGGAGCGCATCACAATACAGATAGCAGAGTGTATTTACACAGGCATGGTGCATGATACAGGCGTGTTCCAGTATTCATGCACTTCAAAAAAGACTATGGATATAGCAGGCTCCCTGATGGAGATGGGCATTGATTATTCAAGGATAATCGATGATACATTTTATACAAAGACATTTGCTCAGAACAAGATTATGGGGCAGGCGCTTTTGAATGCTGCTTTGTATCTGAATGGTGATGTTATATTGTCTGCAGTATCGCGCGCTGAGATGGAGAAGTACGATGTGCTTCCAAAGCATCTCGACGGTATTGTAAATCAGCTGCGCGTGACAAAGGATATAAAGGTTGCTGTATTTCTCTACGAAAATGAGGATGGTACCTACAAGGGCAGCCTGCGTGTAAACGGTGATTATGATGTGGCAAAGGTTGCGTCGGTATTTGGCGGCGGTGGACATGTAAAGGCCGCCGGATTTACGATTGACGGACCGCTTGAGGTGGCAACAGACCGCATCCTTACGGCAATTAAGGATAATATTTAGGGAGAGATTCTTGGGCAGATGGTTAATGGAATAATCAATGTATACAAGGAAAAGGGCTATACAAGCTTTGACGTTGTGGCAAAGCTTCGAGGCATATTCCACCAGAAGAAGATTGGTCATACAGGTACACTTGATCCTGATGCGCAAGGCGTCCTACCTGTCTGCCTTGGAAAGGCAACCAGAGTGTGTGACCTTTTGACAGATAAGGACAAGGTCTATAAAGCGGTGCTGCTTTTAGGACAGGAGACAGATACACAGGATATTTCAGGGCAGGTCTTGAATCTGGCTAAGGTCAATGTGACTGAGCAGGCGGTGTATGATGCAATATCACAGTTTATTGGCAGACAAAAGCAGGTGCCGCCAATGTATTCGGCTCTAAAGGTCAATGGGAAAAAGCTCTATGAGCTTGCCAGGGAGGGCAAGGTTATAGAGAGAAAAGCCCGGGATATCGAGGTGTTTGATATCAAGGTTGAAAGCATTGATTTGCCTGAGGTTACGATGACGGTGCACTGTTCAAAGGGCACATATATCAGGACGCTGTGCAATGACATCGGAGAGAGGCTGGGCTGCCATGGCTGCATGAAGTCACTGCTTAGAGTAAGGGTAGCAGGCTTTGACTTAGAGCATGCACTTACACTTTCGCAGATTCAGTCAAAGGTGGATGAAGGCTGCTTTGATATGGTGATGCCTGTTGACGGAGTATTCGAAAATCTGCCGGCAGTGCATACTGCTTCAGATGCTGATAAGCTTGTCAGAAATGGAAATAAAATTCCGGCAGTGCTTACGGATTATTTAAAACACAGTGCTGACTCTGATATAAGATACAGAGTATACAATCATGAGGGCATATTTGTCGGTGTGTATTCGTATCTTGATGAGACCGGTGAGTTTAAGCCGGTTAAGATTTTTATGGAATAGAATAGTATACAGATATTATGGAATATATAAGCAAAACTCTGGATTTTCATGTCAAGGAGCCGTCCGTCATCTCGTTTGGAAAGTTTGACGGGCTTCACCGAGGACATGAATTTCTGATGGAAAAGCAAATTGAACAGAGCAATCTACATGGCTACAAGCGCATCATATTTACGTTTGACATTCCTCCCAAATCGGAGGTACTTGGCGTTGAGTCAAAGGTTATAATCACAAACGATGAAAAAGAGTATGTGTTTGAAAAATCAGGTATTGACTATCTGATAGAGTGTCCGTTTGTGCCACAGGTGATGACGATGGAGGCGGATGCGTTTGTCAGATGGATAGTTAAAAGTCTTAATGTCAAGTGTATCATTGTCGGAGATGATTTCCGTTTCGGGCACAACAGGGCAGGAGACCATCGGCTGCTTTCTGCGATGGCAGGAGAGCTTGGATATAAGCTTATTGTGGTGGACAAGATAAAGGATGGAGACAGGGATATAAGCAGTACCTATATCCGCGAGGAGATTGCGGCAGGACATATTAAAAAGGCGAATGAACTGCTGGGATATCCCTTTTTCATAAAAGGAAGAGTAGTGCATGGCAGAGCACTGGGCAGGACTATTGGCATTCCGACAGTCAACCTTTCAGTGCCGCACGATAAGCTGCTTCCACCAAAGGGAGTGTATATGTCAAGAGTTCTTGTCAGGGACAACTGGTACCTTGGTGTAACCAATATAGGATGCAAGCCTACTATAGAGGGCAAAAATCCAATCGGTGCAGAGACATATATCATAGATTTTGGGCAGGATGTTTACGGACAGGATATCATGGTAGAGCTTCATAAGTTCGTAAGACCTGAGATGAAGTTTGATTCAATAGAAGCGTTAAAGAGCCAGATGAGTGCAGATATCAATTATACAATCAATTATGCAGGCAGTCACACATTCTAGTGTGGCTGTTTTTTTGCGAAATTACCCAAAATAACGAAAAAATGACAAATATTACGGAAATATTACGGAGAAATATTGACATTTTAACAATTTGTGATATACTCGTAAACATGGGATTATGGATAGCATGAACTGGAGGCTATATGAAAAATAAATTAAAATTAGGACAGGCAGCAGGCGTTGTAGCGTTTGCTATTATTATAGGTGCTGTATCTATGAGTTCAAGCAGCACAGTAGATGCCAGAACATCATTAAAGGAAAACAGAACAGTCAATGCGGGGGTGGCCCTTGGTCTGACAGAGGCGGCAGATGCCACAGAGCTTCTCACAGCAGGGGTTACATCGGCTCTTACTTATTATGGAGCTGACGTATCGGTAGCGCAAAACGACAGCAATGTTGTTACTGCATCTGCTCAGGGTGCACAGGTTGGCAATACTGCACAGGAGACAGAACAGGCAAATGAGGCATCCCAGACACCGACAGCCGCACAGACCTGTGGTTACACAAATCTTGGTATGTCGGTTATCAGCAGCGGAAACTTAAATATCAGACAGGAAGCTTCGACAGACAGCGAGGTAATAGGAATACTTACCAATCACAATGCCTGTGAGCTTCTTGAGGATGCCGGAGAATGGTACAAGGTCACATCAGGCAAGGTGACAGGATATGTAAACAAGCAGTATCTTGTGACAGGAGATGAGGCAGAGGCTATTGCAGAACAGGAGATTAAGACGGTTGCCACAGTAAATACGGAAACACTGAATGTGCGTGCAGAGAAGTCAACAGAGGCTGCGGTGCTTTCGCAGGTTGGAAATTCAGAGGCATTCACGGTTAATTCTGTCGCTGACGGCTGGGTTGAGATAAGTGTGGATGATTCGGTAGGATATATATCACAGGATTATGTGACACTGGCACAGGCACTTCCTACAGCAAAGACAATAGAGCAGGTGAAGTATGGTGACGGCGTATCAGATGTAAGGGCATCTGTTGTATCGTATGCGTTACAGTTTGTCGGAAACAGATATGTGTGGGGTGGTACAAGCCTTGAGAAGGGAGTTGACTGCTCAGGCTTCACAATGAGAATTCTTGGAAAGTATGGAATCTCATTACCGCATTCATCAAGAGCACAGCCTTCATACGGCACAAAAATCAGTGCATCTGAAGCAAAGCCGGGAGATTTATTCTTCTACGGAAGTGGAAGGAGTATCTCACATGTTGCAATTTATATCGGAAACGGACAGATTGTACATGCCAGCAACAAGCGTGACGGAATCAAGGTTTCAAATGCATTTTACAGAAGTCCGATTTGTGTCACAAGATATTTGCCGGATTAATAAAAAAACAGTTTACAACAAATGCTTACTATGCTATACTGCATAAGTGTGGTTTTGCCCATGTTCGGTAGTTGGACACTCCGACCTATTGCTGAGCATCATACAGTTATCAGGGCGCATTATAATATAAGGAGGATCAACAATGATCGCAAAGGAAAAGAAACAGGCTATTATCGCAGAGTATGGTAGAACACCAAATGACACAGGTTCACCAGAGGTTCAGATTGCAATTCTTTCAGCAAGAATCGCAGAGTTAACTGAGCATTTCAAACAGAACCCAAAGGATCATCACTCAAGAAGAGGAATGTTAAAGATGATCGGTCAGAGACGTGGATTACTTGCATACCTTAAGGAGATTGATATCGAGAGATATCGTTCACTTATCGAGCGTTTAGGACTCAGAAAATAGTATTTTCTTTAGAGCGGAGTAATTATTATTCCGCTCTATTATTGTTTTTATTATTGTTTTTTGAAAAGCAGAAGTAAGCCGAGACCACTAAAGAGTGCATGAGCGTACATGTATTGTTTAGTAGTTTCGGAAGAGGAATACACTTCTGCAAAAGAATTTTTAAGGAGAATTAATATGTACAAAAGTTATTCAATGGAACTTGCCGGCAGGACTCTTACTGTAGATATCGGAAGAGTAGCAGCTCAGGCAAACGGAGCTGTTTTTATCAAGTATGGTGATACAACAGTTCTTTCAACAGCTACAGCATCTGACAAGCCACGTGACGGTGTGGATTTCTTCCCACTCAGTGTTGAGTTCGAGGAGAAGATGTACTCTGTAGGAAAAATTCCGGGTGGTTTTAACAAGCGTGAGGGAAAGGCATCTGAGAACGCCATCCTTACAGATCGTGTAATTGACCGTCCTATGAGACCTCTTTTCCCAAAGGATTACAGAAATGATGTTACATTAAACAACCTTGTCATGTCAGTGGATCCTGAGTGCCGTCCTGAGATAGTTGCAATGATCGGTACAGCTCTTGCTGTTCATATATCAGATATTCCGTTTGACGGACCATGTGCCATGACACAGATGGGACTTGTTGATGGAGAGTTTATCGTAAACCCTTCACAGAAGCAGTGGGATGAGGGCGATTTACAGCTCACAGTTGCTTCTACAAAGGAAAAGGTCATCATGATTGAAGCAGGAGCCAATGAGATTCCTGAGGATCAGATGATTGAGGCAATCTACAAGTGCCACGATATCAACCAGACAGTTATCGCATTCATGGATCAGATCCGTGATGAGATTGGCAAGCCAAAGCATGAGTATGAGAGCTGTGCTATTCCTGAGCAGATGTTTGAGGATATCAAGAAAATTGTTACTCCTGAGCAGATGGAGGAGGCAGTATTCACAGATGAGAAGCAGAAGCGTGAGGAAAATATAAGAGCAATTACAGAGCAGTTAGAGGAAGCCTTCGCTGACAATGAGGAGTACCTTGCAGTACTTGGCGAGGCTATTTACCAGTATCAGAAGAAGACAGTCAGAAAGATGATTTTAAAGGATCATAAGCGTCCGGACGGCCGTGCAATCAACCAGATCAGACCACTCGCAGCAGAGGTTGATTTGATTCCTAGAGTTCACGGCTCTGCAATGTTTACCCGTGGACAGACACAGATTTGTGATGTTGTAACACTTGCTCCTTTATCAGAGATTCAGAAAATCGACGGACTTGATGCAAATATCACAACAAAGAGATATATGCATCACTATAACTTCCCTGCATACTCTGTAGGAGAGACAAAGGTATCACGTGGACCGGGACGTCGTGAGATTGGACACGGAGCACTTGCTG
>OHUY01000611.1_pt1 | contig 11826 bp, 3 predicted proteins | sample 1579301 | NCBI WGS metagenome assembly OHUY01 (sample SAMEA3882520, study PRJEB24775) | human gut metagenome | biome: human-associated habitat; feature: intestine environment; material: feces | place: Netherlands | collected 2009/2010
GATAATTGAATATATTTTGATCCAATGGAATTTTATGAAGCGGATGTGAACTATAAATAAGTTGTTCTCTCTTTACACCTAAACCCATAATAAATTTTTCCAGAATATCCCGCACATTTGCTGAAAATTTATTCAGATACTCTCTAAAATTCTCCTCAATGTGGTCAGGATCATCCATAAGTATTTCAAATGTATATTTACTTGTATTGTAAAAATCCTTTTTTGAAGCCTTACGAAGTAAAATATCTTTCATTGGAAGATTCTTTACTTCATCGTATTTCTGTAATACCGCATCCTTCGTATCTGAGAGAATACAGTCAAAACGTCTGATTACTGTAAGTGGTAATATAACATCTCCATATTCATGTGGTTTATATACACCGGTAAGCTTATCTGCTATTGCCCATATTAGGTCTGCTTTCTGATCTATTTTTGCACTTCTCGTAGCCATTTACATTTTCCTCCATAAGGTAATTTACTTTTCTTTGTTATCTGGTACATAGTCAATCAAATCTCCAAAGTTACAATCCAACTCTTTGCAGATTTTTTCCAAAACAGATAGTTTCACCGACTCGCAGTTTGTCATCTTTGCTATTGTACTGGAGCTAAGACCAGTCTTGGCACACAAATCTCCTTTTTTCATTCCGTGGTCAATTAACTGTTTCCATAATCCATTATAACTAATTGCCATCCTCTTTTCCTCCGTTTAATGTGCAATCAATATCAAAATTATTTTATCACACAAAAAACTCCTTGTACAATTCGCATTTACAAATATCACATATCTTTTTTCAAATATTGAATATCTTTTTTAATTTATTCACAAACCTTTTGAATTTATCTGCTACAGATACTCTTTTCCTAATTGATGTGGTTAGAAGAAAAACATCTCCAATCTGCTTTCATTATAACGTTCAATCCATATTTACGCATTAAAAAAGGATGCAGGGATTGACTCCCTACATCCTTCATTAGAATTATAATATTATACTTATCTCACACCCCGATCAGCCCCTCTCTCCGGCTTATCTTTTCCCTGCTTTTCTTGAATAATCCTCTTATTAATCTCAAGCCGTTCATGAATGGATAATTTCTTATCTTTTCCAACTACCGCCTGCTTCTGTTGTACCTGTTTCCTATCTGCTTTTCCTGCATCCTTGACCACTGCATTCGCTTCGGTACTTGTTCCCCGCTCATCTGCTCTTCCTTCATTTCTTTCCGTTATCTGCTGTTCTCGTCTCTCTTTCACACCTTTTTCTTCCAGATTGCAAAAGCTCTGCAGATACGGAAGCACATGATTCTGCATGTCTGTCAGATCTTCCATATACTTTTGGAACTCTTCACTTCCTTTGCCTTTCTGGTAATTGATCCAATACTCATCTGTAAGCTTCATTTCATTATCATACTTCAACTGACTCACAATACCGCCATGTCCATTTCCAATATCCATTGACTTCTTAAAATGATGCAGCATCTGTTCACCTTTTTCCGCATAATATACAGTCACATATATCTTTGTGATTTTTGTAGGTTCCTCTGTCTTCGAATCACGTTTTGCATACCATTCTTTATCCATTTCTGCTGTTTTTGCATCCAGCTCGGATAACTTCTGACATCTTGGATTCATGAGAGCACTTTCTTCACAATAGTTTACATACACCATTGGTTCCAGATTCTTTGGAAACTCCGGCTCATAGACTTTCAGTCTTTCAATCAATACACCTGCACGCACAGACTGGTCACATTCTTCGTCTACAATATCCTTCAGATAAGAAATATAAGAATGTGTATTGCCACTCTGCAAATCCAACATCACCTCTTGTACCGTATTTTCTCCCGTCTCCACATTATCTCGATACTCATACGGATCAAAAGCTTCTGCAATCTCATCCAATGCCTCTGCCAACTGTTCTGTGGTCATCTTCTCTGGATACATTGCTTCTCGAACATCCCTCATCGGTACATACTTGTAGTCCGGCAATGCTTCATGAATTTTCTCAATCCCTTCCCGTACCAGTGCAAGTTCTCCATAAAATCGAACATCGTCCATCAGATTTCCAAGTACTGTATTTCCTTTTACGATTGCAAATTCAGCATCATCATAGTAACTGTCTTCCGGATCACGATAGATAATCCCCATACTGCATACTCGATAGGCATTCTCAGGATTCTCCCTATATTTTTCATAAACCGCAGCAATCTGATTAACATCGGTACTTTTTTCATAAGCTCCCATATCATGGAACTCATCACATTCTGCGGCAAAGTATTCCAGATACGGTTCTTTCTTCGGTGGCATATTATTGAGGACATTATCAATCATGTTATAATTTGCCTCTTCCAGTTCTTCTACCTTTGCCAATGGCTTATATTCGCCCTGGCTTTTCTGAATCTCTGCCATTACAACCTCATCCATTTCTTCTACTTTTTCCATCAACTGATCATAATCTCCACGGATGCGTTCTCCAGTCCAGCCTTCGTCTTCCAGAAGTTCCTCTGCCGCTTCTTCAATAGAAATTTCATCATTTTCATAGACGCCACCATCCATCAGACGGAAATCTTCATCGTAAAAGGAATAATCATATCCTCCTTCTGTTCTCTGAATAGCAAAGTAACGTTCTCCTACCTCATATGCCAGTTCACTAAGAACCTGTTCTTCCAGATTCAGGAAAGAATCCAGCTGTTCAAAACTGATACTGTCTACAAAATGAGCTGTTACTTTTTCCCCATCATTCAAAACAACGATATCACTGACAGACAGGGAATGCCCACGGAAGTCTTTCGGTCTATCAATGTTGAACCTTTCAAAAATATCATCCAGTGACATATTTCCCGATAATTCCCCAACATAGACCAGCTTATAATCTTCTTTTTTTATCTGCATACCATGACTTTCAATAAAACTCATATTCATAAATGCATAATTTTCGCCCGGTGAATCATCTTTGATCTGATAAATACCAAAGGTTCGCCTTGTTCCTAACAACAGGTTTGCCTCTTTCAAAGACTGAATCTGCGGATATTTCTGCATCTCCCATTCCAAATTGCGGAATCGTTCCAGTTCTTCTGTAGACATCTGATAATGCTCCGGACCTCGTTCAATCTCCATTCGCTCTGTAACATAGATTGGTGATGAAAAATTGGTAATCAGATAGATATCTGCTCCGGCATCATATAATTTCAGAGCTTCTTCCTGTCCAATCACATTCATCGGCTCCTGAAATGCTCCAAAATCTTCATCTGCATAATCCAGATCCTGATCCCTTATCCGTTCCCACATCTGTAATTCCATGCCAAACAGCCCTTCATGTGCCTGTATCATTTCTTTACTTGCATACTCTCCCTTGCTGCCATCACTACCCAGGCAATAGATTTTAGAACCCATTCTGTGATAATCCAGGGCTGCTGCTTTTCTAAGCGGCACCATATCCTCTGCTGTATATCCATAATCCCGAAGTTCCAGCCTGCCTATGGTTGGATCTGGTAAGTCCTGAATATCCATTTGGGCATCATCCAGAAGTTCCTCTACTCTATCTTCATCTGACCGATTGACTGCATCTGCCAGATTTCTTACCAGCGTCCTTACTTTCTCTTCTTCGCCAACCAGATTTGCATATTCAAAAATCTGTTCTTTTACGTCCGCTGGAATTGCTATTCCCATGTGTTCTGCACGGTCTATTTGTTCCTGTGTATATTCCTGCATTTTCTGCGTTTCTATTCCTGTTATCATGTTTCTCGCCATATAAGTTCCTCCTGTATTCCCAAAAGTGGCATAACCGGCAGAACATTCTTTCTACCAAATTATGCCATCTTTCCTGTTTTCTTATTCCAGACCGAAGTCCCTTTTTCTATCTTCCCTGCCATTCTCGCTTTCCCGCTGGCTTTTTTCTTTATAAATCTGCAATTTCTCATGGATAGAACCACGTGCCGGTCGTTCTTCTTTCTCTTTCGATTCTGACTGCTCTGCTTCTGTGTCTTCCCGTTCATCCATATTAAGAAGGGCATTTAGTTCTGACAGTCGCTCCAGTTTCTGGTTCAGTTCCTCTTCTTTTGTGAATGGCTTTCCAACTTCCTCTTTGGCATTTGTAAGCTGCTCCTGTACCGTTTCCAATCGTTGCTCCGCTTCTGCCAGTTTCTCCGGATAGCTTTCCAGAAGATTATTGATACGGGTGATATTTCCCAGGGCATCTGCTCCCAGATGAACTTTCGATACCGATTCATGCTTCACAGACAGGATAAACTCCTTACTCCAGCTGTCGAACTGGATTCTCATGTTGAATCCCTGATAGTTTCCGATATCCATTGCTGCATCGACTGCTTTCATGTCCTTGCAGACTGCCAGTAGTGCCGCTCCTGCTTCTTTCTTTTCTGTAAATACTTTGCCGCTGATCTCCATGGAAAACTGTTCTGGATCTGTGATTTTATGCTCCTGATAATGGGCAATATCCGCTTTGTAGCTATCAATAGTCTCGGTCAATTTTGCAATCTGCTGTGGAAAATTTCTTGCAATATCATCTTCCAGACGGTACTGGTTATTCATGTGATTGGCTTTTAAAAGTTTCAGTTTTGCCACATCCACGTCCAGTGCCATCTTTTCTTTTACTGCCGGATTTCCAGTTGCCAGTGCCTTAACCTCTGCATAGGACAGTGCCGCTTCGTCCACATCTTCGCAGCTTCTGACCGGTGCTTTGCTCGTCATAATCTGGGAGATGAACTTCTGTTTATTTTCGATCAACTGCCACATGTAGCTGTCGAAGGTGGATTCTGTCACATACCGAAAGATATGAACCTTTTTATTGTGATTTCCCTGCCGGATGATACGTCCTTCCCTCTGCTCCAGATCAGACGGTTTCCAGCCAATATCCAGATGATGCAGAGCAATCAGACGATCCTGCACGTTGGTACCGGCACCCATCTTTGCTGTTGAACCAATCAAAAAACGAACCTGCCCAGATTTTACTTTTCCAAACAGCTCCGTCTTCTTTGCTTCGGTATTTGCATCATGAATGAATGCAATTTCTTTTTCCGGTACACCTTTCGCCATCAGCTTCTGTTTCAAGTCATCGTAAACATTGAAACTGCCATCGCCTTTCGGTGTGCTCAAGTCACAAAAAATGATCTGCGCCGATTTCTGTACAACTGTATCTTTCCAGATTTCATAGCTTTTTTCTGCACAGACCGACACTTTACTGCCCGGATCGTCTGGCAATAGTTCATTGACCAATCGCTGATCCAGTGCCAGTTTTCTTCCGTCATTGGTAATTTTCAGCATATTGTCTACACTAGCATCTACGCCACCGTTTCTTACCACTTCCGCACGCTCTCCTAGGCTTGCTACGATTTCTTTCTGCTGTTCTGTTGGTTTCAATACTACAGTTTCGTATTCCGCTTCCGGTACTGGAAGATTCAACTGATCCGAAGTCTTGATATCTGCAATCTCCTTGAACATATTCATCAGTTCCGGGATATTATAGAATCTGGCGAATCTGGATTTTGCTCGGTATCCGGTTCCTTCCGGTGCAAGTTCAATGCTGGTCACAACCTCTCCAAACGTGGATGCCCAGGAATCAAATAATCCCAAGCCCATATTCTGTAATTTGCTGTTCTGCAGATATCTCTGCATGACATAAAGTTCCGTCATGCTGTTGCTGATCGGTGTGCCCGTTGCAAAGGTAATGCCTTTTCCACCGGTAATCTCATCCAGATACTGACATTTATTAAACATATCTGCTGATTTCTGTGCTTCGTTCTGGGCAATTCCGGCTACATTTCTCATTTTTGTATAAAGGAACGCATTTTTATAACTGTGTGCCTCGTCTACATACAGATGATCCACTCCCAGTTCTTCAAAGGTAACTACATTATCCTTTTTCTCTTTCTGATTCAGCTTCTCCAGTCTTGTCATCAGCGTTTTTCTGGTCTTTTCAATCTGCTTTACCGTATAGCGGCCGCCATCCTGCTCATATCTTGCACTCTGGATTGCGATTTCCAGATCGTCAATCTGCTTCCGCAGCATGGCTTCCTGCCTCTCATCAGAGATTGGGATACGCTCAAACTGGGAATGACCGATGATAATCGCATCATAGTTTCCCATAGCGATTCTGGCACAGAACTTTTTCCGGTTCGCCGGTTCAAAATCTTTCTTGGTTGCCACCAGGATATTGGCTCCCGGATATAACTGCAGGAACTCGGCTCCCCACTGCTCTGTCAGATGGTTCGGCACGACAAATAGATTCTTTTGTGATAATCCCAGACGTTTGCTCTCCATTGCAGCCGCTACCATCTCGTAGGTCTTCCCAGCTCCTACTACATGAGCCAGAAGCACATTATCCCCGTAAAGCTGATGTGCGACAGCATTTTTCTGATGTGGGCGAAGTTCAATTTCCGGGTTCATTCCTGGGAAAGTCAGATGACTGCCATCGTATTCACGGGGACGGATACTGTTAAACCGTTCATTATAAACTCTTACCAGTCTTTCACGTCTCTGTTGATCTTTGAAAATCCAATCCTTAAATGCTGCTTTCATGGCATCCTGTTTCTGTGATGCCAGCATAGTTTCTTTTTTATTGAGGACACGAATCTCATCCCCATTTTCATTGACACTCTTATCATAGATACGAACATCTTTCAGATTCAGTGTATCTTCCAGAATCCGGTAAGCATTTGCCCTCTCGGTTCCATACGTTGCATAGGCAAACGCATTTCTTGGACTGTCTGCATTTTTCCCGGTAATCCGCCACTCACCATTCACCTCAGAATATTTTACCTGTATCTCCTTCTGTGCAAGATACCACGGAGTATGAAGCAGTTCCCTCATAAAGTCCTGATAATCCGATGGTTCAATCCAGGTTGCCCCAATCCTTACTTCGATTTCAGATGCTTCCAGTTCTCTTGGCTGAACTGCTTCCAATGCACGGACATTCGGTGTGAATTCCGGGTGATTCTCTGCAAAGGTTCTTGCTGTGTTTAACTTCTCCCTGACATTTCCAGATAAATACTCATCTCCACTCTCCCACTGGTCTGTCAGTGGGTTCTTAAATATAACTCCAACCAGTTCCTCCGTGATTTTTTCTTCTGTCTTTCCTGTCAGCTGTGCCATATAGGACAGATCCACCTTTGCTCTTTCATTCAATGATAATGCTAAGGCTTCTGTCGCAGTTTCCACACTGGTTACCGCCACTGCCTTTTTGATGGTTCGTTTCGTAAACATGTCTGCTTTTCGCTTCAATGTTCCATCTTCGTTCAGGTCTTCCAGAGAACACAACAGACAATAAGAAGCGTCATCAGAAAACGCCCGCTTGTTTGCATTACTTCCGATGACTCCATACTTTGCTGTGTAAGCATCATATACTTGATTCAATTTCTCCTGCTGTTTGTGAATTTCTTCATCTGTTACGGATTCTTCCATCTGCATGGCAATCAGTTCACGCACCGTGTCTCGGATCTCCACCATACCTTTTACACGTTCTGCAGTAGCGGCAGGCATCTTTACCTGATTCATCAGAGAGTTAACACGGTAATATACCTGATCATCTACAACCGCATAACTGTAATTACGAACATTCGGATCTGCCGGGATACTCTCTGGTACATCATCCAGTTCTGCATCCACATCAACTGCAGGTGCCATATTTCCATGAATATTCCTGACAGCTTCTGCAAGCTGGACTTCAAGATCAGCACCTTCTATCGGCATACAGGTTGTTTCCATACCATACGGACCGGATACCTCTTTCATCTCACCCAGAATCATTTCCGGATGGTCTGCAAAATACTGATTGACCGTAATTCCATTGGCATCACTTCCAAGATTCACCCACTCCGGCATCTCTTTTGTCATGCTGTCACGCTTCTGGAAGAATAAAATATCTGCACTGACTTCCGTTCCTGCATTTGCTTTGAATGCTGTGTTCGGCAGGCGGATGGCTCCAAGGAGATCGGCACGTTCTGCCAGATACTTTCGGACTTCCGGTGATGCTTTATCCATGGTTCCTTTTGTTGTGATCAAAGCTGCCACACCACCTGGACGTAACTGATCTATCGTTTTGGCAAGAAAGTAATCATGAATCATGAAATTGTAGCGATCATACTGACGGTCATTGACCTTGTATGCACCAAATGGCACATTTCCAATCGCCACATCAAAAAAATCATTAGGATAATCTGTCTTCTCAAAACCTTTGATCTGAATATTGGCATCTGGATAGAGTAGCTTTGCAATTCTACCGCTGATACTGTCCAGTTCCACACCATAGAGTTTGGACTGATTTAGATTCTCTGGAAGCATTCCAAAGAAGTTCCCGACTCCCATAGATGGCTCCAGGATATTTCCTTTTGTAAATCCCAGATTCTCCAACACCTGATACATACTTTCAATCACAATCGGCTGTGTATAATGAGCATTTAAGGTGGAAGCTCTGGCTGCAGCATATTCCTCTGGTGTAAGAACCGTCTTTAATTCCAGATATTCTGTCTCCCATGCAGCTTTTGTCTCATCAAATGCATCTGCAAGACCTCCCCAGCCAACGTATCGGGATAAGATTTCCTGTTCCTCTGGTGTCGCATTACGGTTCTCATCCTCACATTTCTTTAACAACTGGATAGCCATGATATTGGCACGGAACTTTTCTTTTGCTGTACCCTGTCCAAGCTCATCATCTGTGATGCGGAAGTTCGTTGCTGGAATCGGTTCTGATATTCCGTTAATCTCTTCCAAAGATTCTTTTTCTTCCGATACCTCAGCTTCTCCCGATAATTCTTTTTCTTTTTTATCATAATCTGTCCACACACGTTGAGAAATAGCAGTAAAATACGAGGACTCTTCCTCCATAATTTCTTCCCTGATTTCCCGTAATTCATCTAAAGTATCCGCATTTACAGTTTTGTTGTGATAATGATAATAAAGTACTTCTTGTCCGAGTTTTACATCCAGACGTTCCAATTCTTGTGTTGACATTCGATTCCAAATATCATCTTTTTCCGTATGAATCGTGAAACCTTCTCCATCATCATGATATTCTAATGTGTATTGAAGTCGATTCGCTTCTCCCTTAACTTTGCAATCAAAATCGTGGATTTTTGTTCTGGTACCAGACATATATTCTGAATCAACTAATCGCAAATCAGTTATATCTTCCGCTGTCAAAGTATCCTGCTCCAGCTGTTCTCCTAACATCTGCTGTGCTTCTTCCAAGTCTGCCAGTTTTTGTGCTTCCTGTCGCTCTTCGTACTTTTCCATTTCTTCCGGTGACAAATAATCATCTGTGCGGATTAACTGGCGAACACGTTCTGCAACCTTGTTCCACTTTAATAAAACTTCTACCTCTGGACTGCCAATTTTCCCTTTTGCAAGTTTTAATCCTTTTGCATCATGGGATGCGTCGGAAGCATCTGCTCCTGGTATTCCGGGTGAGGAACCACCTGTTCCATACTCATTTTTCAGGAACTCAGCTGCATCTTTCATATCATGATGTTCCATGAAATACTCATAGATTCGGTTACGTCCTCCTGCAGTAATGCCGCCTCTTCTTAACACTGCGTCAATTTCATCCTGTGTGATAAAGGATAGTGCCGGACGTTCGACCGTAAATTTCTGGTCTACCCAGGAACGCTCCCTCTGAAGATCCTGAAAGCGTTGGAAATATTCCGGATTATGCTGAATCTCCCAGCGGTGATAATCTCCCGGATTCTCATCCATATATTTCTGCAGCCATTCAAAACGATAGACAATCGCATCTGCTTCCTCTTGATCTGTCCATGCTCCACTCACTACATCCTGCCAGTCTGAATATGATTGTTTCTTTTCCCAGTTTCTGCAAGTATCCCGAAAATGAAGTGCAAGAAGATTGGTCATTTCTTCCTGCTCCTGTTCAATGGCATTATTGGAAATCAAATTATCCACGTAATTTCCATCCTCATACATATCCCGAATTCTGTTCGCTGCTTCTTCCCACGTAACCATGCGGTCAAAGTTTCTTCTGGCAGAGTCCCCTCGCCGGATACGGATACCATCATTGTCATACCAGATACTGATTTTCTGACCATCTATGGTAAATCCTTTTCCTCCAGTGCCATATTCATCTTTCAGAAAACTCCGCATTTCTTCATTATCCAGACCTTCAATCAGTCTTGCTGTAATATGAAACAGTGTATTTTTCTGTCCGCTTCCCGTGCGGAGAATATCATTTACCACTTCATCGGAAATAAGAAAAGCGGCCGGCTGTTCTAATGCAGCTGCCGCTTTCCTTATTTCTCCTAACTGTTCCTCTTCTGTTGGGAACAGGCTTAACTGTAAATAATCTCCTGAATTACCAGTTCCTCTGCCTGTGCTTTGATCTGGTTCATGTGTCTGGTCCATGCCATCCCGTCTGCCATTTTGTCCGGTGCCGGATCTTTCTCCAGAAGTTCGTTCATCAGGTTGTCTACTCTCTGTCTTGCCTGACTGTCGATCTCCATCAGATGACTGTCCAGACGGTTCTGCAGTGTCAGAATGTTGAACCTGGCTACCTTGTGATTTCTCAGATACTCTTTCCTCATCATTCCGTACTTCCCGATGGTTCCTCTCGTCTCTTCCAGGCTGATATCTGGAATCTGATACTCTCCGTTCTGGCTGTAACTGATCTCTCTCATAGTCTGTTTCCTCCTTTTTTTCTTCTCTATCTTCTGTGTTATCTGTATTACTTTCACGAATTAACGTGTTAAATTCATTATAAGCTACTTCTTTTTCTTTTGCAACCGTTTTCAGGTCATTTTCCAGATCATTCAGAACATATCGTCCAATCTGCATCAGGACTGGTCTGCTGATCTCGTTGACTGCACTTCCCAGATGTCCTAATATTTTCAGCTGATTGAAGTCCGTAATATGCCGAAAATCCTCTGCATCCAGATATTCCTGTACATCCAGTCCACACCGGTTTAGTAATACATACCAGACACTATTGGTCATCAGTTCCCGGAATTCTACTTCCTGATTCTGTTCGTCCAGTTCTTCCAAAAATGTCCCTGTCACATCCAGTCTCAGTTCTTCCAATGCATCTGGAAGCCATTCCTGCATACTCTCCTTCGCTGCCTGATGCAGACTTTCAGCAAGTCCTCCTTCTGTATCTTCCAGTGATAACTGCTCCTGCAGATAATCTGCCACCAGATGTTCTCCTTCTACTGGAAGATTCCATAACTGAGGATCCTTTCCAAGATTCCGCACTTTATAAGTGTCCTGCACATCAAATACATACCGAAGTTTTGTTTTCGGTCCGGAAGTATTGTCAATCAAGGCAATCCCCTTAGATCCCTTTTTGATCCAGCGGTACATCTTCTGATTCCAGATTTCCATGGATGCTACGGCAGTTGCTTCCGGTCGCTGTGCATAAATTAAAAGCTGTTCTGGAAAAGTGTATTTGTACAGTCTGGATGCCGTGTTTAGGAACCGCATCCATTCCTGCGGACTGGCAGCTACATCTTTTGCCACCTCTTCCGTCAGCTGTTCCATTGCATATAATTTATTTGCCATCTGCTACTCCTTTACATAAAATCAGGGACTGCTTGGCTCAGTCCCCTCGTAATTATTACTACTGTTACTCTTATAACACTTCGGCAAGATTCTTAGCCTTATCCTTTGGGGCTTTATTTACCTCTTTCGCTTTGATCTCTGCCTTGGCTTTCTCCAATCTTCCATGGATTCCACCTTTTACTTCCGCTTTTTCGGCTGCTTTTTCCTTTTCCAGACGTGCTTCCCTGCGTTCGGCATTTTCCATAACTACTGTCTTCCCATCGCAGAACTGAACCTTATCCGAAAGCTGTTCCTGTCTTTCCACCTGTGTCTCATTGACT
>OHUY01000618.1_pt1 | contig 11730 bp, 10 predicted proteins | sample 1579301 | NCBI WGS metagenome assembly OHUY01 (sample SAMEA3882520, study PRJEB24775) | human gut metagenome | biome: human-associated habitat; feature: intestine environment; material: feces | place: Netherlands | collected 2009/2010
GAGAAGAATCCGAAGGAACGCACGATCCGTCCTGCTAACTACAACCGCACCGTATTTACCGAGGAGATGCGTAAAAACTACACGATCATCTGCCCACAGATGTCTAAGATTCACTTTGACATCATTGAACCGGCATTCCGCTCCTCCGGTTACAATCTGGTGGTTTTAGAGAACGATAACCGTGATGCGATCAACACCGGACTTCGTTTTGTAAACAACGATGCCTGCTATCCGTCCCTGATGGTAGTCGGACAGATCATGGATGCCGTACTTTCCGGCAAATATGATATGACAAAGACGGCTGTTCTGATGTCGCAGACCGGTGGCGGATGTCGTGCATCGAACTATATGGGCTTTATCCGACGTGCACTTGCAAAAGCAGGATATCCGGATGTTCCGGTCATTTCGATCAACCTTGCATCGTTAGAGAAGAATCCGGGCTTTAAATTCACGCCTGCTTTAGTGCAAAAAGGTATGTACGGACTTGTTTTCGGCGACATTTTCTTACGCTGTCTTTACCATGTCCGCCCATACGAGGCAGAGCCGGGTTCAGCCAATGCCCTGCATGAAAAATGGAAAGAAAAATGTATTGCTTTCCTTTCACAGGATAAACTCCTTTCCCACCGCACCTATAAAAAGATGTGCCGTGAGATGATCCGTGACTTTGACAAACTTCCGATCCTCGATATCCAAAAACCAAGAGTCGGTATCGTCGGCGAGATCTTAGTCAAATTTGCACCTGCCGCAAATAACCATTTAGTAGAATTATTAGAATCAGAGGGAGCCGAAGCGGTCGTTCCTGACTTATTAGACTTCTTCCTCTACTGCTTCTATAATGCGAACTTTAAGGCAGAAAAATTAGGTATGAGCAAGTCCTCTGCCAGAAAATGCAACCTTGGTATCAAAGCGTTAGAATGGCTTCGCTCTGCTGCAAGGGATGAATTTGAAAAGAGCAGCCGTTTCACACCGCCTGCCCACATTGAAGAACTTGCCCGCTATGCCCGTCCGATCGTTTCCGAAGGAAACCAGACCGGAGAAGGCTGGTTCTTAACCGGAGAAATGTTAGAACTGATCCACACCGGAACTCCGAATATTGTCTGCACACAGCCATTTGCCTGTCTGCCAAACCATATTGTCGGAAAAGGTGTTATCAAAGAGCTGCGCCACCAGCATCCGGAGGCAAATATCGTTGCGATCGACTACGATCCGGGTGCATCCGAGGTAAACCAGCTCAACCGTATTAAACTGATGCTGTCTACCGCACAGAAAAATCTTAAGAATGCTTAAAATGAGGAACTGCCATGGATTTTCAGGAACTGTTAAATGACTATATTGAATTATTTTCCTGCACGGCAAAAGAACTTGCCGATGCTTCTGGCTTAACAGCTGTGGATATCAGCCGTTACCGTACCGGAAAGCGTACTCCTGACCTTTCCAGTCCCCAACTGAAAAAACTGGCTTTCGGACTTGCGAAACTTGCACAGGAGCATGGAAAAGAATCCATTACAGAAGGAGAAATTTATAACGCTCTGACCAATGCACTCGGAAAGGAATCCCTTTCCTATGCCATTACCATTGAGCGTTTCAATCAGATCATCTCTCTTTTGGAGATCAATATTTCACAGATGGCGCGTGTTTTGAATTACGATGCTTCTTATATCTCCCGTATCCGTTCAAAACAACGCCGTCCGTCTGATACGCACTCTTTTTTCCACAGTGTTTCTGTATTCATTGTGCGCAGTTATTCAGACACTGCTTCAAAAGAGTTGATTGCTAACGTTTTAGACTGTGACATTCAACATCTTGAGGACAATTCCTCTTACCTTTATTTATTAGAGAGCTGGTTCTTTTCCGATTCTGAGAATATGGAGCTTTCCGGTTCTTCTGCAAATGATTTTTTGAGAAAATTAGACGAGTTCAATTTAGATGAATATATCCGAAGTATCCATTTTAACGATATCAAGGTTCCATCCGTACCGTTTCAGTTTGCCACCTCGAAAAATTATTTTGGACTGGAGGCTATGAAAAACGGAGAACTGGACTTCTTGAAATCCACGGTTTTATCTAAGTCTACAGAATCCGTCTATATGTGCAGCGATATGCCAATGGAGGATATGGCACAGGATTTAGAGTTTGGAAAAAAATGGATGTTCGGGCTTGCTGTCATGCTGAAAAAAGGACTGCACTTAAATATCATCCACAACATAGACCGTCCTTTTGAGGAAATGATGTTAGGTCTCGAAAGCTGGATCCCGCTCTATATGACCGGACAGATCTCTCCTTATTATCTGAAAAGTCCGCAGAATGACGTTTACTGTCATTTCCACTATGTATCCGGCGAAGCTGCCCTGTTTGGAGAATGTATCGCCGGATACCATGATAAGGGACGTTATTACCTGACCAGACACAAGGACGAAGTCGCTCATTATAAGACGATCACCAAATGTCTGTTCCAGAAAGCAATTCCTCTGATGGACATTTACTGCAAAGAGAGAAAGTCAGAATATGAGAAGTTTCTTTTTGAGAATGCAAAACTTCCGGGCAAAAGACATCATATCCTCTCTTCCCTTCCTCTGTGTACCATGTCGGAGGAACTTTTGAAAGAAATCCTGCAACAGAACAAGATTTCGACAGAAGATGCTGCAAATATTTTCCATTTTGTGACGATGCAAAAAGAGATTTATGAGCAGATGCTCTATTCCGGCCCTTTACAGAATGATGTCCCGGAACTGACAAGGGAGGAATTTGAACAGTATCCGATGGTGCTCTCTCTTTCCGGTCTCTTCTTTGAATCCGATATTTTTTATACCTATGAACAGTATCTGCAGCATTTATCGCAGACAAAAGACTATGCAAAAGGACAGGAAAATTATAGCGTAACGGTCACACATCAGCTTCCGTTCCGCAATATCCAGATCATCATTCTAGAGGGTGAATGGGTCATGGTGTCTAAGAATAAGTTCCCTGCGATCCATTTTGTCATCCATCATCCGAAGATGTGTCATGCTTTAGAAAATATGATCGTACCGGTAATGGAAGAGGAGTAAAACCACAATGGCTTTACTCCTCTACTGTTATCACATCTTTTAATACATAGTGAAATGTCGGTGCGGAACTGTTCTCGTTCTCGATATAGCCTTTCTTCAAATTACAGGTGTCCTTTGGATCTTCCGGATCCACTCCGATGTAATCCCCCTGAAATACCTGAATTTTTCCTTTTTTGAATCCGTTTATGACTTCCTGCATTTTTGCTTTAGTTCCCTTTGCCGCCACTAACTCATTCAACTCTAACATCTCGACCCATCCTTCTTCAAAGCCCGCGCCCATGTCATTGCCGACTACATTTCCTTTGACATTTTCTTCGATTTTTTTATCTTTTAATACTGATTCTACGGCTCCTGTCACATATGGTTCCCAATTGATCTTACATCCGGTCAGATAGGTGGTCGGCGCTACATTTGCCATACTCTCATTGTAGCTGACAATGTAAACCGGTGTGTCGGAATCCGTTGCCTCACAGGCAGTTGCCGGTCCGGTGGTATCGGAGTGCTGTGAGATGATGACACAGCCTTCGTCTATAAATTCTTTCGCATATTTTTTCTCTGTCAGATAGTCATTCCAGTTGTTCGTATAGCGTACGGACATTACAGCATCCGGTACGACCGAGCGCACCCCTAACAAAAATGCCGTATAACCGGAAATAACTTCCGCATAGGGATAGGCTGCAACATAGCCGATCTTTGCCTGCTCTTTTGTGATCGTACCGTTGTCGATCAGTTCCTGCAGTTTCATTCCCGCCGCAACACCTGCGGTATATCTGCCCTGATAAATTGCTCCCATAAAGGTATGATAATTTTCCAGACGCGGTTCTTCATTCGCGTTAGAACAGGTTGCCATACAGAACTCGATATCAGGATATTTTTCCGCTAACTTTTTCATCGTCACTCCATAATTATAACTTGTGGCAATGATCAGTTCACAGCCGGAGTCTATCAGTCTCTCTAAATACTCCTCTTCGGTTCCCTCGGCAACATTACACATGGCAATGGTCTTGACCTGTTTTCCGTATTTGTCTGTTATCGCATTCTGCACCTCTATGAAATTATTCGTATAAGAAGTGCTGGCATCCCCGACATAGATAAATCCGACTTTGAGGGTCTTGCTCTCACTCTTATGAAAGGAAAGAACCGCTGCTAACACCACTGCAATGACAACAGCACAGGTAAAAAAGGTCACTGTATATGTCTTTTTCATACTATTCTTCCTCCTCTTTCACATTTGCATTGTCATATAGGCGCTGCATATCGATCTGTCCGGTTTCGATCAAATGGAGCATGATATCGGTAAGCTGTGGATCGAACTGTGTTCCCCTGCCTTTTTTCAGCTCGCCTAGCACAAAATCCATATCTAACTTCTTTCGATACACTCTGTTTGCAGTCATTGCATCAAATGCATCTGCAATTCCAATAATTCTGGCATTTAATGGAATTTCTTCTCCCTTTAAGCCATGCACATAGCCTTTTCCGTCATACCGCTCATGATGGTACAACGCTCCCTCTTCGATATTGTCTATCAGCGTAAAACTCTTTAAAATTTCTCCACCTTTGACAACGTGGGATTTCATCTCCTTATACTCTTCGTCTGTCAACCGCTCCGGCTTATTTAAGATCCGGTCCGGGATTCCGATTTTTCCAATATCATGAAGCAGTGCCGCACGTTTCAGTTCGCTGCATTTTTGTTCATCAAAGCCTAATTCTTTTCCGATCATAACGGAATACTCCGCTACTCTCGCAGAATGCTGGCTGGTGTTGACATCCTTTGCATCCACGGTACGCGCGATGGTCAGAACCGTTTCATTTCCCATCTCTAACTGTTTTTTCACCAGTTCTAATTCCCGCTTCTGTATGTTCAGCGTTCTCTGTACCTGCGTATGGAATACCAGCCAGGTCAGATAAGTGACTGCGATCGCAAAAACTGCTACCATATACAGCATAAACCACCAGTTATCGTATATCTCTGCTTTTTTGATGATCTGATAGGTACTCTCTACCTGTACGCTCTGATCTTTGCTGTCTAACACGGCTAAATGGAACGTATAACTGCCTACCGGAAGATTCGTATAGATCACACTGGACAGTTCGCCCTGCTGCATGACTTTTGGTGCTTTATCATAACCTTCTAAATATACACTGACATACGGCTTGTATACGGAATAGTTGATGATTTCCGGAAAAATCTCAATGGTCTCTGCTCCACGCTCTACATAGAGTGGTTCACCTCTTTTTACCGAGTGACGGACACCGTCGATCTCTACGGATTTCATCTGCATACGGTAAGAACGTGTTGACGCATTATAGTGGTTCAGGTTCATACAGGTCACTCCGTTATCTGTGGAAAAATAGAGATTTTCGTCCTGATCCACATAATTCCATGCATTCGGTGTCAATGCGTTTTCAAGTCCTGATTTACTGTTTAAAAGCTGATACTCTACTTCTTTTCCATCTAACAGGTCTTTTTTATCAACCACATAGATTCCGGCAGAACCCGACACAAACAACATTCCGTTTTTATTTTCTACCAGATCATAGTTATTAAAATATGGAAAATTATCTAATATCCTGATAGACCGGTCGGATTCCATATAACAGATACTGTTACTGGTTACGATAAAGACGCCTCCTCCATCTTCATCGGCAACCATACGAAGGATGACCTCCGAACTTAATCCTTCTGCCTTTCCATATTTTGCTGACACTTTACCGTCTTTGATGACTTCAATCCCGTTTCCATCCGTACCCGCTAAAATCGTTCCGTCCTCAAGTTCTAAGGTACAGAGCATCTTCGGATTTAACAATCCATCTTTTTCCCCGATATTTTGCAGAACTTTTCCGTCTTTGATATAGGTAAGTCCGGCATCCCCTGCCGCTAAAATATCCCCATTCTTTAATTCGATGGTCGTACGGATCTTGTCGCTGCTCACGCCGTTTTCCGAATTATAGATCGTATACTGACCGTTTTTTTCAATCTCGATAGCACCTTTTCCGGTTGTACACGCCCAAAGATTTCCCTTACGGTCAACCATAAAGCTTCGTATTCTGGCATCGCTTAATAGTTCTGTCCATTCATTCATAACGCCTGCTCCGGTTTTGGTATCGACAATCTTCAGTCCCTTGTCCGTTCCGATGTAAAGCTGTCCCTGCCATTCCGTCACTGCATTTACGATCTTTTCATCCTCTGCTGCTTCGTAATGGATATCCTGAAATATGGATTTACTCATCCGCATGACTCCTAAACGCGAAGAGGTAAACCACAGATTTCCCTGATAATCCACTAACATATGGTCAATGGAACTGTTAAATTGTTTCATTTCCACTGCCTGAAACTCTTTCTTTTTTTCTATATACCCTACTCCGTTATCGGCGCAGACAAATATAGTATCTTCGTATGGATACAGGGAATTGATATTTGAAAGTTCTCCACAGGTAATACTTTTTTGATATTCTAATGTTTCTCCCTGCACGGAATACACATCAATCTGATTTTTTGAAGTTCCGACATACAGCAGTTCATCCTGAAAAAGGCAACAGACATATGCCGACTCATCCAACGGCTGATAGGATGCTGTTACTTTTCCATCCTGTATCAAAAACAGCTTTCCCTCATCTGCTACTACGGCTACATTGCCGTTCTTATCTGCGTCTATGCTCTCTGCATAGGTTACTTCTGAAATGGTACGTTTTACGGAAAGTCCGCCTGAAAGTGTTACGACAGACAGCTCACTCGACGTGCCCACATAATACTCGCCATCGGAACTCTGTGTGATACAGCGTACCGAATCGGAGGACAACCCTTCTTTTTCTGATACTACATTTGCGATGCTCTCGTTGATAAAAATTGACACTCCGCTGTCATTTGTTCCAACCCAGAGCCTGCCTTCCTCATCTGTATAAAGACAGTTGACTGTCTTTACGGATTCATATTCATCCACCCACCGGAATTCCGAACCGTTATAGCGGTACAGTCCGCCATAGGTTCCAATCCAGAGCACTCCGTCATTCGTCTGCACGATATCATTTGCACAGCCGCCCGGAATCCCATTTTCTCTTCCATAGATTGTCTGAAGATATGTATTATAATTGTTCTCTTCCTGTACCTCTTTTTTCTCCTTTGCATGCACCGAAACTGCTGCCCCCATTCCCTGAAACAGCGAAGCTCCAAGGGTTAGACACAACAGGATTCCGATCACTGCATTTTTTTGCACTTTTTTTCTGCTCTTATAAAAACGTATCAGCAAGAACAGTAGTACGATCGTAATGACTTTATCTAAAAAATCCAGATAGAATTCTCCGGCGCAGTGACTGATGATCGGATTAAATCCCATTCTTTCTAACGCATTGATGACACCGTCACCCCACTTATTATTGGTGTAACCATCGAAATACATATAATTAAACGGAACTGATAAAACTACTGACAGAATTGTTGTTAGAAAGCTGATCGACAGCGTACCAAACAGATTTTTCAGATATCCCTTTCTTGCACATATTCCGACCGTCACTGCAACGATAGCACTGACTACAGCATAAAACATGTACGTCCAGGAATATAGGATCCCATAGATGATATTGACCGTCATACCGACCATTGCCCCACATAACGGTCCTAATACATAGGCAGCCACCACCGTTCCAAACGAATCTAAAAACAACGGCAACTGTAAATTTTGTGCAAAAATCTTACCTGCATAGTTGATCAATACGCAGATCCCTACAAACAGGCTTATCTTATACCATTTTTTTTCTCTCATTTTTCTCTCCATTACTTAAACATTCTTTTTTTTGATTCCCTGCCAACTATTGTAAATGAAATGAGCTGCAATTACAATTATGAATATCTTTTTTTGCACTTTTTATAGGATTATGTTGTTAAAGGCGGCTCACAACTTAGTGCTGACAAATTGCACAAAACCGGGACTGCTTTTTCTAACTCCAATAATTTTATTTTTTTATCAATCCCGCCAGCATACCCGGTCAGGCTTCCGTTACTTCCGACCACTCTGTGGCACGGTACGATAATGGAAATTTCATTATGACCAACCGCTCCTCCCACTGCCTGTGCTGACATATGGGATTTTCCTTTTTTCGCTGCAAGCTGCTTTGCGATCGCACCATAAGTTGTTGTCTGCCCGTAAGGAATGGAGTATAGGATTTCCCAGACTTCCTTTTGGAAATCTGTTCCCTTAAAGTGAAGCGGTATCGTAAATTCGGGATTTTTACCTGTAAAATAAATATCCAGCCATTTCTTTGCTTCCTCTAAAACAGGGATCTCTTTTTCTATATGCTCTTTGTCTAAATAGAGTGCAAAATATTTCTGCCCTTCAAACCATAGTCCGGTCAGACCGATCTCATCTGCCGCTAATAAAATATTTCCGATCGGCGACCGGTAATGACTCGTGTACTGCATCTTATCTCTCCTTAATGCTTGGCTTTTTCCGTATTTATGAAGTCTGGCAGACCGGAAATTTTTACTTATTGGTAGAAAATGGCTTTTTCTTTTGATTGCAATTATAACCCTCTGATAATGTTTAAATAATCCTGTCTCTGGTCTACAACGGCATAAACAATAACTTCTTTCTTTTGCTCATCCACTTTATAAAATACTATATTTTTCTCAAAGATCAGTACTTTATATCCCTGCCTTTTTAACACTAAATAACGAGGTTCTACTCCTTTAAACGGATTATCCCCTAAATCCAAAATACTTTGTTCCAATTTTTTTAACTTTTCTAATGCAACTGCATTGCCAAAATTTTCAGCTATATATAAAATAATTTTTCTGATCTGGACATCTGCTGTTTCAGTGCGAATAACTTTATATTTCAAAAAACTAGCCCTCCTGCAACAGTTGTCTTAAATCGTCAAATGTTTCATCGATTGGTGCAACTCTACCATTCTTTACATCGTTCTCTGCTTCCGCTAAAATTTCTAATAACTCAATTCGGGACTTCATGTGTTTATATTCCTCATATGAAAGAGATACTGTATCTCCGCGTCCATTTACGGTTATAATAACTGCTTCTTTCCCTTCCCGGCATTGCTTGGAAATCTCACTATAATGATTTCGTAAATCCGCTGATGGTCTTATTGTCTCCTGTAATGTATACATAGAAAATCACCCCTCTTTCTATTATAGTCATATTATATCTTAATTTGCCTACAGTATCAAGTTTCTTTCTATTTATAAGTCATACTTTTCCCTCGTTTCTCTGAGTGCTGATCTTGCATCTTTTATCTGTCCTGCTTCTATTGACTCATAAATCTCCATGCTCATAATTACCATATCTCCATATCCATTTTTCGTTATATAGATTGGCTCGTCTGACTTATGGCACAGATCAGAAATCTCCGATGTGTTCTTCAAACCTTTAATTGGAATTATTTGTGGCATCGTATAAACTTCCTTATCTATGGTTTAATTCTACCATAATTATGTCCTTTTTTATTCTCTTTTATTTATAAATAAATACATAAAAAAACGACCCCTGACCTATGTCAAAGACCGTTTTTTTATATCTTCTATTCCTCGCCCATCTTCGCTAACTTTTTCGCCTGGTCGCTTGTGCGGAACAAAGACCTCCAAATATATAGGCTCGGAACAGTTGCCTCTATGCCCCTAATAGGCTCGAAGCATATACCTCTACCAAAACAGCCACGAAGCAAAAGCATCCATTGCTACCCCGACCAGTACAATCAATACAAAATCTGTCAGTCACCTACCATTTAACCAATAAAACTTCGTATTGTGAAAAGTAGCTTGATGTTTTCAACTATATTACATTATCCCTTTATAACTTACTTTGATAGTTTTCCAACTGATGAAAAACACCAACAACATTTACAGTATCTTCCCTTACATCAAAAATGACAATGTAGTCCATCAGTGGAACAACTGCTTCGTGGTAGCCTTTATTCGCCAAATAAGCATCTCTGCTGAGTGGAAATTGAAAAGGATTTGTTTCCAGCCTATCATAAATACCATCAATGCCATCTAACAGATGTCTCGCAGCCTGCTCACTTTTCAGCCGATATAACAAGTAATATACTAAATTATCAAGTAATTCATCTGCATGCTCTGAAATAACTAATTTATAATCCATACTTTACCCTCGTTTCCCTGAGTGCTGTTCTGGCATCTTTTACCTGACCTGCTTCAATCTGCTTTTCAGAAATTTCAATATCCCTATACATAGCAAGCTGTTTCATGGCAGACTCATAAATCTCCATACTCATAATAACCATATCGCCATAACCATTTTTAGTAATATAGATAGGTTCTTCTGCTCTGTGACACATATCAGAAATCTCTGATGTATTCTTTAAATCTTTAATTGGAATAATTTGTGGCATAAGTAACACCTCCTAACCATGGATTAATTATACCATAATTATGCCCAATTTCAATATGTATTATAAAGAAAATACACTACATTAATATTCTTTACCTATACAGAATACATTGCAAACCTCTAATATATTGAATTACTTTCTTTTAGTCACTTTCGTTTCCACAACTGTACCATTCGGGTACTGAGTTGCACTATACTTTGAATTCCCATTATCTTTCTGTATTTTAACAACTTTTCTATTAGAATTTGTAACTCTAGCCTCAAGTTTATCGCCTGGCTCAGATAAAATTCCTGTTGAATCAACTGTAGTATTTTTCTTAAATATGTCTAAAAAGTTCATTATCCACCTCCATCTACTTATATGTTTGCTATTCCATAATGTATAAATCACAATAATTTTTTCCATTAAAACTTACAAATTTTCCATCCTGCCCTATACTACCTCTAAAAAAGAACTGACACTCTACACCTTTATCTAAATATTGATTCAATACTTTTGAATTAATTCTAGTTAAAAGCATTTCTTTATTTGTGTACACAATTGGTTTATCTGCATCAACAAATTCAAATGCTACTAATTTATCATTAAATACTGGCGTTGTAACTATTGCATTACCACATAAAATACGATTTACACCTACTGGTATTTCTTCCTTTGCATCAACAAACAAAGTATTCAAACTAATTAATTCTCCATCTACTCTAATATTACATACATTATTATCAACGTCATCATCATAATAAAAATTTATGTATGTTTTTATTGATGACACATTTCTACTTTCAGTACCCTTTTTATCCTTAGTTACATTATTTCTTCGCTTACCTGTTACAACATCAACATCTTCAACACCATGCTCATTACTATGGTTAGTCTTGGATTTATTAGTTGCCTTTCTCATTGCAATGATTCCATTTTTACTAATTGTACGCTTTCCTTGCTCTGTTTCAACTTCAACCTGACGTTTTTCCTCATCACCCGAAACTGTAGAACACGCAATAGAATGTAAATCATCTCTATTTGATGGTGTAAAATATATACGTTTAGCATCTTTTACTGCCCAATTCGAACATGTTAATTTTATTCCACAATATGGGTCATGACAATGAAATGCCTTAGCACTTTTTAATTTACCTTTCAGCGAATATTTATGTGCTTTAAAAGCACTAATTTCTTCATTCAGTTCTTCACTATACGCTCTTTCTGACATTATCTCTCCACTCAGACATTATGCTTTTACAATCATATGCCTGTAATTTATTTACACAAACTATTTACATTATACAAGATTGTTGCTCTATTCTATTGTATCATATCCATAGCA
>OHUY01000633.1_pt1 | contig 11508 bp, 10 predicted proteins | sample 1579301 | NCBI WGS metagenome assembly OHUY01 (sample SAMEA3882520, study PRJEB24775) | human gut metagenome | biome: human-associated habitat; feature: intestine environment; material: feces | place: Netherlands | collected 2009/2010
CATGTTTGTGTTCTGTCTGCTCTTTCCGACAACAATCTTTGCCGTTTCCGGAAGTGAAAATCCCTGTCCGGCTGCAACACCTTTGATAATATGCTTCTGACAAGCCAGATAGAAGATAACTACCGGAATTACCGCAAGGATCAGCGCTGCCATAACAGCACCCATATCTACACGTCCATAACTTCCCTTCATATACTGGATCGCAATTGAGATTGTCTTATACTTATTCAGATCCAGTACCAGGTATGGAAGCAGGAAGTCGTTCCAGATCCACATCGTCTCCAGGATTCCTACGGAAATGTATGTCGGCTTCATGATCGGAAGTACAACAGAGAAAAAGGTTCGAAGTGGTGTACATCCGTCGATCATTGCTGCTTCCTCAATTTCCAGTGGAATGGATTTTACAAATCCGCAGAACATGAATACTGCAAGACCTGCACCAAATCCGAGGTAAATGATGATGATTCCCCAAGGTGTACGAAGCCCTGTACGGTCAGCTACCAGCGATAAGGTAAACATAACCATCTGGAACGGAACAACCATGGAAAATACGCAGAATAAATATAACAGTTTTGTAAACTTACTGTTTACTCTTGTAATATACCATGCACACATAGAAGTACATACAAGGATCACAAGTACGGAACCAACTGTGATAAATACAGTCCAGCCGACTGCACCCAGCAGTTCATATTTGTCAATTGCGGACAGGAAGTTATCGATTCCTACCCATGTCTGCTTTGTCGGAAGTTTGAATGGTTCTTTGTTGATAAATACTTTATTTTTAAATGAGTTGATCAGCACGATCAGGATCGGCATGATATATACAATACCGATGATCGCAAATGCACCTGTTCCAAACCAGCTTAATTTACTTGTTTTTTTCTTCATTACTGCTGTACCTCCTTAGAACGTGTTGCACGTAACTGGATCATACCGATCACAACTACGATTGCAAAGAAGATGACTGCCTTCGCCTGTCCGACTCCTTCCCATCCGGTACGTCCGTAGAACGTATTGAAGATATTAAGCGCCATCATCTCAGACATCTTAGACGGTTCACCGGCTGTCAGGGACAGGTTCTGATCGAATAACTTGAATCCGTTTGTAATTGACAGGAACATACAGATCGTGATCGATGGCATGACCATCGGTATCTTAACCTTAAAGAGCGTCTGCATATGAGTTGCGCCATCAATCTCTGCCGCCTCGATCAGCTCTGTCGGGATATTCTGAAGTCCTGCAATATAAATGATCATCATATAGCCGATCAGCTGCCAGTTCATCAAAATGATCAATCCGACGAATCCATATTTAAACTGTGATACGATCGTTGTTCCGTATTTAAACAATACGGCGTTTATCATCTGCTGCCATGTATATCCAAGAACGATACCACCAATTAAATTCGGAAGGAAGAACACCGTCCTAAAAAAGTTGGTACCTCTTAATTTTCTAGTTAATAACAATGCAATGCAAAATGCAAATACATTCACGGTAATTACGGAGATTACGGTAAACGCTGCCGTTACCCAAAATGAATAAGTAAAATCCTGTGAGGTCAATGCTGCCTTATAGTTCTCTAAGCCTACCCAGTGTGCGTTTCCCACTGTGGTAAACTTACAGAAAGAAAGATATACCCCTTCGATAAACGGGATAATAAATGCAAAAGCAAATGCTATCAGCGTCGGAACCACAAAGATTGGAAAATATCTTTTTAACGTCTTTTGCATAATATACTCCTTTTTTAAAATTGCTCCGCAGCCAAGGCTGCGAAGCAATTAATGAAACCTGTTCCTGTCACGGATGATTAGTTAGCGCCTTTCTCGGATGCCCACTCATCTACGACCTGTTTTTCCACTTTATCAAAACTCATGTTTCCATTTGCATACTCTAACAATGCTGCACCAAAGTCATCTTTGAATGTCTGGCTTGGGAAAGTTGTGAAGTTCCAGGATACGCTGGTCTTTCCGCTTTCCATCCATTTGTACATTTCAACTGCAAGCGGGTCAGCGGATCTCTCGTCTTCGCCAAAAGTTGTAAATGGAGCTGCATTTCCAAGTCCGCCGTCATCTGTGGATTTGTACATATATGCTTTTCCTTCAGAATCTGTTGTCAGCCATGTTAAGAAGTCTTTTGTTGCCTGAATGTCTTCTTTGGATGCCTGGCTGTTGATGCACCAGAAGTTCTCTGTACCTGTACATAAGCCTTCGTTTTCATCATCTACACCAAAGTAGATCGGCATAAATTTGATGTCTTCTGCTTTTACGGTATTTCCATCAACTTCTGAGATCTGGCTCCATGCCCAGTTACCATTCTGTACCATTGCACACTGTCCTAATGCAAACTCTGCCATAGAAGTAGCAACGTCAACAGAACCTAACAGACCTTTTTCAGATACGGAATTGTCCATGTACAGATCTAAAATGTTCTTGTAGTTCTCTGCATATTTGAACTCGATCTTATCCATATCGGATACTTTGTTATCTTTGTATTCATAGTAAATCGGAAGGTTTGCAAGATGTGTCTGCCATCTCCAGTCCTCACCCGGTTTTAAAGAGGTAGAAGCAAATACGCCATCGATTCCTAAATCTTTCTTCTTAGCGGTCATATCTTCTACTACTTCTTTTAATTTGTCATAGCTGTTAATTTCATCCATGCTCTTTACAACAGCGCCGTCCAGTGCAAAATATTTTTCCATGATTGCATTGTTGTAAATGATACCATAGGTCTCTACTGTGTAAGGGATACCATATGCTTTTCCGTCCTCACCCTTTACTGCTAATGACTGGTCTGTCAGATTCTTGTATAAATCTGTATCGGTGAGATCCAGACAATAGTCTTTCCAGGATTCATAACCAATCGGTCCGTTGATCTGGAATAAGGTAGGAGCATTGCTTCCTGCAATCTCGGATTTCAATGTTGTCTCATACTGGTTACTTGCTGCTGTTACAACTTTTACTTCCACCCCGGTCTTTTCTGTGTAAGCCTTTGCGATCTTCTGCCACTGTTTATCTACTTCCGGTTTGAAGTTTAAGTAATAAACAGAACCCTTAGAATCGTCTTTCTTTGCTTCATCTTTCGATGAATCCTTGCCAGAACTTCCACATCCGGCGAACATTGCTGCTGCCATGGAAAGAACTAACATCAATGACACCACTTTTTTCTTCATTTTACATCCTCCTATTATAATAAAAATAACCTCCGAAACGTTTCCGACAACATTTTCGGTAACGTTTTCATGTGATGGTTAAAGTATAGACTCTTTTTTTTGATTATGCAATATGTTTTTTGCATTTTTGCTAAAATGGATATATTTTCCCTTGCTCTTTTATGCGTTTTGCACAAATGCCATACCATTTTTTCTTCTCTTGTTTTATTCTATCTAAAATGTTAAAATTTATACCGAGGTTAAAAATTATGAACGACGTTATCAAACATAAGATAAAACACAATACGCAGCGCTTTATTACTTCCATGAAATGGATCATCTTTTCGATCTTATCGGGTCTTATCATCGGCGGTATCGGCTCTGCTTTTTACGGCTGTATCAAAATGGTCACGGAATTGCGTATGGAACATCTGTGGCTGCTCTATCTTCTGCCACTTGGCGGAATTGTCATTGTCGGTCTGTACCGGCTGTTAAAAGATGAGAATGACACCGGAACTAATCTGGTCCTCTCTGCTATCCACTCGAATGAAGAGATTCCGCTTCGCATGGCACCTTTGATCTTTATTTCCACAGTGATCACCCATTTATTCGGAGGTTCTGCAGGACGTGAAGGAGCTGCTTTACAGATCGGAGGCAGTATCGGCGGTGCGATTGGGAGACTTTTCCGTTTTAATGAAAAGGATAAACACATTATGATCATGTGCGGCATGTCTGCAGCTTTTACCGCTCTGTTTGGAACACCGATGGCTGCGGCTGTTTTTTCTATTGAAGTGGTCAGTGTCGGCATTATGCACTACTCTGCTCTGGTCCCATGTGTGATCTCTGCCTTAGTCGCAAAGGGAACGGCTTCTTATTTTGGCATTGAAGCCGAGACTTTTCTTTTAGAGCATCTGCCTGCCTTTTCTTTAAAAAATGCCGTGTTGACGGCTCTGCTTGCAATCCTCGGTGCTTTAGTCAGTATCCTGTTTTGTATTGTCCTGCACCAGACCGACCATTTATATAAGAAATTCTTTCCGAACCGGTATGTGCGGATCGTGACCGGCGGCTGTATTGTCATCGCACTGACACTGCTCTGTGGCAACAGGGATTACAACGGTTCCGGCGTGGCAATCATTGAACACTGCATGAATGGAGAAGCTGTCGTGCCCTGGGCTTTTTTATTAAAAATCATCTTTACCGCGGCAACTCTTGGTGCCGGCTATAAAGGCGGTGAAATTGTGCCATCATTTTTTATCGGTGCAACGTTTGGATACACCTTTGGCAATCTGATCGGTTTTTCGCCTTCGTTATGCACGGCGGTCGGGATGCTTTCGGTATTCTGCGGTGTCACGAACTGCCCGATCACCTCATTACTGATCAGTTTTGAACTGTTTGGTTATGCAGGAATGCCGTTTTTCCTGCTTTCCACTGCATTAAGCTATATGCTCTCCGGCTATTACGGTCTGTATTTAAGCCAGAAGATCATTTATTCGAAATATAAAACGGAGTATATTAACAGAAAGACACATTAGAAATCTATGAAAATAATTTATATTACAGAAAGGAGACCTCCCATGTCTACATTACCAAAAGACCCTGTCATGCTTTTAAGTTTCACCAATATGAAACTTCGCGATGAATGCCCAGACCTCACTGTTTTTTGCGAAAGATATGAAATTTCCTGCAAAGAACTATGTGAGCGTCTTGCAGGAATTGATTATCACTATCAGGAACAAATTAACCAGTTTAAATAATTATTTTACAAAATCCGGTATTTTTTTTGCATCCCGATAGCCTTTATGGTACATCTTGTCCAATGCACTTTTGTCTTTGGTCAGTGTTTCCATTCCACAGCAGTCATCCGGTGCTAAGATCAGCACTTTCCCCTGCTTCTGGTATTTCTTTGCCAGTCGTACCTGATCATTGTACGTCTTATAGCGACGTGCTAAATCTTCTCCTGATTTCGGATATTTTCGCTTTAATACCCTTGCAGGAAACGCATCTTTTTTCGCAACACGGATCGTATCGATCGGCTTTGTCAGAATGACCACCACCTTGTCGCATCCGTCATCCAATGCCTTTTGTACCGGAATCGGGTCGGAAAGCCCGCCGTCATAATATGGCACGCCTTTGATCCGATACGGCTTGCAGACAAGCGGGATACAGCAGGATGCTTTCATGATACTGTAATTATCCTGACACATATCGGTTTTATCAAAGTATACCGGTTTTCCGGTTACTGCATTCGTTGCAACCACACGCAGCTCTACGTCAGATTCTTCTATTTTTTTATAATCTAACGGATTCTCTCCACCTGTATTTGAAAGTTCCCCATAAATGTAATCCATATTGATATAAGAGCCTTTTTGAAAAAGATTCTTCACACTCATGTATTCTTTGCGGAATGAATAATCTGTATAAAACTGATAATTTCTCCCTTTCTGACCTGCAATATAGGAGCAGACATTCGCACTTCCTGCTGATACGCCGATACAGTAATCAAAATGGATTCCCTGTTCCATACAGTAATCAAAGATCCCTGCTCCGTATATTCCGCGAAGTCCACCGCCTACATCTACTATTCCTGTCATTGCTATCCCTTCTTATCTCTTATTTTGTTTTTCCAAAACTAAAAATCTGTAATCCCCTGCTCTTTTACTAAGTTTACCCATACTACGGTCTTTTGATAGCATTTTTCTAAATCAGAGATTTCTTCCTCGCGTGGCAGTTTTCCCATCCGCAGTCCCTCAACTACCCCGGAAACTGCATCCTGCATCCGCCAGAGTGACAGGTTCGCACAGACTCCTTTGAGCGTATGTGCATAATGAAATGCCTGCTCTGTGTCTTTTTCCCGTATTGCTTTTATCATTTCTTCGTAGTTTGGATCCTCTAAAAAACGGATCACATACCGCTCGCACATTTCCCGCTTTCCAAAAAAGCGTTCTCTTGCCGATACAATATCAAAGCCTTTCTCATAATATGCTTTATCTGTCATTCTTTGCTACTCCTGACCGTATGTATTCTGACTCAGCACGTTCCATTTCCTTTATCAGTTTATCACAAAGTTCTGCAATATCCAATGGTTTACTGACATGTGCATTCATACCGGCTCTTAATGCCGCGGTAACATCTCCGCTGAAAGCATGTGCCGTAACGGCAATCATCGGAATAATGACTGCATCCTTTCGATTCAAGGCACGAATTCTTCCTGCTGTCTCATATCCGTCTAGCACCGGCATACGGATATCTAAAAGAATTGCATCATATTCTCTGATACCTGAATTTTGGAATGACTGTAGTGCCTGCTTTCCATCCTCACAGGCAATCACCGTTGCACCCTGAAGCTCTAACAACTCTTTTGCGATATCTCTGTTGATGTCATTATCTTCCGCTAAGAGAATTTTCTTTCCGCTCAACAGTTTCTGCTTTGCCTTTCCCTGTATCTGTCTGCCTTCCCTCTCTTTTAACTCTCTTGAGATTTCCTCATAGACTGCGGAACGATACAGTGGTTTTGGAAGGAAACCGTCTACACCCGCTGCCCTTGCTTCTTCTTCGATCTCTACATAATCATAAGCAGATATCATGACGATCGGTACATCATATCCTACCTCAGCACGAATCCTTCTTGTCACTTCAATACCGTCCATGTCATGCATCTTCCAGTCGATCAGGCAGATATCATAATCGCGGTTTCCAAGGTGATGGCTGATGACACGCTCGATCGCTTCCGTACCATGCATCACCCACTCTGCCTGGATCTTTATCTCCTGCAACACCCTTGTGGCATGGCGGCACTCCTCTTCCTCATCATCTACCACTAAGGCATTTAAGCCCATATTCTCAAAGTCCGGTATTTTTGTCTCACTCTCCTTTTTTAATAAAGGAATATCCACGGTAAAGGTAGTTCCCTCGTTTTCCTTGCTATTGACATAAATCTTACCATCCATCAGCATAACCAGATTCTTTGTAATACTCATGCCTAGACCGGTTCCGCCGAACTTTGCAGCAATGGAGGAATCCGCCTGTTCAAATGGTGCAAAGATGCGTTCCTGCACCTCCTCGCTCATACCGATTCCTGTGTCTGTCACTTCAAACCGTACAATGTCCAAGTTTTTCTTGGTCACTAATTTTTCCACCTTCAAAAAAACGCTTCCACCCTCCGGTGTAAATTTGATAGCATTCGACACAAGATTTAACAAAATCTGCCCCATTCGCAGCGAATCTCCGTAATACTCACTTCCCTCTGAAAAACCGGTAATCGACTCCTTAAACTCCAGATTTTTTGCTTTTGCCTGTGAATAAATGGTCACCACAAAGCTGTTGATAAATTGATAAATATCAAATTCTTCATTCTGAAGTTTCATCTTATTACTTTCAATCTGTGACATATCCAGAATGTCATCAATCAGCATCAGCAGATGTTTCGATGAAAAATTAATCTTTGTCAGACAATCCTGAACTTTTGCGGAATCCTCTATTGATGCGATTGCCAGAGTCACCAGCCCGATGATCGCATTAAGCGGTGTACGGATCTCATGGCTCATGCGTGCTAAGAAATCGCCCTTTGCCTGATTTGCCTTATCTGCATTCTCCATTGCCGCATCTAAGAAGATACGCTGTTTTTCCTCATTTGTCCTATCGGAATAGAAGGAAATTACCTGTGGTGTATCTAAATTATTGACACGGTATAAACGCAACAGCACCCAGCGTTTTTCTCCATCCGGTCTTGTGTATTCCACTAATTTTTTATAAGAAGCCGCTAATTCGAAATCTCCGATATAACGATAGATCTCATCCACATCTTCTGACTTCAATCCCTGATACAGCGTCTCATCGGTCGGAGATATTCCGAGTACACGCTCCATGTTCAAAGACCGATAGACAATCTCTCCACTTTTTGCATCACGGATCACAAATGCATCGTCGATACTCTTTGAAAGACTGTCAAACAATGTACTCCGGTTCTGCAGCTCTTTTCGCTGTCTCCACATGATATATTGTGAAAAAATAAACACTGCTAACATGGCAACCATCAGAATAATAGACAGCACCAGCACACGGACCCTTAACTGCTCTACGTTCTGCACATACTGCATTCCTCCTTCTTCCGCATCCTCTAACATCTCATCGATCATAGCTGTGGTTTCCTGATAAAGCGGCTCTATCTTTTCCTCTTCATAGGCAATGACTTGATCCTGTGGAAAACATTCATCTGCTGAAACATAGAGCAAGAAACCGTTCTGCTGTTTTTTGATCTCATCCAAATTATCCTCTAGATTATCCCACTCTTTATCGCTGCCCTGATAAGCATGCTTTAAACGCTTCAATACCTGATCCGTTTCTTCATATAACTCATCTAAAATTCCCCGGATATATATGACATCATCCATCGTGTTATGTTTATAGAGACGTTCTACCCGTACCTGCATTTTTGCAATACACATCTTTAACTCTCCGCCTGCAACCACCATCTCGAATGGATGGCTCGACATTTTTTCCGTCTGTGCTGCTAAACGTTCCGAATTATATAGCGTTACGATCAGATAGACGATCATCAATACGATGACCGCTACCATATTTAACTTCCATTGTGCTTCACTCATGCCTTCCCGTTTTCGTCTCATATACTCTTCCTCGCCTTTCTCCCTTGTGTTTTCCCTTTCGTCTTTTCTTTTTCGTATTCTTCTCTTAGGAACGCCTTTTTCGGAATATCACAATTCCAAGCACTCCTACTATTACAATTCCTGCTACAGTACACCAGATAACCGGAAATCCTGTTTTAAAACTTCCCAGTTCCTGTTCCCGGCAGCTGTTATTTCCCATATCCTTCATCGCATCTTTATCTAAGATGATCCGATATGTTTTCAGATATCCTAACTCTTCACCATCCGTAAACTTCCGGATCGGTATCCGACAGACAAATCTGCCGCTCTTTTTCTCTTTAAATTCTTCTTTTCCGGTCAGCTCATAGGAATAACTTTTTTCTTCCGACTTCAGATACAGGTGTTTTCCCTCTACAAACCGTACCTTCTCATCTGCCGTGATCTCGATTTTTGCATCCTCCCGCACGGCTTTTGCCTTGGGCGGCGTTAAATCTAACTTTTCATAGATCTTTTCTGCAATCTGAATATGTCCTTCCCGATTCGGATGCGGATCTAGATTAAACTTCTCTAAATTTTCAAGTGTCCCTGCTTTTACATTTGTATATCCGTCTTTTTGAAAAATAGAATAGGCATTGATGACGGTATACTCTTTTGAGGAACTGTGAAACGCTTCATTGATCCTACGGATATAGGTTTCCGTCAATTCCGATAAATTCAGCACCTCGATCGGTCCATAGGTGTAGTTGACTGCAACATAGGGATTGTATACATTATCTGCATAAATCACTACATAGGGATTTTTTTCTTTTATCATACGGATGATCTGTTCAAATTTTCCTTCAAACTGATCGCATATATCTAATACTTCCTGATTCTCCCGAAGCTCCTGTTTGACTTTTCGCAGATCTGCTAACATTTCCGTCATCTCTGCCGGATGCTCTAAATATCTCGCTTTCAACTCCGGATAAATCTGTTTATACTCCGTATGGATCCCAACAGCTCCTGCTGCCTGTATCACACAGTTTTTTAATACATCATTCGAACCGATCGACAATAGGATGATATCCGTGTCTTTGATCTGTTCATCATATTCTCCGGCTTCTAAACGTTCTATTAAGTCCTCGCTCCGCAGTCCGTTGATCCCTTCATTCGTAAACTTTGCTCCCGCTTTTTTTGCTAGAACTGCACCATAGGCTTCCTGCTCTTTATCTTCGAGACCATATCCTAGGGCAATACTGTCTCCTAACGCCAATATATGTAAGGGTTCTTCCGCTTTCGTTGTCATTGGGATACTGCCTGCACATAAGATACCGATCAACAGCCATGCAGCAATCCTGATCATTCTTTTTCTTACCATAAAATGCCTCCATTGCTACATTATAGCTGACTTTTTTATTGAATGCAATAAACAAAAAGCCGCCACCGAAGTGACCGCTTTTTGCTGATTTATCCGTACTGTTTAAAAGGTTTTCATACACTGGCTGTATTTCTGTTTTGCCTCGTCTACCTTCTGCATTTCTGCTGCCGGAGTCGGATAATATCCTTTTCCATGCATGATGTTAAAGACATCCTGCTGGATTGCATGCTCTTTGTCTAAGCAATCTAAGATTGCATTTCTGACATTCTCATGCACACATTCATTTGCAAATGTGTTGTAATGATCCGTTGCTGTTTTTTCTGCTGTTAAAGCATCTGCTAAGACTTCTTTCTCTGAATATGGCTGCTGCATGTTCTCTCCTCCTATTTTAACTGTGCGTACAGGGACTGGAAATGCTCCTGATGCTTATTTGAGATTTCCGTAAATTTTGCTTTTACTTCTGCATCCTCTGTGTGTTCTGAAAGCATTTTGAATTTCTTGATCAGTAACTCTTCTTCTGACAATAATTCATTTAAAGCTGCTAACTCTTTTTCTGAAATCTGATCCATATGAGTTTCTCCTTTCCAAAATACATTGCCTACTCTTTTAAAATCTCCAATGTTACTGATTTTATGCAAAATTTTGTTTTTCTGTTTAGTCAAAAAAACAACAGTGTGCTTCGCACACTTTCACTCTCCAGCTTCTTCCATAGCACAAGTTTTGTTCCGCGCGCGAGCGGTGCTGTATTTCCTATAGAGATTAGGGTGTCAAAAAACCTAAAACCGCCTTTTGACACCCTAATCCTATAGAGCAAAAAAAGTCCCTGTATAACAGGGTAGTCTTCTTTCACAAAACTACTGCTCTGCTATACAGGGTGATCTTCTCATACAATCTTAGTCTGCAAATAATGGTGTGGACAGGTATCTGTCACCGGAATCCGGTAAAAGTACGACAATATTTTTTCCTTTATTTTCCGGACGTTCTGCTAAAATAGTAGCTGCTTTTAATGCCGCACCGGAAGAAATTCCCACTAAAATTCCTTCGCTTACTGCAAAGCGTTTGCCCTCTACAAATGCATCATCGTTTTCGATCTTAAGCACTTCATCATAAACCCTGGTATCTAATGTATCCGGTACAAAGCCTGCGCCGATTCCCTGGATCTTATGCGGACCGGCGTGACCGGCGCTCAGCACCGGTGAGGTCGCCGGCTCGACGGCCACGACCTTGACCTTCGGGCACTGGGACTTCAGGTACTCGCCGACGCCCGTCACGGTGCCGCCGGTGCCGACGCCTGCCACAAAGATGTCCACTTCGCCGTCGGTGTCCTCCCAGATCTCCGGGCCGGTGGTCTCAATGTGCGCCTTGGGGTTGGCCGGGTTGACGAACTGACCGGGAAT
>OHUY01000643.1_pt1 | contig 11374 bp, 9 predicted proteins | sample 1579301 | NCBI WGS metagenome assembly OHUY01 (sample SAMEA3882520, study PRJEB24775) | human gut metagenome | biome: human-associated habitat; feature: intestine environment; material: feces | place: Netherlands | collected 2009/2010
TCAAAGATGCCGAGGAGAGAAACGGCAATTTGCAAATTGTTATGCTGACAAACGGCAATCGTGCAATGCTTGAAACAATGTTTCCCGACAAATTTGCTTATGTCCGTTCACCCGAAAATCAGGATTACATTTACACTTCCCGTGACCTTGCAACCCTCGCGGGCAAAAGGTTTCACGCAAAGCGTAACCACATTTCAAAATTTTACAGAACCTACACCGATACCCGTTTTGAAACTCTGTCGGATTCAAACATTCCCGATGCATTAACGGTTGCAAAACTGTGGTGTGCGGAAAATGACACCGATCCCGAAGCTTCAAGCGAAATTATGGCAATCAGGGAAATGTGCGACCTCAAAGACGAATACAATGTCAAGGGCGCTGTACTGTATGTTGACTCAAAGCCCGTTGCCATGACTCTCGGAAGTGAAATTTCACCCAAGGTGTATGACATCAACTTTGAAAAGGCACTTCGTGAATATGACGGTGTTTATGCCGTAATTAACAACGAATTTGCCAAAACTCTTACGCAGTATGAGTATATAAACCGTGAGGAAGATATGGGACTTGAGGGACTCAAAAAGTCTAAACTTTCATATAATCCCGTTATTATCCTCGACCGTTGGAATGCAATACCGAAAAAACGATGAAAACGATATTTCGCAAAACCGAAAAATCCGATACCGAAAGCCTAAAAAAGCTGTGGCTTTCGTGTTTTGACGAGGATGTAACTGCCGTCAACCTGATTTTTGACAGTGACCTTTTTGACGGTTGCTGTGCCGTTGTTGACGATAGAATCGTTTCGGCTCTTTACCTTGTAAAAGGTACGCTCAACGGCGAAAAATCGCATTATCTTTGCGGTGCGTCAACCGATGAATCTTTCCGTGGCAACGGGATAATGTCAAGGCTGATTGATTTTGCACTTAATGATGCAAAGAATAACGGTGATGTCTATTCTCTGCTTTTTCCTGCAAATGACGGCTTGTATGGCTTTTACGCAAAGCTAGGATATGTTTTGAACTGCACCGTAAAAAGCCGTGAACTTTCAAGGCAAACGCTTGAAAGTTTTGCAGAGAAGGGCTTGAATATCGGCTGTTCAAAAGAAAATTCTTTCATATATAATGAGAATTTTTTTGAATTTGCAAAGTCCTATTATGAGATTTACGGCTCAAAGGTAGTCAATAAGAATGACTGCTTTGCCGTATTTGATGAAAACGAAAATACTGCCGATGTTTTTTACTCGGCTTATAAAAATATAAACGAACTTTCCGCACTTTTGCTTGAAAATACAAAATCAGAAAGGTTTGTGTTTACGGGCAAATCCGACAACGCTCTTTTTGAAAACTGTAGGTTACAAAAATGCGGAATGATTAAATCACTCGACAAAAACCATAAAATTCCCGACGATGTCTATATCGGGATTACTCTTTCCTGAAAGGAAGTTTACTATGTTCTATGTATTTCTTGCAGAAGGCTTTGAAGAAACAGAGGCGCTTGCCCCCGTTGATGTAATGCGCAGGGCAAAGCTTGATGTTAAAACAGTCGGTGTAACAGGCGAATGTGTTACAAGCTCACACGGTGTGCCTGTAAAAGCCGATATCACAATTGACAATATTGACCTTGACGATGTTCAGGGTGTTGTACTCCCCGGTGGTATGCCCGGAACTCTCAATCTTGAGGCAAACGAAAAGGTTCTTGAGGCTGTTAAGTATAGCTGTGAGAACGGCAAAATTGTTGCCGCAATCTGTGCCGCTCCGTCAATTCTCGGTCATCTCGGAATCCTTGACGGCAAAAAGGCAACCTGTTTTCCGGGCTTTGAAAAGGAACTTAAGGGTGCAGACTATACAGGCGCTCACACCGTAACGGACGGCAATATTATTACCGCAAAGGGCGCAGGCTGTGCAATTGAATTCGGTCACGCAATTGTTTCTCTCGCAGTATCAAAGGATGCCGCCGACAAGGTTATCGGTGATATGCAATGCCTGTGAAAAATGTTCGTGAGCTGAAAAGTCAGCTCCGTGCAAAATATAAAAAAATCCGCAAAAGCTGTCCTCCCGAAAAGAAACAGCAGCTTGACCTTGCCTTGCAGAACGCTTTTCTGGCAAGTGAGGAATACAAAAACTGTGATGTGCTTTTTGCCTTTGTTTCATCACCGATTGAGGTTGACACCTCGCTTATTCTTGAAACAACGCTGAAAGACGGCAAAAGGCTTGCTTTGCCAAAGTGTAAAAATAATTTCGGCGAAATGGATTTTTACCTTGTGACCTCACTTTCTCAGCTTGAAAAGGGTGCGTTTTCAATTATGGAACCAAACCCCGAGGTTTGTGAAAAGTACGAGGATTTCTCACACGGACTCTGCCTTGTTCCGGGACTTTGCTTTGATATGCAGGGATTCCGCCTTGGATTCGGCAAGGGTTACTACGACAGATTTTTACAGAATTTTTCGGGAACAAGCGTTGGGCTTTGCTACTCCAAATGTATAGAGCATACTCTGCCCTCGGGAGTGTTTGACCGCCCCGTTGACGCCGTGATTACCGAAAAATATACCAACCGAACAAATAACGAGTTTGTAAAGGAATGATACATTATGAACCCTGATAATTTTAATATGAGCGAACAGGAGCTTAACGCTCAGCGTCGCAGAAGAGTCGAAAACTTTAAACTTAATATTGATGAAAGCGAGTATGAGGACGATAATTCATACAGCGGTCAGGATGTCAAAAAGCAAATGGCACGTGAATCAAAGCAGGTTTTAAAGCAGAAGAAAAAGGAAGAAAAAAAGGCTCTTAAAGCAAAGAACAAGTATAATCGCAGAACCTTCCGCTTTATCTGGATTATCTCGGTTTTAATTGTCGGAGCAATGGCGGCTGTATATATGATAACAGGCATGAACGATTTGCTTGCCGTGAACAGAACCGACTCCTCAACCGTGAAAATTGAAATCCCCGAAAATCCGACTGTTGACGATGTTACAAAGGTACTTGTTGACAATAAAGTAATCGGTGAGCCGTCATATTTCAAGCTTTTTGTCAATGTCACAAAGTCTGCCGATGATTTTACTCAGGGTACATATGAAATTCGCAGAAATATGGACTACGAGGCAATCATCAACTTCCTTTCGAGTAACAACAACAGAACCGACACGGTTTCCGTTACAATTACCGAGGGTGAAAGCGTTCTTGAAATTGCCAACACTCTTGAAAAGAACGGTGCTTTGGGCGACAGGGACGAGTTTCTTTCGCTTTGCAATTCCGAAAAGTTTGACAGCGACTTTGACTTTATCAAGGCTGAAACAAATGCGGACAAGCGTTACTACAAGCTTGAGGGCTATCTCTATCCTGATACCTACGAATTCTACAGAAACGAAAATGCAGAGTCCGTAATCTACAAGCTTCTTAATAACTACGAAACAAAGATAAACGAAAAGCAGACTGTTGATGGCTATTCAAAGAAAACAACAGTTTTGAAAATGGTTGAAGAGAGCGACACAAAGTATTCGCTTGATCAGGTTATGACAATTGCGTCAATCATTCAGGCAGAGGCGGCTGACAAAGAGGATATGTACTACATCTCATCAATTCTTCACAACCGTCTTACAGCCGACAGCAGTCTCGGCGTGTCAAGCCTCGGTCTTGATTCAACAAAGTTCTATCCGTACAGAAGTCTTGAGGATGTTCCCGAAAATGACAGAAGTACATACAAGAGCAGATACGACACATATGACAAAAAGGGACTCCCATACGGTCCAATCTGCAATCCGGGTATGGACGCAATAATTGCCGCACTCAATCCGAACAGCTCGGATTATTACTTCTTCTGTCATGACAGCAAGGGACAGGCTTATTACGCATCAACACTTGAACAGCAAAATGCAAATATGGAGTATATTAAAAGCTATGATAACTAATTTTGAAAAACCCGAAATTTTGTCACCGGCAGGTGATATGGATTGCCTTAAATCTGCATTAAATTTTGGCGCAGACGCAGTTTTTCTTGCAGGAAAAATGTTCGGAATGCGTTCCGCACCGCAGAATTTTGATAACGATCAGCTCAAAAAGGCTTGTGACCTTGCCCACGCAAAGGGTGCAAGAATCCATGTGACCTGCAACACACTTCCACGCAATAATGAAATTCCTCATCTTCAGGAATTTATGGAGAATGCTCAGGCTTGCGGAGTTGATGCGTTCATAATTGCCGACCTCGGTGTTTTTGAGGCGGCTAAAAAGTATGCGCCAAAGGTTCAGCGCCACATTTCGACTCAGGCAGGAGTAACAAACTATGCGGCGGCAAATGTGCTTTACAATATGGGTGCGTCAAGAGTTGTGCTTGCAAGGGAAATTCCGCTTGATGAAATTGCCGAAATGCGTGCAAAAGTTCCGAAAGAGCTTGAAATCGAATGCTTTGTACACGGTGCAATGTGCGTTTCATTCTCGGGCAGGTGCCTTATTTCAAGCTATATGACAGGCAGAGATGCGAACCACGGCGACTGCGCTCAGCCGTGTCGCTGGAAGTATCATCTTTACGAAGAAAACCGTCAGGGACAGTATTTTCCTGTTGAAGAAACAGGTGACGGCACATATCTCTACAATTCAAGAGATCTCTGTATGATTGAGCATATCCCCGAGCTTGTAAAGGCAGGTATTTCAAGCTTTAAGATTGAGGGCAGAGCAAAGTCGGCTTACTATGTCGCTGTTACAACAAACGCTTACCGTCACGCTGTTGACGATTATTTTGCAGAGGGTGACGATTATGTTCTCAAACCGTGGATAAGGGAAGAACTTGAAAAAATCAGCCACCGTGAGTACAACACAGGCTTCTATTTCGGCAGAGAACCCGGTCAGGTTACGGGCAACGGAGGATATATCCGTCATTATGACAATGTTGCATTGTGTGAAGAGCTTGTGGACGACACAACCGCAGTGATCACTCAGCGCAACAAATTCTATGTGGGCGACACACTCGATGTGCTTCCGCCAAGCGGAGTGCCGTTTGAAATCAAGTGTGAGTCGCTTACAACTTACGAGGGTATGCCCGTTGAAAGTGCGCCGCATCCGATGCAAAGACTTACAATGAAATGCAACGCTCCCGTTCCGTCAGGCTCGGTTATCAGAAAAAAGCGTGATTAATCCCGAATTTTGCTATTGACAACACAAAGAAACAGTTTTATAATCTAAGTACTGATGTTCCCCACCTTAAAAACGGTGGGGAACAATTCAGCCTTTCAGCGTGAGCAAATCTCTCGCTGAAATACTGAGGAGCTGACGCTCCTATGCACTTGATTGCAATCTGTCGCAAACTCTGCTCCTTGCAAGCAAAGCAGAGTGTTGCTCCGATTTAAATTATTTGCTACAATTGAATTACAATATTCGGCTGTGACGGGATTAACCGAGATGTCAGCATTTCAGAGAGAAAGCCGTTTTGGTGCAAGGCTTTTATGTGAAGTTTCGGTGCGCTGCCCCTGAGCTCTGTGTGATTAAGCACAGCGTATTTCTGCGTTAAGGAAATGTAATCTTATGACGATTACTCAAAGCGGACGCTTGGCGTCAATTTGGGTGGTACCGCAGGATATTCCTGTCCCATTGTATTTTTATACAATGGGATTTTTTATTTTGCTCGGTTGCATACTTTAAACAAATTTGAACGAATATTGTATTCCCCTGTGAATTTGTATAAGGAGAGATTTTTTATGAAGTGGACAGGACTTAACGAATTAAGAGAAAAGTTCCTTGAATTCTTTGAATCAAAGGGTTGTTTAAGACTCCCCAGCTTTTCGCTTGTTCCAAAGGACGACAACAGCCTTCTGCTTATCAACAGCGGTATGGCTCCTATGAAAAAATATTTTACAGGTGAGGTAACACCTCCTCGCAAGCGTGTTACAACCTGTCAGAAATGTATCCGTACTCCCGACATTGAGCGTGTCGGTATCACAGCCCGTCACGGTACATTCTTTGAAATGCTCGGTAACTTCTCATTCGGCGACTATTTTAAGCACGAGGCTACAGCTTGGGCATGGGAATTCTTTACAAAGGTTCTTGAAATGCCTCCCGAAAAGCTCTATGTTTCAATCTATGAGGACGATGACGAGGCTTTTGACATTTGGACAAAAGAAGTCGGCGTTGATCCGTCACATATGGTAAGACTCGGCAAGGAAGATAACTTCTGGGAACACGGTTCAGGTCCCTGCGGTCCGTGCTCCGAAATCTACTTTGACCGTGGCGACGAAAAGGGCTGCGGCAGACCCGACTGTCATGTAGGCTGTGAATGTGACCGTTTTGTTGAGGTTTGGAACCTTGTATTTACTCAGTTTGAGAGTGACGGCAAAGGTAACTACACTCCTCTTGAACATCCGAACATTGATACAGGTATGGGACTTGAAAGACTTGCCTGTGTTATGCAGGGTGTTGACAACCTTTTCCTCGTCGACACAATTCAGAACATTATGAAACACATCTCACAGATTACAGGTGTTGAGTACGGTAAAAATGAAAAGAGCGATGTTTCGCTCCGTGTTATCACAGACCATATCCGCAGTACAACATTTATGATAGGTGACGGTGTTCTTCCGTCAAACGAGGGCAAGGGCTATGTGCTCCGCCGTTTGCTCAGAAGAGCCGCTCGTCACGGCAGACTTCTCGGTTACAACGAGCCTTTCCTTTATAAGGTTTGCGATACGGTTATCAAAGAAAATCTCACAGCTTATCCCGAACTCAAGGAAAAGCAGGAGTTCATCACAAAGGTTATCAAGGTTGAGGAAGAAAGCTTTGCCAAGACAATTGATCAGGGCTTTAAGATGCTCAACGGCATTATGGACAGCGAAGATGTTAAGGTTCTCAGCGGTGAGGACGCATTTAAGCTTAACGATACCTACGGCTTCCCGATTGACCTTACAAAAGAAATTCTTTCCGAAAAAGGCATTAAGGTTGATGTTGATCGTTTCCGTGAGCTTATGAAAGAACAGAAAAAGCGTTCCCGTGACGCAAGAAAGAACGCCGGTGCAGACGCTTGGATTTCTGATACAACAGACCTTTCGGATGTTGCAAATACAGAATTCGTAGGTTACACAGACCTCAAGTCAACTTCAAAGGTTCTTGCAATCGTTAAGGACGGTGTGAGGGTTGACAGTATCGGCGAGGGCGAAAATGCTATCATTGTTCTCGACAAAACTCCGTTCTACGGAGAAGGCGGCGGTCAGGTTGGCGACACAGGTGTTATGGAGTCTGGCAGTTTTTCAGCTGATGTTGACAACACAACAAAGAATCCGTCAGGCACAATTTACCTTCACGCTTGTACAGTAAAGAGCGGCAGCATCAATGTAGGTGCAGAGGTTTCAACTGCTGTTGATGAAGAGCGCCGTGCGGATATTACAAGAAACCACACAGCGGCTCACCTTCTTCAGTCGGCTCTCCGTGAGGTTCTCGGCAACCATGTTCAGCAGGCAGGTCAGCTTGTTTCAGACGATTACTTCCGTTTTGACTTTACTCACTTTGAGGCTCTCACGGCAAAGGAACTGATTGAGGTTCAGAACCTTGTAAACAAAAAGATTCTCGAGGCAATCCCCGTTACAACACAGGAAATGCCTATTGAAGAGGCTAAAAAGCTTGGCGCAATGGCACTCTTCGGTGAAAAGTACGGCGATGTTGTCCGTGTTGTAAGTGCAGGCGACTTCTCTGTTGAATTCTGTGGCGGTACACATGTAAAGAATACCGCAAACCTCGGTCTTTTCAGAATCAGACAGGAGGGTTCGGTTGCCGCAGGTGTAAGAAGAATTGAGGCTCTCACAGGTATGGGCGTTCTCAAGTACATCAACGTTATGAGCGCTGTTATTATGGATGTTTGCTCATTACTCAAAATTGCAAATCCAAAGGCAGTTGTTGAGGGTGTTCAGAAGGCTGAACAGCTTATCAAGGAACAGCAGAGAGAAATCAACGAGCTTAATTCAAAGCTTGCCGTTGCTCAAATCGGTCAGCTTTTTGCAGGCACAACGGAGGAAAACGGTGTAAGAGTGGTAACAGGCAGAATTGACAAGGCTAATGCCGACATTCTTCGCACAATGTGCGAAAAGGCAAGAGATTTTGCCCCGAAGTGCGTATGTGTTCTTGCAACTGAAAATGACGGCAAGGTGACATTTGCCGCAGCCTGCGGTAAAGAGGCTCTTGCTCTCGGTGCAAATGCAGGCAAAATCATAAAGGCTGTTGCTCAGAAGGCCGGAGGCAACGGAGGCGGAAAGCCCGATATGGCTATGGCAGGCGCTAAACAGCCTGAGAAGATTTCAGAGGCTCTTGACAGCGTAAAAGAAACTGTTTATGCAATGTTAAAATAATCGTTTAATGTGTATTTATGGCTTACTTGCCGGTTGAATTGTGGAAAATAGCCAAACGGTTACATAAAATCTTGTGCAATTAACAAAAACGGTTTTAAATCAAAACTATTGCAGTTTTGTTATTTTTATAGTATAATAAGCAGTACTAAGATATGAAAATCTATCTTGGATATTTATGAACAATTTTAGGAGGAGATTAAAAATGTTCAAGAAAATTGCAGGTCTTTTTCTTGCAGCAGCAGTAATGTGCAGTTCAGCTGCCATCACAGCTAGCGCTGCAGAAGCAGAGGATGACGCTGCTGTTGCTGCAGCAGATCAGTCAGGCGAGGTTTCAGCCGACGGTTCATCAGAGGTTTCAGCTGACGCTTCTTCAGAAGTTGAAGCAGGCAATGTTGTTAAGTTTGATGTTAAGAAGTCAGGCTGGAATAATGTTAAGTCAGTATTCTGTCATATTTGGAAAGCTGACGGTTCAGGCGATTGGCCGGCTTGGCAGTCAAAGAAAGAAAAATGTAAGTACGACGCTTCAACAGGTATCGCTACATATGATCTTTCAAAGACAGGTAACACAATCTCTAAGTCAGACGGAAGAGTTTACTGTGTAATCTTTAGTGCTAACACAGGTATGCAGTCATACAACGCTATCATGAGCGGCAAGTGCATCGGTGACACACTTTATTGCACAGGTAATCAGCTTGAAAACCCTGAGGATTCAGAAAAGAAGGCAAACGAAGCTAAGTGGGAAAACAACTCAGACTGCGGTCCTGAAAAGAAGATTACATCAACAGGTAACATCATCGGTTCTGCTTTCCCTGAGGGCGAATCAGATGCAACATTGTTGGCTACATACCTCGTCGCTTACTACAATGATGAGGCTAAGACAAGTTTTACACAGAAACTTCTTGACGAACTCAAGGTTAGCCCAACACAGGTTATGGGTGCTGTAACAGATAGGCTCAACGCTACAAAAAACCCTGATAAGGATACGATTGCTCCTGCAGTTGAGAAGATTCTCGCAGGTTGCACAGATCCTACAACAGGTAAAAAGGTTGACAAGACTCAGCTCGACAACGCTAAGAAGACAGGTGCTAAGGCAGCAGCCGGCAGCTCAAGCAACGGTTCAAGTTCTTCTTCAAGCAACGGTGGCTCAAGCTCATCAGGTTCAGGTTCTTCAAGCACAGGTGCAGTTAAGTCAGGTGTTGAAACAACTATCGTTTTCGTAATGGCAGGTCTTATGGTTTCAGCAGCAGGCGTTATGTTCCTTGCAAGAAAGAAGAGAGAAGAATAATTTAAAAGATTTTTCTTTAATCTAAGCATTTTTCGGACACTGTCAATCGGCAGTGTCCGTTTTGCTTTTTTAACTCATGGTGCAAAAATATTCAAAAAGTTTTTAAAACATCTTGACAACGCTCGCAGTGTTTGTTAAAATATTAATGTTGCAACGGGATGTAGCGCAGTTTGGTAGCGCACACGTCTGGGGGGCGTGGAGTCGCAAGTTCAAGTCTTGTCATCCCGACCAACTAAAGCCTTTTTGTCTTTTGACAGAAAGGCTTTTTTCTTTACGATAAACTGCTTACTGCAAATAAATTAACGCAAAAGGAGAAAATATGCTTAATATCGGCTCTCATCTTTCAATATCAAAAGGTTTTTACGCAATCGGCAGAGATGCACTTTCAATCGGAGCAAACACATTTCAATTTTTTACACGCAACCCTCGTGGCGGATCTGCAAGAAAAATTGATATCGAAGATATCAATGCACTTATAAAACTTATGACGGAAAATAATTTTACAAAAATTCTTGCCCATGCACCATACACAATGAACCTCTGTTCGGCAAAACCTGAAACCCGTGAATTTGCTTTGAACACGCTTACGGATGATTTGAAACGAATGGAATATCTCCCGAATAATCTTTACAACTTTCACCCCGGCAGTCACACGGGACAGGTCGTTAAAGCTGCGGTTGAGCAGATCGGCACAGCGTTGAATACTGCAATGTTCGATGATATGACAACCACGGTATTGCTTGAAACAATGGCGGGCAAAGGCACGGAGATCGGCAGAACCTTTGAAGAACTGTGTATGATTATTGACCGTGTGGAGCGAAACGATAAAATCGGCGTCTGCCTTGATACCTGCCATGTTTTTGACGCCGGTTATGACATTGTGAATAATCTTGACGGAGTTCTTGAAGAATTTGATCGTGTAATCGGGCTTGAAAGACTCAAGGCAATTCATCTCAATGACAGTATGAATCCTATCGGCAACCACAAGGACAGACATCAGAAAATAGGCGAGGGCTACATCGGAATTGATGCGTTCGGAAAAATTATAAATAATGAAAATTTGCGAAATCTTCCGTTTTTCCTTGAAACCCCGAACGAGCTTGACGGTTATGCCAAAGAAATTTCGGCTTTGAGGAATTTGTATTTTGAATGACATTTGCCTTAAAATAAATCAATACAAAAATTGTCAAAAATATTTGTTGCTATTGCAATTTGCGAAAATTAAAAAATTTAAAGTCCTCTCGATTTTTCGAGGGGGCTTTTTTCGACTTTTTACAATAAAATCGGTTTGCCGTTACACATAATTTGAATACGCAGACAAAGATATAATAATTACCCTTAAATCGGGAACAATAGTAAAAACGATTTACGGAGTGATATTGTGATTCAAAACATACGGAAAAATGAATTTGAAAGTTTAATAAAATCATCAAAGCCAGTGCTTGCCGATTTTTATGCCGAATGGTGTTCACCGTGCAGAATGCTTTCGCCTGTAATAGAAGAAATCGGTGAAAAATACAAAGCATATTTTGAAACCGTCAAGGTCAATGTTGACGAAAATCCCGAATTGACAGAACGCTACGGTGTATCGGGAATTCCTGCGCTTTTGCTCTTTAAAGACGGCAACGAAATTTTGCGTATGTCGGGTGTTCAGACCGAAGAACGGATAATCTCCGCAATCTCCGAAAAAACGGGTGAGAGTTTTGTATGACCTTGTAATTGTCGGCGGAGGTGCGGCAGGACTTACGGCGGCACTCTATGCCTCTCGGAGC
>OHUY01000649.1_pt1 | contig 11326 bp, 10 predicted proteins | sample 1579301 | NCBI WGS metagenome assembly OHUY01 (sample SAMEA3882520, study PRJEB24775) | human gut metagenome | biome: human-associated habitat; feature: intestine environment; material: feces | place: Netherlands | collected 2009/2010
CTTCCTCTGCAGACATAATATAACACACAGACACACAGCGCCGGCAGCCATTCCGATGGCACTCCCGAGGACGATGCTCAGAATCCCGGCATTTTCCATTCTGAAAAGAATAGTCGACGTTATGACAAATACGATATCCATCACACCGTATCCCAACAGGAGCAAATGGTTTTTTCCCGATAATTTTAAAATTTGTGAGCAATAAAAGAGCAAGAGCGCCCACAGGACCACGGAGGATCCTGTGGTGAACATTTCTCCCAGCAGGATTCCGACAGAGTTATCGATTGTCTGCGCCAGGGGTACCGCCAGAACGGCAAGCCATACGGTGAAAAACATTCCATGTAGAAATACACCCTGGATTCCCGACTGTATTGCATTTTGGACATAGCGTTCTTCTTTTTTCCGGATATGTGCGCCGGTTTTGGCTACTCCCGGTAGGATTCCCATGCATAAAAGAACCACAACCAGAAGCATCATATCCAGATATCTTCCGATAAACACGCCATAGCTGTCTGCAGCTGCATAAATATCCGCCGCATTTTTCTCAAATAAAACGAGCCCTGTCCATAACGGCAGATACAAAAGTAAGTCGCCGATGATATCACCGCCCATACTGAAAAGCAGAACCCGGACCTGACTGAAAAAAGTATCAGTCCCCTTCATGCCTATTTCCGCCTCTCTTCTTCCGGATGCGCTTCCCTGATAAATCACAAATACAAAAATCAGAACCAATACCTCAGAGATCACAATTCCCAATGCGACACCCATGGCACCGTACATAGCAGTAAAGTCATCTTTTTTCAGGAGAAGACTGACTTTTTCCCCATAGGTACGAAAAATACCCAAAAACAAAAGGCCCAGTCCAAAATAAAATACCTGTCGCAGGATAGCAGATACCGCAGAAGGCATTTCCGATCCTTCACTCTGAAAAATTCCCAGGAGTACCGACTGCATACATCTAAGTATCAGCGCAGGACACAGAATCCACAGGATCATACTTCCGTAGGGAATCCGAAACGCTTTTTCCAGCACAAAATATCCAAGTGCCGCACAGAGCACCGCACCGACCAGCCCGGCAGCAATCTGGAAAATCATCATATTCCTTCGCATTTTGGATACGTTTTTATATTGTCCTTTGGCATTTCTGCTCCTAAGAAGCCGGCCAAGACGATCCGGGACATTTTTACCGGTAAGTATCCAAAAAAACAAAAAAACCAAAAAAGCGGCCGCCAAATAAGCCAGGCCATTATTTCCAAGCTGTTTTCCGAACACCCAGACATTTATCCCTGCCAGACAATAAGAAAAAAACTGTATCTGTTTTCTTTTTATCTCTACCTGATTCATTTCGGTTACCTATACGTGTATCCACGCCCTTTTTAATCTCTTGTAATTCCAAGGGATGCGAGGACTTGCTCCTGCTTTGCCTCCATTACCTCTGCTTCTTTCGGCTCCATGTGGTCATATCCGCACAGATGCAGCATGCTGTGAGCCACGAGGAATGCGAATTCCCTTTTTCTGCTGTGACCGTAACTTTCCGCCTGTTCCCTGACACGGTCCACGGAAATAATAATATCTCCGAGAATCAGTTCTCCGGTATCCGGATCAAAGTAATCAGCCTCTCTGTCCTCCGGAATATCAAAATCACCGGGGGCAGCAAAGTCCAGATTGGGGAAAGAAAGGACATCCGTCTCTCTGTCTATATTACGATATTCCTTATTGTAGGCATGAATCCCATCATTGTCGGTAAGCAGGACATTCAACTGGACCTCATAAGGACAGCCTTCCATTTCCAGCACAGCGTTTGCAACCTTTTCCACGGTATCCTCCACAGAAAAAGAAACCTCACCCTCCGCAAATGTTTCCTCTGTTTCATTTTCAACGTAAAAAGTCATAATATAGTTTTTCCTCCTTAAATATCTTCTGCATTCTGTTCCAGTCCCGCAGACTCAGATCACATTCATTCACAAATCCTTTGACCCGGATCCGTTCGAAAATTTTATCGATCACCTGATCATAGTCCGGTTTTTTATCCGGCTCCTTTTGCGATAAAAGTAAAATGGCGCTGACAACGGCATCCGAACAGTAGAGAACCACTGTTTCCTTCCGTCGATATTTTTGATCTTCCTTATACTCTTCCAAAATCTCCTTCGCGCCCTTCGGAAAGCTTTCGCCCTGAAGATTCATAAGCTCCCAGCCTTTTTTGTGGTACAGCCCCGCACATTTTAAAGCATCTTTGTCCAATCCAAGTTTTAAGGCGATCCGTTCACAGAAATATGCGGTATGAATACACTGAAAATACTCTGTGCGATCCGTCTGCCGATATTTCGCAAGTATCTGATTCTCCGTATCGTTCAGGTCCAGATAGCGTACTCTGTCCCGGAATACCACTGCTCCGGAAAAAAACTTCAGGATACCAAGCAATAAGATACCGGAGACGACCAGATTAGCTGCCGGCACTAAAAACTGCTCCAGGCTCAGATGCTCATTGGTCAATAACACAACATTGGCCGTCTCACATAAAAACAGGCAGAACAAAGACAAGAACAAAGGTATACCGATTGCAAATTCCTGCTCGAGATGCTGAAAAAGGCAGGCAGCAAAAATACCGCTGATAAAATACAGGAAGAAAATTCCCTGAGTCTGACCTTCAAATGAAGCAATCATAAGAAACACTGAGGAGAAAAGAATTCCGACCGGCAGATTGCTGAACAGAGATAATACCACAAAAACAGGTAAAAAGGGCCAGCCTCCTACCGGAAGAAATGTACAAGCCAGTGAAAGCAGCAGACAGCTCCATACTGCTATCCAAAAACGCATCAGGTGTTCATCGTTGTCATAATCCAGTTGAGAATCCAATTGTTCTCTTCTGAGAAAAAAACCGGCTACAGCCAGGCCCATTGCGGTCATTACTGCGTTTCGCAGAGCATTTTCAACGGAGAGCTGTTTGCCGAAAATACCCATAGCATATACTGCCGTGCTTCCCGCGATCACGGTAAAAATCTCCGGCAGTAAAAAAAGCAGGAAGTCGTTTTTATCTTCGTTTCGTTCGTGCTTCATAATCATCATACGCCTTTACAATCTTCTGCACCAGCGGATGTCTTACCACATCTTTGTTCGTCAGGTTGCAGAACGCGATATCATCAATATTTTTCAATACCCTGGCAGCAACATCCAGACCGGATTTTGCCCCAACCGGAAGGTCCTTTTGGGAAGAATCCCCGGTTACGATTACCTTGGAACCGAAACCGATTCGTGTCAGGAACATTTTCATCTGAGCCGGAGTGGTATTTTGCGCTTCATCCAAAATAATATAGGCATTATCCAGGGTTCGTCCTCTCATATATGCAAGAGGTGCCACTTCAATCAGTCCTTTTTCCATATTTTTGGCAAAACTTTCCGCCCCCATGATCTGATACAGGGCATCATACAAAGGCCGCAGGTACGGATCCACTTTACTCTGCAGATCCCCCGGTAAAAATCCCAGTTTCTCCCCGGCTTCGATCGCCGGTCTGGTCAGTATGATCCGGCTGACTTCGTTATTTTTAAATGCAGTGATGGCCATAGCCATGGCCAAATAAGTCTTACCGGTACCTGCAGGTCCCAGTCCGAACACGATCATATTCTTGCGGATCGCATCCACATAGGCTTTTTGTCCTAATGTCTTTGGCTTGATCGGTTTTCCTGCTGTTGTATGACAGATCAGGTCATCATCCATTTCTGACATCACACCTACATTTTCCTGCTTTGCCGCTAAATCTAAGGCATAATCCACCTGCTGTTCGGTGATCTCATTGCCACGTTTACTCAGGTTCACTAACTCCATAAATACCCGTGATGCACTCTTGACGTTTGCTGCTTCTCCAAGGATCTTCATTCCTCCCTCTCGGACAGCGATCGTTACATGCAGGGCACGCTCAATTTTCTTTATATTTTTATCACATCCGCCAAACACATTTGCCATATGTTCTGTCGGGATGTCAAAGATTTCCTCATTCAGATTCATTTTCTACAGTTCCTTCTTCTTTTGGCACTTCTAACTGTTTTGTTGCCCGATAGGATTCTAACTTTTCCTTCGTCAAAACGGTGCCCTGAAATATATAACTATTTTTCTCCTTATCCATCATAACATTTTTTTCAATAATTTGAAGTCCTTTTTCTTCTAATTTTGAAAGAAAAAGTTCTAAATTGTCTGCCGCCATTTTCTTTGCTTCTTTTTTATCTATCTTATGGTTCTTCATCTGGTATTCCCGGTAAATATCGGTCTGGATATAAAATGGCAGATAAAAATTCTCCATCACACAGAGTTGCTCTTTTTCACTCTCTTTGTCATAAAACCGATAGGAAATCCCGTTTTGATAAAGACCTATGTATTTATTGCGGTACCAGAAAGAATAGCGTTTTTTCTCTTTTCCGGTATATGCCTTTTTTTGTACCAGCGTTGGAACTTCATAACGATAGGGATAGGACGTTTGTGCAACAATGTCTGCATCTGCCTTACAATACTGATAGCCGGCAATCTCTTTTGCATCATTATAGATGTCGATCCTTCCTAAGACCAGTGCTTTTCCTTTTTTTACCTTATCACCGGCTTTGACTTTCGGTGTACCGTTTCTTGTGACAATACTTAGGATCACGGCATCTTTGTCTGCTACTAAATCCTGCGCTTCTTCCGTTTCGGTCTCCTGCTTTTCCTGTGGTTCCTGTGTGATCAGATTTTCTTTTACATCCACCGTCAGCTTTGTTCCTTCTAAACGCACCGATGTCCAGATGACATTTGAAAAATGCTGCCTGATCTTTGCCTCTAATTTTTCGCAATCTACCTTTCCTTTTGCCGTACCGACACGGATTTTCTCCGATTCTAAATAGCGGTAAACCGTATCATCTGACAGGGTGGAGTTGCCACATATCTCAATATTCCAGACATAACATGAAAAAGCATAGACAATGCCGACACAGAGCAAAAGTCCTAATAAAAACATTTTTCTTTTCCGATAGCGGTACAAAAAAAATGGCAATCCGCATCTCTTTGTAATCCGTATCTTTGTCCTTGTTTTCCTTACCATCGGACGGATCTTCCGAAAATCTTCTAAACTCATACAAAAGGTATAAGTATCTTCTTTATGATCCATGTTCCAGAGATTGATATCATGGTTTGTGCACAGATTTAAAAAACGCTCGGTTGCATAACCGGTCAGTTCCACACAGACATAACCGGATAGATATCGTAATAACGCAGTCATTCTCTAAGCCTCATATTCTATTGATTTTACAAATCCGACAACTTTCATATCTTCATTTGTATAATATTCAATGCTCAGCTTTTTTCCATAGACGGTCAGTTTTGCGTTTTTCGTCTGGATTTTGATATATTCCCCGGTATATTCTAAGATACCTTTATAATTTTCTATCAGAACTTCTCTCCTGCCGGTAATCGTCACGATGGAATCTCCATACATCAGATCCTTTGGGAGTTCTAATGTTTCTACCATATTCTGTTTGACGGACTTTAACTTGTTATGTTTCATAGTCTACTATATGGAAAAAACAAGTTGTTTATTCGCGGATAATACACTTCACCATCGGAGCTTTTTTCGCCGGTTCTTTTGCGATCTGGTATGCATTTTTTACCAGATTGGATGCAAGCACCGCTTTTTCTTTGGAATTTGCATGGATCAGTGCTAAGGTCTCTCCTTTTTTTACTGTATCCGATATCTTTTTCGTTAAAATGATCCCGACACCGTGGTCGATCGTACTTTCTTTATTTTCCCTGCCACCACCTAAGGTCATGCAGGCAATCCCGATATCCTGTGCTAAGATCCGCTCAATACAGCCTTCCTCTTCTGCTAAGACCGGAATGACATAACGTGCCTTTGGCAGCATATCCGGATGCAGGATTTCTTCACGGTTTCCGCCCTGGTTTTCAATAAATTCTGCAAATTTTTTCAGGGCCTTTCTCTCCTGTATGGACTCTGTGATCAGATTTCTTGCAATCTCTTCATCCTCTGCCCGTTTTGCAAGCAATAACATCTGTGTGCCCAATGCATAAACGACTTCCATCAGATCTTCCGGCCCGTCACCGTGCAAAGCATCGATCACTTCTTTGATCTCTAAGGCATTTCCCACCGCATTTCCAAGCGGCTCATCCATATCCGTAATAACGGCTACGGTCTGCTTTCCTGCCCGGTTGCCAATATCTACCATGGCTTTTGCAAGTGCGATCGCATCCTCTTCTTTTTGCATAAATGCACCATTTCCGGTTTTGACATCTAACACAATGGCATCTGCCCCGGATGCTAATTTTTTACTCATAATGCTGCTTGCGATCAAAGACATCTGATCTACGGTTGCCGTAACATCCCGAAGTGCATAAAGCTTCTTATCTGCCGGTGCAAGGTTTGCCGTCTGTCCGGCAATTGCGATTCCTATGGTATTGACGCTGTCAATGAATTTTTCCTCCGATATTTCCGTGGAAAATCCCGAAAACGATTCCAGTTTGTCGATCGTTCCTCCGGTATGTCCTAACCCTCTTCCGCTCATCTTTGCTACCGGAACGCCAAGGGATGCAACGATCGGTGTCAGCACTAACGATACTTTATCTCCAACGCCACCGGTGCTGTGCTTGTCGACCTTGATCCCATCAATACGGCTTAAGTCCAGTACATCTCCGCTGTCACGCATTGCCATGGTCAGATCAAAAGTTTCCCTTTTGTCCATGCCCTGAAAACAGATTGCCATGGTCATTGCCGACATCTGATAATCCGGGATCCTGCCCTCGGTAAACTCTTTTATCATCCAGTTAATTTCTTCTGTATTTAATTCTTTTCCCTGCTTTTTTTTGAGAATCAGATCGTACATTCTCATTGGCATTTCCTCCTTATGTTTTCTCTATTTTCTGATTGCCCAGCGCATTTTTGTGGAATGTGCCCTGCTGTTTCGGTTACATTCTTCGGCACTTGGGCGGATCACATTCTTTGCGATATCTTCATAGATTCCTTCTTTATAAAAACGCTGGAATGATTTTTTTACCAGACGATCTTCTCCCGAATGAAATGTCAGAATTGCCACTCTGCCACCCGGTGCTAAAATATCCGGCAGGCTTTCTAAAAAGCTCTCTAACACTTCATATTCACTGTTCACATCAATCCGAAGTGCCTGAAAAGACCGCTGGGATGACTTCTTCACTGCTTCTTTCTGCTCTGTTTTTGGCAGAAAAGACAGTGCTTTTTCTATGACTTCCCGTAAATCCGTCGTTGTCCTGATCGGCTTCTTTTTCTGCTGTATGGAAATTGCTTTTGCGATCTCCTCTGCATAAGGCTCGTCCGCATTTTCTATCAGCATGCCTGCGATCTCATCTCTGCTCATCTCACGCAGGCGCTCACTTGCCGGAACTCCTTTTTGCGGATCAAGGCGCAGATCCAGTGGTCCGTCAAATTTATAGGAAAATCCCCGCTCCGGGTTATCGATCTGCATTGAAGAGACTCCTAAATCCGCTAACACAAAATCAAACTTTCCTGACTCCGGGAGCAGTTCTTTTACATTTGCAAAATTCATCTGCTTAATGCTTAATATATCTTCTGCAAATCCACGCTCTGCTAACCGCCTTTTCGTCTTTTCGATTTCAATCGGATCAACATCTAAAGCATACAAATGTCCCCTGCCCTCTAAACATTTTAACATCTCTGTGGAATGTCCTCCATAGCCGAGCGTTGCATCCAATCCGGTCTGTCCCGGCCGGATCTGTAAAAAATCCAAAATTTCCTTTACACAAATGGAGATATGCATTCCCGCAGGAGTATTCCCTTTTTGTATGACATGCTCTATAGTGTCTTTATATTTTTCAGGATTTAACTCTTTGTATTTCTCCTGATATGTTCTTGGATGTGTACCTTTATAGCGGACGCGCCGCTTGTGTGTCTGCTGTTCCATGCTCTGTTATCCTCCGCTGATACAAACTTATGCTCTATTATATCCGCTTCTTTCGTATGTGTCAAAATCTATGTGGTTTGTGTATACAGGCATATTTGTGTTCTAAAAAATTCCGAAATGGGAATTTTTCTCGTTTTTTTATTATGCAAATTCCAAAATGGGAATTTTTTATGTTATTTGGTTGTAAAAATGCCGAAACAGGAATTTTTCTTGACAATTTTCATAAAATCTATCAAAATGGGAATTATAAGAGAGAGGTGATCGAGATGGTAACGCGTATGGAATATCTTCAAAAATTACTGGATTGGAAAGATGAAAAAGTAATCAAGGTGATTACCGGCATCCGGCGTTGTGGTAAATCCACATTGCTCTTACAGTATCAGGAGCATTTAAAAGAACAGGGGATTGACGACTCCCAGATTATTTCTGTTAATTTTGAAGATTTACAATATGAAGAATTGTTAGATTATAAAACCTTATATGATTATATTCAAAAAAGACTTTGTAAAGACAAAATGACTTATATCTTTTTAGATGAGATCCAGAAAGTAGACAGCTTTGAAAAAGTCGTGGACAGTCTGCATATTAAAGAACACACGGATATTTATCTTACCGGTTCTAATGCCTATATGCTTTCCAGTGACCTTGCGACCCTACTGACCGGACGTTATGTGGAACTTTCCATGCTCCCGCTGTCCTTTAAAGAATATGCCCAGCTTACAAACGATACTTCCGAGCATGCTTTTTCTGACTATATGCGCTATGGAGGACTTCCCTATGTAGCTGCAATGGATAAAACAGATGAAAAAGCAGATATGTATTTAGAAGGAATATATAATACCGTCATTGTCAGAGATATTGAAGAACGTCAAAGCCGGCCAAAGGGCAATTCCTCCAAGCGGAAAATTAATGATATCTCGCTTTTAAAAACGATTGCTAAATATTTATCCAGCGTCGTCGGCAGCCCTGTGTCTGTCAAAAGTGTCACAGATTATTTAAGTTCCAACGGAAGAAAAATCTCCGCTAACACTGTTGATGACTATATGGATGCATTAGCAGAAGCCTTTATTTTCTATCCGGTAGAACGTTTTGACTTAGTCGGTAAGCAAATTCTGAAATCGAACAAAAAATGGTACATCGTTGACACCGGATTACGAAATTATATTTTACCACGCAGACACTATGACTTAGGTTTTACTCTTGAAAATATTGTATATTTAGAGTTGCTCCGACGCAGATACCGCGTCAATATTGGAAAATATGAAAATACAGAGATCGACTTTGTCGCCCAAAAGCAGGGAGAAATCACCTATTTTCAGGTCACTGCAGATATGACTTCCGAAGAGACTTTCCAGCGTGAAATGCGTCCTTTTACAAATATCCGGGACAATTATCCGAAAATCGTCCTGACTTTAGACCATTTTTCTTCCGGAAACTACGATGGTATCCAGGTCGTCAATGTGATGGACTGGTTATTAGACTGATTCTCATATACTATATTCTAGCAAAAAGGCTGTTACCTTACATTTTTTGTAAGATAACAGCCTTTTTACATTCTAAATCTCTAACTCTAAATTTTTCTAAGGAAATTAGTAGGTAAATAACTGTGTCCAGAAGTTACGTCCGGCAGCATTCTGATAATATCCCACACCGATTTTTGTAAAATTCTTATTCAGGATATTGGCTCTATGACCTTCGCTGTTCATCCATGCCTGCATAACCGCTTCCGGAGATTTCTGTCCCCATGCGATATTCTCTCCTGCACCTTTGAAGGTAACACCCTGCTCTGTAAGAGCGGTGCTGAATTTACTTCCATTCGGTCGGGTATGGGAAAAAGATGTTTCAATCTCTTTCGCCCGGACAAGTGCTGCGGATGCAATGTTCTGATCTAACGTAACAGCATTTAAACCTGCCTTTGTCCGCTCCTGATTTACCAGTTCTACGACCTGCTCAGCAAATGTCAGTTCTTTGTCTGCTTCCGGCTTATTCTCCGGTGTGTTCGCATCTTCGCTCGGTGGAGTTGTCTCCGGTTTACTTTCCGGTGTATTTGTATCTTCACTCGGTGGAGTTGTCTCCGGCTTATTCTCCGGCAAGTTACATCCCGGGAACGTGATCGTTGTGGTATTACCGTTTAACTGTCCGCAAAGCTCATCTAATCTGTTCTTGATATTCTCAAGATCACTGACTTTTCCTCCGGTAAAAACATAGTATCCTTTTCCGTTGCAATTTGCACTGTTTCCGGCATTTGTTGCTGCCTGTACCGGAAGTGCCGCTGCACCGGTTACTGTCATCGTTGCTATCATTGCACATACGGTTACTTTTTTCATTTGAAAAACCTCCTGCTTATTTATTACAAATTTATGTAACAGTTGTTACATTTTTATTACAAGCAGAATCTTATCATATGTACTACGCAAAAGATATAGGCGATAACTGGCAGGCTTTCCAGTTTTTATCCTTCCATTTTTTTATCCTTCCATCGGAATCTTTTTATCCATTTTTAAAATATGATTTGCCAGCCAGCCTAACAGGAATTCGATCAATTCATGCAGATAACCTTCCTGGTCACCGTCTACTGCTTCTAAATTCACTTCATTCAGTCTGTCTACAAATGCCTGATGTGCAACCTTCTGTGCTTCTAAACCGGAATATCCGATTTTTTCCATATATTCTTCTTCATCTCCAAAATGTTTGATGGTATAGTCCTTTAATTCAGAAATGATCTTCTTTATGTCATCATATTTATCGTTAAAAAGCACATCATTGGTCAGCTCATTTGTCTCGCGGATGATCTCAAACAGTCTCTGGTGTTCACTGTCGATCAATTCTACACCGAGTTTATATTTTTCCGTAAAGGCAAACGGATCTTCTTCCTCGTCTAATGCCGGCATCTTTCCGATCATGGTATCACTGCCTAAAATGTGATGATACAGCCAGCGTGAAAGAAACTCCAACAACTCCGTTAAAACTTCTTTGCCATTCTCGTCATTTAATGCCTCTAAATCCACTTCGTTGACCTTTTCTTTAAACTGCTCATGCTCTTTTTTCTGTCTTGGCAGTTCCGGGTCTTTGATCTCATCCATATATGCCTCTTCATGGATAAAATGTGTAGCCGCATACTTTTTAAGTGCCAATACTAAATTTTTCACTCCAACAACCGTTGCAGATGGCTCTGCTAACAGGGCAAATGCTTCATTCACCATCTGAAAAAGTTTTTTGTGTTCCTCGTCAATCTCCGGTATTCCAATCCGGCAATCCTCTGTAAACTGATACATCGTTGCTCTCCTCTCCATGTATATTTGATATTATCATACATCAGTAAAATTTTTTCTTCAACCGCTCTTTTTCTTCTTTTGATACTCGCAGGGATTCACGGATCTTCTGCACCGCCTTTTTGCGG